>ENA-OSEO01004239-OSEO01004239.1-sediment-metagenome-genome-assembly--contig:-NODE-4239-length-15430-cov-4.408715_pt1 | contig 15430 bp, 19 predicted proteins | sample MGYA00237883_ERZ534232 | MGnify/ENA metagenome assembly ERZ534232 | reverse complement strand
ATCAGCAGGTCCAGGCCCTCCAGGTCCAGGCTGGCCAGGGCCTGGCTGACCATGGTGGCGTCCAGGTGGCAGGCCCCCCGGGTGTTGATCTGGACCGCCTGGACGCCGTGGCGGGCGATCCGCTCCGCGTCCCGGGAGGTCTGGACGTCGCCCTCGATCACGGCCAGGTTCAGCTCGCCCTTGAGGGCCTCCACCGTCCGCTCCAGCAGGGTCGTCTTGCCGGCTCCGGGCGAGGACATCATGTTGATGACGAAGATGCCCCGGCCGGCCAGGTCCTGCCTGATCCGGCCGGCGATCTGGTAGTTCGATTCCAGGACCGGGCGCGAAACGTCTATTTCCATGTCTACTCCGCCTCGATGCTGCTCAGGGTCAGCTCCCGGCCCTGGCTGATCTCAACCCGGATCGAGCCGCAGGCCGGGCACTGGAAGACGTACTCCTCGACCGCGAACTCCTCCCCGCACTCGGGGCAGCGGGCCCGCAAGGGCACCGCATCGATCTCCAGCCTGGACCCGGCGGCCGGCCCATCCTGGGTCAGCAGGTCCCAGCAGAACAGGAGCGAGGCCGGAACCACCCCGGACATCTCGCCGATTTTCAGCCTGATGGAGATGATCCGGCTCAGGCCATGGCTCCGGGCCTCTTCACGGGCCAGGTCGAGGATGGATTGGGCGATGGACATCTCGTGCACTGGCCGGCCTCAGGTCCAGGGATAACATCCGACCGCCCCCCGGTCAATCGCAGGGCCGGCCCGAGGTTACCGGGACATTTCTGTGACCGGCCCGGTCAGGGGCCGATCTTCCGGCCCAGCTGGATCTGCTCGAGGACTCGCCGGTCCAGCTCGGACTTGAAGAGGAAGGTCTGAACGATGTTGGCCACCACGCCGGCCAGGACGACCAGATCGCGGCGCCGAGGCGGGTCGTAGGTCCGGGCCGCGGGAAAGGAGATGTTGAGCACGCCCAGGCGCCGCCCCAGGGAGTGGAGGGGCAGGCAGGCCAGGGAGACGGGCGTGGTCAGGCCGAAGCCCTTCTTTATCAGCCGCGACTCGGTCGTCTCCTGGTTGACGAAATAGGGCCGGCCCTCGGCGAAGACGCGGCCGGCCAGGCCCTCGCCGGGCCTGAAGGCCAGGCCCCTGTTGTGCGGCTCGTCCTCGCCGAGCAGGTCCATCTGGCCCCTGGCCGCGGCCAGCTTGAGCAGGCCCTCCTCCTGGTTGTAGAGGAGGATGGAGCACTTGTCCGCGTCCGGGAGCTCGCGAACCAGGGCGTCGACCATGGCCCGGGTGGCCTCCTCGAGGCTCAAGGAGGAGACCAGGGTCTCGCTGAGGCGGTGGACCGTGGCCAGGACCTTGACCGCCGTCTCGAAGCGGGCCTCCAGGTCGGCCACTGACTGGCTGAGGGCCTGAATCTGCTTCCGCAGTCGCTCCAGTTCCTTGGATCGCGGCATTCAGGGTCTCCGTAAGCCGTCCATTTGCTGCCAGGCCTCCAGCAGCGGCGGGATCCGCTGGCTCATTTCCGCGGTCAGCTGCGCGAGCCTCTCCGGGCTCAGGCTGGTCGCCCGAATCAGCTCCGGCAGGTCCAGTTCCGGTCCGGGGTGGACCAGGCCCAGGTTCAGCTCCTTGACCAGGTGATCGGCCAGGCTGATCAGACAGGTGCTCAGGTAATAGGGATCGCTCGCCTTGGGCGAGTGGTGGTCGCGAATGGCGGCCAGGTGGACCGGCGGCAGGCCCCACTTCCGGGCCAGCCAGGAGCCGATGACGGTGTGCTTGAGCCCGAGGCTGGCCTCGGCCTCGTGGTAGGCCAGGCCCTGGTCGATCAGGTCCAGGAGGCTCTGGGCCTCCTCGGTCAGGCAGTAGAACACGACCAGCTTGCCCACGTCGTGCAGGAGGCCGGCGGCCAGCATCTCGCCCGGCTGAGGGTATCCGGCTTCGTCGGCCAGGTCGCGGGCGGCCAGGCTGACGGACAGGGAATGCAGCCACAGACCCTGGCCGTCAAAGCCCTTGGGCAGGCCTCGGGGGTCGAACATGCCGGCCAAGGCCGCGCCCAGGGCCAGGAGCCTGAGGTCCCTGAAGCCGACGGCCACCACGGCCCGCTGGATGGTGGTCACCTGCTGGCTGAAGCCGTAATAGGCCGAATTGGCTAGAGAAAGTACCTTGGAGGTCAGAGCCTGGTCGCTCTCGATGATCTTTTCCAGTCGGGCCGCGGTGGCCTGCTCGTCGGCCAGGGCCTCCAGAAACTCAAGGGCCACCTGGGGCATGGTCGGTAGCCGATCCAGGTGCAACACCTTGCGGCGGGTTGAATCCGTATCATTTTCCATCAACCACCGCCCCCTGCCCGAGGAGGTCGCCTTTATTAACATGTATTAATAAGCAAATCCACTATACATTTTCGCCGGGTCATGTCAAGGAGCGGTTGGCCCGGGGCGGGCCCTAGGCCGGCTCGGACCGGCCCGCCGGTCCCGGCCCGAGTTGACATTCCTTGAAGCTGGGCTATAGTCGGGATCATGGAGAACCTGAGGATTCTGGCTCATCCGACCCTCCAGGAACCGGTGGCCATCCTGGGTTTCGGCGGCTGGGCCAACGCCGGCGACGTCTCGACCTCCACCCTGTCCTACCTCATCCAGGCCCTCGACGCCCAGCCCCTGGCCGAGCTGGAGCCGGACCCCTATTACGACTTCACGGCCCAGCGCCCCACCGGCCGCATCGAGGACGGCCGGGTGATCGAGGTCAGACTGCCCAGCAACAGCCTCCAATATTTCAAGAGCCCCTCCGGGCCGGACGGGATCATTTTCAAGGGCGAGGAGCCTCACTTCTGCTGGAAGCAATACGTCGGGCTCCTGGTCGACCAGCTGCTCAGCTACGACGTGCGCCTAGCCATCACCGTGGGCGGGACCTACGACGAACGCCTGCACACCGATCCGCCGCTGGTTTCGGTCATCACCGACGACATGGTCGTCAGCGAGACCCTGGCCGCTTACGGCGTGACGCCGAGCCAGTACGAGGGGCCGGTTTCGGTCCACACCCCCTTCTACCTGCGCTGCCGGGAGCGGGGCCTGACCGTGGTCGGGCTCTGGGGCCACGCCCCGGTCTACGTCCAGACCGGCAACTTCCCCCTGGTCATGAAGATAGTCAAGCTCATCGGCTGTCTGGGCGGGCCCAAGCCGGACCTGACCTCCCTCGAGGCGGCCTGCCAGGAGATGGAGCAGCAGATTGAGGCGCTCATCGCCCGCTCGCCCAAGCTGGCCGGCTACATCGACCGCCTCAAGCAGTCGCCCCGGGTGGAGCCGCCGGTCCAGGCCGCCCTGCCCAGGTCCAAGTGCAAGGTCATCCCCCTCGATCGGTCCAGAAAGAGCGACCTGCCCCCATCTTGACACCCTCCCGCCGGTGTGGCTAAAGACATATCAGAGCCAAAGAGGCCCTGAGAGCAGTCGTCCGAGCCGGATTGCCGGAGCATGCCAGCTAACCTGCCGCCCCACTACTTCGACGCCGAGAAGCGCTACCGCCAGGCCAGAACCTCGGCCGACAAGATCGCCGCCCTGGAAGAGATGCTCCGGATCATGCCCAAGCACAAGGGCACCGACAAGCTCCAGGCCGACGTCAAGGCCCGCATCGCCAAGCTCAGGCGCCAGCCGGCCAGGAAGGGGCCCAAGAGCGGACGCAGCTACGCCATTCCCAAGGAGGGCGCCGGCCAGATCGCCCTGGTCGGCCCGGCCAACAGCGGCAAGTCCTCCCTCCTGGCCGCCCTGACCAAGGCCCGGCCAGAGGTGGCCGACTTCCCCTTCACCACCCGAGAGCCCCTGCCGGGCATGATGCCCTACCAGGACATCGCCTTCCAGCTCATCGACCTGCCGCCCCTGTCCCAGGACTTCAATGAGCCCTGGCTCTTCGACCTCATCCGGCGGCCGGATCTGATCTGGCTGATCGTCTCGGGCTCGAGACCGCTCAACGACCTGGAGGCGGTCGAGGCGCTCCTCGGCCAGAAGAAGATAGCCGTCTACCCGGCCCTTCGGGAACCGGAGGAGGAGCTCGAGTTCGACTGGACCCGCCGGCCGGCCCTGCTGATCGCCACCGGGGCCGACCGGCCCGAGGTGCCCGAGAACGTGGAGATATTCCGGGAGCTGCTCGAGGGCCGCTGGCCCGTGACCGCCGTCTCCGCGGTCACCGGCCAGGGTCTCATGGACCTGGGCCGGCTCAGCTTCGAAGCCTTAGGGATAATCAGGGTCTACACCAAGCAGCCGGGCAAGCCGCCGGACATGAATCAGCCCTACACCCTCCACCAGGGCGACGACGTGCTCGATCTGGCCGCCAAGATCCACAACGACCTGGCCCAGAAGCTCAAGCACGCCCGGATCTGGGGCTCGGTCTCCTTCGACGGCCAGACCGTCCAGCGGGACTACGTCCTCCAGGACGGCGACGTGGTCGAGCTGCGCGCCTGAGCATGCCGGCGCCGTTGAGCTATCTGACCCTGCCCCACCTGGCGGCGGTCAAAGGCCTGAGCCACGGCTTCCTGACCCGCCAAGGCGGGGTCAGCCCGCCGCCCTATGACAGCCTCAACCTGGCCGTGGCCACCGGCGACGGCGAAGCCAACGTCCGGGCCAACCTGGAGGCGGTCCGCCAAGAGATGGGCTTTAAGCGCCTGGCCTCGGTCCGCCAGGTCCACGGTGTCGAGGTCGTCTCCCTGGACGGCCGCCCGCCGGCCGACCCCCTGGCCCCGCCGCACCGGGCCGACGCCCTGATCGGGGCCAGGCCCGGCGTCGGCCTAATGGTCAAGCTGGCCGACTGCCTGGGCCTGCTCCTCTGCGACCCGCGCACCCGGAGCGTGGCCGCGGTCCACGCCGGCTGGCGGGGCCTGGCCGCCGGGATAATCGGCCGGAGCGTGGCCGCCATGTGCCGCGAGTTCGGGGCCCGGCCGGGCGACATCCTGGCCGGAATCAGCCCCGGCCTGGGGCCCTGCTGCGCCGAGTTCGTCAACTATCGACTCGAGTTCCCCGAGGAGCTCTGGGCCTTCGGGCGGGGCAACAACTTCGATCTCTGGGCCATGGCCGAGCATCAGCTCGTCGCCGCCGGCCTGAGTCCCGGGAACGTCAGGTCGCTCAGGCTGTGCAGCCGCTGCCGGCCCGATCTGTTCTTCTCCCACCGGGGTCTGGGCCCCCGGACCGGGCGCATGGGCGCGGTCATCGGCTTCAGGGCCGACTGACCGGCCGGGAGAAGCCGTGCTGGATTCTTTCCAGACTCTCCATCCCGTCAGCCAGGCCTTCCTGGCCACCCTGTTCACCTGGTCCCTGACCGCGGCCGGGGCGGCGGTGGTCCTCCTGACCGGCCAGGTCAACCGGCGGCTCCTGGACGCCATGCTCGGCTTTGCCGGCGGGGTGATGATCGCGGCCAGCTACTGGTCGCTCCTGGCCCCGGCCATCGAGATGGCCGAGCAGTCCGGTACGCCGGGCTGGCTGCCGGCCGCGGCCGGCTTCCTGGCCGGCGGCGCCTTCCTGAGGCTGGTCGACCTCCTCCTGCCCCATCTCCACCCGGGCCTGCCCCGCAGCCAGGCCGAGGGGGTCCAGACCTCCTGGCGGCGGACCACCCTGCTGGTCCTGGCCGTGACCCTGCACAACATTCCCGAGGGCCTGGCCGTGGGCGTGGCCTTCGGGGCCCTGGCCGCGGGACTGCCCTCGGCCACCCTGGCCGGGGCGGTGGCCCTGGCTATCGGCATCGGCATCCAGAACTTCCCGGAGGGCACGGCCGTGGCCGTGCCCCTGAGGCGGGAAGGGCTGTCGCGGCTGAAGAGCTTCTGGTACGGCCAGCTCTCCGGCCTGGTCGAGCCGGCGGCCGGGGTCCTGGGCGCGGCCCTGGTGGCCGCGGCCAGGCCGATTCTGCCCTACGCCCTGGCCTTCGCCGCCGGGGCGATGATCTTCGTCGTCGTCGAAGCGGTCATCCCCGAGTCCCAGCGGGGCGGTAACACCGACCTGGCCACCTTGGGGGCCATGGTCGGCTTCACGGTGATGATGGTCCTGGACGTGGCCCTGGGCTGAGCCCCGCCGCGGGAATCAGGCCCGGGCGGCCGGGACCTTGATCCTCAGGACCTTTGATTTGGCCTTGTACCTGACCTTGTGCTCCACCCCGGCCGGGGCGTGGAGCAGGGAGCCGGCCTGGACCTCGATCTCCCGGCCGCCCAGGTTGAAGTCGCAGGCGCCCTCCAGGAAGATCAGGACCTCGTCCAGGTCGTCGTGGGCGTGGAAGCCGTGTCCGGCCCCCTCGTCCCCGGTGACGAGCGTGACCTCCAGGTTGGGCGACTCGACCAGGTTGCCGCCGAAAAAGCCGTTGCCCAGTTCGGCCAGGTTCACGTCCTGGAAGCGAATGTACTTGCCCTGCTCGGCCATGTTTTTTCCTCCTCTGCTGCTCGGTTCCAGGCCGGCGGCCTAGAGGCTGATCTTCATTCCCTCCCGGGCCGGCTCGACTGGCAGATCCAGGCCGTGGGCGGACAGGACCTGGGGGGCCAGGCGGGCCCAGTCGTCCGTGGTCAGGGGCACCTCGAAGGGCCGCCCCCGGGCGTCGGCCAGGGGCCGGGCCGGCGGACGCTTCTTGACTATGTTGTTGGCCGGGTCGCCGGGCACGCAGTCGGCCGCGCCCAGATGGACCAGGACGACCCGCCTGGGTCGCCAGCGCTCCAGGTAGGGCAAGGCGTTCTGGAGGCTCATGTGGTTGGGCCGGTTGACCTCGGGCTCGGAGAAGAAATGGGTCTGCAGGACGAGCAGGTCGGCCTCCCCGAGCCCCTCCGGCTCTTCGGGCAGGCCGATGAAGTCCGAGGTGTAGACCAGCTTTTTGCCCTGCCAGACGATGATGAAGCCGACCGAGCCCCGGGCCACCGGCCCGTGCTCGGTCTTGAAGGGCCGGACCTCGGTCCTGAGACCCTCCAGGGGCTGGCCGGCCCGGCAGACGTTTTTGGCCAGGGTCTTGGGGAAGAGATAGCCGAAGCGGGCCTCCAGGCCGGGCCAGGCCTCGGCGTGGGCGAAGCAGGGCAGGGCCCGCCAGTCGTCCCGGGGCCGGGAGCGCCTGAAGCAGAGCAGCTCGTCCAGCCCGCCCATGTGGTCCAGGTGCTCGTGACTGATGAGGATCGCCTCCGGCTCGGGGATGGGGTTCAGGAACATCTGCCGGCGGATGTCCGGGCCGGGGTCGATGAGGATCTTCTCCCCGGCCTCGACGAAGAGGCTGGTCCTGGTCCGCTCCTGGCCGGCCTCGGCCATGGCCCGGCAGATGCGGCAGGGGCAGCCGTACTCGGGCACGCCCCAGGCCGAGCCGGTGCCCAGAAAAGTGACCTCCATCCGCCCCTCTCGAAAAAAACTTTAAAGTTCTAAAGCCGCCGGGTCGATAAGTCTCATGACGGGAAATGCGCCCCCTGAGGGGGCCAAGTCTGTTGGCGGAGATTATGGCCTTTAGCCTGGACAGAGTCAATGCGGTCAACTGGCTCTACCTGGGCCGGCAGTCCCTTCGCCAGCCCAGGCTGAGCGAGCTGTCCGGCTCGTCCCGGAGCCTGGCCGGCCTGAGCGCGGCCCAGCTGAACCTGGCCGGCGCCGGCTCCAGGCTCCTCAACGACTCCTTTGTCCAGGCCCAGGACCGGGCCGTGGCTGATCTGACCAGCCGGGCGGCCCAGGTTCTGAGCCAGGTGGCGGCCGTGGACCTGCCCTCCGGCGAGAGCGTAAGCCTCCTGAATTCGGCCAGGCCCACGGCCCGGAGCTACTTCACCGGCCAGGCCGAGTCCGGGGCCAGCCAGACCAGCTACTTCCTCCGGGTGCCCAACCTCTCCCAGGCCCAGATCAACGGCTCCCGGGCCCTGACCGCGGCCGGGGAGAGCGACATCGCCGCCGGCGACTACCAGGTCAAGCTGACCGTGGACGACCGGGACCCAGTCTACCTCGACTTGTCCGTGGACTACACCGGCCGCGAGGCCGACGACAACCGGGCTGTCCTGGAGCGACTGGGCCGGAGCATCGAGGCGGCCAGCCAGTACCTCAGTGCCGAGGTGGTCGAGGGGACCAGCCTGGACGACAACGGGCTGAGCGTGGCCACGGTCAAGCTGGTCGTCTCCACCCGCCAGGCCGGCCTGGAGAACGGCTTCAAGCTGGAGGACGAGAGCGGCGACCTGATCGAGACCCTGGCCCTGGCCGGGGCCGACCGGGCCGGCCAGGATCTGGTCTACGTCCAGGGCAGCCAGAGGGCGACGCCCTACCGGAGCCTGTCCGCCGACTTCTACCGCGACGAGGCGGCCGGCCAGCTGACCCCCCGCCTGGACTACACCGCGCCCCTGTCCAACCTCAGCTCAGCCTGTCCCGGACCCTCGACCCGGAGGCCGCCTCGGACCTGCCGTCCGGCCGCTACCGCTTCAAGGTCAGCCTGGGCCGGGAGTCCAGCGAGGTCGACTTCACCATCAACTATTTCGGCGTCTTCGGCCAGGACAACGAGAGCATTCTCAAGCGTCTGGCCCTGGAGATCGAGCGGGCCCAGCCGGCGCTCAAGGCCCGGGTCTTTGTCGGGGAGGCCAGCGACGAGGACGACCAGATCGCCAGCGGGGCGACCCTGCTCCTGACCAACCGCTCCAACGGCCAGGACCAGAGCTTCCGCCTCCAGGACATCGAGGGCGACCTGCTGGCCCGCCTGGGCCTCAACCGGACCTCGCGGCCGGCCGAGCCGGCCCAGCCCGCCCCGGCCGGCTGGGGCGACTCCCGGTCCAGCGACGCCATCGGCCTGGACCAGACCCGGCTCCTGGGCCAGGTCCACCAGGTCTTCGGCCAGCTGGAGGGCCTCCTGGTCGAGCCGGCCCGGGAGCCGGTCATAGGCCAGGTCGAGGCCGTGGCCTCGGCCCACAACCGCTTCCTGGAAGGGCAGGCCGCGGCCGAGATGTTCGTCAAGCCGCTTGTCGGCCTGGCCCTGGCTCAGGAGCTGGGGCTCAACCGCCTGGACTACGCCCAGGTGGGCATCGACGTCTCTTCGGGCGGCCGCCTCAGCATCGGAGAGGGCTTCGGTGAAAGCCTGGACAGGGACCTGGACCTGGTCCGGCAGCGGCTCAACGGCCAGAGCGGGCTGCTGACGGTCATCGAGAGTCACCTTTTCCGGGCCCTGGCCCTGGGTTTCGACCAGTATCGCGTCCGGCGGCCCGACCGGGTCTACGACTCGGCTTTTCAGACCGAGCCGGGCTTCGATCCTTACGCCAGGGTCAATCTGGCCCGCCTGGGGTCGGGCTCGTGGGGCCAGGGCGGCTCTTTGAGCTTTCTGGTCTGAAGGAGGTTAAACCCATGAGAATCGGCGATTCATCCCCGGTCAGGCCCGAACTCCTGGCCCAGATGCAAGCGGCCTCCAGGGCCAGCCGGGACGACGTGGCCGAGGCCGACCGCCTGGCCTTGCGGGTGGCCGATCTTTTGCGGGGCCCGGCGGCCGGTCAGGCCGGCCTGGTCCACCGGCTAGATTCGAGCGGCCTGGCCAGGCTGCTGGGGAGCTGAGCCAGTTGGCCGGCTCCAGCGTCGATCGGCCCGACCAGCTCTCCAGCCTGGAGCAGCTGGTCCAGGCCCGCCAGCGCCGGCAGGAGATGTTCCTGGAGCGCGAGGAGCGCGTCCGGCTCAGGGACGCCAACATCAAGCGCTCCCAGGCCCGCCAGGCCGAGGGCAGGGCCCGTCGCCTCCGCGCCGAGGCCCGCCGGGCCATGACCGAAGTCAGGGGCGCGGGCGTGATCGTCAACAAGGAGGTTTGAGGCCTTGTGGTATAATAATCCCATTACAGCGCCAGGCTGCAGTCAGGAGGCCTAAAGATGCCCGATGAAGACGCTGTCAGCGCCGTAGGCACCCAGATCTACCGCCAGCCGGTGGACGGGCAGGCCGAGCGGGCCAGGGCCGAGCAGGCTGATGTCGAAGGGGCGGCCCAGCAGACCGCCGCCGACCGGGCCGCGCTGGAAGCCGAGGCGGCCGCCGAGGCCGACGCGGCCAGGCAGGAGGCCCAGCAGCAGGCCGCCGAGCAGGCGCCGCCGCCCCAGGAGCAGATTCCCGGACGGGGCGTGGTCGTCGACGAGATCATCTAGCCCCGGCCGCAGCCGGTCCGGCCAGGAGAGAGCATGGCCGACGCCTTCCGGATAGCCCAGTCCGCCCTGGGGGCCATGGCCGCCAAGCTGGACGTGACGGCCAACAACGTGGCCAACGCCCAGACCGACGGCTTCAAGAGGAGCCGGACCGTCAACCGGACCGCTCCCGGCGGCGGCGTGGAGGCGGAAGTCGAGCAACTGGACTCGCCCGGGCCCCAGGTCACTGACCCGGCCACCGGCCAGACCAGGGAGCTGAGCAACGTCGATCTGGCCGAGGAGATGATCAACCTGATCGAGGCCGAGCGGGGCTTCGAGGCCAATCTCAAGGTCATCCGGGCCGAGGACGAGATGCTGGGCGCCATCATCGACACCCTGGTCTGAGGCCGGCTCCGCCCCCATCGACCCGGTTCGAGATTCCCGCCAGGAGATTGCGGCCCTCCGGCCCGACTGGAACCGGGCCGTTCGGCCCGACCAGGCGCAAAGGCCTCTCGGACGGGCCTGGGGCTGTGCTATCCTCGCCTTGGCTTTCCCGGGCAAGAAGAGGGGGTATGGATTCCGTGGCGGCGAAGAAATGGCTGATCCTGGTTCTGGGGCTGGCGGTTCTGGCCGGCCTGTCCGGCTGCTCCCTGCTGTCGCGCTGGCGGACGCCCTCGCCGCCCCCGGCGGCCCAGAAGGAGAAGCCCCGGCCGGCCTCCCCGGCCGCACGGCCCCAGGCCGCCCCCGGGCAGGCGGCGGCCTCGCCGGCCCGGCTCAAGGTCAAGGCGGCCCTCCTCCTGGCCGGCGACGGGATTGATCGGCTCAGGGACGGCCAGGCCCAGTTCCGCCAAGAGGCCCTCTCCCTGGGCCTGGAGGTGATCGGCGTCGAGACGGCGGCCAGCCAGGAGGAGCAGAACGCCCAGGCCGAGGCCCTGCTCCAGGCCGGGGCCGACGTGCTGGTGGTCACGGCCCGGGAGCCGGGCCGGGCCGGGGGGCTGGTCAAGGCGGCCCACCAGAGGAACGTCAGCGTCCTGGCCTGCGAGCGGCTCATCCTGGACTGCGACCTGGACCTGCATTTGGCCTTCGACCCGGTCCTGGCCGGCTACCTCCAGGCCCTGACCCTGCTCAAGGCGGCGCCCCAGGGAAACTGGCTCCTCCTGGGCGGCCCGGAGAGCGACGGCGAGGCCCGGCTCCAGCGCCAGGGCCAGCTCAAGGCCATCAATGACCACGAGCGGGAGAGGCCGGGCCAGCAGATCAATATCCTGGCCGCCCCCTTCCTGGCCGCCTGGGATGGGGCCCTGGCCGCAGCCGAGGTCGGCCGCCTCCTGGGGACCGGAGCGGACCTGGCCGCAGTGGTGGCCTCCAGCGACGCCCTGGCCGACGGCGCGGCCGAGGCCCTGTCCGGCCGCGGCCTGCTGGGCCGGGTGGCCCTGGCCGGCCGGGACGCCACCCTGTCCGCCTGCCGCCGCGTCGTCCGCGGCCAGCAGACCATGACCGCCTATCTGCCGGCCGGGCGCTTGGCCGTCCTGGCCGCCCGGGCGGCCAGGGACCTGGCCTGGGGCCGCGATCCGGTCAGCATCATCGGGGAGCTCAAGTACGAGGTCAGCTACCTGGACAACGGGGCCGGGCAGGTGCCGACCCTGTTCCTGGAGCCCACGGTCGTGACCAGGGACAACCTGGCCCAGACCGTGATCCGGGACGGCTGGCAGAAGCGGGAAGAGGTCTTTGCCGGGCTGCCCAGAGAGGAGTGGCCGGCCCCGGCCGACTAGGCAGTCCGGCCGGTCAGCGGATCACCTTGACCGGCTCCTCCCGCCAGGGCTTCCCGGCCTTGTAAGCGGCCAGGCGCTCCCGGTAGGCCGCCCGGAGATCCTCCCTGACCCCTTCCGGGATCATCCCGATGGCCCGCTCCTGGTTCTTGACCGCCTCGTCGAAGCGGCCCACCTCGGCCTGGGCCGCGGCCAGGACGTTGAGCATGGCCCGCGAGGCCTGGGCCTGACCGGCCGCGTCGCCGGCCAGCTTGAGCGCCCGCTGGCCGTCCCGAAAGCCTTTCTCCGGGCAGGTGGCCAGGAACCAGGCGTAGTTGATCATGACCACCGAGTTTCCCTGGTCCAGCCCCAAGGCGGCCTCGTAGTCGGTCTTGGCCTCGGCGAAGCGGCCCAGGCGATACAGGGCGTTGGCCCGGCTGGACAGGGTGGCCGCCTTGACCGACTGCCAGGGGCCTCCCTCGCCCCAGGGCGAGGGGCTCTGGATGAGCTTGGTGCACTCGTCCACCATCCGGGGGTAATCGCCCAGGCTGACGTAGAGCCTGATCAGGATGCCGCGGACGCTGATCCGGACATCGTCGGGCATGGCCTGGTCTTCCAGAGCCCGGACGAGGAGGCCCGCGGCCTCCTGGAGTTTCTTGCCTTTAGCCGCCGCCTCGGCGGCCTGGTAATCCTCCTGCCAGCCTGCCTGAACCGGGCCGGCGGCCAGGCAGGCGCCCAGCAGGGCGGTCAGTAACAGAACCCTGAGTTTCACGGAAACCTCCGCGGCCAAGAATTTTCTGACTATGCCACAGGCCGGGACAGGGGGCAAGCCGGGCGGACTGGGGGCGGGGCGGGGAGGCGGCTAGAAGAGGTGGCTCTGGGGGTTCGGCTTCTGCTTGCTCTTTCTCTCGGCCTGCTTGAAGGTTGAGACGGCGTAGCGGGGGTAGTCCAGGCGGCGGCCGGCGAAGAGGTCCTTGATGGTCAGGATCTGAAGCCGCTGGAACTTGGCCTGGGGCAGGTACTCGGGCTCGTAGAAGCCGGCTTCGTAGGCCTCGGTCAGCATCTGCCGGGTCGGCGCCTCCAGGGTGAGGAAGGCCCCCAGTTGGGCCTTTTCCCGCTCCAGGACGCCCTTCAAGTCCCGGGTGTCCTTGACGCTGACCTGGCCGCTCTTGACCTGGACGATGAGCTGCTTGGCCCGGCCGGAGGGATCGTCGAAGAAGTAGATGTAGCCGTCGATGCCCTTGTCCGGCCCCCGGCGCTTGTCCTGGGCTGGCAAGGCGTCGACGAGCGACAGGGCCCACCACTCGAACTGGAAGCGGTTTTCCATGGCCAGGGCCCTGGCCCCGGCCAGGTCCTTGGGTTCGCCGATCACCTCGTAGAGGGCCAGCTCGGTGTGGAAAGCGTCGTGGAGGCGGTGGCGCATCAGGGCGATGGCCAAATGCGTTATGTCAATGCCGATCCAGCGGCGGTTGAGTCGCTCGGCCACGGCAATGGTCGTACCGCAGCCGCAGAAGGGGTCGAGGACCACATCGCCCTCGTTGCTGCTGGCCTGGATGACGCGTTTTAGCAAGGCTTCAGGCTTCTGGGTCTGATACCCAAGTCTTTCTGGCGAGAGGTTGTGCATTGGTCGAATATCGCCCCAAATATCTTGAAGGGGGACACCCTGGAGGTCTTCCGGGTATTGTTTTAAACGCGGCATCCCGCCGGGCTTCTTCGGCCAATGGATGCGCCCTTTTTTATCAAGCTCCTCAAGAACAGATGGGGGATAAGCCCAGTGCCGTCCCTTTGCCGTGACGTCAATACCTCTCCAAGGTACTCCGGTCTCTCCTTTGCGGGTACCGGCTCCAGTTAGGTCCGTTCGCTTCCAGTGCCGCCCTTCCGGATCTGTTTGGTCAAAAAATGTCTCTACATAGACCGGGTCATATTCTTGATATTGATGGTTCCAAATGTAGGAGTCACTCCGGCTATAAAGCAATATAACGTCATGAACAGGTCCACATCGCTTGGCGCTGCTGTGGGCGCTAGTGCGCTTCCAGATAATCTCGTTTAGAAAGTATTTTTGGCCAAACACGGCATCGAGTACCAGCTTGAGGTAGTGGCTCGCCGTCGGGTCACAATGGAGGTAGATGCTGCCGGTGCTTTTGAGGACCCGGCGGAGCTCGACTAGGCGGATGGCCATCATGGTCAGGTAGGCCATCATGTCGTTGGTCCCCAGGAAGGACCGTAATGACTGGATCAGATCGGCCACACGCTTGGGTCCTTGGGTAACAAGCTCGTAGTATGTCTCCTCTGCTTCCCGGCCCCAGGCCCAGGTGTCCTCGAAGGCGGCTATTTGGGCAGCCGACTGGGAGCCGTTCTTCTCGGCAAAGAGAACGTTGTAGGTGGCCTGGGAGTTGAAGGGCGGGTCGAGATAGATCAGGTCAACGCTTTCGTCGGCGATGTGCTGCCGCAGGATCGTCAGATTATCTCCATAATATAGCCTGTTCTTCCAGCGGTCGGACATGACGATCTTATTAACCCAAGCCGTTCAGCTTGACAAGGGAATGTTGACGGCGGCGGTCCGAAGCCCACCTATCAGAGATGAAGCTAGCCGTCTTCAGGTCGGAGAGGAGAAATAACTGAATGATGCCCGTGCCGAACGAGTCCGCGCCGGGGTTCTGGGCCTGGATCGCCAATGGGGCCTTGGGTGTTGCCCTGACGGTCCTGTCCTTTATCGGCTGGAAACAGGTCAGCCGTCTCGACGACCTGGAAAAGCAGGCCGCCGACCTGAAGCTCTCCCTGGCCGCCGACGTGGTCCACCGGGAGGAGTGCCGGAACTGCCAGCAGGGCTCGGCCCAGGCGCAGGCCGAGGCCTGGGCTCAACTGAGGGCCGAGGTGAAGGAGCGGGACGACAGGCTCTTCCACGAGTTCCAGGAGTTCCGCAAGGCGACCACCGCCCACCTCGATCAGGGCCGCCGGGTGATGAGAGCCCTCGAGTTGGCCGTCAAGAAGATCGACCCCGAGGCCAAGCTGAACGGGGAGGGGCCTTAACCCTTAACCTTCCTTCTGATTCCTACCACAATCTGGCTGTGCGCATTCTGTGCGCATTTTGCGGTCAGAACCCGCCATTTTCGGCCATTTCCGGCCGAGTGCCCTTTCGGACCGGTTTCCGGATATTCCCAGAAAAAGCAGACTTTTAGGTGAGTTGGAGGGGGGTTAATTTAAGGGCGGCGCCTGATTTCCAATCGTGCCCCTTCAGCCTGGCTCGGGCATCTCTCCGCCGAAGTATGGGGACCTGAAAAACAGCCCCTGGCCCCCGGCCTCGAACCGGCGGCCAGGAGGCCAAATTAGGCCGAAGGCCGGGCAAAGTCAAGACTTGAAGACCTCGGGTTAGGCCCGGGGGGACGGAGTCAAAGCCGTTGCGTCGGCTTAAAGAAAGGGCCGGCCAGATGATCCTCTTCGCCTGATGGTGCCCCAAGTCTTCAGACTTGGGAAAGACAAATGGAGCAATCGGGCTGACGGCGCAAGGCTTCTCGAATTGATGTCCGGCGGCCCGGCCGGTGCAATAAAGCCCCCCAACCACGGCTGAGCGAACTATCCAGGTCTAGGTGTAGTTGTCAAAGACATTGTTCACAGTTGGTGAGTCTGGAGATTGGGGGTTTGCCGTTGAGGGCCATGTGG
>ENA-OSEO01004238-OSEO01004238.1-sediment-metagenome-genome-assembly--contig:-NODE-4238-length-15431-cov-6.963527_pt1 | contig 15431 bp, 17 predicted proteins | sample MGYA00237883_ERZ534232 | MGnify/ENA metagenome assembly ERZ534232 | reverse complement strand
GAGCTCGATTCGGTTTTTGCAGCCCTTGGGCAGAGACCCCCACGGGCAGACTTCTTCGCACGTTGCGGAGAAGTTACGGACAAAGGGGCTGCCGGCCCAGGGCCGCAGGGAGGACCGGATCGATCACGGAGGTGACGATGGTCCCGGTGAACACGCCCATGACCACGAGACCGGCCGAGAGGATCAGGAGAGGGACCAGCATGGCTGCCGGGGCCTCTGTCCTCGTTTCAAGAGCAGATCCGTGCACGCGGCCATGGTGAAAATCTCCGTAATAGCCGATCTCGATCACCCGGAAAAAAAGGATCACGTTGACCAGACTGCTGAACAGGAGGGCCGCCATAAACCCGTATTGACCTGCCTGAAGTGCACCGGTAATGAGATACCACTTGCTGAAAAACCCGCAGGTGGGCGGGACCCCGATGATGCTGAGCCCGGCCGCCACCAGACAGGCCATGGTCACAGGCATGCGGCGAAACATCCCCTGCAACTGATCCAAATCCAGATTGTTGATCCGGTAATGGATGGTCCCGGCGGCCAGGAACAGGCAGATGGTCATGAGGGCATCGTTGAGGATGTGGAGGATGGCGCCTGTCATGCCCGCGGGGTTCCCGAGCCAGGCCCCTCCCACCATGTAGCCAATTTCAGAGACAATGATATAGCAGAACATCCTTTTGAGGTTTTTCTGGGCCAGGGCCAGCGCGGCCCCCATGACAATGGCCAGGATGGAGAGCCACACCATGGCATTTCCCAAGTCCAAAACCGAGAAGGCAAAATCCACGCAAAAGACCGAGATCATGAGCCGGATCATCACATAGACCATGACCTTTGTCATGAGGGGGGCAATGAGGCTGCTCACCGCGGAGGGTGCGTAGGTGTAGGCATTGGGGAGCCACACATGCAGGGGGAAAAAGGCCATCTTGACGCCGACCCCCACCATGCAGAAGGTGAAGGCCACCCATATGGCGCTGGATCCATAAAGGGGAGGGAGAAGGGAGGCCACATCCGCCATATTGAGGGATCCGGTCATGATATAGAGATATCCCACACCCAGGAGATAAAAGCAGCCGCCGATGGTCCCCATGTAGAGATAGTTGAGGCTCGACAGGGGCGCCCGGCCCCCTCCAAGGGCGATCAGACCGTAACTGGTGAGAGATGCCACCTCCAGAAGAACATAGAGATTGAACAGATCCCCGGTTGCCGCGATGCCAACCAGCCCGACAATGAAGAGGAGATAGAGGGCATAGAAGGCGCCTTCCTTTTCAGGAAATTGGGCGGCCACCGCCCTGCGGGTGGCGATCATATTGATGAAGGCCAGCACCGACACGACCACAAGGACCAGGCCGTTTAAGAGATCCACGTGATATCCGATGCCCCACGGCGCCTCCCAGCCGCCCAGACTGTACTGCACGGTCCCATGTTCAAGCACATGGGCGAAGAGCCGGATGGAAAAAAAGGCGCACAGGCCCGAGCCTCCCGCGGCCAGGGGATAGCACAGACCCTTTTTGATCCATGCCATCCCGCTGACCAAAAAGGCGAACAGCAGCGGCAGGATGATCAGCAGGGCAGGGGTGTGATCGTTCATTGGGCCCTCAATCGCGCCAGGATTTCATCTTCTTCCAGGGTCTTGTACCGGTTGTAGATCTTGATGGCCAGGGCCAGGGCCACCCCGAGGGTGGACACAGAGACCACGATGGCCGTGAGCATCAGCACATGGGGCAGGGGGTTGACGTAGTGGGCAGGGTCGACAGCGTGCTGACCTGCATGGATCCCGTGGTGGATGATGGGAATGGTCGCGCCCTTTTTGCATCCGATGGACACATAGAATAAGATGATGGAGGTCTGAAAGATATTCATGCCCACCAGCTTCTTGACCAGGTTGTTTTTGGCGATCATGGCGTAAAGCCCGATCATCATGAGGACGATATACAGCCAGTAATTGTACTTGGCCACAATAACGGGAATGAGTTCAGACATGGCTAAAGCCCCTCGTCCTGTTTGCCTGCTGATGCCAGGTTGTTGTAGATGGAGATCATGACGGCCATGACCGTAATTCCTACGCCGATCTCAACCCCGAAGATCCCGTGGGACCGGGCCATGATGTCGTCCACAAAAAGGACCGCGGACAGGGTGCGGTAATCCAGAAATCCGGCCCCCAGGAGGATGCAGACGGCCCCGATGCCTGTATAAATAAACACGCCGATGGCCATGAGGAGGTTGTCTGCCTTTTCGCTGAGGCGGTCAATGGCGGTCCGCATGTTGTGGGAGATGGCCAGGAGAATGACGCTGGCCCCCAGTATGACGCCCCCCTGGAAACCGCCGCCCGGGCTGTGATGGCCATGGGCGATGACATAGAGGGCGAAGAGCTGGATAAAGGGGACCAGTATGCGGCAGACGGTCTTGATGATCAGGTCGTAAGGGGTCCACAGGGCGTCTATACGTTCGAACTCGCTGGATTTATTGGGGATGCGGCCCCCTTTGACATGAAGGGTGATCTCGGTGGCAATATGGCGGTAATAGCGGTCCTCGGGCCTTTGCCTGAAGACCCGCAGCAAAATGAAGCAGCCGATCCCGGCACAGAAGATGACCGTGGTCTCGAACATGGTGTCGAATCCCCTGTAATCGGCCAGGACCGCGGTCACCACATTGGGGACGGCGGTCTCCTCCATGGCCCTCTGGAGATAGCGGGGAGACACGTGGGTGCTGGCAGGGGAATCAGGGGCCCCCCATGGCGGAAAATCCTGGGTGGCATACAGGAGAAGCGTGCCGGCCAGAAACACGATGATGATGCCTACTGTCTTCAATCCCGCGTCCTCCTCGTTGTCCGGAATACGGCTGCCACAAAAAAGACCGTGCTCACGCCGGCGCCCACAGAGGCCTCTGTAAAGGCCACATCCACTGCGGCCATGATGGCCCACAACAGACACATGAGAAAGCTGTAGGCCCCGAACAGGATGGCGCACCCCAGCAGGTCCTTTACCGATATGGCGGCGATGGCCGTCACGATGATCAGCGTCAGGATTGCAAGGTCCAGTTGCCAGATCATAGGGCGTGTCTCCTTTATTCCTTTTCCTTGGTCCAGGGCTTGAGCCCCGCCCTGACCCCCGCATCCACGATGCCATGGGTCGCCGTAGGGCTCAGGATAAAGAGGAAAAGCAGAATCAAGACAATCTTCAGGCTGCCGATGAGCTGGACCCATTTAAACTCATGGAGATTAAAGAGGGCCACGGCCAGCACCATGAGCAGGGAGCCCAGCGTGTCCATTTTGCCTGCGGCATGGAGCCGCGTGTAAAAATCTGGGAGGCGCAGGATCCCGACGGCCCCCCCTGTGTAGAAGATGAGTCCGGAGATGAGGAGAATGATCACAATGACGTTGAGCATGGGCGCCCCCGATGGATTCAGGATTGTGGATTATGGATTGAAAGAACCCGCCAGCTTGAGCAAAGCCTGAACGAAAATCACGCCCTGGCGTGATCCAGGCGCCATCGTGAATTTAAAAATTGAGAAATTCCGAATAAAAACAGCCCGATGCACCTGTTAGGGCTGTTCCTCATAGAGCCCCTTCTTTTTCTGGAAATATCGGGAGGCCGCCAGGACGGCCATGAAATTGAGCAGGGCATAGGCCAAAGCAATGTCCACAAACATCTCCAGCCGGTCGTAGATCAGGCCGATCAGCAACAGGAGGATCACCGTCTTGCTGCCGACGGCATTCACGCCGACCAGGCGGTCCAGGACCGTGGGACCGAAGACGGCCCGATACAGGGACAGGAGCATCAGGAACGAGAGGTACAGGCCGATATAGAGGAAGATGTCTGTCATGACTGCCCCGCGAATATCCTGCCGACCCTGGCCTCCATCTCGCCTGGGAGGGGTTCGGCCGATTTTTTGTCGATGGCATGGACCTGGAAATCGCCGTCCACCGATACGTACACGGTGATGGTTCCCGGCGTCAGGGTAATGGAATTGGCGAAGATGACCAGGGCAAGCTCCTGTGTGAGCGGGCTCTGGAATCGAATGATCCGGGGGTCAATGAGATTCATCATCTTAGGGTGGAAGACCAGGCGGAGGATGTGGAAATTGGCCATGAGAATCTGATAGAGCAGCCACGGGATATACAAGACGATGCGCAACCCGAGACGGAACAGGTCGGCGATCCGGGACCCGGGGAACAGGAGGTCGCCCGAGAAAAGGGTCACGATGAGGCATGATATGACGCCGAGGGTGATGTGAAAGGGATCATACTGACCGGACAGGACCAGCCAGAGGAGCAACAGGATGCCAAAGGTCAGGATGCGGGGAAATGTTCGGCCCTGCGTGCCACGGGACCTGTTGGCCGTGGGTGCTGCGGACCTGTCCACGTGAGCAGGGATGCTTTTACTGCGGGCATGAACCTTCATGGATGTGCTCCTTTCCAGGGACGTGTGCGAAAGGATCCTCTGTATGCTCATGGCGGCCGGGCCTGAAACGGGTAGGAAAAATCAGGTCCGGACATTCACATCCGATAAAAACTCACCAGAGGGTTGCGAGGCAGGCAGCCTGACAAAAAACGTGGCGCCCGCTCCTTCCTCGGTTTCAAACGAGAGCGTGCCTCCCAGCTTTGTGATGATGTTCTGGCAGATGGGAAGGCCGAGCCCTGTCCCTTTGCCAGGGGGTTTGGTGGTAAAAAAGAGATCGTATATTCGTTTCTGATTCTCTCTGGAAATGCCGATGCCAGTGTCGGAGATCCTGATTTCCAGCATGGATGCGTTTCTGGCGGTTCCAATCTCGATGCGGCCTCCCTTTTCTCCTTTTTCTCTTACCGCATAGATGGCATTGGAAATGAGATTGACCAGGACCTGTTCCAGCATCTGTCTGTCCGTGTTCATCAGGGCCGGGTCTTCCATGAGGCGGAACACAACCTGGATGTCCTTGTACTTGAATTCGGGGCTCAGGAATGAAACCGTCTCCCTGAGCAGCTTGTGGACATCCACCCATGTGCGCGACGGCGCTGAATCCCTCACAAAGCTCAAGAGCTGATGGGTGATGTTGCGGCACCGTCTCGTCTGTTCCTGGATATGCTCAACCGCTGTCTCTATCTCTTCGCGATCTTCAGAATCGAGCCCCCTCGCATCGGCCGCCACTGCCCCGATCCACCCGGAGATCTCTCCGATGACCGCGATGGGGTTGTTGATTTCATGGGCGATTCCCGAGGCGGTTCGGCCGATCTCGGCCAGTCGATCCACCCGGATGAGATCTTCCTGGAGTTGTTTCCATTGCGTGATGTCCCTGCAGATCCCCACTGCGCCCACCATCCCCCCTTCGGTGTTGGTCAAGGCGATCAGGGAGACATCGCAGTAGACCGTGTGCCCCTTTTTGTGCCGAAATGGAAACTCGAGGCGGACCGCGCTCCCCTTGTCCTGATAGAGGGCTGCCAGACGGTCAAATTCCGCAGGATCCACACACAGATCCCTGACAGCCCGACCCGCCACCTCCTCCCATGCATAGCCCAGGGCCTTTTCTCCGCCCCTGCTGAGTGAGACCAGGATGCCGTCCACATCCGTGGCAAAAACCATATCATTGGAATTCTGCAGGATGCATTGAAGGTATTTCCGTGTCTGCAGGAGTTCCTTTTGGCAGCTCAGGATTTCTGTTTGTCTTTGCATCGGCCACAGGGCGGGTCATTCGATTCCATAGATCTTTCGCAACTTGTTCATCGCATTCTTGATCCCTCTTGCCCCCATGCCGGACCGGTAGATGTTTTCCACTTCCTCCCGGAACTTGGCGTTTTGCATCTGGACCTTGGTTTCGTAGGCCTCGCGGATGGTCTGTACCAGGTTTTCGTATTCGATCGGTTTGAGAAGGTATTTAAAGGCATCCTGCTTGCCGCTTTCAAGGGCCGACTCGAGGGTGCCATGGCCTGTAAGCACAATGCTCTGGAGAAACGGTTGAATCTTTTTCAGCCGTTTCTGGGTCTCGACCCCGTCCATGCCGGGCATCTTGAGATCCACCACTGCCACATCAAAGTCGTTGTCGCTGGCCACTTCAACCGCCTCTTCTCCGGAAAAGCAGGCCTTTACGGTGAAGCCTTCCCTCAAAAGCCGTTTCGACAGATATTCGATGAGCGTTTCTTCATCATCGATCAACAGCACTCTTATGTCGGGTTTTTCGCTCATGGCTGGCTCCTTGGATTTGGTAAGAAAAGATTGATACAGCCGTGTTGAATGGAAGACAGTGATTTCCACCTTTTTTTACGCTGAGCTTCTTTTCTTGTCAATCTTTTTCGACGGCCCTGATCCCGGGCCGGGGGAATGGGCTGAACCATGCCAACCGTTCAGACTCTATGTGCCTAACTTCTCTGCAACATGCTAAGAAGTTTGCCCGTGGGGGTCTCTGCCCAAGGGCTGCAAAAACCGAATACGGCTCGTGGGAACGGCAGCAGGGCTTTAAAATACGGTCTGTTCCAGCCCCAGGGATACCCTTTCATGGGGCGGTGTGTCCTTGCTGCCTTTCCATACACATTATTCAGCGTCCGGGGGCGGTGGCCGAACGATATGAACGCATTTTGTTGCAGCCCTTGGGCAGAGACCCCCACGGGCGGGCAGGCTGCTGTTTGGTTGCGGCCGTAAGGCCTGCTTGGGGGGAGGTGAACGGTTCAGGGGGTCAGCATGTCAAAGACGTCAGGGTTTCGTCAGGGGTCTTCTATCCCAGCAGGGGGGCCAGGAGGGCGGAGAGGCCGATGATGATGGAGATAAAAAGACTCTCCATGGGATTCCACAAGATGAGTATAAGGATCGTCAGAAAAAAATAGAATCGGAGGGGTATCAGACCCTTCAGCATGCCGGCCAGGAGGAAAAAAAGGGCCATGGCAAAGAGGGCGATTTTGATGAAAAGGCCTGTCTGGGCCGGTTTGAACGACTCGATCTCCAATTCCTCCTGCCGGAGCAGGTCTTTCATGTCTTGCTTCTGGCCGGTCCATGGACCGGGCCGTTTGTCCCTCTCTGTGACTTGCTCTTCAATGCTCCCGGCGGGCTCTTGACGGGGCTGGAATTGATCCTCTTTTTCTTGCCGAATCGGGGCCTTCTCCTCCCGGCCGAAGAAGGAGGGAGAGGCCGGCTCCTTCCCGGCAAGTCGCAGGCTCGGCCCCTTGTCGAAGTCTCCTGTCTTGTCAAATTCAGACCCCTGGCCTCCGGCCTTCTCATCAGGTCCGGTCTCCTTGTCGAATCCTGTTCCTCCGTCAAAATTCATGCCCCTGTCAAACCCGGTTGCCCGGTCAAGGCCGAAAACGGAGAACCCGGACCCGCCGCCGGCATAACGCCGGGCCTCAAGAGCGGATTCGGGACCTGATGGGAGATCCTCGGAAAAATCAAAAAAGGACCGGTCGTCGATCCCTACGCTTTCCAGTTGGTCTACGATGTGAAAAGGGTCCCTGGCCGTGGCAGGGCTGTCTGTTTCCATGCCGATGCCGAAATGGGGTTCCGGACCCGGCAGGGGCCCTACAGGCGACGCCAAGAGGGACGACGGCCAGGCCATTAATGGCCAAACGCACAGCAGCAGGACGCAGGCCTTTCTTATCGGGACAGGCTTCAGCAACACTATGACGCCCCTTCTGTTTGGATCTGTTTCAGTATGCGGCGGGCCGATGCCAGTTCCTTTCCCTCAAGCCCCAGGCGGATTGCCCGGTCGAGCTCTATCTCGGCCTGAGACCGATCGTGAGAGGCATGCAGCACGACCCCCAGATGGTAGCGGAAGAGGGGGTTTTTGCGATCCCGCTGCACGGCCTCAATCAGGTGCATCTTGGCGAGAAGAACAGATCCCTTTTTGTGATACGACCATCCCAGGGTGTCCCTCACGGCCGGGTTGTCGGGCATAAGCTGAAAGGCCTTGAGCGCCAGCGACAGGGCCCGATCAAGCCGCCGGTTTTGCTCGGCATAAAGATAAGCCAGGTCATTGAGGGCCGGCCAGTAGGCATCATCGCGCGTGAGAACGGCCTCATAGGCCTTTATGGCCTTGTCCGGCTCTCCTTTAAGGCGATAGATCTGAGCCATTTCCATATAGGGTGTGACGGCCTGGGGATTGTCTGCGTTGGCCTTCTGCAAATATGCCAGGGCCTCCTCGTATCGTTTTTGCTGCATGAGGGCCTTTGCCGTCAGCATCGCCAGGCGCCGCGATGCGGGATATTTCTGGAGGAGCCGGGCCAGGACCTCCTGGGCCTGTGTGTGCCTCCCCTGTTTCAACAGAATGCCGGCCTTTAACATCCCGAAATTGAGATCATCCGGGCGGCTTTCCAGATAGGCCTCGCAGACCTGGACGGCCCTGTCGTATGCGCCCTGAACAGCCAGGATCGTTGCCTTTTCCTTCAATGCCCTGGGTGAATCTGGATCTTGGGTCAGGGCCTCTTCCATGAGGCGGAGGGCACGGTGCAGCTTGCCCTGGGCCTTGTAGATCTCGGCCAGATGGAACCGCATCTTTGGATCGGCTTTCCCTGTTTGAATCAGGTATTCATAGTCAGATGCCGCGGCATCATACTTTTTCAGCCGGATCCGGACCGTGGCGCGAAGTGCCCTGGCCTGGAGATTGTCAGACTGCATAGCCATGATTCGATCCAGGTGGTCTGCGGCCATAACGAACTGGTCTGTCTTATAATACACATAGGCCAGGGCGAGACGCGCCCTGAGGGAATCGGGATCCTGTTCGACGGCGCGGAGCATTTCAGGGAGTGCAAGGTCATATTTCTGATCCTTCAGAAAGGTCAGGCCGTAAAAATACCGGGCCTCAGCGGATTCCGGCGCCAGCAGAAGGGCCTGGAGGATGTCGATCCGGGCCTCGTCCGTACTTCCTTTCCTGATGTACAAAAGGCCGCGAAGGAGGCGTGCCCGTACATTGTCCGGCCATTTGCTGAGGATTTTTTCAAGATACCCGAGGGCCTCGGCATAGCGGCCTTCAGCGATAAAAATCTCGGCGATCCGGTTGTGGGCATCCTGTGCATCGGGCCATGAGGCGACCATGCTCTCGTAAACCTCACGGGCCTGGGGATACATCTTAAGAAAAAGCCGGTAATCCCCTAAAAGCATCCACAGATCCCGGTCCCCGGGAGATATTTCTACTGCGGCCTCCAGATGCCGAAGGGCCCCGTGAGGATGGTTGCGCCTGCTCTCCAGGAGGAAAAGCCTGTGATATACGTCCTCGCGGGCAAATCCGGCCCTGACAGCCGCCTCCCCGATTGATTCGGCCTTCCCCAGCAGATCTCGGTTCATATAAAACGCCATAAGGGCCGCATGGGCCCGGGACGATGTTGGGAAGTCATTCAGGATGTTGTAAAACGTCTTTTCCGCAAGTGGGTCCATGCCCGCCTTTTCATAAAATCTGGCGAGGGCAAGCTGGATGGATATGTCCCGGGGATGGTCAGCCGCGGTTTTCTCTATGATCTGTCTCCCGGCGCTCACATCTCCTGACCTCAGGAGGCAGCCGCTCAGGTAAAGGGGGAGGTTGGGATCTTCACCGTCATTTTCTATCAGTTTTCTGAAATGGGGGATGGCCTTTTCATATGCCCCTCTTTCATAGAAGAGCCTGGCAAGGGATTTCCTGGCCTCCTTAAGGGACGGATCTTCTGCCAGGGCCGCCATAAATTCCCTTTCCGCCAGAACCGCCTGGTCCAGGTCGAGATACAGGCTTCCCAGACGGCAATGGGCCTTTGCGTGTCGCGGGTCTTCCCTGACGGCCTGTTGAAGAAAGGCCAGGGCCTCCTCCACCTCTTTTTCGTCCAGGGCATTGAGTCCCTCTTCATACAGCCGTTGGGCCTCCCTCTCGCTGTTTTGAAAAGAACAGCACGGACAGAGTGCGAGACCCCACAAGGCAAAGAGGATGGCCCATCTTGTTGCGCCCTTTTCCATAATGATCACGCCCCACCCCCTTGCTTCGGGAAGGTTCGCTGGATAGGAGTGTCCGAACATAAACTTTGATATTCGACTAACGCGGATGCCCGCAAGCAAAATATCTCACACAAAGGCACAAAGCACACAAAAGATTTTTTTGTAAAAAACAGGAAGATGCCCTTTTCTCTCTGGTCTTTCCGGCTCCGTGTGAGCCTATAAAATAAGGCGTACTGATGAGATACAAACAGATTTTCCGCATCATCTCAATAAACCGGGGGAGCATTGCCGGTCTGAGCAAAACCCCAGATAAAAGGCTCACGCCTAAACCCCGGAATTTACCCGTCAGGGCTTTATCCCCTGAATATTGAGATCATACTATTTTCTTGTTTTTTGTGCCAGAAAACTGGACTAATAGTCCCCGAATAGCGAAATATGGTCTGAACCATATTTGTAAGGAGGCCCTTTTTTGGCCTTAGAAGTTAATGATAAGTTGGTCTATCTGGTATCTTTTAACAAAATAGAATATAAAAAAGCAAATAAAAAGTGCAATGTCATCCTTTCCTGTTTTTCTAAATCAGACTTTTTTATATGGATAAAGCATAAATTTGGGTTGACATTTATTCTTGAAAAGCGTATGGAAACCTTGCATTTTTTTGTCTTTTCAGGGTGAGACAGTTGCTCGCTGGATCAACTGATCGCCCCATCATGAGGGAATGGAGATAAGGCATGCCGGAAATCATCACCTTTGGAAATCAAAAAGGCGGGGTGGGCAAGACGACCACCGTTGTCAATCTGTCAGATGCCCTGGGGAGGGATGGGTATCGGGTCCTGACCATCGATGCCGATCCACAGGGCAATTCCACCTCGATTTTGCTCAAGGAGATCGGCCTGAGGGAGCAGTTTTCTCTGGTGAAGGCCCTTGAGGCCCCCATTGAAGACGCCAATCTCTCCTCCATGGCCTGCGCCACCTCCAATGACAATGTGGACATCATCCCCAACACGATTCGGTGCATGCTGTGGGAGCGGACCGCGGCCAACACCCCGGATTCCATTCTGGGATTTCTGAGACTGACCAGGCACGATGCAGGTCTGGACAAGTATGATTTCATCCTGATCGATACCCCGCCAAACATTGGGGCCATGGTCAACAATGCCCTCATGCTCTCGGACTATGCAGTGGTGCCCATTCCCACCTCGGATCAATTCGCCCTGGACGGGCTTGCCACTTTTCTGAGGATATTGCAGAATATCCGGAGCCAAAACGGGAAGCTGAGGCTCATGGGGGTGCTCCTCACCAAATATGACGCCCGGGCAACCGTCTATGTGAAAAACCGGGAAAGGATCATCAATTTCTTTTCCAGCAAGGGGATCCATGTATTCAAGACCACCATCCGGCATAATGTGGACATTGATCGCGCCCATATGAAACGCAAGACCATATTTGAATTCGATCCTGCCAAGTACGGCGCCAAGGATCATGCGGCCCTGGCAAAGGAAATCGTGCAAATTGTCGAGAAAGAAAAGGCCAGAAAATAAAGACGGCTCTGAAGTCACCGCTGATGATCTGTTCGGGTCAATACCCAAACCCATCGATGTGGATCCCTTTGAAGGAATCGATATGGAGGGGATCAGCATCCTGGGGCCTGAGGCCGGGGAGGCGCCCTCCGAGGAGATGGAGCTTTCCAGCATCAGTCCCATTAAAGGGGTGGATCTGGATGATATCAGCATCCTGAGAAAAAGACCCAGGAGCGGCGCCAGGGAAGAAGACATTGATCGCATGAATCCCCTCACCGGGATTGATATGGGAGACCTGGGCGTTCGACCGGAGCATCACCGGGATGCCGAGGTCCCTCCTGCCAAAGAGGTTGGCCCAAAGAGAAGCGTCCCCCCGTCGTCCGAGGATGGATCCAGAGCCGGGGGCCGGCTCAGGGATGCGCTGAGCAAGGCGTACCGATATGCCGAGATCAACAGGATCAGGGAAAATGTGATCAAGGAGCTTCAGGCGAAGAACCGCAAAACCGTCCTGATCACGAGTCCGCACGACGGCGCCGGCAACACCTTCCTGGTCTCGGTGCTGGGCTTCAATGCGGCCTATTTTACCAATATGAGCGTTCTTCTCCTGGATCTCAATATGCGACGGCCTTTTCTCCACAAGGCCTTCGGGCTTCCGCTGGCCGGAGGCTTCAATGAAATCGCCATGGATATGATGGACTGGCGGGAGGCGGTAAAAGACACCGGTCTCGCTGAACTGAAGGTGATCACCGCGGGCGAGGTAAGCAGTGAACTCTCTTTTTTCCTGAACCGCGCCTTTATCAAGGGTATGTTGCAGGATATTCGAAGCGAGTTCGAAATGATCATCATCGACACGTCGCCCGTTCTGATCAGCAATATCAACAATGTTGACCCGGTTCATCTGAGCACCATGTGCGATATGGCGATTTTGGTCGTTCAGGACAAAATAACGACCCGGTCCATGTTGATGGATGCGGTGGATACCATAAGAGACAGCGGGGGCGATGTGGACGCCATTGTCTACAATCGGCAGTTCTAAGACAGCCGACCCCAAGAGGCGTGTGGGCAAAAGACCCCAATTGAATTGGCAAAGGTCAGCAAGATGAATGGAGAAGCAGAAGCCAAGCAGGCGCCGTTGGACCTCTCTTTTTTGAAGGCCAAGTACCTTGTGCCCATTGTGGAGAGAAAATGGCTGGTCATTGGCGTGTTTCTTACAGGGACCCTTATATCCATTGCCCTGAGTTCATTTATCAAGCCGGAATTCTACAGCATTGCCAGCGTCCTGGTCCAGGAACCGCGATCCAAGATCTCTTCAGGACCCCAGACCAATCCCATGGTCCCGCGAACAGCCGATGAAACCTATGTCCTTTCGGAAGCCGAGTCCCTGAGAAGCCTTGAACTGGTCACAGAGGTCCTCAAAATTCTGCCCGACAAGGTCAAAGAGGAGCTTGAGATCAATCTGAATCCCTATGATCAGGTTAAGAACGGATTAAAGAGGGCGGCCAAGAAGTGGCTGGGGATCACAGGTCTTTTCTCTTCCGACAAGCAAGAGGATCGGCATTCCGCGCCCCCCGCGCCGGGGGAGGCGTTAAAGCGGCAGATTAACGCTTTGCAGAACAGGGTCATTATCAAGAGCAAGTCCAAAAACGCCATGATCTGGATAACCGCCACCTCCACCAACAAATATGCAGCCCCGATCATTGTCAGGAGCTACCTTTCCGTGTGGATGGCCAGGAACCTCGAACAAAACAGAAAGGCGATCCGGATTGAAAAGGCCTTCGCCCTGGAGCAGAGGGATATGGCCCGCAAACACCTGAACGAGGCGGCAAAACGGCTCCGGGAGTTTCGAAATTACTATGAGATACCGCCCCACATCACCCCTGATGTGGGCCTGGGAGACATGGAGCTTCAGTCCGAGTTCGAAAGGCTTACCGGACAGGTAAGGGGGGCCACCGAGCGGTTTGAGTATCTGGACAAAATCTTTCTGAAGCTGCAGATGGAAGAGGCCGGGATCGCAGAAAATATCAAGCTGCTGGATCCCCCTACCTCGCCGGGGGCCCCGGCAAAGACCGTCAAGCAGGAGATCCTCCTGGGCGGGATCCTGGGGGGACTGGGTCTGGGGATAGCGATCGTGCTCAGCCTTGATTTTTTCAAGAGCCCCATCCGGCATGAGAAGGACATCACCACGGCCGTGGACATCCCCATACTGGGATATATCCCGAAGATATAGGCAGGCCTTCCCTACTCCAGAAGGACCTTGTTGAAGCTGACCTCCATGGCCCGGGCCGGGCAGGCGGGGACGCACCATTCACATGCGCTGCACCGTTCATTGTCGAAGATCACCTCCATCTCCGGACGCTTGATGTACAGCGCCCCGGTAGGGCATACTGCGGTGCATGCCCCGCATTGGATGCATTTCTTTTCATTGCGGCGAATGTCCTGGCCGATGCTCTCCACCTTGATCCCGATGCTCTTGAGATAACGGACGCCCTTTTGAAAATTCTTGCGGTGCCCGCTCAGCTCCAGGACCATGAGACCTTCCTTTCTGGGGTAGATGACCGCCTTGAGGATGTTGAAGGAAAGGTCGAATTTCTTGACAAGGTTGACAGCAATCGGTTCATCCACGATCTTCCTGGGAAACCTGAGGGACAGCATCTTTCGATACATGACGCTTTTCTCCGTTTGTGTTCAATATTTCCGGATAGCCCGCTCAAACCCCGGCAAGGCCCCTTCTATGGCCTCGTCCGAGACGCAGTAGGCGATGCGAAAGTGTCCGGGACCGCCGAAACCAGATCCCGGAACCGTCAGGATGTTCTCCTCCTGGAGCGCGGTCACAAAGGCGACATCGTCCGGTATGGGCGCTCGCGGAAACAGGTAGAAGGCCCCTTCTGGCTTTGTGATCTCATACCCAACGGATGTGAGGGCCTCATACAATCGGTCCCGCTTCCGCTGATAGATGGAAATATCCACGCTCTCATGTAGGAGTCGGGCAACCGCTCGCTGCATCATGGCAGGGGCGTTTACGTAGCCCAGGATCCGGTTGCAAAGGACCATCCCGGCCAGCAAAATGGCCTTGTCAGAGATCTCCGGGTGGGCCGCGGCATACCCGATGCGCTCGCCCGGAAGGGAGAGGTCCTTTGAGAAGGAGGTGACCACAAAGGTCTCGGGATACGCGTCAAAGACGCTGGGCGCCTCGATGCCGTCGTAGACGATCTTCCGATAGGGTTCATCCGAGATGAGATAGATGGGCTGATCGAACTTGTCGCTGTAGCGGGTCAGCAGCCCGGCCAGCTCTCTCAGCTCCGCTTCTCTGTAGACCTTCCCGGTCGGGTTGTTGGGGGAATTGATCAGAACGGCCCGCGTCTTCCTGGTGATGGCCCCTTCCAGGGCATTGAGATCGAGCGAAAAGTCGGGATGGGTGTCCACGAGCCGGGGAATGCCCTGATGATTGTCGAGATAAAAATTATATTCTACAAAATAGGGCCTTGGGATCACCACCTCCTCGCCGGGATTGAGGATCGTCTTCAGGACCACGTTGAGTGCGCCCCCGGCCCCCACGGTCATGATGATCTCATCCGGCGAAAATCGGGGCCTGTTGAAGGTGTTGAGATAGTCTGCAACTGCCTGTCGCGTCTCTAACAGGCCGGCATTTGCCATATAGGCATGGCGTCCTGCCGCGGTGTCCCTCGCCAGTTCCTCCAGGACCTCCCTGACCCGGACCGGCGGTTCCAGATTGGGGTTTCCCAGGCTGAAGTCAAAGACCTTTTCAGGGCCGTACTGGGCTTTTCTTTTGGCCCCTTCCTCAAACATTTTTCTGATCCAGGAGGATTGTTCGATGGCCCCGCGGACTTTTTCGGAAACAGACATGCGCCTCTCCTTGTTCTTTGTTCTATGATAATTGGGTCAGGGATTGAAAAACTCAAAGGGTAAGGGGCTCAGAAATCCAAAGATGGGTTTGCAGACCCGTCGCCCGATGGTCACGGTCTCCTTGCGTCTCCCAAGGCGGCCTGACGGCCGCAACCAAACAGCGTTCTGCCCGCCCGTGGGGGTCTCTGCCCAAGGGCTGCAACA
>ENA-OSEO01004236-OSEO01004236.1-sediment-metagenome-genome-assembly--contig:-NODE-4236-length-15435-cov-6.064722_pt1 | contig 15435 bp, 11 predicted proteins | sample MGYA00237883_ERZ534232 | MGnify/ENA metagenome assembly ERZ534232 | reverse complement strand
AGCCACTGTTAGATTCTTCTATCTTGACTTTGCACATAGGAGATATATCAGGTTTACCAATTTGTGTGCTTTTGGCAAGGTATCTGAGATTTGAAGACAAGGAATTTTGCAACGCTTCTGCATATCATTATGATTTACCTGATAAACAGAATCGCATAACCACTGGTTAGGAAATTAAGGAAGGTTACGAATATGTATTCTTTCAATCCCTTTAAAAAGCCTCTTGACAAAATTGAAGGAAAAGATTTGCAATTGCTTTTTGATATAACTGAGGGATGGTATGTCGATTATAAAAGAGAATCCATCAAAACAAAAGATATAGCCAAGCACATTTCAGCTTTTTCAAATCAATATGGAGGTTATCTGTTTTTTGGTATAGTTGAAAAGGCTGATGGATCTCGGAAAGCAGGTGCATTTCCAGGGATACCTTCAGAAAAGGTTTTATCTCTCTCCACTAATATTCGGGAGGCCGCGGTTGCTCATTCAAGTCCTCCAATTTTTTATGAGGAGCACATTATAAATGGTCCTTGCAACGAAATAGGCCTACCAGAAAATAAAAGTATTTTAATAATAGGCATTCCACAAGGGGATGACCCTCCATACATTCATTCAAGCGGGCGCATTTATAGGCGGTTGGCAGATCAGTCAAAACCAAAGGAGGAAACAGATATATATGTACTTGATGACTTATGGCATAGAGGAAAAGAGAACAGAAAACTAATTTATCAGTTTTTAAGAAATACCCCTGAATTACCATCCGCGCAGACCGAAAGCGTTTGGGCTTTTATACATGTGATGCCTGATACTAACTATCCCACCGCCAAAAAAGAGCTAAGTTTCGAACAATTTCGTGCGTATACTGTCGAATCAAAAGATAACACTTTTGGACCGTGGATGCCTATGCAATCAATTTTTTCAAAAAAAAATGGGTTTATTGCAAGGCAAGTTGAAAAGAATGATCCGGGACTCGCAAATCCATCTTTGCGATGGTGGAATTCTGGTGCAGCAAGACTTGATATTCCTGTGAACACTTGGACATTAGACGAATTTTACAAAAAAAGATCAGAATTTAAATATTCTTCAAATTTTTGTTCTGAATTCAAAAGGCAGGGTTTTACAAATATTCGGATTTGTGACTTTTCATACTTGATGGCATCTATTGTATCACTTCTAAATTGCTATTGCTACTTTCGCAAAGAAATTTCTGATAGCAGACCAGTTTATGCAACGTATGAACTGAGAAATGCGTTTTACACTTTGCCTTTTGTTGACTCTCAACAATATGTTGAAAGGTGTTCCAGCAATGGTATACCGGTTATTCAAAATCGGCTGATCGTATTGTCAGAAGAACCTTATTTCGATAATATGATATTTTTACCAGATCTTGAAAAAATTAAAGCCAATTTAGATGATGAAAACAATCAAATGCTACCTTTTATTTATGCAAGTCCTATTGCCTATTCTCTCTTAAATTCCATAGGTGCATTATGCGATATCATGCAATTGGCAACGGATAGCGAAATATGGGGGCATCATAAAATGAAGAATCCCCAACAAAAATAATGCGACCATGCAAACCCATGAAGTTATATTTATCACTCAAAAAATTGCAGATCGATTAAGGGACTACATTAATGCAAAAAACATAGCCTTCAATCATAGGATATTTCCCATATCTTATGAAGCCGCCAGATCTATGGTAAAAAGAGCCGGTGAAATGGTGGGGGTACGCCTTCGACCCCACGATTTGAGACGTCATGCGGCTACATATGCATCACGTGCCGGTGTCCCTCTTGAAATTGTCAGCAAAATAATTCTCCGGCATGCCAATCTTTCGACAATTAAGTCGTTCAACTGCGTCCCATCAAAATCTTTATACCAAAACCTTCCGTATTATTCATCCATTTCATCCATATAGAAATGTAGAATTTGAAATAGATCATGTAAAACGAATTGCATATGAGAGACGTGTGTTCTTTTTCAACACAAAGGGACGTAAAACTTCGGTACCGCTTCAATGGACGGACATCGGGAGCCAGGATCCCTTTGTCGTTGTTTCTGAGGGACGCGCACTTTTTCGAGTCGAGGATCTTTTGGGTTTAGTTCGTCTTATTGCAGAAATAAGAGGCAAAAAACGCAAATAAGCACACTGGATGATCCTGCGAGGTGTTAAGGAAATTACGCCGCTTAAGTTAAATTAAATATGCCGCATGCATTGGGATCAAATTGAAAATATTATCTCTTCAGTCTTAATAATTATTCGTTATGCTGTAATTTATTTTATATTTGGCTTGACATTTTCAAATAGTAGCGGCATAATTAAATTATCATTAAAACCGCTTGCGACATAATTATCCAAGGAGATGAGTCCATGGCACAACCCAAAAAGCCCACCGACGACAAAACTCAAAGCCTGAAAAAATATGGCGCACTCAATCCACATCCACGCAAGGTTGCAGAAAAAATGTTTTCAGATTCGGCCCTTGAATTTTTTGATCCGCATGATCTTGTTCAGGTCAAGTATGAGATGCTGCGCGCGGTCGAACGCGAAGGGCGTACGGTAAAACAGGCATCCGAAGCATTCGGGTTTTCGCGGCCGGCATTTTATCAGGCACAATCACAGTTCAGGCAAGAGGGGGTGACCGGCCTTGTCAAAAAGCGCCCCGGTCCCAAATCCGCTCACAAGGTGACCGATGACATCTTGGCCTTCATCGAAGAAAAATTTAAAGCGGGCAAACCGCTTGGTGCCCGAAAACTGGCGCCGTTGATAAAGGAAAAATTTGGAACAGATGTTCACCCCAGAAGTATAGAACGCGCTGTGACGCGCAGAAAAAAAAAGAGAAAGTGACATTGAGATATTGCCCTGCCGGCGCTGAATCCGATGATAGCGCTTTGCTGGCGTATGAGTCATTGCGGCTGCAGGCTTTAAACAAGCAAAAGATTTTTTCCGAAAGAAGTTTGGGACTGGCGCTGTTTATTCGCCAAGGGATGCTGGCCTGGATAGAGATCTGCCATCGCTGCACGCCTGCAGACTCAAAGTTGGAAAAGCGGCGGCAAGCGCCAGTCTTTGCGTACGAAACGACATCGGAAATGATAAAAGTGATGGCCAACATCACCCTGTTCAACTTACAGGAGGCTATGTCATGAGTATGTCTCAGCGGACTAATCAGAAAGTGACGGCAAGTCATCTAAAAAGGCAGGCGTACTGCTACGTCAGACAATCCACTCTGAAGCAGGTTTTCGAAAATACCGAAAGCACCAAACGCCAATACGCCCTTCGCGAACGGGCCATCGCGCTAGGGTGGCCTGTTGTCCAGATCGTGACGGTAGATTCGGATTTAGGTGAAACGGCGACATCTGTAGCTGACAGGCACGGTTTTCAAAAACTGATGACAGAAGTCAGCCTGGGGCGTGTTGGGCTCGTGATGGGCCTGGAAGTCTCACGCCTGGCGCGCAACAATGCGGACTGGGCCAGGCTGCTGGAGATCTGTGCCATTACTGACACTTTGATTCTCGATGAGGAAGGAATTTATAATCCGACCGATTTTAACGACCGCCTGCTGCTCAATATGAAGGGTACCTTTTCCGAAGTGGAACTTCATGTATTGAGATCCCGGCTCAGAGGGGGTATTTTAAGCAAGGCCCGGCGGGGTGAATTAAAAACGCGCTTGCCGACCGGATTTGTTTATGATCACAATGACAAAATTATTATTGATCCGGACAAGCAGGTTCAGCAAAGCCTTCGTTTGTTTTTTGATATTTTTCAACGCACAGGGGCGGCATTTGCAACCGTCAAGGCATTTGCCGCAGATGATATGAAATTCCCTTGCCGGATGCATTTTGGTCCCGATAAAGGCCAAATAAAATGGCAGCGGTTAACAAGCGGACGGGCACAAGTGATTTTAAAAAATCCGCGCTATGCCGGCGCATATTACTATGGACGGCAGCGATCACGAAAAAATATCGACGGTTCCACGACCTACTTTAAGGTTCCCCGTGATCAATGGCGTGTGCTGATAAAAGATGTCCATCCGGGATATATTACCTGGGAACAATATGAAGAGAACTTGCAACGCATTCGTCAAAATGCAATTGCATACAACGTTATAGACAAAAAAACACCTCCGCGTGAAGGGCCGTGCCTCCTGCAAGGGTTGGCGGTTTGCGGCAAATGCGGTCAGCGCATGACCATACGATATAAGTATCGCCGAAATGCCCGACTCGATCCGGTATATTTGTGTCAGCGCCTTCGCATAGAGAGATGGGAAAATAGCTGCCAATATATCCCGGGAGCTGGTATTGATGAGGCCATCAGCAAACTGCTGCTTGAATCGGTTACACCCTTGACATTGGAGGTGGCACTGCAAGTTCAAAAAGAGCTTGAGACCCGCTTTAACGAGGCCGACAAGCTGCGTAAACAGCAGGTGCAGCGGGCGCAATATGAAGCCAATCTTGCTCGGCGTCGTTTCATGCAGGTCGATCCGGACAATCGGCTGGTAGCCGATACACTTGAAGGGGAGTGGAATGAAAAGCTCAGGCATCTGCAAGATGCCAATGACTACTATGAAAAACACCGCCGACAGGAGTCGGAAAGGCTGAAAAAAGCGCAGCAGCAGGAAGTACTTCAGCTTGCAAAGGACTTTCCGAAACTGTGGAAGAATCCGAAAACGCCTGTTCGTGAAAAAAAGCGAATGATCAGATTTCTGATTGAGGATGTGACAATGATCAGAGCCGAGGATATTACGCTGCATGTTCGATTTAAAGGCGGTGCAACAAAAACATTGAAGCTGCCGCTTCCGCTCAAAGGGTGGCAATATAATGCGACAGACCCAAAAATCGTTGAGATTGTTGATGAACTGCTGACCGACCATAGTTACTCGGAAATAGCGACCATCCTCGACAAACGAGGCTATAAATCCGGCCAGGGTCATCGGATAGATAGAAGAACCGTTGTAGGAATCACCCACGGTTACAAACTCAAGACCCGCTATGCAAGATTACGGGCTACTGGCAAGCTGCGGGTAGATGAAGTCGCAAGCCTCTTGGGGGTGACGGTGGCGACGGTGCGGAGATGGGGAAAAATGGGTGTCATCAAAACATATCCTTATAATGATCGAAATGGATGCCTTTACGAGCATCCTGGAGTAAATTCACCGCTGATGAAAAAAAGAGTACAATCTACCGAGAATAAATAATTTTATTGGGTCATCATCACTTAGGTAATCATGAGGTGCAATATGGAAACTAGTGTACAACCCAGATGTATTTGGGTAAAGTCAGCAATAATGAAGCTATGAGATGGATTGAAAATCTGTATGCTTAAATCTGCCTTCGTTTTTTTTCACGTTCATTATCATGATCAGAAAATTCGTCGTGTAAAATTGAAATTAACAAAAGTAACTTTTAAACATGATGAATTTATACTGATGTATTACAATATACGTCTATTTTGAACGATGCCTGCTAAAACGTTCTATTATTCTTTGGGATAAAAACACAATTTTTTTAATAGTGAAGATAAAAATACGAAAACCATAAATAGTGCCTACTATAATTAGATTTGCTAAACGACCCCAAATTTTCCAAGTAACAATACGATGCCATGCGATTTTTAATGAATCGAAGACTGAAACTTTGAGTTCCGAGCCCCTTTCTTTACTGGATTCTTGACGATGAAGAAATGGCATATTGTTGGTTAAATAAGTTTTCATATACTCCGGCTTCCAAATAGTCTTATAAGATTTCCTTGGTCTTGATTCCTCGCAAATCCTGAGAGATCTATAGTGTCCCCATGCGAAAGTTTTATCCCATTGAGGCAGCAATTTGAGTTCGTTAAAAAATATTTTTCTGCTTTGTCCTTCATCCAATTCGTTTTCCTTGGGACCTATAAAAAGGATTCCTGATTCGATAAAACATTCTCCGCTTATTATTCTGTTCAATTCTCCTATGGTTTGCCATGAAACGATACTTTTTTCGGAGACAGTAATTTTGTATCGATCGAGGCGGAATGTGCTTGGTGCAGTAATGTTGACAGATTCCGTTCCAATATTATCGATAGCTAAATGCTCTCTTAAATACCTTGCAAGGCTTTGCTCAGTGCCGACCTTCCGAAGGCTGGAAGCAAAACAATAATAACGGGTCTTGTCCCATGCCGGCAGTTTCATTAAATGTTCATGGAACTCCAATTTCAAAAAGCCTGCCTCTTCGCGGTCCAAAGATCCAATTACAAGAATATTTCCAACAATAAAGCATCTCCCGCTTCGTTGTGCCCCCAGTGCGATATGCGTCACCCAAGTTAGCAAAACTCCACTATGCTCTATGATAATAAATTCGCCCAGTCTGTATTTAATTTCATTTATCAATATACATAATTCCGGTTGAACTAAGCCGTGCTTCATCTGGATTTTAAAGTAAGTGTTTCCAAAATGTACATTCACCGTTGGCAAGAATCAATACTACGATGATGGAGTGTTTGTGTAAAGATTTTCTTTCAAGGATGTTCTTTGGTATACGAGGCAAAGGTCTATTCGCATATTGAGAGCCGGGGCAGTAGTGATTTCTGTTCACAAATGGCGTAACATTCCTGGGGCAAGATTGAGAGAACAATGCCCTGGGAGAGGAATTGAACCATTGGGTAAAATACAAGCCAAAAAGTTTCTCCTGTTGGGAGACAGAAATCCGTAATAACGAATTTTGACAAAGTTTTTTGGCAACATGTGTTGCAGGAACCGGCAGATAAATTTAAGGGCCGGTACAATGGCTAATTCCAACTGATCGGTGTCGCTGTCTTTAAAGCGGAATCTCACCTGATCATTTTCGAGCTTTTCGATGCGATTGTTGGTGATGGCAACCCTGTAGTTATAGGGTGCAAGATATTTTAACGCACTGTTGCCGTTACCGACCTGTTTACAATGTACCACCCAGTCTTATTTCCAGACACCAGCAGATACGGAGTCGAAAAGATCCGTTTTTTCGAGTGCATCACGGAATTTGGCACGAAAGATAAGAGACAGCGCTTCAACAGAGACAAAAAAATCAGTGCTGGAAGGCAACCATTTACTGCCGTCCGGAGCCAGTTCACCACCAGGCACGATAAAGTGAACATGGGATGGTTGCGCATATCGCGCTGCAAGGTATGCAGACCACCCATCATGCCGATGTCACCGCCGATGAACCTTGGATCTTTGGCCAGTTTCTGCAACGCTTTAGCCGAAGATTTGAAGAACAAATCATAGAGCACATTCTGGTTTGAGCGGGCGATGGACCGCAACTCACAGGGGAGCGTGAAAGTCACCAGAAAGTAGTGCGTCTTCAGCAGCAGGTTGTGCTCTTTTTCTATCCAGCATTGGGTACCAGATGCTGAATATATACAACACAATGAATCAGGGCTAATTTATTCGTTTCAGGGGCAGATTAAACAGTATAAAATTTATTTGCAATCACCCGTGAAAACTATTTCTTGTAAACGATACTATTTGGCTCGATACCGGTCCAGCCGGCGTGGCAGCCCCTCATTTTTATACTCATCCTGCTGACAAACGGTCTCGGGTGAATGAAGCAATTCACTGGCACCACCAACCACCTCATTAGCTGCTGCCACCGATGGAACTTCTATATCTACAAGGTCTCTGATCCTGTTGTCGGTATACGCGTTGCTGGTCTCTTCACCTAGCACCAGGCGTTTGATGTCTTCAAGGTACCCCTCGTAGCGCGTGAGATAAAATGACAGGGGACGGGGGAAGTTGCTTCCCAGAATACCGTCAATAAACATCTGGCTGATTTCACGGTGCCGTTGTAAGGTGAACTGAGAACTGACCAAAATGTGGCGTTCATCTTCAGAAAGTGTGTGTAAGAATTGCTGCAGAGCGCTGCGGGAACGAGGTTGATACATCCAGAAGTACAACATATCCAGTGCATGGATCATGATAATTTTTTCCAGATCTCGGGCTTCTGCATTTGCTTTTCGTTTCAGATCGGGCGAATGCTCAAGAATCTTGAAAGTCTCCAAATCCGGATAGAGCAATTCGAGTTTAGCATAAATGTCCAATATTTCCATGAATTTGTTCTGGTGCTCACGATAGCGTATCTGGATGTTTTTGTGCCGGTCGGCCGTTCCCTCAATGAAACCTGCAACAAAATCTGAGGCGGCCTTGGAAATGATCGCCGCCCACTTTTGCAGGATATCATTGACACCTATCACGCCAAACATGGCCAGGATACCGCCGATAAAGGCATTTAGCGCCACGGCCACGGGAATCGATAAAATGCTGCGGAAGAAGTTGCCATATGCCGCACCCTCGGGTAACCCCCGAAAAATATTATGGCTGGATAAATAGATCCCGTTGGCCAAGGCAATAAAAGTGTATAGCAGCACAGGGTAGGTTGCCGTCGTGATGCCGAATCCGCGGTCCAATACCACGGTCTTTACTGCATAATCCAGCAACGGTACCGAGAATCCGGTGAAGAGCAGAGAGTCCGTAATGCGTGTCCAGCTGATATAATCATTCCAATTCAAGAGCGGCGATCGGCGAAAGCCTCCTCCGCCCAGAACGGACTGAAGAATATTGCGGAGCCCGGTGATACCAAACCAGATAAATGCCCCGCAATAAGCCAATACCCACCAGTCCTTGGTCAGAGCAAAAGTCAGAAATGCCGGGATAAAGCCAAGCAGCACCTTAAAAATGTTTTTCAGGTTTGAGTTTAAATAGCTCCAGCGAAATCGCCCCCGGCTTTCCAGTAATTCGGGAGGATTAAGATATAATCCGTTGACGATTTCCCTTTGAGCACCTCCCAAAGTGATGATGTTTCCGGCAGGGGTCATACGGGTGGAGATAGCTTGGACCTGCCAACCTTCTTGACGTGGAACCCCCTTCCAGCTGAAAAAGTTTAAGATTCTTGAAAGTCCTTCGAATATTTTTCCCCGGGGTCTGTTATCATTGAGTGGAATATAAAGCGAGTATTTATAAGCGTCAATTCTGATGGGAATGGTTTCGCGATGATTGGAAATGCAATCCCGTATAATTTGCCGCTGTGCCCGTTTCGGTAGAGTTTCCTTGATTGCCAGGCCCATTCCGTGAACTTTGTGGGAACGGCCTGTGGAATCACTTCCGATTCTTGCTTTAAGCGGCTTCCCCTTGTAATAAGACTTTAAGATATCGATGTCGTAAAGAATAGCGATCAACTTGTCTATCCTTTGGGTATCGGCTGAAGGGCCTGACTGCTTAAATCGCTCAATGATCTCACGAATGATTTGTTTCAGACGGATAGCGCTGCCTTTGTTGATCGCCTCCTGCAATCGGCTTATCTCACCGATATGAGAGGTCTTTCCCGCGGCATGATCTTTAAGATTAAAAATCTCGAGCCTCGTAATCATTCCCTGGCAATCGTAAAGAAGCTCAAGAACCTCCTCAACTCTCAAGTTGGTCAAATTCAGCGTTACCCGATATCCGGAATAGAGTTTTGTAATACGTTCCAGAATTTCAAAGGGAGACAGTCTCAACAGTTCCGGAACATTAGGACCGTCGAACGGTACCTCGGGATATCTGATTTCAGGATTTTTTTCAGGCTCCAGATAGCCGTCGATTACGTATTCGAGATCCAGCGTATTCATCGATTCAATCCAACGGGTGATTTCGGTACATCGTTCAGGGCTTGCCGATGGAATTTCTGCCCGAAACCGTTCAGTCAGCTCCTGCAACACCTTCAGCATCTGGTTGTGAATGAATTTTGCTAAATGTAATCTCGATTTCTGTCCGATGCCGACAAACCCCAGAAATTCTTGTTCATTGATCGGAGGCAATTCTATTCCGTAATATTGATTGATCTCCAGCCTATGGGTTTCGTTAAATTCTCGCAAAAGAGCTGAGACATGCTGCTGCTGGTACAACGATACCTGCCGACCGAGTTCCATGATTTTCATTACCGGCGGCTCGGCAAGAAAGCAGAGAAACGCCTGGGAATCGGCAAACCCTCGGGGAACCCATATCAGTTGCACGTATTTATCACGGAATCGGGCGTAAAACTCAATGCCGATTCGAATGTCAATGTCCAAAATTTTCGCGGCTTCAATAAGCTCAGCTGCGAAACGCGGCTCGATATAGTTGTAGTGGATTACCCGCAAGCGCCGAATACCTTTTATCCAAGCATCCATGATAAGATGGGTTGAAGACTTTCTCCCCTTGGTATTGGCATCGTGGACGTGATCATCAAACGTTATTTGATTCCACTCTTCGGGCATTTCCAGCAGATGGTAGCGCTTCAGTTGCCGCCGAACAATGCGTGGTTTCCCTGAAGCTGTTATTCGGAAGTCATGAGCCAGTTGCAGCTGCCTTCGATAACTGCCATGGGCACGTACCAAATCCTTCATGATTTGCAGTAACACCCTTGCGGTATTTTTGGGCATGGACCCTTCGGCTGTATCCAGGACTTCACTCCGCAATGACCGCAGGGCATTGATTCGATCTTCAATCCCCCCGATCTCCAAAGAGCTTAGCAAATGAACGATTGCATATGCGATGCGGAACCCTCTGGTTTCGGTCATCTCTTTGATGCCATGTGAGTGAAAATATGTATAATAAAAACGGCGGGGATACTCGATTCTGCTTTTTTCACGAAGCACGCCGTTAACGATTCGAATCAATTCGTGGTCACGTTTATCAAAAAGAAATCTGGAAACGGTATCTTTCATAAAATAATAATCAGAAGTTGCTGTTTCTATTTATGTTTATTGTATACTGACGATGATATTCGGTACACTTAAATTATAAGAAATCCTAAAATGATATTTATTAATTATAACAATAACCCACCATGATTAAAAGAAAAAAATGTGGCTTGTTGCATATAACCAATTATGCTGGAAAATCACTGCTTCTGTTAAGGGTTATTGAAAAGAACAGAACCTATTGTCCGGGACATATTTCCATAACTCGCCGTTATATAAAATTTGGTTGTTAGTTTTATTCTATTGATTTATTTTCACAATTTTTTCAATTAAGCCCCTAAGAGCACAATTAGATTTTTTATTTACACATACTTACTTTTTGGCTATTGTTTAAACAAATATCAATCTTTTTAACATGTCAGAAAATATGTGACTTTTTATCCGCATATTAATCTAAAAGAAAATTATCATGGAAACCAAATCGATTCCGACTCGTGGCAGGACCCTGGACCATGCTGCCTTTATTTATGATTTTATGGAACCTCTACTTATGCTCGGCAAGCAGAATGAGTATGACCGCCATATTGTTTCATTGCTCAAACTTAGCCCTACCGAAAAGATCCTTGATTTAGGCTGCGGTACCGGAGTTTTAACCCGGATGATCGCTGATCAGCTAAATGCTGAAAAAGGAGGGATTTCGCTGGGCATTGACGCTGCAGCAAAGATGATTAATGTTGCCAGGAAAAAACGTGAAAGCGAAACCTGCCGCTTTGAAGTGGCTGCTGCCGAAGATCTTCCTTTTGAAGATTCGTCATTTGATGCGGTCGTGTCAAGCCTCTTTTTCCATCATTTACCCCTTGATTTGAAAGAAAAATCACTTTTGGAAGCCTTCAGAGTTTTACGTCCCCAAGGAAGGCTGGTCATTGCCGACATGCACACCCCCACTACTTGGATGGGGGCATTGGTATCGCATGTTTCGCGCTGGTTTTTCTGGCAACCGCAGATCGGAGAAAATATCAAGGGTGTCTTGCCGCCGCTTATCGAAAAGACAGGCTTTGATCCTCCCAAGCATGTTTTTACTTATTTCGGATATATAACCATATTCACCAGTCATAAGCCTATCCTGTTAAAATAATGTACATAGTTGAAAAAACAAAAGAAATTCAACTGCAAACCAAAGATTTAATTGTAATGGCGCCGCTTGCTATGCTGCAGGAAGAATTGTCTTCCGGGCTCTGGTTATATTGGACAAAAGCCGCTGCTACTCTTAAGGGGAGTGGTATCAGTTTGCTTGATACTGGTGATGATTTTTTTTCCTTGGAGAAAAATTTTTTTTCGACACTATTTCTATATTCCTACCATCGAGCGGGTATCGCAAAGCCGCGCCGAATAATTTATACCGCAATCAACCAGTGTTTGCGCGGCATGGTAACAGGATGTGATAATATTCTGGACGACGAATACAAAAAAACCCTGGAAACCGATTTGCCCAAATTCGCAACCCGCTTTCGCTCGGTGCTTGATATTATGGTTTCTGATCGCGTTCTTTTTGAAATTCTTCTAAATGGCCTTCAGGATCATGAATATAACATCCAGGATGTTTTGTCTGCCAGCGTTGCTTCGCTGCGTGCGCTGACACAAAGCGGTGTTCAGGAAGCCTCGGAAGAGGGTGGTACTCATAAGATACTCCAACCCGAACAGGTTCTCAAATCTATACACCATTATAAAACCGGGATTCTTTTTCAGTGTCCCTGGGCAGTACCTTTGATTATTGAAAATTTTCAGAAAGAAAGCGTTTCGTTTTTACTGGAAGCGTTGTATCAAATCGGAATGGGATGCCAGATAATGGATGATATGGTTGATCTGTCAATGGATGTTCGGAAAAAACGCCACAATTATGTGACTTCCGTTATCTATCATGATTCAGATCATAATGAGTGGAGCCGCTTGAAGTCTTTAACGTCATCGAATCCGAGAACCAAAAGTGACGAAAACCTGCTGTTAGGACTGCCACATGCCAAATCCTTAGCCGTAAAATCTGCAAGAACCTTTCTTGTAGAAGGACTCAGCGCTCTTTTTGGCCCTACCCAGCAATCCCTGGTTGAATATTCTATTGGGTTTCTTTCGAAAAGAATCGGTGCGAATCACATGATGCCTAATATCGAAATATGTCATTCAGATATTTGAAATTTTGGATTAAAATCGCCTTCCTGTTTCTTTCTCGGTCAGTGCGTTCTACCGTAGTCCTTTCATTAATGGTGATCATCGCAGTATCAGTCCTTATCTTTCTATCTGCTTTAGCCATCGGCGTAAACGATGCGATGATTCGAAATTCTATCGGCCTATACTCAGGTCATATATCAGGTGATTCTCTTCCACATTCCCTTAACCCGGAAAACCTCAAAATAAATGGAGTGGCCGGTGTTCTCAAACGCAACCTAATACCAGGTATCCTTTCAAATGAAGACTATGTTGCAACCATCACTATGATTGCTGTCAATCCGGTTGCCGAGTCGAAACACACTGCAATTTGGAAAAAAGCCATTAAGGGAAGATATATCCAAAATGGTGAAAATTCGATATTTTTAAGCTCCATGTTGGCAAAACAATTGGGTGTTCAAACAGGGGATATGCTTCAATTCCATCCGGCCATTAGCGAAAAATCAGTTACGTTAACAGTGTCAGGAATTTATAAGACAGAATTAGACTATCTTGATCGAGGGGTTGCTTTTTGTACTTTTGAAATTCTACCGGTAAAAACAACAACGTGGCGGGCGGCCATTTTTTTAAAGAATGGGATCGATCCAGGGCAGATTATTAGGAGATATCGTCAATTACTACCAAAATCGCTTGGGTTTAAATCGTGGAAGGAAACGATGCCGGATCTGCTTCAGTTGATCGATTTGAATTATGTCTCCATGAGTATCGTCATGGTTTTGGTGTTCGGAGTAGTTTCAGTTGGTATTGCCTGTGCCTTTGTCATATTTATTTTTAAAAACTTTCGAGAATACGGCGTTATGAAAGCCATGGGCGTCACCCCCAGAGAAATCGCATGCCTGATAGTTATCGAAGTGATCATGATGAACCTTTTCGCCTCTATTGTTGGCATTCTTGGCGGGTTTTTAGCGGTTTTGATTGCGAGCCGCACAGGAATAGATCTCACTTATTTCACATCACATAATCGTTATTTTGTCGTATCAGGAATGATATATCCAAGGCTGACAATTTACTCCTTGTATTTGCCACCTATTCTCGCCTTCTTTTTCAGCATGGTATCTGCCACATGGCCGTCAGGACTGGTAGCCAGAAAAAAAGCTGCGGATATTTTAAGGAGTATTTGACAACATGATACAGCTCGAGGGGATTTCAAAAGAATATCGTTCGGGAAGGGGCCGGGTATTGGCCCTTTCCGATGTATCATTCACCATTGAAAAGACAAGTACGGTGGCGGTATTCGGAAAATCAGGTTCAGGCAAGACCACACTGCTCTATTGTATCGGAGGGCTCGAACGTCCGGAAAATGGAAAAGTGACATGCTTCGGGGTTGACATTCATTCACTTTCCGAAAATGCACTGTGTCTTTTTCAACGAAAGAACGTGGGGTTCGTTTTTCAGCATGGCAACCTTTTTACCTATTTGACGGTTTTTGAAAACATCGCCTTTTCATTGGAGCTGAATGGCTTTGAGAGAAACGCTATTGTTAATAGAGTTGGTGAACTTCTTGAAGGCATCGGCCTTTCCGACGCTGGTGGGGCATTCCCACATGAACTTTCCGGAGGAGAGGTTCAACGGGTTTCTGTGGCCCGTGCCATAGCCCATTCTCCACAGGTGCTTCTGGCAGATGAACCTACTGCAAGCCTAGATTCGGAAACAGGCAGAGACCTCGTCAAGCTTATGTTCAATATGGGGCACGAGAAGGGATGCACCATGATTATTACTACACACGATCCGGACATCATTAAGCTGGCGGATGTTCGGCTGCCCATACAGGATGGTAAAATTGAACCGGAGGATAAATGAAATCGTTTATAATAAAGTCCATTTTATTTTTTTACTTTTTACCATATTCGGATGTACCTATCGTTATTATCTTGGCTTTCATGGGCCTTCAATACAATTATATCCCGAAGACCATGAAGGGGTAACCCAAGACAAGGAATGCCTTGAATGCCATAATCCTAAAAATGATCCGGAAGGTCCGCCAACTTCTCATCCCAACTTTACCGGATGTATAAAATGTCACAATGATGAAGTAAATACCGTGAAATTAATAAAGACGCCAGTGACGGATGTTCGATGAGCCCATAATTCTTTCCGGTTATTGATCTGTGCTGCATTCGGAGGAATTAAAATGTGCCAAACCAATGCGTTATGATTGAGGTGATGATATCCTTAAAGTCTCTTTTTTCACTGACAAAGAGTTACGTTAAGGAAACCTCAGGAATTATTCCCCCTTTAATCCTTGACTTCTCTTGCCACGAGCACACCAATGAGTCAAACTGAGATATCAAATGCATCTAACACGGTTTTGACTTTTTTCTCAAACGAATGATTTTTCCAACAGATAGCATTTGGTTAAAATTACGACGACTGCTTTATATTTTGGATTTGAAGGTGTTGGAAACAGAGGCGATAGGGAGCTTGGGAAGAATCGTATCTATAAAGAATTCGGCTTACTCATAACCCATCACCACCGGATTCCTCATAATAAGGTCTATTGCCTCACCGGCGGTTGAGGCCGCTTCGGGAAATACGTCCTTAAGAGATCTGAT
>ENA-OSEO01004235-OSEO01004235.1-sediment-metagenome-genome-assembly--contig:-NODE-4235-length-15436-cov-3.802461_pt1 | contig 15436 bp, 11 predicted proteins | sample MGYA00237883_ERZ534232 | MGnify/ENA metagenome assembly ERZ534232 | reverse complement strand
CCGTCGCCGTTAACCCACATGGCCGTGTTGGCGTTGTTAGAATCGATCACGGTCACCCCGCCGCTGGCATTCCAGCGAGCGAACCGGTAGCCGGAGGCCGGCGTGGCGCGGATCCCTTTGTATGTGCCGTACTTATAGGTGTAGTTGCCAGGACCGGGGGAGACGCTGCCGCCCGTTGGCGTGCAGATGGTAACGACGCAGGGGATCCGCTCAAACTCCGGGCACAAGGTGCCGTTGCTGTCGAGCAGAAGGGTCGTGCTCGCGCTGGCGGAATCGGACACGGTCCCGCCGCTATAGGTCCAGCGTACGAATCGCCAGCCCGTATTCGGTGTCGCATTGATCGGCACATCAACGGGCTTGATGCCGCGTTTGATGTAGTAGTGGATACCGGATGACGGAGAAACCGAGCCTCCTGTTGGCGTGCAAACTGTGAGGCTAATTCTGGAGGTGACTTGCGCGGTTGCGGCCTGGGGGGGCAGGGCCGCGAAGGCGAGAACCACCAGTAGCCAGAGGACTTGCCTGTTCCTGCTGTTCGTGTACCCTCTCGCCCGCACCAATCTGGACGTCAGAGGGCTGTTCGTTGTGATAGTTGCCGTCTTCATCGTTCTATCCTTTCCAAATGCTGCGAGCGCAGTTCTTGCACGATGGGAGGATTTCACAATACGTCTGTTCTTTCCGTCCTCCCGAAGCCTACTCCCGCGGCTGGATCGTCTTGTGACCGATATCCTGCCGTCCTCCGACAGCCTTCGTGGGCGGACCGCGACCGCGTGCATTACCCCACGTGAACCTGAGCCAACGCCTGGTGGTCTGGCAATTCCTTTGCCGTTTCATCTTTCTCCTTCTTCCGTAAAGGCTTCTATCGCTCCAGGTATGAATTCAGGAAACGGCGGGAATCTTGCGCAAAATCTCGGGATTTCTTTCATGATCCGGCGTGAAGATCCCGGGTCGGTCGGCGCACTGTGCGGCAATTCTCGGATAAATGCTTGCAGACAAAGTGGTTAGGGTGTAAGGTTTGGCAAGCGACTTCCTGCGGGACCGGGCTTGAGAATTCGGTCCGACGGCGAAGGGGGACGGGTCGGTGGGGGTGGGCACGACCTGCTCACAGGCCAAACGGCAGGGGAACGGAGTATGAGCCGCGATGACTACACCGATATCGGGGGTACGGGCGAGGCCTTTCTGACCACACACTGGTCCCTGATCGAGGGCGCCGGCTCGGGCGAGGAGGCCCGCAATCGTGCCCTGATCGGTCTGCTGATGAACCGTTACTGGAAGCCGGTCTACTGCTATATCCGCCGCAAGGGCTACGACAACGAGCGGGCCAAGGACCTCACGCAGGGCTTCTTCCACGAGGTGGTGCTGGAGCGGCATCTGGTCGAGAAGGCCGATGCCGCCAAGGGCCGCTTCCGGTCGTTTCTGCTCCTGGCGCTCGACCGCTATCTCATCAACGAGCAGCAGAGGCAGGCCGCCCAGAAGCGAACACCCCGGGGTGGGTCGGTCCCGCTGGATATGGTCGAGCCGCCCCCGATCCCCGCAAGCCTCGTCGCATCGGCCCCGGAAGACACCTTCTACTACGCCTGGATCTCCATGCTGCTGGAGCGGGTGCTTGCGCAGGTCGAGGCCCAGTGCCGGGAGGACGGCAAGACGGTCCACTGGCAGGTCTTTCAGGACCGGGTGCTCCGACCCATCACAGAAAGAGCCGCGCCGGTCCCGCTCAAGGAGATCTGCGCCCGCTACGGCATCGACGGGGAAGCCACAGCATCCAATATGATCATCACGGTCAAACGGCGTTTTCAGGTTGCCCTGAGGCAGCAACTACGCGACTCGGTTCTCTCGGACGAGAACGTGGCGGGAGAGGTGGAAGAAATTCGCAGATTCTTTCCAAAAATCGCGCAAGAAACAGAGTAGTTCCTGAATGTATTCTCAGGGCGGCATTCGGCAGAGGTTGCCCCGGGATTGAGGTCGCGCGAACATGGATGAAACGTCGGTATTCGGTTTGGAGCCGGATCAACTGGGGCAGCTCTTCTCACTGGGCACGGGCCGGGACGATGAAGATAGGCAGGAGGGTGGTGAACCAGGGCTTGTTCCGCCGGACGAGGAGAATGGTGCTGCCGATTCATCCGGTTTTGCCGCCACCCTGGAATCCTCCTTGGAACAGGTTGGCCGGTGCCTCGGCTCGTATCGACTCAGGAGCGTTCTGGGCGAGGGCGGCATGGGGATCGTGTACCTGGCCCAACAGGAGCACCCAATCCGGCGACAGGTGGCCCTGAAGGTGATCAAACCGGGCATGGATTCAAAACGCGTGATCGCCCGTTTCGAGGCCGAACGCCAAGCCCTGGCCCTCCTGGACCATCCCAACATCGCTCACGTCTACGATGCCGGCACCACAGACGCCGGTCGCCCCTATTTCGTGATGGAATACGTCAAGGGCCTGCCCATCACCGAGTACTGCGACCGCCAGCGGCTCCGTATTGAGGATCGTCTTCGTCTCTTCCAGCCGGTCTGTCTCGCGGTCCACCATGCCCATCAGAAAGGGATCATCCACCGCGACCTGAAGCCCTCAAACATCATCGTCTCGGCAGAACACGACCGGCCCACGCCGAAGATCATCGATTTCGGCGTGGCCAAGGCCTTGAATCAACCCTTGATGGAACAGACGCTCTTCACGGAGGACACCCACCTCCTCGGTACGCCGGAGTACATGAGCCCCGAACAGGCAGAGATGGTAAGCGAAGACATTGACATCCGCTCGGATATCTACTCGCTGGGCGTTCTGCTGTACGTGCTATTGGCCGGCATCTTGCCCTATGACTCTGAGACGTTCCGTCAGGGTGGCGTCGAGCACATCCGCAAGGTCATCCGCGAGACGGACCCCAAGACACCCAGCACGCGACTGACGAAGCTCGGCGACGGAGCCAGAGAGCTCGCGGAGAGCCGCCGGACCGACGTTGCCGCACTGGCCAAACGCTTCCACCGAGAGCTGGAGTGGATTCCCCTCAAGGCCATGCGCAAGGAGCGGTCCGAACGCTATCGCTCAGCTGCCGAGTTTGAAGATGACATTGGGCATTACCTCACGGGTGAGCCCTTGATAGCGGCCCTCCCGAGCACGGTGTACCGCCTGCGGAAGGCCGTGCGCAGACATCGGGCGTTTGTGATGGGCCTGGCAGCAGTCCTGGCGGTTCTGGCAGCCGGGACAGTCATTTCGGCCATCTTCGCTCTGCACGCCAAGCAACAGGCAAAGAACGCCCAGGCCGTAGCGGATTTCCTCGGACGCGATATCCTGGGGGCCGTGGTGCCGAGCCAACTGAAAGGCCGTGAATTGACCTTGCGCTATGCTCTGGACACCGCATCGGAGAAGTTGGAGGCACAGTTCCAGACGCAGCCGCTCGTTGAGGCATCCATCCGGTTCTGGTTAGGCTTGGCGTACAGAAGCCAAGGCGAGCCTTGCGATGCTGCACTGCATCTCAGACGTGCCCGGGGTATTTACCGGGAAGAGCTTGGCGAGGGCCATCCCAGGACGATGTCAGCTACGGACAATCTTGGGTGGGTCTATCTCGACCTGGGCCGATATGGCAATGCCACAGAGTTGCTGGCGGAGGCCTTTTCAACGGCCCGGCGTCGCTATGGCGATGAGGACAGACGCACGTTGAATCTGATGAATACGCTCGCCACGACCTACAAGGACTTGGGTCGGTACGATGAGGCGGAACGGCTATTCTCCAGAGGTGCCGAGATCAGCCTTCGCTCGCTCGGTAGGGAGTCAAACGCAACTCTCTTCATGACAGGCAACCTCGGAGGGACCTATGAGGCCCAAGGGCGGTACGATGACGCAGAACGCCAGTACCTCCGGACGCTGCGACTCAGTGAAGGTACCTGGGGCCAGGAGAATAAGTGGAGACTCGTGTACGAGTGCTTCCTGGCCCGAACCTATACAGCCCAGAGAAAATATGGAAAAGCCGGATCGCTCTTTCAGACCACGCTCGATCGCACGAACCGGATCTGGGCGAAGGAGAGCTTGCCCACTCTGAGGTGCGTGGCGGGACTGGCCCATCTTCACGCCTGTCAAGGCCACTACGACGAGGCGGAGTCCCTATTCGCCGATGTGGTGGAGACCGCGTGCCGCAAGCTGGGCGACGATCATATGTACGCACTGCGATTCATGAACAGCATGGCGGACATGTACTTGGCCCAAGGCCGATATGACGATGCCGAGTCCCTGTTTCATAGGACGCTGGAGGCCGGGCGTCGGGTTCTCGGCGAGGATCATCCGGACACACTCACTGCAAAGCATGGTCTCGGGATGGCCTGCCTGGGAAAGGCACGTTATGAAGAGGCGGAGCCGCTGTTGATCGAGGCGTTCAATGGTCGAAGCAACAGATTGGGCCTGCGACTACCGAGAACCCTCGAATCTCTGCACGGGCTGGTCCGCCTCTACAGCTCCTGGTCCAAGCCCGAGGAAGCCGCTCAATGGAGCGCGAAGCTGCCGGTAACCAACGTCCAGGGACAGTAGGCCGATGCCACAAGAGGTATCTGCAAGACAGCCCTTTCCCGTCCTTGGGCGCCTGTACTGGCGTTGCATCGAAAGGGTTCAGGACGGGCGCACGTGGGATACAGTCGGGGATCGCTATGGGGGAAGCGGCGGGACACGGAATGTGGCAAGGTGTAGCTATGACGAATACGAACTCCTTGGCCCGGAAGCTCTACCGCGGGTCGCGAACCGAAGCCGGTGCACCCCGCGAAGCGTGGGCGTTGGCCCGTCGCCTCGCCGGCTACTTGCGCCACGAGCGTGTGGGACCCTGCGAGGAGCTCGCCTTCAACCGATTAGGAGATGGCCGAGTCGGGGTTGCCCGCTTCGTGTGCAACCCTCGCGGCAAACTCCGAGCCTTTGTTATGATTTCCATTCGACCGGCGGGTATCCCGCGCTCCATCTGGAGGCATCTCGTACGACTCGCCCAAGAAGAGGTTGTCAAGATGGGGAGGGTGATGGGGAACATAACGGAAAGCCCGACGTTCACACGTGCCGAGTGGAAGGTCGTGAGCCATGCCCTGGGAGCAGAGACCGCAGCGGTTCTGCGGAAGAAAGCGGCAAGATAGGGCCCATACGGTTCTTGCGTACCGGCTCATCATGCGAGTGCAAAGCGCGTCTTTTGCAGAGCATGGACGCTGAGCGTGAAGGACTCTGTATCTCGAAGACCGGTAAGCGTTTGCGACTCCATGCTTTCAGAGGAGCACGTGGAGGGGGAGATGGAAGAGATTCGCAGATTCTTTCCGAGGACTGGGGAAAAAACAGAGTAGGCCCTGAATGCATTCTCGGGGCGGTGCGCAGAACCCGTCGCCCCGGAATCGAGGTCGCGCGAAGATGGACGAAACATCGATATTCGGCCTGGACCCGGACCAACTGGGACAGCTCTTCTCGCTGGGCACGGGCCGGGACGACAAAGTCGGCCAGGAGGGTGGCGAGCCAAGGCCTGCTGAGCCGGACGAGGTGAGCTCTGCTGCCGATTCATCCAATCTTGCCGCCATCCTGGAGTCTTCACTGGAACAGGTTGGCCGGTGTATCGGGCCTTATCGACTCGTGAGCGTTCTGGGGGAGGGCGGCATGGGGATCGTCTACCTGGCCCAGCAGGAGCACCCGATCCGGCGGCAGGTGGCCCTGAAGGTGATCAAACCGGGCATGGACTCGAAACGCGTGATCGCCCGGTTCGAGGCGGAAAGGCAGACCCTGGCCCTGCTGGACCACCCGAATATCGCCCACGTCCACGATGCCGGCACGACCGACAGTGGCCGGCCGTACTTCGTCATGGAGCATGTCCAGGGTTTGCCCATCACCGACTACTGTGACCGCCACCGGCTCAGCATCGAGGATCGTCTTCGCCTCTTCCAGCAGGTCTGTCATGCGGTGCAACACGCCCACCAGAAAGGGATCATTCACCGTGACCTGAAGCCCTCGAACATCCTGGTCTCGGCGGAGGACGACCGGCCCACGCCGAAGATAATCGACTTCGGCGTGGCCAAGGCCTTAAATCAACCCTTGACGGAACGGACGGTCTTCACGGAGGACCGCCGCCTGCTCGGCACGCCGGAATACATGAGTCCCGAGCAGGCCGAGATGGTCAACGAAGACATCGATACTCGCTCGGACATCTACTCGCTGGGCGTTCTGCTGTACGTGTTGCTGGCCGGCATCTTGCCGTACGATTCCAAGACGTTCCGCCAAGGGGGGATCGAGAACATCCGGAGGACCGTCCGCGAAACCGATCCCAAGACGCCCGGCGCCAGACTGACGCAGTTGGGCGAAGAAGCCAGGAAGCTCGCCGAAAGCCGCCGGACCGAACTGGCCGCGCTGGCCAAGTGCCTGCACCGGGAACTGGAATGGATTCCCCTCAAGGCCATGCGCAAGGAGCGGGCGGAGCGCTATCGCTCGGCTGCCGAACTGGCCGACGATATCGAGAACTACTTGAAGGGCGCTCCCCTCCTCGCCGGGCCGCCAGGTACCATCTATCGAGTCCGGAAATTCCTCCGAAGACACAAGGCCTTTGTGACCGGCATAAGCGCAGTACTGGCCGTGCTGCTGGCCGGCATTGTGGTTTCGACCCTGTTCGCGCTCGGCCAAGCCAGTGCCCGATCTGAAATGCAACTTGCTCAGAGAGCCGAACAAGAGCAGCGGAAACTCGCCGAGCAGAAAGCGGAAGAGTATCGCCGGTCCCTGTATGTGAACCAAATCAATCTGGCTGACAAGTACTACCTGGATGACAACATAGGCCGTGTGCGTGAGTTGTTGCGGTCTTGCCCCAGTGATTTGCGCGGGTGGGAATGGTACTATCTGTGGCGGATATCAGACCAAGCTCGGATAACTCTTCGAGGCCATGAGCAAGGAATCTGGTCGATCGCGTTCAGTCCGGATGGCACACGGATTGTCTCCGGTAGCTCAGACAGTATGGTCAAGGTGTGGGATGTCGATAGCGGCCGTGAACTGATGACTCTACAAGGGCATGAGGGTCCAGTTCGGTCGGTAGCGTTCAGTCCGAGCGGCGCACGGGTTGTCTCGGGCGGTCTGGACACTACCGTCAAGGTATGGAACGCCGACACGGGCCGCGAACAGATGGTTCTTCGGGGACATGAGGGTGAAGTCAATTCGGTCGCGTTCAGTCCGGACGGCACGCGAATTGTCTCCGGCAGCTCAGATCAGACACTTAGGGTGTGGGATGCCGAGAGTGGCAGCGAACTGATGACTCTCAGTGGACATGAAGATGCAGTCAGTTCGGCAGCGTTCAGCCCGGATGCCAAGACCATTGTTTCGAGCTCTCTCGATGGGACTCTCAAGGTGTGGGATGCCGATAGTGGCAGCGAACTGATCACTCTGCGTCGAGATAAGACTCAAGTCTTATCGGTGGCTTTCAGTCCGGACGGCCGGCGGATCGTCTCAGGCGGTTGGGGCACAGTGACGGTATGGAATGCCCATAGCGGTGCCGAACTGATACGCATAGTCGCGCATAAGGGTGCAGTTCGTTCGGCCGTGTTCAGTCCGGATGGTCGGCAGATCCTGTCGGGCGGTTTGGATAATATCCTCCGGGTATGGGATGCCGACACGGGCAGTGAGTTGATGGTTCTTCGGGGACATGAGGATAGAGTCAATTCGGTAGCGTTCCGTCCGGACGGCAAGGTAATTGTTTCGGGCAGTGGAGATCGGACGCTCAAAGTGTGGGGTAGCGACCGTGTCCGCAAGGAGATGGTCCTTGGCGGACATGAGAATGGAGTTGCATCGGTCATCTTCAGTCCGGACGGGCGGCGGATCGTCTCCGGGGGTTTCGACAAAAACGTCAAGGTATGGGATGCCAATAGTGGCGACGAGCGGATGACCCTGGGCGGACATGACAATGTAGTATGGTCGGTGGCGTTCAGTCCGGACGGCACGCGGATTGTCTCGGGCAGTATGGATGCAACGCTCAAGGTGTGGGATGCCGACAGTGGTAGTGAACTGATGACCTTCCGGGGGCATGAGTCTGGAGTCCGGTCGGTGGCGTTCAGTCCGGACGGGCGGCGGATCGTCTCCGGCGGTCTGGATCCGACACTCAAGGTGTGGGACGCAGACAATGGCAATGAACCGATGACTCTACAAGGACATAAGGACCAAGTCTGGTCGGTAGCGTTCAGTCCGGATGGCCGGCGGATCGTCTCGGGCAGTCAAGATGGGACGCTCAAGATGTGGGACGCAAACAACGGAGGCGAACTGATGACCCTGCGGGGACATACAGGCAGGGTTGAACCGGTGGTATTCAGCCCTGACGGCCGGCGGATTGTCTCCGGAAGTAGAGATAATACCCTCAAGGTGTGGGATGCCAATACGGGTGGCGAATTGATGACTCTTGGGGGACACGAAACGTGGGCGAGGTCGTTGACATTCAGTCCGGACGGACGGCGGATTGTCTCGGGTAGTCAAGATGGGGCGATCAAAGTCTGGGATGCCGATCGTGGCAGCGAACTGATCACTTTGCGTGGAGATAAGGCTCAAGTCCTATCGGTAGCGTTCAGTCCGGACGGGCGGCGGATTGTCTCGGGCCGTTGGGGAGGCAAAACGCTCACGGTGTGGGAGATAGCTGATCCCGAAGAGAATGTCGGGGAAATGGACTGACAAGCCGGGCGCATCCTCAATTCCCAAGTGTGTCACGATAGAGCTTGGACTCCGATCGTCTTGACACATGAGAGCCCATGCATGAACCATCCGTACTATACACCCGGGACGCGCACTGCGAGGGCACCGAGCCACTGCGGGATGCCTTCCACGGCCGCGAGGCCAAGCTCGGCCCCGAACACCCCCACACCGTCGGATCGCTGCGCGAGTTAGTGCGCCTCTACGAATCCTGGCCCCAACCCGACGAGGCCGCGAAATGGCAGGCGAAACTGCCCGAACCGGCCCAGGTGGAGTAGTAACGGTGGGACTCCGGAATTATCGATAACACAGGCACACTTCACAAGTAGCCTCCACGACGACGCTACAACCCAACGACCGATTGTCGGCCAGTCCGCGAATGGCGCATCCCAAAACCTCATCTGCTCTCCACCGAAGAGGTCGATCCTGCAAGAAGATCGGCGGAAAGATGGGCCCTTTTCGTCGCCGGCCGACGACAGACCCTGGAGCATGCTCCTCAACCAGTCGGCGCGCGTGGCCGTCCGCCAAGCCCGGTGGCGCACGGTCGGAGGCGTGACCGGCACCGGAGGATGCCCAGGCCTGTTCTCACAGGCAGGCTCGTCAGCCTGGTCGGTCTTCTCACCGGCCCAAGCAGCCACCGCCAGGGGTTCCCCCTTGACGAGGTCACCCGGCAGCGAATCCTGTGCGCTCTGTATCACATGGACGATGGCTCCCAGCCCTTGCGGTACTCGCGTGCGAGATATGTGTTGGCTTCGGGCACATTCGTAATGCTCATCGTCCGGGCGTCGTACTCCAGGCGACGGCCGGTCCGCAGAGCAACCGCCCACAGGTTGGCCGCCTCGGAGATCGGCCAGGCATTCCGGAAGCTGCCGGGGGATTGCTCTCCGCCCCGGCAGGCTGCGATCCACTGCTGCAGGCCGGACGAGCGGCCGCCCCGCCCACGCTCGCGGGCGTCAGTCTCCGGGGCCGGATACCTGCTCATCCGTCGCTCGGGAATCAAACGCGGGTTCTCCACGCGGAAGCCTGCGAGGATCTTGCCCTTGTCGCCGACGAACATCATCGCCTCGGCGGCAAACTCCTTACCGTCCTCGCGCAGCTCCTCGGGAATGGGCGGACGCATCCCGCCATCGTACCAGATCAGATCCACCGCCGGCCTTTGCCTGCGCGCCGGGAAGCGGAAGCGAACGATGCTGGCAGCGGGGAAAGAGAAGTCATTTCGTATCGTCGTCGAGACGTCGCCGCGGAACGTGCACTGGTGGCTGAGCATTGGCTCGATGCTCGTGGGCGCCTCCAGCTCCAAGGCGTTGAAGACGGTCCAGAGACTGTAGTGACCCATGTCGGCCATGGTGCCGCCGCCGAAGTCATACCAGCCGCGGAAGACCATATGGGTGTAAGTCGGATGATAGGGCCGCTCCCGCTCGGGTCCCAGCCACAGGTTCCAGTCAAAGCCCTTCGGGACCGGCGGCGTGTCGGTGGGAATCGTCGCATACTGTGGCCAGACCGGGCGATTGGTCCAATTGTGGACCTCGTGCAACGTGCCGATGGCCCCGTCCTTGATCCAAGTCATAACCTGCTCCATCGAGCCGTTGGAACTCCAGGGCAGGAAGTACGTAGCGACCTTCTTCTCCTTGGCAGTGTCGATGACCTGTCTGGCCTCGTGGAGCCGGTTTGCGAGGGGCTTGTGCACAATCGCGTGCTTGCCCTTCTTCATGGCCGCGATGCAGATGACTCCATGCAGATGGTCCGGCGTCATGACCTTGACCGCATCGAGGTCCTTTTCCTTGTCGAGCAATTCGCGGAAGTCGGCATAGGCCGAGCAGCCCTTGAAGCCGCCACCGGGCCGGTTGCCGGCGTAGTAGGTCTCAACCACGTCTTTGCCCACGTCGCGGCCGCCTGGGATGATTCCTTCGGTGCCGGCGCCCCAGGTGGATTTGCCGAGCATCTTGCGGATGTCGTTCAGAAGACCGTTGGCCGACCAGTCCCGATACCCGATGGCATACTGGCTCGGATCGCAGACTGAAACGACCTGAATGTCCGGACTCGACAGGAGCGCCGGCATTTCTCGAAGCCCCTGAGTACCCATGCCGATGACCGCCAGGGTAATCTTCTCGCTGGGGGCGACCGTGCCGGCTCCGCCCAGTACGTGCCTGGGAACGATAGTGAACGCCCCGGTGGATGCGGCGGCATAACCCAGGAATTTGCGACGATTCATGTCAGGCGCCATGTTCTGTCTCCTTGATCGCGTGAGGTTGATCCATTCGTGCGAGCACGCCGAAGCCTGGTGAGCGGCTCTCCGGTCGCCTATGCTATCCTCGTAAGTCCCAATGTACAAGAATCATCAGGTAATCGTCCCAGTGGTCTTTGTGAAGATCTCTGGTATACTGATCGCGATGAACGAAACCATAGTCAGTCCGCAGAAGAGCTTGGGAGTCCCATGAAGCAGCGCCCTGCCCATTTCCTCACCGCCGCCGTGCCCTTTCTCGTCTTCGCCCTCTCCGCTTCGGCCGAATCCTGGCCCGGATGGCGCGGGCCGCGTGGCGACGGGACGTGTCTCGAAAAAAACATCCCGACCGAATGGGACGTGAGCCGGGCTACCTGGAAGGTCGAACTCCCCGGCCAGGGACATGCCTCCCCGATTGTCTGGGGAAGTCGCGTCTGCACCGCTACCGCCCTGCCAGCCACACAGGAGCGGATGCTCATCTGCCTGGATCGTGCCAATGGCAAGGTCCTGTGGCAGCAGACGGTCGCGCAAGGGCCGCTGGAAAAGATTCACAAGGAGAACAGCTACGCCTCCGGCACACCCGCCACCGACGGCGAGCGGGTCTACGTCGCATTCCGCGTCGGCGACGAGATCGTCGTGGCCGCCCACGACCTGGCCACCGGCAAGCAGCTCTGGCGGGTCCGTCCGGGTACCCATGCCGGCGAGTGGGGATTCAGCAACGAACCCGTGCTCTACCAGGACAAGGTCATTGTGGACGGCGACAGCAAGGGCGAGTCCTTCCTCATCGCCCTGAGCCGCACGGACGGCAAAACCTTGTGGCGCGTGGACCGCACCAACAAGGGGATCAGCTACAGTGCCCCGCTGATCCGCGCAATGGCCGGCCGCACCCAGTTGATCCAGTGCGGCGACCGTAGCGTGACCAGTTTCGACCCCGACAGCGGCGGACTCCTCTGGACGGTCGACGGACCTTCGGAAGAATTCGCCGCGACGCCGGTCTACAGCGAACGCACCGGCCTGGTCTACATCAGCAGCAGTTGGCCCAAGCAGGTCCTGCTTGCGATCCGGCCGGACGGCAAGGGCAACGTCACGAATACACACGTCGTCTGGCGCGACACCCGCGGCGCCCCTTACGTTCCCTCCATGATCGTGGCGGGCGACTACCTGCTCAGCGTCAACAACGGCGGCGTCGCGTTCTGTTACGAGGCGGCTACCGGCAAGATCCTCTGGCAGGAGAAACTCGGGAAGCACCACGCTTCGCCGGTCCTTGTGGAGGGCCTGGCCTACCTCATCAACGACGACGGCCAGATCAACGTGATCCGTCCCGGCCCGCAGTTCGAACGTGTCGCGCAGTACGAGTTGGGCGAAGCCTGCTACGCCTCGCCCGCGATCAGCGACGGCCAGGTCTTCCTGCGCGGCTTCCAGCATCTCTTCTGTCTCGGCCGCAAGGCCCAGTGAAAGCCACGCCTCCCAGAGTGTGCAGGAGGGTGGGTGGGAAGCGCTGGTCGGCTGCAAACCAGGGGCCGATGCGGTCCGGCATGGACAAACAAGTTTGTCCATGGCACCCAAGCCAGGGGCTTCACACACACCCTCTCAGGCGGGCCAAGGAGTCTTCTGGCGCAGCCGGCTCCTCTGCGCGAAACCCAGGAGGCAGAGGCCCATCGGACGGTTGGACCCGCGTGAACGCAGAACTCCGAACCGGAGGGCCGCCCCGGAATCGCGGTTTTTTTCCTCCCAACGCGGTTTTTTTTTGACAGCCGGCCGCTCCCTCGCTACATTCTCCGCAATCTCTATCCAAGGATTGGAGGATTATCCAATGCAGGAATATGAAGACCTGAAGAGAATGGTGGCGGAAATCGAGTCGGACATCAACAAGGCCGAGGGCGGCAACAAGGCGGCCGGCACGCGCGTCCGCAAGCAGATGCAGACGATCAAGCAGGCGGCCCAGGTGGTCCGCAACCGCGTCCTCGAGATCCGATCCACCGACTGAGACGGCCGGTGCGACCCTCTTGACGAACCGCCCCTTCCCCAGGCGACGCTTATGGCGTGCGCACCGGGAGGTCGGCTCGTTGTACTCATAGACTCCTGTCACGTGAAAATGTCAATCGTGGACCGTCTGCTCGGGGTGTTCCTACATGCCACCTACTTTGTTGTTCGATTTGAATCAGATTGACCTGAATGTTCCTCCTGTGTTCGATAGAGACGCCGTCTGCAGGGTCAATCCGCAGCGATTCGAAATGCAGCAGCTCGACGGCATCCTGTGGTACGACAAGGACAGGGGGTGCGTCCTGGGCTACAAAGACGTGACGGACCAGGAGTTCTGGGTCCGCGGCCACATCCCCGGCCGGCCCCTGATGCCCGGCGTGATCCAGATCGAGTCCGCCGCCCAGTTGGTGAGCTGGTTCGTCAAGGAGATCTACCAGGAAGAAGGCTTCGTAGGCTTCGGCGGGCTCGACAAGACCAAATTCCGCGCCGCCATAGAGCCCGGCTGCCGCCTGCATTTGCTCGGCCACATCACCGAAGCCCGACGCGGCCGGCGCTACGTCTGTGACGTCCAGGGCGTCGTCAACGGCGCCCTCGCCTTCGAAGCCACCATCACCGGCATGAAAGTGTAGCCACAGCCATTTGCGATTTGCGATTGTGCAGCGGCCCCCGCAACCTGCTGAATTGCCAATGTCCTGCTTCCCCCCATGGACGCTCCTTCACGAAGGTTTCACTCTGACTTGTTCCACTTGATGTCCTTTTTTTCGTTTTGCCACGGGTTTTTCTTGTGGCATCTATACGTCAATGACGTATAATATATGTGTATGGAAATCGTCGAAACCAGCGTCTTCACGCGGCAGATCAGAAACCTCCTGAAGGACGACGAGTACAAGGACCTCCAGGAGAAGCTGGTGATGAATCCTGTGGCCGGGGCAGTCATTCCGGGCAGCGGGGGTTTGTGGAAGCTACGCTGGGCCGTCGAGGGTCGCGGCAAGAGCGGCGGCATACGGGTGATTTACTACTATGTAGCCCCGGACGACTGGATCTTCATGCTGGCCGCCTATGCCAAAGGCGCCAAAGCCGATTTGACAGCGAAAGAGGTCGCCGCTTTGAAGAAGTTGGTAAAAGAGGAATTGTCATGAGTTCAGAACTCTTCAAGGAACTGTCCGAGAGCATCAAGGAAGCCGGTAGAATCCGACGAGGGAAGGCAAAACCCTCGCGGGTCTTCACCTATGGCGCTACCGATATCCGCAAGCTCAGGGAATCTGTGGATGTCTCCCAGGCAAAGTTCGCCCGCATGATCGGGGTCAGCAAGGGCACGCTCCAGAACTGGGAGCAAGGCCGCAGACATCCGAGAGGACCGGCCAAGGCCCTGCTCCGCGTCTTCGAGAAGGACCCCAAGGCGGTCGTGCGGGCCCTCGGCTGAGAGCGTCGCGGCCGGACACGGACAGTATCTCGCCAAGCCGCGAAGAACGCCAAGGAGAAGAACCTCCAATACCCGTTTGCCTTGGCGATCCTGGCGTCTTTGCGAGAGCCCTCAACTCTTCGCCCCCCAAGCGACTTGCCTCCCGATAGAGGAAGAACCGGACCGATCCGGATTCCGCCGCAGGCGGAACGGGTGCTCCGCACGCCTCACGCACGATCCGCAAGATCACAAGCGAGCGTCGCGCGCGCACCCCAAGCCCCAGGCCCCGATGTGGGGGCGAATGATCATTCGCCCCTGCCCCGCATCCGCCCATGGCGGACTTCGGCCGGACCTTCGCCGAAGACCCCGCTACGCGAAAACGGTAGACGTCCCAGTATCCCCAGAACTGGGAGCAAGGCCATGGGCATCCGAGAGGATCGGCCAAGGCCCTGCTCCGCGTCTTCGAGAAAGACCCCGAGGCGGTCGTACGCGCCCTCAGTTGAGAGCATTGCGGTCGGGACACGCAGTATCCGCTTCCAGAAAAAGTACTGGACACTGTCCCATTCCCCGCGTACAGGGCCACCCAAGCTGGTCGTGCCTGGATTGGCAGCGTGACGATCGCCGGAATTACCTCGTGTACAGGCGGATATCGTCGATGAACAGCGTGCCGGCGCCGCCCTTGACCGGAGCGGCCTTGTTGCCCACGCCCAGGGTCATCGACTTGACCGCGTTCATCTTCACGCCCGCCGAGGTGAACTCGCTCAACGGGATCTTCCACTGCTGCCAGCCCGACCGGACCGTGGCCGCAGCGTCCGGGTTCATCACGGTCTTGGACTTGTTCGAGTTGTCCTTGATCGTGACGTACAAGCCTTCCATCGAGTTGCCCGCCGGCTGCGTTACGCCGATCTCCGCCACCCGCCAGGCTCCGGTTACGTTGCCGGTGAAGATGATGTTGGAGAACTCCGCGCCGGTCGCGACCCCCCCATCATGGCTGCACAGCGCCAGACCGACGTAGACGCTCGCCCCCAGGTTGATCGTCTGCGGATTCCAGGACATCGTGATCCACTTGGACCCATCGGTCGAGTAGAACCCGTTGAACGAACTGCCGGACCGCTCCAGCTTGATCCAGATGGGGGTCTTGAGAGCCATCTGCTCGGCCGTGGCGACCGACGTATCGCTGGTT
>ENA-OSEO01004234-OSEO01004234.1-sediment-metagenome-genome-assembly--contig:-NODE-4234-length-15437-cov-3.805664_pt1 | contig 15437 bp, 13 predicted proteins | sample MGYA00237883_ERZ534232 | MGnify/ENA metagenome assembly ERZ534232 | reverse complement strand
GTTCTGCTGCCGTAGTAAAGTTCAAGAATCCTCTTGCTTGGCTGCCTGCTCCAGGCTTGAACTATTGATTTAATAGGCGCAAGGCCTACACCCCCGGCAACACAGACAATCCTTCTTGCTGAATCTGTCCTAAGGAAGAAGTCGCCATAGGGGCCTGAGAAAAAGATCTTCTCCCCCTCCTTTAAACCATGTATATAAGAGGAGCCCAAACCATCCGGTATAAGCTTTACATTCAGTTCAATGGAGTTCTTTTCCTCCGGATCCGAAGCCATGGAGTAAGCCCTGTAATCGGTGCCTGCCTGCCCCCCTACTCTAATCTGTACATACTGTCCTGGTTTAAAATCTATTGTATCAGGCTCCAGGAGTTTAATTTTTATCTTTTTTATATCACTGGTAACAGGCTCCGAGGATTCCAAGGAACCCTTGTACTCACGGATCTCCAGGTATTCACTGGGGATCTCGATCCTTAGATCCGTCTTAACCTTAAGCTGGCAGGAAAGCCTATAGTTGGCCTTTATCTCCTCCCGGGTAAAGATAAGGGATTCCGAGGGGGATACGGGAATATCATCGTTAAGAACCTTAACCCTGCAATAACCGCAGGTGCCCTTTCCTCCGCAGGCGGAGGGGATAAAGTATTTGTTCTCGAAGAGTGTTCTAAGAAGGCTTTTTCCCCCCTTGGCCGTAAACTCCTTATCATTGTTTATGGTTATCTTGCAGATCCCGTAATTGGAGATAATCCGATCCAGAAAGATTATTAATAGACAGATGAAAAGAGAAAAGGCATTCAGGAATATCAGAGCTTTTACTACTGCCATATCAACCCCTTACCACCCCTGTAAAACCTATAAAAGCCAGGGCCATCAGGCCGGCCAGAATGGCGGTGATCCCCGCGGCGCCGAAATTCTTAGGGGGATCGGAAAAGATGAGTCCCTTTCTTAAGCCTCCAATGGCCACTATTGCCACGGTCCACCCAAGACCGGATCCGAAGCTGTAAAAGATTGTCTCCATAAGACTGTAGGATCTTAAAACCATGAAAAGGGAGACTCCTAGGATAGCACAGTTTACAGTAATCAGAGGGAGAAATATGCCAAAGGCAGAGTAAAGAGCTGGGGAATAGCGGTCAAGAAACATCTCCAGAACCTGAACCATGGCTGCTATGGTGATAATAAAAATAAGAAACTGCAGGAATTCCAGTTTTGCCGGGAGGAGGATAAGATTGTTTATGAGCCAGTTTGCTAAGGATGTAAAGGTCATGACCACCGTTACAGCTGCACCCATTCCAATAGCTACCTTTATCTCCTTGGATATTGCCAAAAAGGGACACATCCCTAGAAAATAGGTTAAGGCGATATTACTGGTCACAATGGAAGCAAAAAGAAGCAGAAACAGTTCCTTCATTTACTCCCCCCTTTTTCTTTTTTACTTCTGTTCCTTAACAGATTTATAAAGAAGATATAGGTCCCCAGGGCAAAGAAAGCGCCGGGTGGTATGGCAAAAAGCCCCAGAGGGGTTATGGAGGCAGGTATCACCCTTACACCGAAAAGAGAACCAAAGCCAATCAGTTCCCGGAAAAAGGCAATTACCATCAGGGACAGGGTATACCCGGAGCCAACCCCCAGGGCATCCATAAAGGAGAGCCCCGGTGAATTATTGATTGCAAAGGCCTCTGCCCTGCCCATGACTATACAGTTGGTTATTATAAGGGCTACATAGGGGCCCAGGGCATTGCTGATATCTGGAAGAAGAACCTTGAGGAATCTGTCAACCGCTATAACCAGAGTGGAGATTATAATCATATAGGCCACCATTCTTACCCTGTCGGGAATGAATCCCCGGATAAGAGAGGTTATTACAGAGTTGAGAATTACCACTATGGTTACAGAAAGGCTCATCACCAGGGCATTAGCCATCAGGTTGGTTACTGCTAGGGTGGAACATAATCCTAACATCATTCCGAAAATAGGGTTGTTATGCCAAACACCTTCTATAAAGACCTTGATCCCCTTTTTCTGAAAGAGCCGGTATCCCTTCTGGGGTGTCTTAAGCCCACTGCCTGGTTGTTCCGCCATAACTACAATCCCTTCTTATAAGCCTGACGGGCTTCCGCCACGGCCTTGTTTATGATCTTTTCCAAAGCCTCGCAGGTTTTGCTTGCCCCAGTAACCGCATCCACCTCATTCGCCGCTGCGGCAAATTTTACAATTCTTAAGGAAGGGACAACCTCTATTCCCCTGAAGCTATCCTGGAACTCCGGTTCTGCAATCCGGCCCCCCAAACCAGGGGTTTCCGCCTGGGAGAGAACCTTAAGCCCGTAAAGGCTTTCAAAATCCGGGTTCAGAGCAAGGAGTATCTCTATTCTGCTCCACAAGCCAGGCCCATCTGCCTTGAAAACTACCACCCCTGTTTCTTTTTCCAGAAAATAATCCCTGCCCCCGTGGGTATCGAAGCTGAATTTCCCTGAAAAGGCAGCATCAACCTCTTCAATGGGTGTTTCCTGATTAAATAGTTCCAATACGGATTGGTAGAGCCGTTGATTGAAGATTACGGAAGCCTTTTCGTAAAAGACCTCTGTCCCCCCCAGCACTAAAGCACAGAGGGAGGAGAGGATAAGAAGGAACAGGACCATCTTCAAATCCTTCATGCCTTGCTCCCCTTATAACGTCTTTTTAAAAGCGTATCGTCTAAAATAGCGGAAAAACTATTGCCAAAAAGAATGGCAAAAAGAACCGGATCTCGGATTGAGGAGAAGGTCATCATAATAAACGCAGTAAGGCCAGCTAGGAGGCTGGTGATTATTCTCCCCTCCTGGGTTCTTGGTAAGGTTCTTTCGTCCCCCCAGATAAAAAACAGTACAAAGGCAAAATTCCCTAGAAGGAGAGCAGTAACAGGCCTGTAAATCTCCGGCGCCACCAGATTGTTAATAAGGGTGAGACCAACAACCGGAAGTCCGAAGGAGAGTATCCCCTTTAGGTTAATAGCCCGGAGAAGGAGAAGAAGGATCCCCAGAACAAGGACCAGGATTGGAAGGGAATTCCCCGGGGTTTGCGGGAACCGACCCATGAGGATGGTCAGAGGGGAAACCTCAAATTGGGCAGCATAGAAATCCAGAGGATGATCTATGGTCAGCACCGAGGCAGAGTATCTTGACCATCCCAGAAGGCCAGGGAAAGGCTTTGCCCAGCCGAAGCCATAATCTGCAGGAAAACTTAAAACTGCAAAAGCCCATCCCGCCGCCAGGGGAGAGGCAAAGTGTCTGCCGTATCCTCCAAAGAATATTACCGTTACAAGAATACCGAAGCCTAAGGAAACGCAGGACATCCACAGCGGAAAAGCTGGAGGGAATATTAAGGGAAAGAGAAGCCAGATCTTTACACCCCAGATATGGGTTTCTCTCTTGCGGAGTTTTTCATTTCCCCATTCCAGTAGAAATCCGATGGCTGCAGAGAGAACAAGGAGAACTAGCATTTTAAGACCATACTTTGCCACAGCGGCAAAATAGAGAGGAATACAAGCGGAAAGGATTAACCTGTCATTTCTGTCCATTTAATGCCACCTTTAATACCTGGGTTAAGGGGATATTGGAGGGACAGACAAAACTGCATACTCCGCAGGAAAAACACTTTTCCAAACCCAGAGCCGAAGCATCCTCCCCCCTGTCCCCTTTTATAAGGTGATAGAGATAGCTAGGGTAAAGTCCCGCCGGGCAGTAGTTATGACAGGCAAGGCAATTGGAGCAGGGCAGAATCTTAACCCCTGTCTCTTCCGAGACACTTTTTTTATTCCTGACCACTGAAACCTGCCTGTTAAAACTGGGAAAGGGGAAAAGAACTTCTCCTGCAGGTTTAAGGAGATAATCATCACCTAAAAAAAATACGGGTGTAGAAGAATCCAAAAGGTTCCCATCCGGATCCAGGGTCTCCCGAGTATAGGGGTTGTAGGCCGCCACGTTTTTTTCTATGGAAAGCTCTGCCAGAAGATCCTTTAAAATTGTTCCCTGGGAAAGATGGAAACAGAAGGCCTTATCTATTCCCTGAACAATGTACACCAATGAGCCCTTTTCCAGTTTTCCTTCCTGAACCGCCAGGGAAAGCCTGTAAAAATCGTACAAATCAAAAAAAGGGTATCTTTTATCTATTCTCTTTGAAAAGGAAAGGAAGGGCTCTTTCAGATTCTCTTTTAGATAGGGATCCTTTATACCCTGGAGAATGATCCCCTCCAAACTAAAGAACTCTCTGATCTTAATAAGGGTTTCAGGGAAATCCTTAAAAAAATATTCCAGGGCAATCCTATTATCCAGCACTATGGGAGAGGAACCAGTAAAGCTTACTGTAATACGGGAGTGATTTAGAGCACCAAGGGAGGGGGCTTTTTCTGGAAATAGATCCCCAAGCATCTTGTGGAGATCTGCCGGAGCCTTATATTTTTCCTGGGGGATCTTACCGAGCTTGTTTATCTTGGAAAGGTATAAGGGTCTGTAATTAATTGCCTTCATCCTTAAGTCCTTTGGAAATTTTATTTTCAAAGTGAAATATACAGCAATTTATTCCAATGCAGTCTCTCTTTTATATTTACAACCAGTTTTATAGGTTTTGCAAGTAGTTTTTAGTTTATTTTTCACTTTATACAGAATCAACCTATTTTTATAGAAAATTTCTTGAACATCTCTTTATATGCGGGCTTTCTAGAGAAACTGTAAAGGACTTTGTATCCCGAGCGGATCTTACTCCTGCAGATCTCCCTAATCTTCCTGTCCCTTTCTGTTTCTGTATTAAAGGTGTAAACCTTTTCCCTTCCAGAATGGGTACTGCCCCCCCAGAGGGTGGTTACACAGTACAGGTTAAAAAGGCTTCCCTGCCGGTCGTGGATTGTGTAGTACCGGGTTTCACCCTGGGAGTTTGTCTTGTAAAAGGTAATAGTCATCTCTTTCCGCTTAGATCATCGGCGGGGGTATCCTAATCCTGAAGGGGGATAAAATCGGTTTCCAGAGAATCCTTAACCACTAGATTGTATCTTTGCAGGGGTTTTGGTAGTAGAAGAGGAGTTTTTAGAATCTGTGGTTTAAAAAAGGGGAGATTAAGCCGGGTAAGGAGGTCAGGCCCATCTTGGGGAAGCTGGAGAACTTTCTCCTCTTCCCTACCGGAAAGATATGGAATTCTATACATCCCCCGAGCGGGTCTTAGGAAAAAGAGTTTAGAAAAGGGGATGATCTCCACTGCCGCAGAAATTTCCGAAGCAGGAAGCATTCCGAAAAAGGTAGAACCTGTTTTAAGGGCAACCTCCAGGTCAAGCCGCCCCTCCCTCACTGTAAGAAACCTTACTGTAGCAATCTCTTCCTGGGGGGGAAGACAATTCCAGGGTTTTAAGGAGAGGTGGAAAAAGAAGTAGGCTAGTATAAAAAGGAAAAAAAGAGGAAAACCAAGAACTCTCTTAAAGAGGGAACACACAAACCCCAAAACCAAGGCTGAAAGAGGGATATAGAAAAGCCCCTTTTCAAAAAGGTCCTTAGAATCAGGAATAAAGAAGGAGAGGGTGGCAAGGACAATTGAGATAGTAAGATAAAGGATTGCCAGGAGAAGGTGAAGACTGTCCCCTCCCTCTCTCCTTTTCCTTTTCGAAAGGATAAGCCGCAGGAAATTCGCCAGGGAAAACCCAGCGAATAACCCTGCAAAAAAGAGCCAGAAGGAGGGAATTGAGAAATCGAGACCTTTAAAGATCATAGATCTCCCTGTATTTATTGTTCAGATACTCGACAAAGTATCGAGAGTTGAGAGGCTCTCCAGTTACGGATTTTACAAGTTCTTCCGCAGTCATGGAATTCCCTGGGTAATGGATTTTTTCTCTAAGCCAGGAGAGTAAGGGAGGGAAATTACCCTTTTCAATCTCCCCTTCCAGTCCCGGCATCTCCCTTTTCAGGGTATTGAAAAACTGCGCAGCATACAGGTTCCCCAAGGCATAGGTTGGAAAGTAGCCAAAGGCCCCCATAGACCAGTGGATATCCTGCAGACAGCCTTCCCTGTCATCCTTTGGAGTAACACCAAAAAGCCTTTTAAAGGTGCTGTTCCAATATTCAGGCACCTCTCTCACTTTTAGAGAGTCGGTAATGAGCTGCAATTCTATCTCGAACCGGAGGATTATATGGAGGCTGTAGGTTACCTCGTCAGCCTCTACCCTTATAAAGGTCGGTTCTACCTTGTTGAAGGCCTTATAGAACTCTTCCAGACTGGTACTCCCCAGGGCAGAAGGAAATTTGTCTTTTAATTTAGGGTAATAGTGCTTCCAGAAACTCCTACTTCTTCCAACCATGTTTTCCCACATCCTGGATTGAGATTCATGAATTCCCAGGGATGTACCTCCCGAAAGGATTGTCCCCTTAATTTCGGGCCCCATTCCAAGCTCGTAAAGGGCATGGCCAGCCTCATGTATAACACTGCAAAGGCCAGTGGGGAAAAAATTGTTGTTGTATCGGGTGGTGATCCTTACATCATCGGCACCGAGGGTTGTGGTAAAGGGATGGGTTGAAAGATCAAGCCTTCCCCTTTCATCTTCGTAGCCCAGATCCTTAAGCACCGATTTTGCAAATATCTCCTGATCCTTCACGGAATAATCGGAGAATAAAAAATCATGCTTAACCTGCGGTTTTTCCCGGATCCTGCCCAAAAGCTCTGCCAGGTCTTCCCTTAGGACAAAAAAAACCTTTTCGACCTCCCGAGTCTTAATCCAGGGTTCAAACTCATCCAGCAGCGGGTCGTAGGGATGTTCTGTAAAACCAAAACACTTTGCCTTTTCCCTGTTCAATTGCACCAGTTTTTCTAAATAGGGAGCAAATTTGGAGAAATCATTCTCCTTTCTTGCTTCTCCCCAGACGGCCAGAGCTTTGCTGGAGAGCCTGGCCATTTCCGTTACCAGGGACTCGGGGAGTTTTGTCTCTCTATTGTAAAGACGAAACACTGTTCTAATAAACCTTTTGTCCAGATCCTTAAGCTCACCACTACCCATAGGATTTTCTTCTGTGGCTCCAAGCCTGCCCAAAAGATCCCCTATCTCCGGGTCTGTAGACTTGCGGTGTAAAAGCCCTTGGAGCAGAGCCAGTTGTTCTCCCCTCTCCTCTACCGCTCCCTTGGGCATATAGGTTTCCTGATCCCAGCCAAGAAGGGCATTTATATGCTCCAGAAGCTGGACCTCTCGGGTTATCTCTTTCAAGCGTTGCAATGTCTGTTCCATTAGACCTCCTTTTTGTGTAATAATATCATGATCCCAGGTTAAAAAAAAGGAGAATCCAGGAATGAATCCAAAACTTAACACCCTGGCTATAAAAGAGGGATTTCTCTCCATAATCATCAATACCCTCTTATTCGGAATTAAATACTGGGCTGGGATTACAACTGGATCGATAGCTGTTATTGCCGATGCCTGGCATACCCTTTCCGATTCCTTAACCTCCCTGATTGTAATTCTAGGAGCAAAGGCATCCTCCAAACCTCGGGACAAGGAACATCCCTTTGGGCACGGAAGAGCGGAACTAATAGCCTCGATAATTATAGGTGTGCTACTTGGGGTGGTGGGATTCAACTTTTTAACAGAATCGATTGAGAAATTGAGATCCGGAGAAACTGCCCGATTTAGTAGGATGATAATCTATGTCTTTGCCGCTTCAACGGTTATAAAAGAGGGCATTGCTCAGTACTCATTCTGGGCCGGGAAAAAAACAGGATCCCGAGCACTTAAGGCTGACGGGTGGCATCATCGTAGCGATGCTATAGCCTCTCTCTTGATTTTGACTGGAGCCTTTCTGGGAAGGGAGATCTGGTGGATTGACGGAGCCCTCGGTATTGCAGTTGCGCTTCTTATCCTGTATGCCTCCTTTGAGATAATCCAGGGAGGAGCCAATCCCCTTATGGGAGAGACCCCCAAAAAGGATCTGCAGGATAAAATAGAGGCAATAGGGAAAAGGGTCAGTAAGGAGCCACTCTCTGTTCATCATCTGCATCTGCACAGGTATGGAGACCACCAGGAGATAACTTTTCATATAAGGCTGAATAAAACCATGGATCTCCTTTCCGCCCATAGGGTGGCCAATTCCATGGAGGAAGCCATAAGGGAGGAACTTTTCATTGAATCCACCATACACATAGAACCGGATTAGGCTTGACTAATATTGTTTTATACTACAACCTATATCGAGAACCGACCCTATGAGTACTGTAACATCAAAAAAGATCCTTATTCTTGGGCTCCCAAATACCGGTAAAACGCAGATCTTCAACAATCTTACCGGCACCTATGGAATTGTTTCCAATTATCCCATGACTACTCTCCAGGCTCAAAAAGCAGTGGTAAAAACTCTGCCAGAGGAGTATACCATAATCGATGCCCCAGGGTTTCATTCCCTCTTTATCCAATCCGAGGAGGAGCTGGAGGTCCGAAGGCTGCTTCTTTCAGAAAAGCCGGACATAATCCTGCATTGCATAGATGCGAACCGGCTTAAACAATCCCTTTTTCTCACCTTTGATCTTATGGAGCTTGGAGTACCCATGGTTGTCTCCCTGAATGCCATTGATGAAACGGATGCAAAAGGGATGTACATAGATGAAAAGGAGTTAAGCAAAGCACTTGGTGTTCCTGTGGTAAAAACTGCCGCCACGGAAGGCCGGGGTACCGCTGAGCTTATTTCCGCCTTAAAAAATACCGCTGTGCCTTCCCTGCCCTGCAATTATCCTGAAAAGATAGAGGAGATGCTAGAGGCTCTTTCTGGCAGAGTATCAATAGAATTACCCTACAGGCGCAAGATCCTTCTCCTCCTTCTACTGCAGGATTCCTTTTTAACCTGGGAGTGGCTTTCCGAGAAGGAGGAGCGGGAAAACCTGAAAAGTACTGTTACCAATCTTCTTAAGGACTACAATGGTAACATCCATTACGCAGTAAGCAGAACCAAAAACCGCTGGGTTTCCGAGGTAGCGAGTAAAACTATAAAAAAACAAGGGGTCTTCTCAGACCGGTTTTCCGAGGGAATGGCCAGATTAAGCAGAAACCCAGCCACCGGTTTTCCCCTTCTCTTTTTCTTCCTGCTTTTAAGTTACTTCATTGTAGTACATGTGGCTGGATTTCTGGAGGAGGTTTTAACCTCTCTTATTTCAGATCCGATTGTCTCCTTCATCGACAGGATAATCTCCGACGGTTGGATAAAAGATTTTCTTATAGGAGATTACGGAATTCTTACTCTGGGGCTTTTCAATGCCATTTTTACCGTACTTCCAGTACTTTCAGTATTTTTCCTTCTCTTCGGGCTTCTTGAGGACATGGGCTATCTGCCGAATCTTTCCATTCTTGTTAGAAGGCTCTTTAACAAGATTGGGCTTTCCGGCAAGGCCATTATGCCTATCATTCTTGGTTTTGGGTGTAAAACCATGGCAACCTTGACAACCCGGAGCATAGCCTCAAAAAAAGAACGAACCATAGCAATATTTTTAATTGCCTTTGGGATCCCCTGTTCTGCCCAGATGGGCTTAAACATGGCGATACTGGGAAATGCAGGAGTAGCTTCTTTTGTTATTGCTCTAGGATTTCTATTCTTTGTAGAACTTGTTGCAGGTGCCTTGCTTAACAAACTCATTAAGGATGATGCCTCGGGAAGCTTTATCCTGGAATTACCCCCCTTCCGGATACCCAACCTTTATGCAGTTTTGAAAAAGACTTATTACAGACTTTTCTGGTTCCTCCGGGAATCGATTGTTATTTTTATAATTGCTGCAGTGGGTCTATTTGTTTTTGATACCCTGGGAGGGCTGGACTTCTTAAAGCGATTCCTCCATCCGGTAATAGTGAATTGGCTTGGCCTTCCCGTGGATATGGTGGAAGCCCTGATCCTTACCATGGCAAGGCATGAAATAGCTGCTGGCTTCATATTAAACCTTTCCAATGCCGGAAGACTTTCTTTTATACAAAGTATAATATCCGTAGTAATCACCACCATGTTTGTTCCCTGTATTGCAAATATTGTTGCTATATTCAAAGAGCTTGGTGCCAAGACTGGTCTAGTTATGGTTCTTTCTATAAACCTGGTTTCCTTTCTTCTGGCAGGAATACTGAACTGGACTCTTATTCTTTTTCTAGGGAGTTAACCTATGGGTAAACATTTATTGGATGAACACAGAGAGAAGATCTGGATTCTCCTGGAATCCGGCGGTGGCACAGTTGAAGAGCTAGAAAAAAAGTTGGGGGAAAAATATAATCCGGAGAGCCTGGAACAGCTTATTACCGGGGGCGATATTATGGTGGATGAGAAGACTCACGAGATCAATTTTACCCCCAAGGGGCTCGAAGCAGGTAGATTATTAATCCGCAGCCACAGGATTGCGGAGAGACTAATCTCCGATGTTCTGGGGGGAGAATTTGAAATAGGAGCCTGTGAATTTGAACATCTGACAAACAAGGACCTGGTTGATTCTTTATGCACCCTTCTGGGACACCCCCGAGAATGCCCCCATGGTCATCCGATTCCCCTGGGAGAATGCTGCAGAATCTCTGCAGACACTGTAAAGAGCAGCATACTGCCCCTCTCCAATCTAGAAATTGGGCAATGCGCAGAGATTGCCTATGTTCAATGTAAGGATAAGAGGGAGATACATATACTGGAGGGATTGCAATTAAAACCCGGAACCACGGTAAAGCTGCACCAGCGCTTTCCTACCTATGTAATTGAGGTTGAGGGAGCTCAAATAGCTGTGGATGACGAAGTTGTTAAAAATATAAAGATCTGGGTAAACTCCACCCGCTCCCCCTGCAGTGAAGCAGAGGGAGACAAGGCTGAGGATCAGGTTCAAAGGGGACACCGAAGACATAGGGGTTTCCATTTTGGAGGAAGAAGAAGGATTCCTTAATCAGAAACCTGGTTCCTTTAACGCCAGTAAGAACGGGTAAAGAGGATCATAACAGTAAAGATCTCCAGCCTGCCCACCATCATGGCAAAACAATGGACCAGTTTTATATAGTCTGGAAACCCTGCATAATTAAGGACAGGTCCTACAGCCCCGAATCCTGGCCCTATATTCCCCACCGTCGCCAGGGCAGCAGAGAGGGAGGTGTCTATGCTGTATCCACCTGAAGATGTAACCAGAGCGGTGAATAGCACTATAAAGATGTAAAGAAAGATAAAGCCCGAAATTGAATAGATTATATCCTTCCTTCCAGCCTTTTTATTCAACCGGATACCAAAGACTCCACGGGGGTGCAGGAGTCTCTTCATCTCGCTTTGGCCTTGCTTGAATAGAGAGACAATTCTTATAACCTTAATCCCCCCGCCTGTTGAACCGGAACAAGCCCCGATAAACATAAGGGAAAAAAGGACAAACTGGCTTAGGGCAGGCCAAAGAATGTAATCTGTGGTTATAAAACCTGTGGAGGTCAGGATTGAGGCAACCTGAAACCCAGCTGAACGTATCCCGTCTCCGGGAGAAAGACCCTGATTCAGGATAAGATTCACGGAAATAAATGCCGTTGCAACAAAGAATATCCCGAGATAGACCCGGAATTCTGTATTCTGTACAATATCCTTGATCTTTCCTGTAAGCAGTCTGTGAAATAGAATAAAATTTGTACCCGCCAGAATCATGAATACAGTAATAACCCACTCTACATAGGGAGAATTGTAGGCACCAACACTGGCGTTTCTGGGCGAGAACCCTCCTGTAGCCAAGGTGCCAAAGGTATGGGTAAGGGCATCAAAAAAGGATAACCCCCCAAAGAAAAGGAAAAGGGTCTCTAAAATTGTAAGACCCAGATAAAAAAGCCAGAGGAGTTTTGCGGTTTGTGTCATTTTGGGAGTTATTTTATCAAAACTTACCCCCGGAAGCTCTGCCTTTACAAGCTGCATATTTCCGATTCCCAAAAGGGGAAGGATAGCCACTGTCAGGAATACAATTCCCATGCCACCCAGCCAGTGGGTCATGGACCTCCAAAAAAGGATCGATTTTGGAAGACCTTCTATGTTTGTAAGAATCGATGCTCCTGTAGTTGTAAAGCCAGACATGGTTTCAAAAAAGGCATCCACATAACTGGGAATCGAACCGGAAAGATAGAAGGGCAGGGCTCCTACAAGGCAGGAAGCAATCCAGCTTAAAGAAACCAAAAGAAAGGCTTCTTTAGGCCTTATGTTTTTAAATCTTCTGTTTCTTATTGGAAGGAACAAGAGAAGGGTGAATAGTAGAACCCCTAGAACCGGAAACAGGAACCACTTTATCAATTCCCTCTCTCCATAATAAAAGGCAAAGGGAATGGAAAAGAGCATAAAACCGGAGACAATAAGCAGTGCAATAAAGGTAAGCCTGAATACTTTAAATAAATTCATATAAAAAGCTCTTCCACCTTAGCTAGAACATCCTTGGGGGCAATAATGAGAATTACATCCTCAGGTTGGAAGATATAGTCACCATCGGGGATGAAGCTCTTTTCCTTCCTGGTTACTGTTACTACCAGAGAATCCTTTGGCATTCTTACCTGCTCCAGCCTTCTGCCAAGCAACCGGCAACCCTCCTGCAGAACCATCTCGATTATATCGATCTTTCCCCCGGCAATACCATAGATGTTCTTGATATCCCCCTTTCTTATAAACCGGAGAATTGTATTAACCACGGCATCCTTTAAACTTATGGTTACATCAATTCCGAGATGAGAGGCTATATTCACATAGCTGTTCTGCACCACTAAAGCGATGGTTTTTTTTACCCCAAGCTTTTTTGCATAAGCTGCGGTGATAAGATTCAGTTCCTGATTGTCCGTTACTGCCAATAAAAGGTCGTAGGAGGGGAGCTCCTCCTCCTCTGCAAAGCCCTCTTCAGAGATATCTGCATTCAGTACCAAAGCCTCGGGGAATTGAGCCGTAAGGTTTTTACACTTTTCATAATTCTTGTCTATTATAGCTATTGTCTTCTTTGCCTTTTTTATGAAAACACTGGCAATCTTTGCAAAAAGAGAGGTTCCTCCTTTTTCATTCTCCAGGAGATCATTGACAATGTAAGTCCCTATCCGCCCCCCTCCAACTATGGCAATTTTATTAAAATCTGTTTTTTCCTTTCCCGCCATCCTGTATAACTCCATGATCGCTTCGTCGGGAGCTATAAAGTAGGCTATATCGCCATCTAGAAGCAGGGTATCTCCTCTTGGAATTGTATAATTCGCCTTTCTGATTAAGGTAACAATAAGAAATTTAAAATTACAGGCATTACGAAGATCCGCCACTGTTCGGTTTGCAAAAACGGTTCCTGCCTTTATTTCCAGGTTAATAAGTTTCAGCTCCGAATCTTCGAAGGCCTTTATCTCCCCCAAAGCCCCATGCTCCAGAGTCCTGATTATGGTCCTCGCTACCTCCAGGTCTGGGTGAACCATATAACTTATACCTAGAAACGGATTTTCAAAAAAACCAAAGGAATGATAATCCGTATTCCTTATCCTGGCTACAGTAGCTAGATTCTGATTCTCATTGCCCGCCAGTCCGCAGATTACCATATTTATTTCATCCGAAGAGGTAACGGAAACCAGGTGATCAGCCTTTCCTAGGCCTGCAGCTCTTAGAATCTCCAGATTGTTTCCCTCCCCGGGTATAACAAGACAATCCATTTGATTGGAAAGATGCCTGGCAGTTTCCGGATCCTTTTCGATAATTACCACATCTCTCTTTTCATCGATGAGGATCTTTGCCAATTGGGTGCCCACAACGCCACCGCCTACTATAATGGTTTTCATTCCTGTTTTTCCGTCCCGTCTCAGTGTATAGCAAAATTAACATAATTTTAAGTCTTAATGAGCCCCTTAAATGGACCCACTAAGAACTATTATCTATTCAACCCGATCTTATTCTAATAAATTTTCCCTTAAAACCATGAAAAGGTTTTTTCTAGATCAGATCCTTAGTTTCTGTTTTGGCTCTTAATAGGTTTATAAATTCCTCTAGTTTAAGGCTTCCCTTCTGTTCGCCGGTTCTGAGTCTTAAGGAGACAGCATTTTCCTGCATCTCTCTCTCCCCCAGGATAAGCATATAGGGTACTTTCCTGTTCTGGGCAGTTCTGATCTTTGCATTCATTCTGGAATCGCTTAAATCCACCTCTGCCCTGAATCCTGCCTTAGTTAATGCCTCCTTAACCTGCCTGGCATAATCATTGAAGGCAGGAGCTACAGGGATCACCACACTCTGGACAGGAGAAAGCCAGACCGGGAAAGCTCCACCGTAATGTTCTATAAGTACGCCAAAGAACCGCTCCAGGGAGCCTAAGAGCGCCCGGTGAACCATAAAGGGGCGTTTCTCCTTTCCATCATGATCCACAAAGGTCATGGCAAAGCGTTCGGGCATATTGAAGTCAAACTGGATGGTGGTCATCTGCCACTCCCTGCCTAGGGCATCCTTAACCTTAAGATCGATCTTAGGCCCGTAAAAGGCTCCGCCGCCCTCATCGATCTGGTATTCAAGCCCGGACTCCTCTATGGCCAGTTTTAGGGAGTGAATCGCCCTGTCCCAACTTTCTGCATCCCCTACGCTGCCGGTAGGTCTGGTGGCAAGATAAGCCTTAACATCCTTAAATCCAAAGGATTCCCACATAAAGAGGGAGAACCGAAGAACTTCCTTAATTTCCGATTCTATCTGATCGGGAGTACAGATTATGTGGGCATCGTCCTGGGTAAAACCCCGGACCCTCATCAATCCGTGGAGCACCCCGGAACGCTCATACCTGTAAACAGTGCCGAGCTCCGCCCACCGTAGCGGAAGCTCCCGGTAGGAACGAAGGGAGGTTTTATAAACCATGATATGGAAGGGGCAATTCATAGGTTTTATAAAGTAATCCTGATCATCCACCTGCATAGGGGAATACATGGAGTCCTTGTAAAACCCAAGATGCCCTGAAGTCTGCCAAAGCCAGGATCTTCCCAGATGGGGGGTGTAAAGGATCTCATAACCATTATTACGATGTTCCCTGCGCCAGAAATCCTCGATCTCCTGACGTATCCTGCCCCCCATGGGGTGCCAGTACACGAGCCCAGCGCCAGCTTCCTCGTGGGTGGAAAAGAGGTCCAGTTCCTTGCCCAACTTACGGTGGTCCCTTCTTTCCAGTTCCTCAAGTTTGGTAAGGTAGATCCGTAGATCCTTGCTGTTCTCCCAGGCGGTTCCGTAGATCCTTTGAAGCATCGGCCTTTTTTCATCCCCCCGCCAATAAGCCCCAGCTATGGAGAGGAGTTTAAACCCCTCGGGAGAGAGTTCTTTTGTGTTTTCCACATGGGGGCCCCGGCAAAGATCCACAAAATTATGATGCTTATAGAGGCTTACCTCCTCATCCTCCGGAATAGCCTCCAGAAGTTCTATTTTAAAATCCTGATCTTTGAATATCTCCGAGGCCTCTTTTCTGGAAACCGCCTCCCGGATAAAGGGATGGTTTCCCTTTATTATACTCTTC
>ENA-OSEO01004233-OSEO01004233.1-sediment-metagenome-genome-assembly--contig:-NODE-4233-length-15439-cov-4.425531_pt1 | contig 15439 bp, 20 predicted proteins | sample MGYA00237883_ERZ534232 | MGnify/ENA metagenome assembly ERZ534232 | reverse complement strand
AAAGCTACCGAATGCAAAGCAGAAGAGAGCTGCGCAGCAAGCAGGCCACCAACGTGTTGACAGAACAAGCTCAATGCACTACGAGTTGAGTGCCCCCAACTGGCCGGCTTTCAGCCGCCCACAGGTGGCCGCTTTTGAGTGCCCCGTGACACTATCTCAGCAAACCTCAGCTGCAGGAGAACTCTCAAATGGTGGTTGGCTGGTGTGTTCACCAGGATGTCGGCGTTCCCGTAGTCGCCGTAGGCGGGGCTAAGGAACTCGTAAGTCGGCAGCAAGTCGGGAGGCGCTACCACGCGAATCTTGCGACTAACCGCGCGGCCAAAAGAAAGGTCGAGAGCTTCACACATGCTCCGACCTACAGGGTTCGGCTTCCCTCGCGGCGAGACAACCAATTCCAGCTCCTCGTGCGAGTACCTACCGGGCATCAGATTGAACCTTGACAACAGATCAACGACCGCGGACGTCTCCTCAATTGGTGCAAGCTTGTCCGTGTCAACCTCACTGCCTCGCTCGTCCAGGAGTTTCAGGAGGTCGCGCTGCACCTTCTCGGCAAGCTCCTGCGATGAGGCATAACTCTCACACGTGTGGCGTTTCCGGAGTCCTTCCTTGAACGCATCGAGCTTCTCTGCTTCTTCGCCCCTATCGACCATCGCCGGAGGGATCTTGGCGCGCTCCTCGTCGATAAGATAGATGAGAATCGCCTGCTTCTCGTCCACAGCAGTCTTGTACTCGGTTTCGACAAATGACATGCCGGTATCCTCGACAACCGAGCCCCGTCGCATGCCAATCAAGGCGATGAAGATCTCACTCTTGCGTACTTCGCTGATGCACGTCTCTAGAGGCGTCGCAGTCCGGGCTCCGAAGAGTTCCATCCCTTGCACGGCAACCTGCACCTTCTCAAGCTGATCCCAGACCGCCTTGCGGTACTCCTCCATGTCTGAGAACGTGGACGCGAGGAACACTGGCACATACTGCTTCGTCTCTCCAGTCATTGCTGCCTCCCAAGCCTCAGATTACCTCATGAACTTCCGGCCGATGACGAGGACAGTCAGGGCCATCATTATGCCGCCGAGGCTTGCCTCGACCCCTGCAAGCACTCGACCCAGACTTCCGATAGGCCACATGTCCCCGAACCCAAGCGTCGTGAATGTGACGACACTGAAGTAGAACGCGCTTCCTAGCGACCCTGTCTCACTGACGGCCTGCGAGCTGTAGAACAGCAACGCGAAGCCCGACACCAAGGTCGCCCAGGTCACTGCAAGCCTGACTAGGCTGGGCCCGTATGCACTAGGCAGCCGCAGGAAGATGAGGTCCAACCCGTAGCCCAGCGAGAATGCCGGCTTCTTCCACCACGTCGCTTCTCCTACCCGAGAGCGCAGTCTGGCAACACGGCCGAAGTAGTGGGCGGCATCAGCCTCCTCTCGCCTTCCTTCTTCCTCCAGAACCTTGCGCGCGAAGGACCAGAACGCCGCTTCGTTGGCGGCTCCGCGTAACTCAACACCCTTTCCGGCTTTTCACCGGCAGAATGGTTGGCCGGCCTGTCCCAACACCCAGCCCCCTTGCTATGCAGCCGTGTAGGATGACCGGACCGGCTACGATGAGACCAGGTACGTTGATAACTCCCCGAATCGTGCAACCGTGCAGGACCAGTCCTTCGATCTCGGCCTCTGCTGCGCTCATTCCCATACCCAAATCGGCATTGCCGAAGTCACACGGCCCTTGGATCCTCGCTCCGTTCAGCCTGAGGAAACCCCGCCAATCGGCAGCCTGCATGCAGAGACCACCCTCTATCGTCGATCCGTCCAGAATGAGGCAATCCCAGGTGCGGATCGCTCAGCCCTGATGCTCGTAGATCTGCAATCGAAGACGTTGTGGAATTCCGGCTGGTCTGCCCACGGGATTCCGGGGACATGGGATTCCGGGGACATAGTACGAAACTGCCATTTGAGTCCATCGAAACGAGCCTCATAATCGCGAGGCAAGAGCGAGCTAGACGTGAGGCGCGGGGCAAAGGGGTCGCGTCTTTGATTTTGGTGTTTGGTGGCGCATTTGTTCCGCGAGTATCGGGGAAGTTCCACGGAAGCTACCGGGGAAGCCGATCGCCTGAATTCCGGTCCGTGTACTGCGGCTCTTCACGAGCCAATTTCGGCAAGCCTGAACACCGTCTTGATCCCGCCCACTTCATGCGTGCCGGGTTCTGTGGACAGACTACGGATCTCCGATGGCTTGAAGGCCGCGCGAGTGCCTATTGAGTATTGCGTCCCCGGAACTCCCGCTTCCTCGTCCGTCTTCTTCCCGTCGAGGAATCGCGAGTCTTCGAGATAGCGCAAGCGGTTCTTGAGCAGGCTGATGCAGGTCTCGTAGCCAACCGATGCCTCGAGACAGTGGATGACCGCACCCATCGCGCCAGAGTTTTTGCTGTTGCGCGAGCCAAGCGGCGGGATCTCGATGCCCTCGAAGATCTGATTGCGGACGTCTTCTCCCTGCTCGTCCCCGAGCTTCGCATGCAGCGTTTCGGGCGCCTCGGCGCCGCCGATGAGCTCGATGGCGGCCATGAAGACGGCGTCATTACCGATGAAGCGCTCGCAGCAGAACAGCGCAACGTGGCTGTCGCGCGTGTTGATCGCGCGCTTGATCAGCTTCTCCGAGAACGTGAGCGTGGTTTCTGTAGCCACAGCGGGCGGTTCGATTGGACGTCCGCTCTCCGCGAGGAAGCCTTCGAAAGCTCCAGCAATCGCGAGGGTCTCTTTGGCCTGTTGGTCACGGCAGTCGCGCTCCTGAAGGCACGCTGTGAAGCCATTCTTGTACATTCCGCGCCTCGCCTTCCCGAGTCCCCTCGCGGGCAGTCCGTCCCGCCGAATAGGAGTGTCGTCGGGCACCGTCTCGCCGTCGTCTTGCACCAATAACCTGGGAGTCGAGGGAACACATGCGCTATCCCGATTGGCCCGGCCTATGGAGACCAGGTATGTGTCCCCTGATTCACAGGTATGTATCCCCTGATTCATGTATCGCTTGATTCACGAAATCCCGCCGCTTGGCGTACATCATCGTGCATGCTAGAGTATAGGTATGTCTCTCTCGACGCGTGTGAGGTCGTTCATCGCTGTAGCGGGTGGCCTTGCGGGCATCGCGACTCTTCTGTTCAGTCTGATGGCTGCGCTCCCGAGTCGGTATGGTGTTCTGCGGGATGGAGTCCACTGTGAGCCTGGCGTTTTCTCAATCGAACGGCTGAGCACGTCTTCCGGTGTGCGGATCGTCGATGATTGCTCAGAACGTGAGGACGTCTCGTGGACGCTGGGATTGCTCGGAGGCAGCAGTACCCTTAGCGCGTCTGGAGAAGTGCTGGATGAGTCCTCGCTCCACATCTGGATTGTCCTTGTTGACTGCTACGATCGCGCGTATCTGCAGTATCCACCTGCAAGGCTCTCCGGTTCCCGCTGGAGCATGAACAACATTCGCGTGGGGCGCGAGATCGCCAGCATTGAGTTTTGGGGACTGGATGAGGCAGAGCATCGCTCAATCCAGCGGCTGGCCGACGGCATGATCAAGGATCGGAGATGGCCAGCGCAGACGCTGGAGGACCTACCTGCACACCATCTGCTTGGCAGCGTTGATCTTCTGTACAAGGCGGGCTTTCTTTCGTCCATCTTCTAGGAGAATGGATTCCAGGCAGCGGGTCAGATGTGGACTACAACTCGCTTGCGAGGACAGCGAAGGTGCTGCTCTGCCAAGATGCTTTCGGTCCATAGAGCTCCTTTGGATCCCGCAGTATCACGAAGTTGGCAGAAGGAGATGACATCCACATACTGATGTCTGTGCCATGAGACCTCTCAGATGCCATCGCGTCTCCGATATGCCTGAGAAGGGGATCTCCGCACAATTCACACGGCCTGCCACAGACAGCGCCTGATTCGTGAGAACGCAAGAGAGGAGCTCAGACGGATGTGCGGGGTCAGGACGCCCTGGCACCAACCCTGCTTCCTGCAGCAAGAGACAAGGGCTGGCCCCGGGAAGTAGTCAGTAGTCGGTTGGGACGGAGCGTGATCGCGAGACATGCGGCGTCGAGGAGGAGGGAAATGGCGAGTCAGAGGCGGATCCGCATCTCGGGAAGACCATTATCTGTGGTGAACCCGAGATCCTTGTAGAGCTCCCGCCCGTCGCTCGATGCGTGCAGACTTGCGACGGGGACGCGCTCCGCGCGGAGGATGTCAAGGACGTGCGTGAGCAGAGCGCGGGCGATCCCGCGACGTCGCCAGTCGGGGAGGGTGACAAGGTTCATGATGTAGCCTTCCCTGCCGGCGAGGTTGGCCGGACTCGGCGGGACGCTATGGACGACGAGGCCGATGCTCCCGATCGGCTCGTCGTTGACGGCGGCGACCCAAACGCGGAACGTGCCGGTCGGCATCCGCTCAGCGAAGTAGTCGCGACTCGCGCCGCAGACGCGATCGAGGGTTCCGCGATCCGTATAACCGATTCCTTCGAACAACGTGCGCCGGAGGGCGACGAGTCGGTCGATCTCGTCGATCCTCCCCGCCCGGATGGTCCAGGTCATTCGCCGGGTCCCTTCCGGGCGATGTAGAGGCCGCGGTCGGTCAGTCCGGTGGCGTCGTAGTGCACTTCGAGTGCGGCGGCTCGGAACGCGGCGGTCATCTCATCGATCGTGTAGAGGCCGAGTTCGTGGTGCTCGACGAAGTGTTCGGTCCCCTTCGGCGTGCCGACCAGGTGGTGCAGGTCGAAGACGGAGATGCGCCCCTCGGTGAAGCTGGTGTTGACCCGGGCGATCTTGAGGTCGGGCTCGTCGATGAACAGAGCGTGCACAGTATTTGCTCGCCATGCCTCAGGAGTGAGCCAGGGCTCGACGAGCAGAAGGCCGCCGGGAACGAGATGCGCCGCCATTCGAGCGGTCGTCCGGTGCAGATCCTCGAGCGTCGTCATGTAGCCGATCGAGCTGAACAGGCACGTGATGATGTCGTACCGGGCACCGAGCGCGAACGATCGCATGTCGGCGCAGTGGAAGTCGAGTTCGGGATTCCGCTTCCGCGCAACGTCGAGGATCTCCGGCGAGACATCGAGCCCCTCTGCGGCGAAACGTGTCTTGAGATACGACAGGTGCAGGCCCGTCCCACAGGCGATGTCGAGGAGCCGTCGCTCGTCGGTGCGAAGCTCCCGATTGGCGACGGCGACGATCTTGTGAGCCTCGCCAGCGTAATCCTTGAACGCGTAGATCCGATCGTAGTGAGGTGCTGACTTCGCATACATGGGGAGCGATTGTAACCGATGAGTCGGTCCGAGTGCGGACAAGTGCAATTGGGCGCCCGGCTTGCTCGGGGGACGGGATCGGTATTCGGGCCGGAGGGAGGACAAGGGATGGGTGAGCGGATGATTGCCTACTGCGGGATCACGTGCACGAACTGCGATGCGTACAAGGCGATGCAGGCGGGCGATATGGAGGCGTTGGAGCGGATGGCGAAGAAGACGTCGGAGGACTTCGGTCTGGAGTTGACGCCGGCCGACGCGATGTGCGACGGGTGTTTGATGCGGGGGGGGGGGACACAAACCCCATTTCGGAGAAATGGGGTTTGTGTCCCTGGGTTTACCTGGGTTTACCCGGTCGATCTCATCCGGACGACCATGATGGGCGGGATCTCCGGCATATCAACCCAGCGGACTCCCGTGCTGTGTCTCTCCGACTCGGGAAAACCCGGCTCCTCCATCCCGTCCATGACGAACCCCGCCTCGAAGCCGACCTGAAGGAGCCGGCTGATCGATCGGTGGAACAGCCACTGAGGTTCCGGTTGGCCGACGATCCCCTCGGTCTTCCTCGCGATCGGGGACAGGTAGGACGACACCTTGACCCCGGCGCGGACGATCTGCCGACCGGTTTTGTCCTCGGAGACCTCAGCGAAGTGCTGTGTCTCCGCGGAATGAAAGCAGGGGTGCGTAACGGAGAAGATGAATCTTCCACCGGGCTTCAGCATCTGGGGCAATGCAGCGAACAGTGGCACAATCTCCGGCATGTCCATCAGGGCCATCATGCAGACGGCCTTGTCGAATCGGCTTAGGCCGAGAGATAGAAGGGATTTGGCGTTCGCAGCATCGAGAAGGTGGTACTCGATCGTCGCGCCTTCGGGAGTGCGCGCGCGAGCTCGTGCGATGAACTCCGCGCTCTGATCGAACGCGACGACGCGAGCCCCGAGTTCGGCCATCCGCCGGGCGAACCGGCCGGCACCACAGGCGATGTCCAGGATCGTCTCCCCGGAGGTAACGTCCAAGAGCCGTTCAGTGGCGGGCTCGATCAGGAGCGCCTGGAAATCGTTGCCGTCGCCGATCCGGTCATCCCACCAGCGGGCATTGGCATCCCATATTCGACGATTCTCGCCGGTTCGTTCGCGAAACTCGCCGCTCGGGCGGTTGCGAGTCATGTCCCGAAGCCAGGCGTCTGCGCTGCGAGGACGCTCGTTGACAGGAAGAGCGAAGGAGGGCCGATGTGCCCCTCTTCAATGACCAGGTCTGTCGGCAGCGGGGGAGAACAACGAGTCCAGGCAATTGCCATCTCCGGCCCCCGTCCGCAATTTCGTTGTCTCGCTTTCCGCATGCTCACTCCGTTATCGGCGCGTGATCCTACAACCCGGACGCTACTTGATCAAATCCGACAGGCGCAGCCGGGCGACGCAGCGCTCCGGGCTTGGCTGTGATACTCCGGTTCTGTTCGGCGAGCGCGTCGGGTGCCGGTCAAGCTTTGGGGCTGAGGCGATCGGTCGCGGGTTTCGGCTCGCCACCCCTTGACAGACGGGCTCCCAGGTATATACTCTGTGACCGAACTAGGCGAATAGTCGCAGGACGAGAGCCATGCCCAGAGCGTTTACCGATGCAGAGAGAGAGGCGATCCGCGAGAGACTGACAGCGGCGGGGCGGGAATGCTTCCTCCGCTTCGGGCTGAAGAAGACGACGATCGAGGATCTCGTCCGGCCGGCGGGGATCGCGAAGGCGAGCTTCTACCTGTTCTTCGAGTCGAAAGAGGCGCTCTTCGTCGAGGTGTACATGCGGGAGATGCCGGCGATGATGGATCGGCTGCTGGACGGGTCGTTCCGGGCGGCGGGCGATGCCCGCGAGGCGTTCATTCGATTGATGCAGGGGATCGTTCGCGAGATCGAGACGGACGAAATGTCGCGCATCCTCCTCGACGATCCGGCGGAGCTGCAGCGCCTGGCGGGCGGCGTGGACTACGAGCGGATCCTCGAGCGCTCGGCGGCGTTCTTTGCGCCGCTGATCGAGGAGATCGCAGCAGCGCAGGCGCGCGGTGAGGTAATCGAGGGGGATCCATTTCAGATCGTCTGCACCCTTGGGCTAGTGAAGCTCTTGCCGCTCAACCGGGATCGCGTCCCGCCAGCGCTCTACCGAGCGATGCTCGACCTCGCGCCACGGGTCATCGCCGACGGGTTGACGTGCCCGGCGCGAAGAGGGGCGGAGAGGGGAGCGGAGGGACCGTGAAGACGACGATGCTTCGGATGGCGTGGCGCAACCTCTGGCGGCACCCGCAGCGAACGCTCTTGATGACGGCGATCGTTGCGTTTGGAAGCTGCGTGATCCTGCTGATGTTCGGGATTACCGACGGGTTTGTCGGATCGATGACGGCGTCACAGGTCGCCGAGAACCAGGGGAGCTTTCAGGTGCGGGCCGCCGGATACGCCGACGACCCGACGCCGGAGAACGGGCTCTCCGCGGAGCAGGTGGCCGCGGTGCGAGCGGCGCTATCGGGGATTCGGGTCGCCGGGATCGCGCCGCGAGTCGAGGCGGTCGGGATGCTGCGAAGCGCCTATGGGACGGATGGGGTGAACCTGCGGGGGATCGATCCGGTCGCGGAGGCCTCGGTGACGCGGATCGCTGAGCTGGTGACCGAGGGGCGTTACCTGGCAGCGAGCGGCGAGATCCTCCTGCCGACCGCGCTGGCCGAGGCGCTCGACGTGCGTGTCGGGGAACGGGTTGTCGTTCTGGCGAGCGGCGGCGGGCGGACGACCTCGCGGGCGTTCACGGCGGTCGGCCTGTTCCGGTCGACGGTCGTCGAGATGGAACGGGTGGCGATCGCGCCGATTGACGATCTGCGGGCGATGATGGGGATCGGCGGGGCGACCGCTCTTGCGGTCGGTCTCTCGCGGGGGGCGTCGGCGAACCGAGTGGTCGCGGAGGCGCGGGCGAGGCTCGCCGATCGGCCGGACATCGAGGTTGCCGGGTACTTTGACCTGAATCCGTTGGCGCGGGTGATGATCTCCGGATCGACGATCAAGCTGATCCCGTTTGTGATCATGATCAGCCTGATGGCTGGGTTCGGGGTGGCGAACACCGCGTTCTATTCCGTCCTCGAGCGCACGCGTGAGTTCGGGGTGATGACGGCGGTCGGGATGAGTCGCAGGATGCTCGCCGGCGTTGTGCTCCTCGAATCGACGCTCGTTGGGGCGCTCGGGTTCGCGGCCGGCGGCGGGGTTGGGTACGCGGGGCTCCTGTACCTCGGCGCAGTCGGGATCGATTTTTCCGCGTTCATGCAAGGCGTGGGGGCACTCGGGATGCCGACAGTGATCTACGCGGCGACGTCGGGCTGGTATTGGGTCGCGGCGTTCAGCGTCGTCGTCTTCACGGCGATCGTCGCTGCGTGGTACCCGGCTCGGCGGGCGAACCGGCTCGAGCCGGTGACGGCGATCCGCGAAGGGTAGGGGAGGGGAAGATGACGCGACGAATCCAGGTGTTGGCCTGCGGGTGCGCCTGCGCACTCGCCGTGAGCGGCGTCTTGGCGAGCGCGGCGGACGATCCGTTCAGCGCCGCTGCGATTCTCGAGCGGGTCCGCTCGGGCTGGCAGGGCGAGAGCTTCCACGCAACGGTCGAACTGGAGGTGACCCTGTCGGGGGCGATGAAGCGCCACATGCTGGAGGTCTGGACGCTCGGCGAGGACCACGCGCTCCTGCGGGTCATCGAGCCGGCCGCTGACGCGGGATCGGGGTACCTACAGGTCGGCGATGAGCTGTGGTACTACAGCCCATCGGTCGGGGTCTCGATCGCGCTCCCGACGATGGGGTTGACCGACGCGCTATTCGGCGCGGGCCCGTCGATTGGCGACCTCTCGCAAGGGACGCTCTCCAGTGACTACGACGCTCAGGCTGAAGAGATCGTCGACCCGGATGGCGGGCAACTCGGGTACCTCCTGACCCTCGTCCCTCGGGCCGACGCGCCGGTCGTGTACGGGAAGCTCGAGGTCTCGGTGACGGTCGAGTTTGTGTTGACCGAGATCGTCTACTACGACCAACGGGGCGGCGTCATCCGGACAGCGACGTTCGGCGAGACGATCCTCCTCGGGGGGACGGCGTTCCCGACGGAGATCGTGGTCGTCGATGAGAGCGGAGACCGGACCGTCCAGCGGATTCTCGATCCGGAATTCGACGTCGAGATCGACGCGGCGTTCTTCACCCTCGAGCGGTTGGAGGCGGGCGAATGAAAGCGGCGCTGCGGCACCTGGCGCGAGACCGGCGACGAACACTGTTGACGCTCCTCGCCGTCCTGATCCCGGTCTACTTCCTCGTCTTCATGTTCGGGTTCGCCAACGCGAACCTGCGAGACATGTTCGAGACGGCGACGCGGTTCGACACGGGACACGCGCAGATCCGCGCCGAGCAGAAGAAGGCGACAGGGTCGGCGATCCCTCTGATGCGCGATCCGTCCGACGCGCTGGCGGCGCTCGCCGAGACCGACGGGATCGAGTGGTCGACGGTCCGGCTCGACCTGCCGGCGCTCGCGAGCGTCGGCGAGCGGTCGCGGACGATCTACGTGCGCGGCGTGGTCCCCGAGCAGATCGACCCGATCGGGAAGATGACCGAGCGGATCGTCGCGGGGGCGTTCCTGGAGACCGGCGTCGACGGTGTCGTCGTCGGCGAGGAGCTCGCGGGGCTGCTGAGGGTGGAGGTCGGCGACGAGATGGTCCTGCTCGGCGCACACCCGGAGGCGGGCCTCAGCGCGATCCGGGCGCCGGTCATCGGCATCTATCGCGCACCGGAGGCGACGCTTGGGCGCACAGTGATCTACGCTGACCTCGGGACGGCGCGACGGCTGGCGCGAAGCGAGACCGCGGCGACCGCGATCGTGATCCGCGTCGCCGGCATCACCGGCCCGCGGGACCGGGGTGCGCTCGATGGCGCGGTCGGCGAGTTGCGGGCGATGCTTCCGGCGGGGTACAAGGTGCAGGACTGGGTGGAGCTCGTCCCGATGGTGGCGACCTATATGGGGATCCTGACGCCGGTGCTCGCGATTGTCGCGGCGATCTTCTTCGCACTCGGCGGGCTCGTGGTGCTGAACACGATCTACTTGTCGGTCCTAGAGCGCACACGCGAGCTCGGGCTCGTTCTCTCGCTCGGCGCGTCGCGCGGCCGAGTCATGCGGATGATCCTCGTCGAGGCGGGGCTGATCGCCTTTGCCGGTGCGGCGAGCGGCGCGTTGGTCGGGATCGGCCTGATCCTGATCGTAGAGGCGTTCGGCGGAATTCCGCTGTGGGGCGCAGCGGCGGAGATGATGCGGGAGATCGGGATGTCGCCGGTGCTTCACCTGAGCGTGAATCCGGGGCAGGCGGCGCTCTCATCGGCGGCGATGGCGATCGTCGCGGTTGTCGCCGCTTGGTGGCCGGCTCGCCGCGCGTCAAGACTGGAACCGGTGGAGGCGATGAGGTATGTCGAGTAGCGCGGTGATGCGGACGGAGAACCTGCGGAAAGTCTACCGGACCGGGACGATCGAGACGCCGGCGCTCCGGGGTGTCGATCTCGAGCTGCACGAGCGGGAGTTCACGGCGGTCGCCGGCCCGTCGGGGTCCGGGAAGTCGACGCTTCTGCACTTGCTCGGCGGACTCGATCAGCCGACCGATGGGGAAATCTACCTCGACGGCCGGGCGATGTCGGGCCTTTCGAAGGATGAGCTCGCGCGGCTGCGGCTGACGCGGATCGGATTCGTCTTCCAGGCGTACAACCTGATCCCGGTCCTGACGGTCCTCGAGAACACCGCGTTCGTCCTCGAGCTGCGGGGGATGCTGCGCTCGGAGCGAGTCGCGCGAGCGCGCGCGTTGCTCGCCGAGCTCGGGATCGATGAGTACGCGGACCGCTACCCGAGCCGGATCTCGGGCGGGCAGCAACAGCGCGTCGCCGTTGCCCGGGCGGTCGTCGCCGAGCCGTCAATCGTCCTCGCCGATGAGCCGACGGCGAACCTCGACACCGCGTCGAGCCTTGACCTGATCGACCTGATGCGCCGGCTGAACGAGGAGAAGGGTGCAACATTCCTGTTCGCCACGCACGACGGACGGCTCCTCGACCGCGTGAATCGGCTGATCACGTTGGTCGACGGGCGCGTTACGCAGGATGTGGTGCAGCGCGACGGCGGCTGACCGACTGCCGGGCGCGCGTGCGTAGGAACGATCAGGCTGTGGATTCCGCCCGTGCCCTCAGCGCATCGACGTGCGAAAGCGGGAGTCGAATGCGACCGAGCGTCTCTTTCGATGAACCGGGGCCGTGATCGTCGGAACCGCCTGTTAGGAGGAGGCCGCGTTCTCTGGCGAGGGCGACGAGTCGATGCGGGTCGATCGTGAGGGCTCCAGCGGAGCGCTCGTAAGGGTAGAACGCCTCGATCGCCGATAGGCCGGCGTCGGCCGTCCAGTCGAGAAAGCGGGCCCAATCATCGACCTTCATCAGACAGGGGTGCGCGAGGGAAGCGACGCCGCCGCTCTCGCGAACGGCGAGCAGCGCCTCTCGGACGTCGGGTTTCTCGATCGGGGCATAGCACGGCCGGCCCCGGGAAATGTAGCGGGCGAACGCATCGTCGAACGATGCGGCCGCGCCGGCCTCGATCAGGAGGCCGGCGAGATGGGGTCGGCCGAGATTCCCCTGGGCGATCCGGCGGACGTGTTCGAGTCGAAGCTCGAGCCCTGTCACCTCACGGCACCGTTCGAGCATCCGCTCCATTCGGGCGTTGCGGGCGCGCCGCATCCGCTCGAGCAGCCGCCGGAGCCTTGGGCAGGCGGGGTCAACGAAGTAGCCAAGGATCTCACCGCTCACGCCGTCAAAATCGGCCTTCAGCTCGACGCCGGCGATCACCTCAACGCCGAAGCGCGTCGTCGAGCGGCGATCGACCTCGGGAGAGATGGTGTCATGATCAGTGACAGCAATCGTGGTGAGACGGCAGGCGCGGCACCGGCCGACGAGCTCGTTGAGTGTCTGGGTGCCGTCGGACGCGACGGTATGAAGGTGGAGATCGGCGAATCCTTGGCGCGGCATTGGGATCACTTGTTCGCGTGCTCGGCGGCGGCGGCGACGTTCTCCATCACAAGTGTTGTCGTCAATGGGCCGACGCCGCCGGGGACGGGACTGACGGCGGCGGCGACGGCCGACACGGCACCGACATCGACGTCGCCGACGAGGCGGCCGTCGACGGAGTTCGTTGCGATGTCGACGACGATGGCGCCGGGGCGGATCATCGCGCCGGTGAGAAGGCCAGGCCGACCGGCGGCGACGCAGACGATATCGGCGTGAGTCGTCTGCTCGGCGAGATCGGCGGTCCGAGAGTGGCAGATGGTCACGGTCGCGTCACGTCGCAGCAGGAGCAGGGAGAGCGGGCGGCCGACGACGAGGCTCCGGCCGACGACGACGACGCGTCGGCCTGCGATCTCGATTGCGTGGCCGTCGAGGAGCACGAGGACGGCGGCGGCCGTCGCGGGGACGAACCCGGGCAAGCCGACGAGCAAACGTCCCATCGATTCGACCCCGGCGCCGTCGACGTCCTTGGCGGCCGGGATCGCATCGCAGACTGCCCGCGCGTCGATGCATTCGGGAACCGGCGATTCGATCAGAACCCCCGAGACGGAGGGATCCTCGGCGAGCTGGGCGATCCGTCCAATCAAGCCGGCGGTCGTCGGCGATTCGACGTGGATCGGGTCGACGACAATACCGAGTCGCTCGCCGAGCCGTTGTTTTGCCCGAAGATACGCGGCGGAGGCGCGGTCGACGGTCGGCACGATGACGCAGAGGCGCGGGATGATCCCCCGCGCCCGGAGCCTCTCGACCCGGCTAGCGAGGGCGCGGCGCCGCGCGTCGGCGAGCGGGCGACCGCTAAGGATCCTTGCGGGCATCGGTCTCCTTCCAGATTCGATCGAGGATCCCGTTGATGAACGCCCGGGCCGGCTCCGTCCCGTAGGCCTTGGCGAGCTCGACTGCTTCGTCGATCGCGACTTCGCCGGGAACCTCGGGGAGGTAGAGGATCTCGTATACGCCAATCCGGAGGATGTTGCGGTCGAGAAGGGCGAGGCGCTCGAATCGCCAGCCGATCGTCCGCTCTCCGATCAGCCGGTCGATCTCGGCGCGGCGGTTGAGGACGCCGTGGAACACCTGCTCGATGTACGGCCGCTGTTCCCCGGGATCGCCTCCCTCGAGCATGTCGTCGAGGGAGGCGTCGGTGAACTCACGTCGGTAGAGCGCGGTGAGCACGAACTCACGGGCCTCCCGACGCTGCATCAGGATCGACCGGCCGCGCGGCGCCCGGGCGCACAACTACGCGTCGACGACATCGTCATCGGAGAGGGCGTCAGACGCCTCCTCTCGGCGGCGGATGCTGCGGACGTGGACGGAGACTTCGCGGACGTCGATTCCCGTCCGCTCCGTGACTTGCTGGGCGAGCACCCGTTGAATCCGGTTGCTGACGTCAGAAACACGCTGCTCCGGCGTGACAGCGGTGCGCACGGTGACAGCGACACCATCGTCGCGGTGTCGAAGATGTACGCGGAATCGTTCGAGTCCGATCTCGGTCTGAAGGATGCCCGAGATGAACTCCTCGACCGCGTGGGGTGACAACTCGATTCGCCCCCACTCGCCCTGCTGGGAGAACAGCGCTGCCTCCTGTCGGTTGCGGACGGCGAGGAGAACGAAGTGGGCGGCGACGCCGAGCAGGGCGGCGCCGACGACGAGAAGGACGATCATCCCTGCTAACTCATCTATGAAGCTGGACAGAGAGGAGAACGAGAGAACCCCGACCCCGCCGAGGATCAGCCCAACGCCGACCGCGGCAGTGACGATGAACGCGAGCAGGCTGCCGACGAACACGGCCGTCTTCATTCGAGATCACCTTCTGCTTCCTCGTATGGCTCCTCCGGCTGGATGAGCCGTTGAACATCGACGTTGACGGCGCTGACCCGGAGCCCCGTCATTCGCTCGATCTCGTGCTTCACGCGGGTTTGAACTTGCTTCGCGACCTTGTGGATTGGGTTGCCGTACACGGCCGTGATTCGAACGGTGACCGTGACGATGTCCCCTTCTACGGTGGTGTCGACGTATCGCTTCATCCCGTCCCCGCGGCGGAAGATCCCGTCGCCCGGGCGGAGGTTCGCGATCCCGTCGACCTCCGAGACGGCGATCCCGGCGATGGCGGTCACGACGTCACGGGAGATTCCGACATTCCCCTTCTCGGCCTCTGGCATGTCGCCCTCCTTGTCTACTGCTCCTCCGCCTCGAGACTGTGAGTGTGGGGAGGAACGACCTTCTTGACGTACACGTCGACGCTCGAGACGGGCACGCCGGCCAACTGACCGATGTCGGCTTGCACGTTCTGTTGCACGCCCCGTGCGACTTCGTGAACGGGGTATCCGTACTCGACGGCGATTCGCAGCTCGACCCGGACGTCCTCGCCCGACAGCTCGGTCTTGATGTTCGGGGCCACGTCCTCGCCGCCGAAGATGCTCATCAGACCCCCGGAGGCGGTGCTCCCGGGACGAGCGATTCCGTCGACCTTCTCGGCCGCGATGCGGGCGATCGCAGTGATGACGTCTTCGACGATCGTGATCCGGCCGTCCTCATCGACGATCTCGACTCTGCGCTCGGCCATATCTCCTCCTTACAGGCGCTCTATGTAGGTGCCGGTTCGCGTATCGATCTTCAGGCGGTCCCCCTCTTTGACGAACAGGGGGACGGATACGACGGCGCCGGTCTCCAGCGTCGCCGGCTTCTCAACGTTCGACACCGTATCGCCCTTCACGCCCGGCTCGGTGTGGACGACCTTCAGTTCAACGAAGTTCGGCAAATGCACCGTGACAAGCTCGTTTCGATAGTAACATCCGATGACGTTCGTCCCCTCGACGAGGTAGTCGGCTTGTGGGCCGAGAACCTCGTTTTGAATCGGAAACTGATCGAACCCCTCGGTGTCCATGAAGACGAGATTCGTTCCGTCGTGATATAGGTACTGCAGATCTCGGGATTCCAGGAAGACGGCGGCGGTGTTCTCCGCTCCCTTGAACGTCTCGGAGACGACCCGCCCTGTCTTGAGATGACGTAGCTTCGTGCGGGCGACCGCCCCTCCCCGGCCGCGCTTGGAGTGCTCGTACTCCACGATCTCGTACAGCTCGTTCTCGTACAGTATGGCCATCCCACGCCGC
>ENA-OSEO01004232-OSEO01004232.1-sediment-metagenome-genome-assembly--contig:-NODE-4232-length-15440-cov-3.843520_pt1 | contig 15440 bp, 12 predicted proteins | sample MGYA00237883_ERZ534232 | MGnify/ENA metagenome assembly ERZ534232 | reverse complement strand
CCTTATCCAATGTTATGATGGGTTCCGCTATTCGATCGGACCATCTCAAGCCGATGAAATAAGCGGCAAACATAGCGAGAAGAGTAACAATGAAAGAAGCGGCAGCGATGCGTACCGTATTGATAAATGTGTCCCGCGCAGGATAATAGAATTCCGCCACTAGAATGGCTACGGGGATAGTTGACTCAAAGAATATAGGAACTGAATAAATCATATCGCCTTGACGACGTGATTTATAAACACTTCCAGGTCCAAGCTTTTCGGTAGATTCCAAAACTTCCTGATAGGTGGTCGAATTAATATTGGGGATGTTCTCGCCTTCCGTGGTCTGGGCAATAACCTGCCCGTGCTCCTCAATTAAGGCAATATATATATATACCAGCCCATTCCCACCCGCTAGTTTCGCTATTTTTTCAAACTCTTCTTTTATCCTCAATGCATAGTGGGAAGCTTCCTCCGCTAAACGAAATTTTTTGCTGACAAAGTAGTCTTCAATGCTCGCACTGGCAGATAAATCAGCAACTTCTCTGTTTCGTGCGCTCAGATAGGAAGTGAGCTTGTTTTTCGCTTCCATATATTGCATCCAGAAAGCTATCCCGCCGGATATGAGTAAGGGAATGAAGACCATCGGGAGGACGAATGATAAGATTTGTACCCGAAGCGAATTGGCCCTTTTCATTCTGCATCTTTCCTTGCTGGAGTTAACGCCCGGCCCGAAGAACTTAACCTGTCATAAGTCAACCGTGTGAATCCACTTGTTGGACGAAATAAAATCTTGACCTCGTTCCATGCGCTGTGTTATGCATGTAAAAGCTTCTGGAAGAGACCACAGACTGGAGGACTGACAATATTATGATCCTGAGGCCCCTTTTCGGAATTCAATTTCACCTCACAGCGCGGTGCGATTCGCATTGCAAGCACTGCTATCAGTTTGATGAAGCTACGTATCGTTCAGAGGTGGAGAATGAGCTTTCTTTCTCTCAAGTCATCAGCATCCTGGATGACTATGAGCGGACACTGGTGCAATGGGATGCAGACGGCTTTCTGACGTTCAGTGGCGGAGATCCGCTCCTCAGAGACGATTTTTTCCAAATCCTTCAACATTCCTGTCAACTCAAGCGGGTGAAAGAAATACGCATACTGGGCAATCCTTATCATATCACAACGAATATGGCGGTCAAGCTTTTTCAGCATAGGGTTCTTTCCGGGGTGATGGTCATGATTCGCTGAGGAGGGAGAACGGGAACTCGACGGGCGGCCCTTCGGAAGAGCGGCATTTCTCACGCGCCGGTCCACTCAGGTTCACGGCGACGCATGAGGCGCCGCCTCCCGCGGGAGATTATCCGAAGAGACGGCCTGCCTGCGCGTCCGGATATGGAGGGCCGAAGTTATTTTTCGCGGTCTGCGTATTTGCGGTTGAATTTCTCGATCCGTCCGGCAGTGTCCATGATCTTCTGTTTGCCGGTAAAAAACGGGTGACATTTCGAGCAGATTTCCACCTTGATATCGCCTCTGGTGGATCTGGTTTCAAAGGTATTCCCGCACACGCACGTGACCGTGGATTTCTTGTATTCAGGGTGAATGTCGCTTTTCATGATGTACTCCTATCCTCCTCCAAGATTGAAAGGGGGGTCATTATATCCATATGGAAATGAATTTCAAGTAAATAAAGACAGGGGGTGTTATTGCTGCATGGATTCGAAAAATTCCCTGTTGGTTTCGGTCTTCCGGATCTTGTCGATGATGAATTCCATGGCATCGATGGGGCTCATCTCCTGCAGAAGCCTTCTCAGTATCCAGATGCGCCGCATGTCATCCTCCGGGACCAGCATCTCTTCCTTGCGCGTACCGGAACGGACCAGATCGAAGGCGGGAAAGATCCTCCGGTCGGAAATTCTCCGGTCGAGGTGCAGCTCCATATTGCCCGTTCCCTTGAATTCTTCGAAGATAACCTCGTCCATCCGGCTCCCCGTATCGATCAGGGCCGTGGCGATGATGGTGAGACTGCCGCCCCCTTCGATGTTGCGGGCGGCGCCGAAAAACCGTTTCGGCTTGTGGAGGGCGTTGGAATCGACACCGCCCGACAGGACCTTGCCGCTGGGAGGGACAACCGAATTATAGGCGCGGGCGAGCCGCGTAATGCTGTCGAGCAGGATGATGACGTCCCGGTTGTGTTCCACCAGGCGCTTGGCTTTTTCCAGGACCATCTCCGCGATCTGGACATGGCGTGAGGCGGTTTCGTCAAAGGTCGACGAGATGACCTCGCCGGTGACGCTTCGTTCCATGTCCGTCACTTCTTCGGGGCGCTCATCGATGAGCAGGACCATGAGAACGGCTTCCGGGTGATTCTTGGCGATGCTGTGGGCGATATCTTTCAGAAGGACCGTTTTCCCTGTCCGGGGGGGCGACACGATCAGGCCCCGCTGGCCCTTGCCGATCGGGGTGAACATATCCATGACCCGCGTCGAGTAATTCTCCGGGTCGGCTTCCAACTGCCATTTTTCTTCGGGGTAGAGAGGGGTGAGGTTGTCGAAGAGAATCTTGCCTCTCGCGGATTCCGGGGATTCGTAGTTGATGGAATCCACCTTCAGGAGGGCGAAATACTTTTCCCCCTCTTTCGGAGGCCGCACCTCGCCGGACACGGTGTCACCGGTTCTCAGTCCGAACCGCCTGATCTGGGAGGGCGACACATAGATATCATCGGGGCCGGGGAAATAGTTGTACCCCACAGATCGCAGGAACCCGAATCCGTCCGGCAGCGTCTCCAGAACGCCTTCGCCCGTGATGACGCCGTTTTTTTCAGTCTGGTACTGGAGGATCGCGAAGATCAGATCTTGCCGCTTCATGCCGCTGGTGTCGGGGATTTTCAGCTTTTTCGCCAGTTCGTTCAGGTCACCGATAGACTTGTTCTTGATCTCTGAAATATTCATGCACGTTTTCCTTTGTTGGGAGTTGTTCGATTCTTACAGTATATAGTCACGCGGCGCGCGCGGATGGTTCTCCTTCAGCTTCGGCGGATGGGCGATGTGATACTCTGAAGATTATGGGTAGCAAAAAACATGCCTTGGAGACCAACCAGTTGTGTCGCCGGCCCCGTTCCGTCAAAAACGCGGAAGGTCTGGTTGATTATAACGGCATACGGATTATTGAGTTCGCAACGCATCGGGGCCCTCAGCGGCCCCTCGGAACAGGTTTTACTGTGCAAGGATCTTTTCTTCTCGGTAGCTAATACGGTCTCCTGAATTACTTTAGAAAGGAAGGTTTAGCGCGAAATTTGTATTGGCTGGAATTTCTATATCAAATCGGCAAGGATGTCAAGAAGTTTTTCACAACATACCGTTCCGACACGAAATCGTCATTTTCCCGGCGAGTCAACGCCCCGTCCTTATCAAAAAGAAACGGAATAAAAACTTCATGTTGCTGGTGACCTGGAAAGTGTCTTGCCTGCGCCTCCACGTCCTTAAAATCGTCTCAAGAGAAAATCGGCGAGTACTGATTACAAGTCACACGGGAAAATCTCTTGACAATACATTTATCATAGAGTTACGCTACATAGCGTTTTTGATCTTGATGATTTTTCTACTTGTGAACGACTGTACCCGGAAGGGGGATTATGGTTTGATCATCGAAGCCCTGTTTCTCAGAATGAGAGGTAGGGCTTTTGTTTTTTGTGAGCAACCCGGAGAATATAGAAGTCTACCAGAACTCGGAAAAGAGTATTACATAGTTTCTGCATAACACACTTACATAAACGAAGCTTTTCATAATATTCTTTGTATTACGGTAAGTTGTAATGATTTTTTCCGTGATTAAAATATGCGTTACGTAGCTGTTTCATCTATGTTTGGTTTTTATACGGAAACTATATACCATTGTTATGCATCGCATGATAGGGATAGGTTAACTTTATGAAAGATTTAAGGGAATTTAGTCTTCATATACCTCAAATTTGGGATAACGAATGGGGGAAAGTGATTTCCGAATCTACAGACCCCGAAAGAATTATCTTGATCAATCAAGCACGATTAGCAAATATGCTTAAGAGTATAGAAGATTTTGAAGCTTTCCCTGAACGAATAGCTTGGTTAGCACTATGGACAAGGGTTTTTTCTGCTATTGAGGGTGCTTTAGGAGCTCTACCTCGAAATTCTTTATTATCCCTCAACATTATCTGCAGATGCGTATTCGAAGTGTCGCTTCATGTAGAAGTTATTTTAGAACCTGCTGCTAAACTATTCAACAAAAGAAGCTCAAATGGTAAAATTTCAATCATAAAAAGCTCTCAAGATTATGCACTTGACCAAAGCATCGATAGATTGAGAGCATATGCAACGTGGTGTCTCTTTAATGATAAGAAATTCTACAAAGACTTATCTGATTACCGCACCCAAAACGCAATATGGGATCCAGATCCAGCGGCTGATATTTTAACGAATCCAGACAAAAAGGAAATGTATGAAAAATTATTTCGTCCAATAGACTTGGAAACAGATAAAAATATTTTAAATAAGAACCGAAAAGATATGGAGAAATATATCCGAACGAAGATGAAATTAATAGCAAATTGGCTACAGGATCCTCTCCTTGATAAATGGTATAAAAAAATTGAAGAATTGGATAAGCAGCACAAGGGCAACGTACCATTTTTTAGTCTCTTTGATGTAACAACACCCAGTATCGCAAAACGGCTTAATAAAATTGGGCTTCGCTTTGGATATTCAACTTATATGCAAGGGTCTATGCTTATACATGGTTCTACAATTGATCAAGTGTTGAACATAGGGGAAAATAGTATTTCTCCAATGTTTATAGGAACCGAAGGCGAATGCAAAACCGCAGCTCTGTCTATTGCAGATAATTGTAATGAAATTTTAGTGAGATTAGAAGTGTTAAGAAGGTCTCTGTGGAATGATAATTGAATGGATAGCAACAACTTTGCATAACAAAGCAAATTAACTCGGACACAATTTGCTGGCGCTCATGCGCCGGTTATTTGCGGCGTTTGCCAAATAAAAAATGAAATGATTCGTACGCCATGATATAACTGCTGCCGTAGAATTACGACGGAGGTATTTAAAAATGACCAGAGAGTTCAATGTGGTAATTGAAAGAGATGAAGACGGCTATTTTGTTGCCTCCGTTCCCGAACTACGAGGATGCCATACACAAGCTAAATCCCTTGATGTGTTAATGAATCGAGTGAGAGAAGCTATCCTGCTCTGTCTTGAGATTGAGGAACCCGTATCAAACGAATTCATTGGCATTCAGCGCGTGGCAGTCTCCCAATGAGCAATTTCCCCTCAGTTACTGGTTCGCAACTTATCAAAACTCTTCTGAAAGTTGGTTTTGAAGTCCTTCGCACGAGGGGCAGTCACCATTTCTTACGTCATCCGGATGGCCGAAGCACAGTAATACCGGTACACCGTGGTGAAACAATTGGACGTGGACTTCTTGTCCAAATCCTGAGAGATTGCGAACTCTCCCGGGACGAGTTCCAGAAAATAATCTGATCGATCAAAGCCAACTATGTGATGCTTTACGGGATAAATCTGGTGACACTTTGCCTGTTTCTCGTGAGAGCCGTTCCTTGCAAGGCACAAAAAAAAGACTCTTTGTTTTCCTTGATATTTATTGACCTTCTGTTCCCTCAGCAACTTATTGAAGAACCTAACAATTTTCGCATTACCAGCAGAGGGAAGAGATACCGCTTCGGGAAAAAAGGAAAGATCGGAGGGACCACCCTCTCGAAACGAGGGCGGCCCCGTCCGTTCTATTTCAGGAGCACTGCCTGCGCGGCGGCGAGGCCCGCTCCCGGTTCGAAGGCGTATCCCGCCCGGGCGAGGCCCGATTCGATCGCGCCCACGGTGGCGAGGATGTCGTTTCCGCCGACGACTCCCATGTGGCCGACGCGGAAGTATTTGTCCCTGATCTCAGGAAGGAGGCCTCCGGCGAGGATGACGCCGGCCTCACCGATGAGGGGAAGAACTGCGCCGGTCACGCCGTCCGGGAAGTAGGGGGCGGTCAGGGTATGGGCCGCCTTGTCGGGACTGACCGGTATCTGTTTCATCCCCAGGGCGGTCACAGCCGCCTTGAAGGCTTCGCTCATGAGGCGGTGGCGGGCAAACCGTTTGTCCATCCCCTCGGCCATGATCTGCGCGAGGCTGACATTGAGGGCCCAGACGATGTTGACCGCCTGCGTCCCGAAGTAGGCCGCCTTGCGGGCCTCGAAGGATTCCATGATGGGGAGCCAGTTCGTCCAGTCCGAGTAGTAACTCCCCACGGGGGTCCGGCGCTTTTTGAATGTCTCGATCGCCTTGGGGCTCGCCACGAGGAGGGCCAGACCGGGGGGAACGCCGACGGCCTTCTGGCTGGCGGTGAGGACGATATCGATCCCCCATTCTCCCTGGCGCAGCTCTTCGCCGGCGACGGAGCAGACGCCGTCCACGATGCACATGACGCCGTACTTATTGCACAGGGCTGCCAGCCCCTTGACGTCGGTGCGGACGGCGGTAGAGGTGTCCACATGGGTCACTGTCATCACCTTGTATTCGGCCTTTTTGACGGCGGCTTCCACCTCTTCCAGGGAGGGGGCATCGCCCACGGCGGCGGCCTTCACCTGGGTAACCCGCGCCCCGTAACGCTCCAGGATGGCGGCGAAGCGGTCGCTGAAATATCCTGTGTTGATCACCAGGGCGTTATCCCCCGGTTCGATGACGTTGCACGCGGCCATGTCCATGGCCATCGTTCCGGAACCGGCAATGATAAAGGGCTGACCGCCGGGGGCGAGGAACACGTTCCGCATCCGTTCGATCGCCTCTCCCATGGAGTCGACAAAGGCGGGGGCCACGTGGCTCGTTGTCGGCATGCCCATCACCCGCATCACCTCCGGGGTGAACTCGATGGGCCCCGGTATCATAAGAAGTTTTCTGCCTTTCATATCCTGTACCTCCCTTGTTATATGTGAGACGAAATTCCTTCGCCGTTATGAACCGACAGGCACTGCGCTCAGCGATCCTCCCGATTCTTCGCCGGTACGGGAAGGCGCTATGAGGCGGATCGCGCGCAGGCGGTCCAGGTAGGACCCTTTTTTCGATCCTTCTCCGAGGGACATATTCGTGACGGCGACGCGGTTGATCACGCGGACCCGTTCTTTCCACGGCGCGGGTTCCCGATAGCCCCAGGTGCTGTGTATCGCGTAGGGGACGCCGTCGGCCATTCCGAGAAAGAGCATGATGTGCCCCCGCAGATAGAGGAGGGTGCACCCGCCGATGGCCTCTTCCGAAAGGGCTTTCAGCTTTTCACCGTTCTCGGCGCCGTCCGGATACTCGCCGATCATCTCCCCCGCCCGGGCCTGCTTGGATGAGTTCCTGGGGAGGGAGACCCCGACCGTCGCGAAAATTTCCTGCACAAACCGTGAGCAGTCCTGTTCCCCGTGCATCCCCCCCCATCCATAGGGGGCGTTGAGCAGTTCAAAGGCCTGCCGGATGACGGCGCGGGGGGTATAGGGGAGATAGCCGTCGTGGATGTCGTCGCTCCGGATGTAGCCCGTCTGCACGGAGAGGGTTCCGTCATCATCCCTGACGGGGAGAAGGACCCCCGCAACCCCGCCTGCCATCTCCGCGAGGGGAAGCCGCGCCCCCATGCGCGCGTAATCGTGGTACTCCCGCAGCCCGGCGTCCCGGAACAGAACCCCTTTCGCCCGCGTCACGACGGCGAAACGCTCGGCCCCGGCGAACCGCTCGGCCCCGGCGAACCGCCGCATCTCCTCAAGGGAGCACAGGGCCACCGCCTCAGCCGGAACCCACCCCTCGCTGAGTTCGTCGATCACGTAAAACCATTTTCCGTCCCTCGTCGCGTGCGTCACCGCCACGGGAATGCCGATATCGTGGGCGCTGTTCTGGAGTCTGTCGAAATCCCGGTCATCCTGTTTCGCGTACAGCGGTTCGGCCGTGGGAAGCGAACGCTGGTCCGTGTAACGGACGATGAGGCCCCAGCGCAGGGGTATGTCGGAGGGGATAGCGTCAAGGTCCATCAGATGGGCCAGGGCTGCATAGAATTCCGGCCCGACCGTGGTCCCGTCCGCACGGTAGAGGGTACGCCCGGCGCGGGAATCGAGGATTTTCCGCGCCCGGTCACGGACCCGTTTCCCCGGAACAGGGGATTCGATGCGGGTAATGTCGCGGGTCAGTTCGAGTTCGTCCCGAATCCGGCGGTTCAGATCGTCGATCCCCTGCCGGTCGAGGATGATCCGGTCCGGAAAAGGGTGGCGCGCCGCCCAGTACCCGTCGGTCTTCATGGCCCGGTCGGTACCCGGGAGGAGCGTGGGGGCGGCGTAGTAGAGCCGTTCCCTCCTGGCGCATCCGCACATCACGGCGGTGATCAGAACCAGGATAAGAAAGTATGGGAGACGATGGAATGGTGTCTGTTTCATGGCTGTGTGTCCGGTTCGATGATACCGGCTATCGATGGACCTCCCGCGGCGGCTCAGCGATCGTGTTCCTCGTCGGGAGCGTGAAAATAGTCATATACCTTCTGCGCGGCATTCTCCCCTATTCCCGGGACTTTTGCAACCTCTTCCCGGGACGCCGCCGCGATTTTCTTCACATCCCTGAAACAGGAGAGAAGGGCCTTCCTGCGGACCGGACCGATCCCGGGGATTTCGTCGAGGACCGAATGGAGGTCCGCCCGCGTCTTCACTGCCCGGTGGTAGGTGACGGCGAAGCGGTGCGCCTCGTCCCGAATCCGCATCAAGAGGAAAAGGGCCTTTTGATGCCTGTCGAGATAGACGGGGTTTTTCCGGTTCGGCAGATAGACACGGTCCCGGTCCCGGCGCAGAGGGGATGGCTTCCGCGGGGAAAGATCGCGGGATTCCTTCGCCAGGCCGATGACGTCCACACCCTGAATATCCAGATCACGGAGAACGGAGAGGGCGACGCCGAGCTGCCCCTTCCCTCCGTCGACCACGATCAGGTCGGGGAGGTCCGCCCCATCGCCGTAGCGCCTCTCAAGAATCTCGCGCATCATCCCGTAGTCGTCGGCCTCGTCTTTCGTCCGTATCCTGAAGCGCCGGTAGCGCGACCGGTCCGGCTCTCCGTCCGTGAAGGCCGCCAGGGAGCCCACGGCATAGCGGCCGCCGATGTTGGATATGTCGAAGCACTCGATGCGGCGTGGCGGCTGTTTCAGCATGAGCGCGCGCGCCAGCCCGTCCATGAGTTCCTCCGTGTCCGCTTCCCGCCCCGCTTCCGCCCGGAGGGCGCTTTCCGCGTTGGACAGGGCCATGGCGAGGAGGGCCTTTTTCTCTCCCCGCCGGGGGACGACGAGAGAAACCGGTCCGCCCCGTTTCTCGGCGAGCCACTGTTCAATGAGTTCTCCGTCTTCCAGCGCCCCAGAGACGATGATCTCCCGCGGGACGGTGGCGCCGGCGCTGTAATACTGCTTCACGAGGGACGAGAAGGCCTCGGCGGTATCCAGCCGCGTCTTCACCGGAGCAAAGCGCCGCTGCCCGAGGATGGCCCCTTTCCGGACATGGATGGCGTATATCTGCAGCCGCTCCCCCTCCCGGCACAGGCCGAAAATATCCCGGTCCCGCAGGGAGGCGGACACGATCCGCTGTTTCTCGAGGGTGGTCTCGATGGCGGTGATCTTGTCCCGCAGCCGGGCCGCCTCCTCGAAGCGCGTCTGTTCCGACGCCTCTTCCATCCGCGAGCGGAGCTGCCGAACCAGCGTTCCGCTCCGTCCTTCCAGGAAAAGGACCGCCTCCTCGACCATCCGACGGTATTCCGCTTCACTCACGAGGCCGCAGCAGGGGGCAGGACAGCGGTTGATCTGGTACTCCATGCAGGGGCGCTTCCGCGTCTTGAACTCCAGGTCCCGGCAGGTGCGGAGGGGAAAGATACGGTGCAGATACCGGAAGGTTTCCTTCATGGACGTGCTGGAGGAGTAGGGACCGAAATACCGCGCGCCGTCCTTCCTGATCCGGCGGACCAGTTGAAAGCGGGGGAAAGGATGGGATGCATCCAGCCGGAGGCTGTAGAAGTTCTTGTCGTCCCGCAGGTTGACGTTATACCGGGGCCGGTGTTTCTTGATCAGGTTGTTTTCGAGGATGAGGGCTTCCTTCTCCGTCTCCGTGACGATGAATTCCATCTCCTCGATCCGCGGGACCAGAAAGGGGATCATCCTCCGCCCGTCGGTCCCGCCGAAATAGGAGCGGACGCGGGCGCGCAGGTCCTTCGCCTTGCCCACGTAGATGACCTTGCCCTCGCCGTCCTTCATGAGGTAGACCCCCGGACGGCGCGGGGTGGCGTGTATCGATTCCTGCAATGCTTCCGGTTCCATCGTCCCTTTCCTACTTCCAGAGGCCGATTTCGTTCTCGACCCGCGACAGCTCCCTGATCTCGTCGCGTATCCGGGCCGCCTTCTCGAATTCCAGCGCCTTGGCCGCCTGCTTCATCTCCCCTTCGAGCTTCCTGATCATGGCGGGGATATCGCCGGAGACGTAGGCCTCCATCTTCTCATCGACGCTGACCGTCACGTAATCCGCCTCGTAGACGGAGCTGAGGATGTCGTTCATCTCTTTCTTGACGGATTCGGGGGTGATGTGGTGCTCGTCGTTGTACTGCTGCTGCACCAGGCGCCTGCGGCGGGTTTCGTCAAGGCAGGCCTGGATGGCGGGGGTGATCCGGTCCGCGTACATGATGACCTGCCCCCTGATGTTGCGCGCCGTCCGGCCGCTCGTCTGTATGAGCGACCGTTCGGAGCGGAGAAAGCCCTCCTTGTCCGCGTCGAGAATGGCCACCAGGGAGACCTCCGGGATGTCGAGCCCCTCCCTGAGAAGATTGATCCCGATGAGGGCGTCGTATTTCCCCATCCGGAGATCCCGGATGATCGCCACCCGGTCGAGGGTGTTGATGTCGGAGTGGAGGTAGGCCACCTTCATCCCGAGGTCGTGATAGTGCTCCGTCAGGTTCTCCGCCATGCGCTTCGTCAGTGTGGTAACGAGAACGCGGTCCCCCTGCTCGGCCCGCCGGGCAATCTCGCCGAACAGATCGTCCACCTGCCCTGCCACCGGTCTGACCGCGATTTCGGGGTCCATGAGACCGGTGGGACGGATGATCTGTTCCACGGGCGCTCCCCCCGCCTGCCGCAGTTCATACGCCGCCGGGGTGGCCGATACGTACAGCCGCTGGTGGGGGAATGCCTCGAACTCCTCGAAGGTAAGGGGGCGGTTATCGAGGGCGGAGGGAAGCCGGAACCCGTATTGCACGAGGGTCTCCTTCCGCGAGCGGTCCCCCCGGTACATGGCGTTGATCTGGGGAACCGTGGCGTGGCTCTCGTCGAGGATCACCAGGGCGTCGGAAGGGAGATATTCCATCAGGGTGGGGGGCGGCTCCCCCGGCCTGCGCCCGGTCAGGTACCGCGAGTAGTTCTCGATCCCCTGGCAGTATCCCATCTCCTCCAGCATCTCGATATCGAAGAGGGTCCGCTGTTCGAGACGCTGCTTCTCCAGAAGCTTATTCTGTGATTGTAAAACAGTCAGGCGTTCGGCCAGTTCCTCCCGTATCCCCTCGATGGCCTCTTTCATCGTATCGCGCGTCGCCACGTAGTGGCTTCCGGGGTATACGGCGGTGCGGGCAAGGGACGATATTTTTGTACCTCTGAGAGGATCGACGACGGAGATGGATTCCACGGTGTCTCCGAAAAACTCCACCCGCAGAGCCCGCTCCTCTTCGTAGGCGGGGAATATCTCCACCACGTCCCCCCGGACTCGAAAGGTGCCGCGGTGAAAATCGATGTCGTTCCGTTCGTACTGGATCTCCACCAGCCTCCTGAGGAGGTCCTCCCTCCCGATCTCCAGACCGTTTTCGAGGGGAACCTGCATCCCGGAGTAGCGGTCCGGGGAGCCGATCCCGTAGATGCAGGAAACGCTCGCCACGACGATCACGTCCCTCCGTTCCAGAAGGGAGCGGGTGGCTGAATGGCGGAGCTTGTCGATCCGCTCGTTGATGGAGGAATCCTTCTCGATGTAGGTGTCGGTGCTCGGGATGTACGCCTCCGGCTGGTAGTAGTCGTAGTAGCTGACGAAATACTCCACCGCGTTGTCCGGAAAGAAGGCCTTGAACTCATTGTAGAGCTGGGCCGCCAGGGTCTTGTTGTGGGCAATGACGAGGGCGGGGCGCTGCACCGCCTCGATCACGTTGGCGATGGTGAAGGTCTTTCCCGAACCGGTGACGCCCAGGAGGACCTGGTGCCGGTCTCCCCGCTCAACGCCCTCCGCGAGGCGCTCTATCGCCCGGGGCTGATCCCCCGTGGGCTTGAAGTTCGTTACAATGTTCAGCCTGTGCATCCGACACTCCGGGACGGCATCCCGTTCAGGGGATATTCCTCCGGCGCCGTCCTCTTCGGGGAACTTTTCACCAAGCGTTCCCTTTTGTCAATAGATTGTTCGATCCTTCGCGCCGCCCGGCACGGGAGCGCCACGGGTTGACGTGTTGACTTTTTCGACAAGGCAGGGTAGTTTGGAATCCATGGAAGGGTTTGTATGTCCCGTTCCGGGAGTATCGAAATCAACCCTGCGGGCGAGAGATTACCAGGACCATTGGAATACGAACTAACCGCTAAACTCATCCTACTGGGTGTCCTTTTCATCGTATCGGGATTCTTTTCCGGTTCGGAGGCCGCCATCTTCTTCCTGACTCCCCTCCATCTCCACAAGATGAGGGAAGAGCGCTTCCCCTTTGCGGGGTACGTTGAGCGTCTCTTGGAACGTCCCCGCAAACTCCTTGTCACCATCATCGCCGGCAATGAATCCGTCAATATAGCCATCGCGTCCCTCATGACGTCGGTCATGATCTATCTCTTCGGAACCGACGGGACCTGGATCGCCATCGCCGCCGCCAGCGTCATGCTGAGCGTCTTTTGCGAGGCCATACCGAAGACCTTCGGCGTGACCCGCCCCATGAGGTTTTCCAGCGCCGTCGCGTTTCCGCTGTGGTTATTGACCATTCTGCTGCGGCCTGCCGTCTGGTCCCTCGAAAAGATTTCCGATCTCTTTGTGTCGCTCTTCGGGAGGCACCATGATCTGGAGGAAAAAGCTCTGACCGAGGATGAGTTCAAGGCCCTGGTGGATGCCGGACATCTGGAGGGGGCGTTGGAAGAGGGGCAGAAAGATCTGATTCACCGGGTATTCGAGCTGGCCGATACGAGGGTGTCAGATATCATGATACCGCGGGTCGACATGTTCTGCCTGCCCATCTCCATGGGCATGCGGGAGCTGGAACAGGAGATCATCCGAACGCGGGAAGTGCGGATTCCCATCTACGGGACGGACCGGGACGACATCCGGGGAATCCTCCATTCAAAGCATCTGCTGGGCGCCATTACGGGGAGGCAGAAGAATTTCCGGTGGCAGCGCCTGATCAGGAAACCCTATTTCGTGCCCATGGAAAAGAGGGTGGATGAGATGCTCCGCGACTTTCAGAGCAGGAGAATCCAGATCGCCGTCGTGGTGGACGAATATGGCGGCGTGGAGGGCTTGGTGACCCTCGACGATGTACTCAAGACCCTCTTCGTGGACATCTACGAAGAACTCCCCGATACGCCCAGTATGTTCAATCGAATCGATGAGGATACCATTCGGGTGTCGGGCATGATGGATATCGAAGACTTCAGCAGCATGGTGGAGATGCCGATCGCCACGGAAGAGTTCGACACGGTGGGGGGATTCGTCTTCCATCTCTTCGGCAAACTCCCGGCGGAAGGGGAGTCAGTGTCGGTGGAAGGCCGCACATTCACGGTCGAGAAGATAGACAAGGCGAGGATTCGCACCGTCCGCGTCACGAAACAGAGGGAAGCCGCCCATGACTGATCTCCTTTTCATCCTCCCCATCGTCATCTTCCTTTTCCTGGAAGGGCTCTTCTCCGGAGGGGAACTCGCCCTGGTTGCCTGTGACATAAACATCATGAGGCGGAAGGCCAAGAACGGCTCGCGCTCCGCGTCCGTGGCGCTGAAGCTGATGGAACGGCCGGAATGGTTTCTCGCCACCACACTGACCGGGACCAATCTCTGCGCCGTCACCAATACGGCCCTCACGACAGCCCTTTTTATATCCGTTTTCGGGACCGAACGGGGGGAACTCCTCGCCATCGTGGTCATGATCCCCCTGATCCTGGTCGCGGGAGAGATCATCCCCAAAAGCATCTTCCAGCAGCACGCAAATCGAATGGCCCCGAAGATCGCCTGGTTTCTGTGGGCCGCCTCCTGGGTGTTTTACCCCATCGTCTTTGTCCTGGCGAGGATTTCTCAGAGGGCCGTCCACACATTTTCAGGGAAAAAGGATCACGCCTATGCTTCCTATATTACAAAAGACGGTCTGGATTCGCTCCTGCGGGACGAGCGGAGCGGAAGCGACATCCTCCAGCAGGAAAAGGAAATGATCCGGAGAATCTTCGACTTCTCCGATGCCACAGCGGAGCAGATCATGGTACCCCTCTCGAACGCAACCGTCGTTCCGGCAACCATGACCCTCGAGGAGGCGACCGGCATCATTGTGGAAAAGGGATACTCCTACATACCGGTCTACGGCGACAAGATATTAAATATTATCGGGATATTGTATTCATTTGACATTCTGGAACCCCTCTCGGGAGAGGGGAATGAACACCGATCCTCCCATGAGGTGACCGTTGAGGAGTGCATGAAGCGCAACGTGCTGTATGTGCCCGAAACGAAACTGGCGAAGGAACTGTTCCTCGATCTCCAGACCCGGGATGAACAGATGGCCGTCATAGTCGACGAATACGGCGGGGCCGTCGGCATTGTCACCATTGAAGATATCCTCGAAGAAATCGTCGGCGAGATCGACGACGAGTTCCACAGCGACGGTGAGGTGGTTTACCGGAAGATGAGTCCGGGGCGGTATCTCTTTAACGCCCAGGCGAAGATAGACAGTGTCCGCAGGGTGTTGCCCGTTCTCATCCCCCCCGGGGATTATGAAACGCTGGGAGGGTTTCTCCTGTACAAGATGGGGCGGATTCCCCGGAGGGGCGAAAGCTTCAAGTATGACGCGGCCACCTTTGTCATAGAGGATGCGGATATGAAAGTGATCCGCGAGGTGCTGGTCATGCTCCCCCCCGGCATGGAACTGCTCAGAGAGAAAGGCGCCGCCCTATGACCGAACCGATACGAAAGCAGGAACTGGCAGCCATCATCCTGGCCGCCGGGAAGGGGACGCGAATGAACTCCGACCTGGTGAAGGTGCTCCACCCCCTCTGCGGCAGGCCCATGATTTGGTATGTGACCGCTCTTGCCCAGAGTCTCGGGGCGGCGAAAACGGTCGTTGTGGTCGGACATCAGGCGCGGAAGGTGATGGAAGCCCTGGAAGGCCGGGACCTGATCTACGCATTTCAGGAATATCAACTTGGCTCCGCCCACGCTGTTCAAC
>ENA-OSEO01004231-OSEO01004231.1-sediment-metagenome-genome-assembly--contig:-NODE-4231-length-15442-cov-4.705174_pt1 | contig 15442 bp, 9 predicted proteins | sample MGYA00237883_ERZ534232 | MGnify/ENA metagenome assembly ERZ534232 | reverse complement strand
CTTTCGATATACGGAGAGGAGCTTGCAGAAAAACCTCTGGAGGTTTGGGTAAGTTGGGAAGGTGTCCCTCTGTTGAAAAAGGAGATAGCCAGGTTTGCCGATCTTCACGGCCTTTCCATAAAGATCCTGGAGGTGCCGAGTACAGATTCCAAGCTTTTATCCGTATTGAGGGGAGGGGGCGCTCCGCCGGATGCTGTAATGATCCAGGCGGATTATGTTCCTACCCTTGTTTCTGCCGGGGCAATCCAGAATGTGGATTTTTTTCTTTCCGACTCTTTAACGGAAAAGGGGGTTGAATCCTTTACCCTGGAGGGTAGGATCTGGGCTGCACCCTTCTATTTCGATTCCCAGCTTCTATTCTATAATACACAGATAATAAAAGAGGGGATTCCCTTTAATCTGACCTTACAGGATCTGGAAATACTCTCGGAAAAACTTAAAACCAGAGGTGTAATACCCCTCTGCTGGAATGCTTATTCCGCCTATTGGCTTGTCCCCTTTCAGGTCTCCTTTGGAAAGATCCCCTTTCTTGAACCGGAGGGTGGAATAAGAATCGACGATCTGCCCACAAATCAGGCGATCTCCTACCTCCTCTATCTGACAGACCGGGGTTATCTTTCCGTGATGGAACGGGATGCCATGATCTCCGAATTCGCCGCAGGAAATGTGGCAATGATTCTTTCCGGTTCCTACAGTATTCCGCAATTTATGGAGCTGGGGATTCCCTTTGATGTGGTTCCCTATCCGAAAAACCAAAGAACCGGTTTCCAGGTCTCTCCTCTGCTGGATTTTAAAGCCTTTGCGATCCCAAGAAAGGCGAGAAACCCTCTCCTGGCCCGCAGACTTATCCAATATCTCACCGGGGTGGGGGTTCAGCAGCGTTTTACCGCTGCGGTATCAAAACTGCCGGCGGATGAAAGGGCCTGGGAGATGATACAGGAATCTAATCCCTACTATGAAGCCCTGCGGCACAGCGCGGACTACGGAGTGGTGGTTCCTCCCCAGAGATCCTACCAGGTATTCAAGGGCACCATGTGGAAACTGCTCCGCTTTGCCCTGGAAAGGCAGTTGTCTGTAGAGGAGACCCTTAAACAGGGACAGTCGGTGATCGATGCAAACCTTCAGGACCCCCGATAGATCGAAAGGTCATTATATATAATCGATCCTTTTTATAGGGAAAAGGAAAAAAAGGAGTAAGGAATGAAGAACAAAAGGTGCAGGAAAAACAGAGCAGTTTTTATAGCTCTAGTTTTGATACTTCTCTCTTTTCCTGGACTCTCCGTGGCCGCGGATGGTACAGGATGGGAGCTGTTGATCTCCGGGATCAGGGAGGAGAGGGTAAGCCAGTCCTACTTTGAAGAGGCTCAGGTACACTCGACTCATTACCGGGAGATCGCTCTGGAAAGGAGGGGGCAGAAACTTTTATACAAAGGCATGCCCCTCTGGTATCTTGTCGCCATGGGCGATGGCGAGGATGCACGGCATCCCTTCCTCTTTGACAAGGCTTTGTGGGAAAAGGGGTATGATATAACTGTTTCCGGAAGGGACGGCTATACTGTAACCTTCAACACCACGGAGTATTCCCCAGATTCAATTTACCTTTCCGACAATCTTAATGGAGAAAAAACAGCTCCTGCTCTCGTTGGGAATATGCCTGGTAATCTCTGGGTAAGGGATGTGGTTTCCCTGGAACTGGACCTTAAGGAGATAGCCGAACAGAAGGTAGAGTTCAACCTTGTGATTTCTGTGAATGGAGAAAATCAGGAGTTCAGTCTGGAAGAGCTTGCCGCCTCTCCCTACTATCTGGAGGGCATGGGCAGCTTTACCACCTCTGCGGGTACAACCTATACGAACCACTATGGTGGCGTAGAGCTGTATCCCTTCCTTTCCAGTTTTGTTCAGCTGCCCGCGGACGGGACAATAACCTTTGCTGCCATGGACGGGTATGAGATGAGCTTCAAAGCAGGAGAGTTCATGGACCGTTCCGAGGGCGTTTGGATCCTTGCTTTTAAAATGGACGGAGAATATCTTCCCCTGGATCCTGGGTATGTGCGAACTGTAAAAATTGGGCCTAAGGTGCCGAATATTCTAGGCCACAGCTCTGTCAGGATGGTAAAGACTGTAATTATAAAAGGGGAGCCCTACAGGGAGTTCAACCTGGAGATCTATGGGCTGGTAAATACCCTTCTGGACAGACAGACCGTACAGAGCGGGGTAAGCTGTCATCCGAGAACGGTAAAGTATTTTAATAGGAAGACCAACGAAACCCTGGAGTATACCGGTATACCTCTTCATCTTCTTTTGGCCTACGCGGATGACCCTAACTACATTCCCCATAAGCAGAAGGATAAATCGATCCTCTCCTACGACGCCGCGGCGGCAGAGCGCGGCTACACGGTGGAGATCATTGCCGCCGACGGCTTTACAGTAAAACTGGATTCCCGGCAGCTTCACAGGAATGATGATGTGATTATTGCCATGTTTCAGGGAGAGAAGGAGCTTTCCGGGGATGAGTGGCCCTTGATCCTGGTTTGGGACAAGGATGCAAAAATAGTACCCGACGGGATTAAACCGGTAAGGCAGATAGTTCGGATCCATCTTCACTTGAAATAGCGTTCAGGCTGTCTATGACAAGAGCCGCTCCGCAGGCAGGATTTTTTATAGCACCTCTTTTGATTCTGCTTCTGCTTGTGGGAGTGGCTCCCTTTTTTACTGCCCTTTTCGGATCCTTCCAGCATGATTATTATGGAGAAAGATCCTGGGCAGGACTGGAAAACTACCGGTATCTTTTTGCGGACCGCGGATTTCTTTACAGTATCTCGGTAACGGCCCTATGGGCGGTGCTGAATTCTCTCCTTTCCGTTGTTTTAGGGTTTACTGCCGCCTGTATACTTTCAAAGAAGGGAAGGTTCAGCCTTCTCTTCTACGGCCTGCTTCTTGTTCCCTGGGGAATCCCCATCTATATCGCTGCACCGCTCTTCCGGGCGCTCATCCATGGAAGCGGAGGAAGATCCCTGCTTTCCCGGTTAACGGGTCTCCAGATAAACCTTCTTTTAAATCCCGCAGGAAGTTTTCTCTCCGCCCTTTGGGTAAGTCTCTGGCTGACCGTCCCCCTGACGGCCTTTGTTATCCTGGGATCAATAAGGAAAATGCCCCAGGATACCCTTGAGGCGGCTAAAATGGACGGGGCCTCCTTCAGCGAGATTGTACTATCCCTTTTTCTTCCTGCGGTATCCGATTCCCTGGTAGTTATGGGTGTTCTAAACTTTATAAAGGGGATAAAGGAGTTCACGTTACTGTATCTCTTTACCGCCGGAGGGCCGCCTCTTGTATCGGGAATAACCGAGAGATCGATCCTGGGGGCAACCACCACCACCGGGATCTATCTCTACGATCTTTTCCACGGGCAGGATGATTTCGGGCTGGTCTCCGCCTATTCTGTAATCCTTTCTGCCGGAATCCTTATAGTGATGACCGCCTGGTTTGTATTAAAAACCAAAGGCCAGGAAGAGGGAGAAAGACCCGAAAAGGGGAGCGGATCCAGGCTACTCCTTTGGGTAAAGAGGAATACCTTGGGAGCACCCCAGAGGACCTTGGTACTTCTCGCTGCCCTGGGGCATCTTCTCCTGGGAGGCTGGTCTGGATTTCTTTGGACGGGAGCTTATCTCCTAACTGCTTTGAAATTCCCTCGTTTATTGAAGCCCATCTTTATTCTGGAAATTGTTTTTGTCCTGATTTCCATAGCTTTAAAAGGCTTTTTTGCCGGTTTTAATCCCGCCTTAGTCCTAGCCGCCTTACCGGTGTTTTCCGGTTTACGAATCCAAAGGTTTCCTGCAGGAGGTTTTAAGAGGGGTCTCTTTTCTGCTGGTTCGGGAATGGTAAGTACGGCCTTTCTTGCCTCCTCGGTGCTTGTATTTTACCTTTTGATCTGGATGAGTTTCTCCAAGATCAGCGCCTGTTATGTGGACCGGTTTATCCCGAGGTTTTTTACGGATAAGAATTATATTAAGATCATCACAGAAGAGGGGATCCTGCGTTATTTTTTCAACACCCTGGTGGTGGCCTCTGTTACAGCTCTGCTTATTCCCCTTTTTACCTTTCCTGCGGCGGTGTGGCTTTCCGGGAAAAGAAGCTCCTTTGTATATGGTTTCTTTTCCTTTATACAGATCCTGGGACTGATGGGGGGGATGCATTCCCTTGTGCCCCTCTATTCAATCTTCAGACTCCTGGGGCTTCTCGATACCTATATCCCCTTGGTGGCCGTATACCTGAATCAGAGTCTTGTTTTCGGCCTGTTCACCATTAAAGCCTATCTGGACAGTCTGCCGGAATCTCTTTCCGAGGCGGCTAGGCTGGAGGGTATGAGCTCCTGGGATTATATGTTAAGGATTCTTGTTCCCCTGGCAAAACCGGTGATCTTTACCTCCATGATGGTTGCCTTTTTGGCAGCCTGGAACGGTTTTATGGCACCCCTACTCTTTATAAACGATGATTCTAGGTACACGATCAGTGTAAAACTTCATTCCTTTGTGGGCAGTGTCGCCTCGGGAAATCCGAGATGGAACCTCTTTGCCTCAGCATCTATATTGAATTGTATGGTTATTGGAATCCTCTTTTACTTTTTCAGAAAACCTATAAGCACCACCAGACTTTCGGAATACCAGGAATAGTTTTAAGTCTCCTTTTCCAGACCCAGGATCTCAATACGGGAGCGCAGCCTTCTCTCAGTAATACCCATAGACCTGGCTGCGGCGCTCTTGTTGCCCCCGGAGTTTTTCAGAGCCGAAAGAATCAGATTTGTCTCAAAATGATGCATCTTTTTTTCATAGTCCTCACCCCCTGGGCTGTGGGCTTCCTGCAGGGGTTCCCCGCCGCTTCTGGTTTCCTGAAGGGCCCGCCCGCCTAGCTGCCCAACTACAGCCTGCCCGTCTGGCCGCCCGGCTTCGGGGAGTCCGCCTCCGGTCTGCCTGGCTCTGGTAAGCCCTTCTCCAGCCTGTCCGGCGCCGCTGAATCCGTGCCCGGTCTGCCCGTCGTAACCCGAGGATCTCAGGGAGGAAAAGGCCTCCTGCTGGGAGAAGATGTCCCGGGAGGTTATATAATCCCCCCTGCAAAGGACGACCGCCCTTTCTATCATGTTCTCCAGTTCCCGGACATTTCCATGGAAGGGATACTTAATGAGCTTATCCATCGCCTCTTCCGATATGCCGAGGATCTCCTTTTTATTCTTCTCTTTACATACGGAAATGAAATGATTGACCAGAGGGGGGATATCCTCCTTCCTCTGGTAGAGGGGGGGGAGCCATAGGGTTATTACATTTAATCTGTAGAAGAGATCTTTCCGGAAGGCTCCTCCTTCTATGAGTGATTCCAGGTCCTGATTTGTGGCGGCAATTATTCTTACATCTATGGGAATGGAATGGCTTTCTCCGACCCGTTCGATTTTACCGAATTGTATCGCCCGCAGAAGCTTGATCTGAATTTTGGGAGGGATGTCGCCGGCTTCATCTATAAAGAGAGTCCCCTGGTCGGCCTCCTCAAACCGTCCGATCCTGTCTGCAATAGCTCCTGTAAAGGAGCCCTTTTTATGTCCGAAGAGTTCGCTCTCTATAAGGGTTTCCGAGAGGGCGGCAATGTTTACCGCTACAAAGGGTTTGTCCTTGCGGTTCCCTGTGGCGTGGATTGCCTGGGCGATAAGCTCCTTTCCTGTGCCGCTTTCGCCCCTTATAAGGATAGTGGCATTGCTTGCCGCTGCCCGGCTTGCAATGCTTAAGACTTCCTCCATGGTCCGGCTTTTTGAGACTATGTAGTTGAAATTAGGGTGGGATTGAAGCCTCTCCCGGACAAGGAGGTTTTCCCGGAATATTGATTTTTTTTCTCCTATACTCTCCAGTATTGGATAAAGCTGTTCTTTTCTTATTGGTTTTATAAGGTAATCGTAGGCTCCAAGACGCATAAGATTTACAGCGCTCTCTATGTCCGCCTTGGCAGTGACGACCACCACATCACAGGTGGGTTTGTAGGATTTTACGTGCTTAAGTACTCCAAGACCGTCGATCTCCGGCATTACATAATCTGTAATTATACAGTCTATGTTTTTTTCCTCCAGAATAGAGAACCCCTCCTTGGCGGAGTTTGCACAGTGGACTTCGCAGGCGAGTGTATCCAGAGCATTTGTAAGTTCAGTAATGTACTGAAGCTGAAGAGGATCATCATCGATTACGAGAATGGAAAGAGTTTTCATATCTTTTCCTTTATAATCACTTCCCTTTCCTCCAGGGATTCGTCGTTGTATATGTAAAGCATACTGTTCCTGATTTCACCCTTACCTGAGGTAAGGCTGTAAGTTATACCCTTTGGAAACCAGACGGGAGGAATATAGATCTCCGTCGGTTCTTTAAGGGCTGGATCGGGAAGATAGCGATAATAGAATTCTCTTTTACCCGGTATAAAGAAGAACTCGGAGGGGGTTCCTGCTGTTTTCTGCGGATAGGGTCTGCAGAAACCCTTAAGAGCCCGGGAGCCGGAATCGGGATCCCTGCTGTTCTTCTGCTGATCCCTGGAGAAGACGGAAAGATCCTCGTCGTTCCAGAGGTCTCCCCGTTCATTGGTATTATCCGGTGTGTAGTTCCATAAAGTGCAGTTATAAAACAGGGAATCCAGTACCTCGTGATAGGTCGTAAGGGCCTTCTCTTGGCTTCGGAAATTCCCCGTGCGGTAACTCTTTTTATTCTTCAGGTCAAAGGGAACACCGTATTCACCAAGGAGGGTGGGGATGCCTCCCATGAACTCCTGGGCCTCATACTGGAACCTTCCCAATTCCCTGCGGAAGGTTTCTCTTACCCTTTTTCTGCCAAAAACCAGAGAAAGAGCTTCCGTATTAATGGCGGCCCAGGGCCGGTATTTTTTTGTTACAAGGGTTAGATTGTCATACCAGTGGGGGGCGCTGACTCCCCTCTCTATCTCGCCCGGCTCTAGGTTTACCTCGCCCCCCTCCGGAAGGGGGCTCAGGAAGATCAGGGCCGCCTTGTGCACGGATCTGATCTCCTTGGCAAACCGCTGCCAGAAGGGTTTGAGAAACAGGGGCGTGAATCGGGCCGGCATTCCCCCGGCTTTTTGGAAATAATCCGGTTCCAGTAAGGTCGGTTCCGAACCCAGGTCATTCCAGACCCCGTGAGTCTTCCAGGGGCACTCATGTCCTGGAAGCCAGGCGCTCTTCCCTTCCGGATTGACCAAAATATTTCCCGTTCTTACAAGACCAAGATACTTGGGATTGTAAAATCTAACACTGCAGGGATAACCGGAGGCGCAGAGCATTCCCTGGTAGGGGCTTGGTGTCGGACCGTTTTTAGGGAGTATGTGTTTTAGGCTGTTCAGGTTCCCAAGGCCGACATACCCTGCGGCAGGTTCATTCATCGTATCGTAGCCAACCACGTTTTTATATTTCTTAAGCCGCTTTGCCACCTGTTTAAGGGAACCGAAGTAGTGCTCCTGAAGGTATTCCTGCGCCGGGGCTCCGTCTATCTGTGTTTCCGGTGCAAAGACATTCCCTGCAAAGAAGAGGGTGAACATGGTCTGAGCCGCATACTTGAAATTGTTGGTAGGCCAGATCATCTTTGGAAGGGGATCTCCGTTTTCGCAATGGAGAAAGGCCGCTCCAGCGGCATGCAGGGCGGAGAGATTAAGACCAACCTTTTCCAGAGTCCATCCGGGAGCGCCGTCGCCGCCGGTAAACCTGCTCCAGACATCCTGATGGGGATCGATAAAAAGGGAAAGGTCGTACAGGGCGGCCTTTTCCACCAAGGCCTCCAGATAATCCAGATACTGAGTGTCGTATCTGCCCGGGCCGGCATGTTCGATTGCCTCCCAGGTAACGATCAGGCGGAGGAATTTTAGCCCCCATCTGGAAAGGCGTTTGAAATGTTCGTCCGTCTCTTCCAAGGGGCAGGGCCTTCCGATAAAAGAGGGTTCCCGGTGAGAGTAGAAATTATCCTTTCTCCAGGTAGCTCCATCAGGGTTAATGGGAACCTTGGCGCTCCCGCTGAAATTGACGCCTCGGAGGAGAAGAATCCTTCCGGCAGAGTCTTTGAACCAGGGTCCATCGGTAATCATAGGATCCCCCTTATTTTATATTTGTGCCTCCGATAATATCGCAGATCTGGGTGATATCCTCCCGGGTTATATCTAGGTGGGTCACCATTCGGATCTTATCCGGCCCGGAGGCTCCGCAGAGGATCCCTTTGCGTTTCAACGATGCCACGACCTTTTCTGCCGGGAAGCGGGGGGTAGTAAAAAAGAGAATATTTGTTTCCACAGAATTGGGATCAATTTCTGCCCACTTTGTTTCCGAAAGGGCGTTGGCAATTACCTTGGCATGCACATGGTCTTCCTGGATGCGCTCGGCATTGTTTTCCAGGGCATAGATTCCCGCAGCAGCCAAAACTCCCACCTGACGCATGCCTCCTCCTAAGAGTTTCCTTACCCTTCTGGCTTCCTCAATAAACTCCTTGGTTCCGCAGAGGAGACTCCCCGCGGGGGCCCCAAGGCCCTTGGAAAGGCAGAAGGTTACAGTATCACAATAAGAGGCGATCCGTTTTACAGTTATTCCTGTGGCTGCGGAGGCATTGAATACCCTGGCTCCGTCCAGATGTATAAGCAGGTTTTTCTCTGCTGCAAATTCTTTAAGAGCCCGGAGCTCCGAAAGGGAATAGCAGGTTCCTCCCTCCCGGTTGTGGGTGTTTTCTATCTCTATCATGGTTGTTCTGGAAAGATAGTAGATATTTTCGCGGATGAGAGGGGTCAAGGTCTCCGGTTTAAGGATTCCCCTTACCCCCTCCACAGGTATCGGTAGAACCCCTGCCAGGGCGGCTACAGAACCCAATTCGTAGTGTATTATATGGCTGTTCTTGTGGGTAAGTACCTCGTTACCTCTGCCAGCCAGCAGGAAGAGGGGAATAAGATTCCCCATGGAACCGGAGGGAAGAAAGAGACCCGCCTTTTTACCTGTAATCTCCGCCGCCAGATCCTGCAGCTGGTTTACCGTGGGATCCTCACTGTAGACATCATCCCCCACCTCTGCCCGGTACATGGCCTTTCTCATTCCCTCGGAAGGTTTTGTTACAGTATCGCTGCGTAAATCAAATATCTTCACGTCCCGCTCCTTGTCCTGTCTTTCCTGGTAATCAGAAACTGTAAAATAGATCACCCCTAGTGTATATAGCCTTGAAGGGAATGTCAAAGAGGTTTTTTTCTGGTTTTGCTCTTGTCCTAACAGGTCCCGGGGAAAGGCCTTAAGGGGGTGTAAGGAAGAGCAGGAGATCGTTGCTTGCCGATCCTGTAACAGCAAGAATGGGGCTTCCCCCGGAGCTGGGGAGGGAGTATTCCGGAAGCTGGGGACTGAAGGAGATTCCCCTTGGATTATCCAGTCCGGGCAGTCCTGGTTCTCCCTTAGAAAGGCTTGCAAGGAGTAGCAGGTCACCTGTACCCTGATCTCTTTGAAAAAGGACTACTGCATCGCTTCCGCTGGAAACCGCGGCCACAAGACTCCCATCCGGGGAGATGGAAAGACTTCTGCCGGAGGATAGGCCGGTGATTCCGCCTACGCCGTCTTTATACAGGGCGACAATAGAAAGGCTGGTGAAATCTTGGTTCCATTGGAAATGGGAAATGGAATGGTCGTAATAGGAGATTACGTAGAGGGACCTTCCGTCGGGAGATACTGCTATCTCCTCCGGTGCATTAAGGCCCTCTATCCCCTCCTGACCATCGGTGAAGGTTTCCAGAAGCTGCAGGCTACCGGTCTCTCCGTTCCGGTGGAAGAGAAGAAGGGAATCACCAGTATAGGAGGCCAGGTATAGGAATTCCCCGTTCGGGGAGAGGGAAAGGTGCCTTGGTTCGCTCCAGGGTAAAAGATAAGGCTCCTCTGGTCTAAGGGTGGCGATGTACTGCGGGAGTCCCTCCTGCAGAGAAAAAAGAACCAGGCAGTTGGATAGAGCCGAGGCGGCATAGAGAAAGGCGCCATCCCGGGAAACAGCCAGGGAACAGACCCCTGCCAGGGAAGAGATTCCCAGGGGATCGAGCCACTCCCCCTCCTTTTCTGTAACCGTGGTTTCATACACAAGGCCGAAAGGGTTTTCTGCTACAGAGAATACATGGATCTGATTTGCCTTATAGCAGCCCATAAAGAGGTGGTCTCCCTGGGGGGAGAAGCAGAGACTCCAAGGGCCGTCCAGAATATTTTCCCCGGCGGTTTTTACAGCTCCGGAATAGGTAAGTCCGAAGAGGACGGGACCGTTAACGGTTTCTAGGAGATCCGGCGTGTAGAGGGATAGAGCATTGTCATCGTATCCGCTGACAACAAGTCCGGCTCCCCCAGGATGCCAAGCCAAGGATCTGGCCCCCCGAAGGCCATCGCATCCCTCTAAACCATCCAGAAACCGGGAATGAAAAGCCATGGGACCGAGACTTACAGGATCGGTCAGATTAAGGAGAGCCGAGGAGCTCCCAGCCCTGTAAGAAGTGGAACAAAGAGCCACCACATCCACCCTGCAGGAGGAGGGGAGGTCTCGGGTTTCAAGGGCTGTTTCCAGACCCTCCGCTACCAGCCGGCTGTCGGAATACCAGGAGATCTCTAAGGGGCCTTGCGCATTTTCCACCAGGGTTTTCAGTTTGACCGGGAATCCCCGGACACCTGCAAGCTGCTCCCCTGGGATAAGGATGGGCTCCAGAGGCGGGTAAAGATTTTCTGCAACAGTGAGAGAGAGGGAGGCAGTTTCCAGGCTGAAGGAGAGGGCGATAAAAGTATCCTGGCCGGAGAGGATCCTTATCACCTCCCTAAGACCGGAAAAAAGGCTGGTACCATCGGAGAGACTTGCGGAAAGATTATGATACCCTGCAGAAAGGGAGTCGATCTCCAGGACGGTTTCAGGTGGAGATACATTAAAAACCTGTTGTTCCTCCTGGGAAAAGAGTGGGGTAAGGGAGATAGCAAGGGAGGTCTCTGGGGGCAGGCCAAGAGGCCATTGGATAGTTCCCAGAAGCCTGCCTGTACCGGTAAGGGGAAGGAGAAGTATCTCCAGGCTCCTTTTTTCTCCGGGATAGAGAAAAGCAGAGGCATACCCTTCTGCCAGAAGGATTCCCTCCGGATTGAAGCCTTGTACATAGAAGCTCCACTCCCCTGGTACAAGGACAGAGGAAACCTGGGATTCTCCGGTGGTTACATCCAGGTTTTCCTCCCCCGGCCCAGTCCCCGTTAGCTGGTATTCGTTAATCTGAAAGGATGCCGAGGGCAGGATGGTTTTATCCCTAGGTGAATCCGGTTCAACGGTCTTGTTCTCCACCCCGCCTTCCGAATAAAAGTGCAGGACTAAAGTGCAGGAATCTTCCTGATTAAGGGGATTACACCCAACAAGGGCTGCCAAAGCTACAAAAAGCAGCAGGAATCTCATTTTTCGCCTCCTTTACCTCTATTACAGGGTAAAAGGAGCTGCTGCTTGAGAAAAAGGGAATTATTTCCCTAAGTTTTTCAGGCTACCCTTACTAGAGATCTATCCGCTCTTTTTCCATCCTTGGAAAGGGGCTGCACAATGATCAATCCCTTTCTGCTGGTTTTGAAACTTTCCCCGGGACTGAGGAAGTAATCGTTCCTGTCCTTTTCCTGAGTTATCCAGATTGTTCCTTCCAGACAGGTGATATCAAAATCCTCAGACTGGGCCTTAAGCTTCAATAATTTTCCTGCCGTAAGTTCTACGGTGGAAGCCTTCTCTATCCTTGAAAGGGTTTCTTTCAAAGGAATTCTATTAATTAGTTGTAATGTACTCATGGGCATAATATAATAATTCGCGTAAAATAATAACAGATGCAGTAATATTAATTTGTATACATAACAGTTGGTGTTGATTAAAAGTGTTATGGTTCCTGTTCCGGGGAACTGTACACCTTTTACGGAGGAAGATATGAAAGAAGATAAGGGAAAACAGGACAATTTTCTGTATGAGACCCTTGCTTCCGATATCGAAGGGCTGATTGACCAGGGAACCTATAAAACGGGAGACAGGATCCCTTCGGTTCGTCTTTTTGCGCGGCAGAATAATGTAAGTATCACCACTGTACTGGAGGCTTACAGACTTCTGGAGAGCAAGGGACTTATAGAGGTGCGGCCGCAGTCCGGGTACTATGTGAGCCACCGCTCCACCGCCGGGCTTCCGGAACCGGAGGATTCCTGTACCTCCGATCCTGCCCGGGTTACGGTGGAGGAGCTGGCCATGCAGGTTATCTGGGATACCCTTGATCCGGACATTGTCCAGTTCGGCGCAGCCATACCGGATCCGAAACTCCTGCCCACGGACAGGCTTAACAGGATCCTGGCCTCGGTGGCGAAAAGATCAAATTATCAGCAGAATACCGTAGGAATAAGCCGGGGCAGCGAGGAGCTTAGAACACAGATAGTAAAATACCAGGTTATGGCAGGCTGCCGATTCTCTCCCGAGGAGATTGTCATAACCGCAGGCTGCCTGGAGGCGGTTTATCTTTCCCTGCGGGCGGTCTGTACCCCGGGGAATACCGTGGCTGTGGAATCTCCTGCCTATTTTGGAATCCTGCAGGTCCTGGAATCCCAGGGATTAAAAGCCCTGGAGATTCCAACCCATCCTGTGACGGGAATAAGCCTGGATGCTCTTAGATTCGCCCTGGAAAACCAGCCGATTCACGCCTGTGTGGTAATGACCAATTTCAGCAACCCCCTGGGTTGCCTTATGCCGGTGGAGAACAAAAAGGCACTGGTGGATCTTCTTTCCTATTATAAGGTGCCCCTTATTGAGGATGATGTACACGGCGAGCTCTCCTTTTCCGGAAACCGGCCAGTGGTGGCTAAATCCTTCGATAAGGAAGGACTCGTTCTACTCTGTTCCTCCTTTTCCAAGGATCTCTCTCCAAGCTACAGGATAGGCTGGGTGGCTCCGGGCAGGTATCAAGCTTGTGTGGAAAGATTCAAACTCTCCACCAATATAAGCACTGCCCTTTTACCTCAGCTGGCCATAGCGGAATACCTGGAAAGCGGGGGTTATACTCATCATCTGCGTAAGATAAGGAAGGCCTATGCCCTAAAGACTGCCAGGATGTCCCAGGGGGTTCTATCCTATTTCCCGGAGGGTACCAGGGTCTCCTCCCCCCAGGGAGGGTTTGTCCTCTGGGTGCAGCTTCCCGATTCGGTGGATTCCCTTATCCTCTATCAGAGCGCCCTACAGGCAGGGATCTCCTTTGTGCCGGGATATCTCTTTTCTCCTGGGGATAAGTACCGGAATTTTATAAGGCTTAATGCTGCCTACTGGTCGGAGAAGAACGATCTTGCCCTGAAGAGGTTAGGCGAAATTGTTAAGCAATTGGTCGGTTAATTTTGTGAAGGCACCGAGTTAGCCCTTGAAGAAGGTCCCATAAGCCAGAATTGCCATGATGAGTCCTAAACCCACGGAGAGAAAGGTAATAAGAGTATTGAACCGCCGATCGAACCTGCTTTCCATTTCTTCAAAGCGGCGATCTAGTCCCTCGAAACGCTGGTTGATTCCTTCGAAGCGCCTTTCAATTCCCTCGAAACGCTGGTTTATTTCTTCAAAACGCTGATTGATTCCCTCAAAACGAAGGTCTAATTCCTCGAATCGTTGATTGACTCCTTCAAAGCGTTGATTTATTTCTTCGAAACGGTGGTTAACATCGAGAAAACGACGTTCCATGGTTTCGTAAAGGAGGCGTATGTCTCCCCGAAGGCCTCCCTGCTCCTTTTCGTAAGTGCTTTTTAATACCACCTTTTCCGAAAGGAGAAGTGCGAATCTTCGAAGAGCTTTACGGTTTTTTACTTCAAAAGCCTCTTCCATTTCCGTTTCGAGGATCTGGGAAAACTGTTCCATTGACAGCTCCATAATAGTTTTAGTATACCGGAAAATACCTTCAGTATCCAGTAATATAGAGACTGAAATTGTGCTTGCTGCTTGAGAAAAAGGGTCATTAATTAAATACAATAAACGATACTAATAAGGTAGATGAGTTGCTAAAGGCAAGATATACTTATAATTGAATATGAGAAACCTGGTAAGATATCTCCTTCTCTTAGGTTTGTTTACCCTTACCTCTCCTCTTTTTGGCCAAAGCCGGATGCCTGCGGAGACGAATAACTGGCTTCAGGTAACCGGGCAGACCGGCCTTGGTTCAAGATCTGTGCTGAATATTGCCTTTTTTGAGGTGCCTGACACCTTTACCGGTACCCTTTATTTTGCCGTAAATGATCCAGATCTGGATGCGACGGTTCCTGATCAAGGTACAGGAACTACTACCTTCTATCTGTACGGCGGGACGGGAGCTTTAAGCGATACAAATTCCAGGCTTAGGGATTACCCAGACGGAAGCCAGAGCCTGGCAAAGGAGGGAATCCTTCTAGGAAGTTTCACCGATTCCAAAGGAACGGGATGGCAGTATTTCCCCGGGGTTTCCGTTACCCAGGGGGAAAAGATAGGAAACCGCTATTATTTCAAGGTGGTGGTGGAGGCTCAGGCAGCCACAAATCAAAAAAATGCCTACCAGCTGGATGTTTCCCTTTTCAACACAGGGAATCCCACCGGTTCCTCGGAGATCCGTTCCTTTGCCTACTCCTGGACAATAAACCTTTCCAACAACGGAGACACAAACCGGGAATGGAATACCTACCCCTTTGTTCCGGAGGGGGATGTGGGGAAGTATCTTGTATTTTCCAACTGGGACTTTGATACCCAGGCGCAGGTTGTAAATTCCGGGAGAATGTTCGATCCCGATGGAGACGACCGCGGGGCAGTTACCCCCTCCGGCAATGGTGCCTTTGCAAACACGAGCATACAACTGGCAACCGGAGAAACCAACAGTACCTGGAGGACGAGGTATCTTTCCACCAATACCGCAGGAGGGCAGACCGCAATTGTTACAGGACAACTCTGGCATTCCCGGGCTACTTCGGCACCCGGAGCAACGGAGGATTATCCCTCGGCAGACACAGATCTTTACAGAACCTATGCAGCGCCCTATACACCGCCGGAACCGGATCATGTGGGGATCTATCCGGCCGCAGATACGGTCCAGACGGGAAGTACCGTGGCAATGACCCTGCAGATTCTTGATGAAAACGGCAGCCCCGTCCCCTATTCCCGAAAGGTTTATGTAACGGCTTCTGGAGGAACCATAAGTCCAGACACAAACCCTGGGGGTACTGCAACGGCGGAGCTCATTACCACCGATTCCAGCGGTATAGGCAATTTCACCATCACTTCCGTGGGAGCGCAGACTGTTACAATTACCCTTACCACCGACGGAAGCACGGGGGGATCAGACTTTTTACCGGGGAGCAATGAAACCGCGGAGATTACCTTTGATGCCGACCCGAACCCTTCCATCTCCAGCGCCTCAAATACCACTTTTCCTGTTACAA
>ENA-OSEO01004230-OSEO01004230.1-sediment-metagenome-genome-assembly--contig:-NODE-4230-length-15443-cov-9.791162_pt1 | contig 15443 bp, 14 predicted proteins | sample MGYA00237883_ERZ534232 | MGnify/ENA metagenome assembly ERZ534232 | reverse complement strand
GAAATACCATTTCCTTGCTTCAGTTTCAAATGATTGTTGATGTCTTCAATACTTTTAAACCACTGCAAGTTTTCGTCATGGATATGGTGCGCTTCATCGTCTATAATAACCAAGTCTTTGATTTTATTGCTCCGCAGCACTTTTCCCAAATCCATGCCCTTGGAAGTGTCTGCATCGGCGCGCGGTTTCTTCCCTAAGAATTCTTCTTCCAGAGAAGGTTCACCATCTTCATTTAGATAGACACGGTGTATGTTAGTCAAAAACAGATTGCCTTCTTCAGTAATAGGTTTCAATTCATCCTGAATGTGCATCGTGAGGTGGAAGTCATTTTGCCAGTCGCGCTCAAAATAACCGTTTGCAGGAATAAGAGGGTCTTCCCTAAAAATCTTGAAATCGTAGAAATCTTTTAGCAATCGGTTTAATACAATGATATTTGGGGCTATTATGAGAAAATTCCGGGAAAGATCGGATTCGGCTTCGTAAAGCTTATGGAAATAGGACCAGACCAGAGCAAGGGCCAATACCTTAGTTTTGCCCGAGCCCGTTGCCATTTTAATCACATATCGAGGCCAGCTTTCAGTGAACATACCTGTGCTTATTCTACCCGATGAGTCAAACCGCATCAGTTCAAACTTGTCTCTGGCTTTGGCAACTTCGTAGAGGTAAATGATGGATTCGATTGCTTCACGTTGGGCAAAATAGTACTGGAAAACATGGTCATTTTTCTTATGCCCAGTAAGCTTGAACCAGAATTGCAGTAAGGCTTTTGTCGTATCGGAAGCGCCAGAATAATCGCTGTCTCGCCATTCTTTTAACGCCAGGCGAATTTTATAAACCAGTGGCGGTATAAGCTGCTCGTAAGCTTTTTCCTTTAAATCTTCCTGTGACGGTGCCCACCGGATTCCCGGGTCAAGTATTTGAAAAGGATTCTGGTTATTCATCTGTTAATCCACCTCTTGTCATTTGTTCATTTTTCAGAACTTGTTCGGTAAAACGAGATCGGTTACTTCCCGCCGAGAGCACAACACTTAAGCAAGTCCTCAATCTGTTTAAGTACCTCCAACAAACGTGATGCGCTACGTACGACTTCGCCAAAAAAGCCTCCAAAAGATTAATGGTGGTTCCACTAGACTAACCACAAAACTGCCCCTAGTTCAATTGAATGTTATCACAAGAGATGAAGCAAAAAAATCATTAAGGCTATTTTGATATCATTCATGCTATTTGATTCGTGAACGATGTGACGTTGATGAATTTGCACGTTTTATGAAATACGAGTAATTTTGCATTAAGAAGAAAAATGCCTGCCTCACAAACGATTCTATGAGGACAGGCATTCAATGATTCGATGATCGCTTTGCAGTAAGGTTTACAGCTATCATCGCGGTGCTAACAGGTGGTCGGGGCGACTGGACTTGAACCAGCGACCTTCTGCGCCCCATGCAGACACGCTTCCAACTGCGCTACGCCCCGTACTCGAAGATTCTATCACAGTTGGGATAACCTTTCAAGAGTAGAACGACGCCCAGGGCAACTTTCAGACAATGAAAATTGGCTATGCAGGCTACTTTCTGACCTCGAAGGTTAGGAAGTCTATCTCTATGCCACCGTTGTCGGAATCATTCAGTCTGAAGTCGTAGAATCCGGTATCCCAGGGAGCGGTAAATACAATCAAACCGTCTGTCATGCCACCGACGTAAGCATACTGAACGTCGTGCAGGTCGTTTTCCGACTCGCTTCCATGTGGAATATCCGAGGGGATGATTCCGATCCAGGCGTAAGACCCGAGTCCCGAAGTCCCGAAGAAATAGAGATTGATCTCTTCGCCGGGAACGAAAACGACTTTGTCGAGACTCATATACTTGGATTCCAAAGGTAACTCATCGTCTGCAACGTATACCAGACTCTCGATTTCATCGAGATAGAATTCGTAGATTGAACCGTCCTTCAAAGTAATAACCAGCAATCCATTTGCAAGCGCCGCAACACACATTGCCGCAATCATAAGAAAAGCAAGCGTCTTTTTCATGCTGCACCTCCTCTGTGCTAATTCTCTCACAACTGGTCAAACGGAAGGCTGTAGTTTCATACCTCCCTCAATAATCTTTGCGCTTAACCACCAATTAGCAAATCGTGATTTCAAAGCCAGAATTGATTCTCGGTTGCTTTCAAAACCACTGAACAAGAATCGCTTCGTGAAAGAGTGACAATAGTTCATAGATGCCAATGTGGTCAAAATCAAGTGCAATTCAGATGCTATAATATATGTTAGATGAATATAGGTAAGGAGGTAGTTTCGTGAAAATCGCTATTCCAACAATTGATAATAACGGTCTAAAATCGAGGATTTCGGAGCATTTCGGTCATTCTCCGTTCTTTGCATTCGTAACTGTTGAGAACAACGAGATTGTCTCTCACGAAATCGAAGCAAATCCTTTTGAACAGCACGAGCCGGGCGAGATTCCGGGCTACGTGAAGAGTAAAGGCGCCGATGTGATAATAACAAGAGGCATGGGCGGTCGGGCAATACAGTTCTTCGAGACGCTGGGCGTTCACGCAATTACTGGAGCCAGCGGAACAATCGAAGAGCTAGTAAAAACCTACATTGAAGGCGAACTTTCAAGTGTTGAATACGAGCCCGAAGACCGCGGAAAGTTCCACGATCATTAAGTGGAGCCTATTATGAGAAATATGAGGGGAAGACGGATGGGAATGGGCAGGTCATGGATCGAGCTGTATCTGCTTCTTCTTATCGCTGAAAAACCCGCCCACGGTTATGAGCTTTCTTCCAGGATAAACGACTTCGAGATCCCAATCTTCGGTGTCGGTCAGATGGGAAGCCTTTACCGTGTGCTGGGCAGTCTGGAAGAGATGGAGCTTATAACCTCTGAATGGGACACAGAGGACACGGGCCCGGCAAAGAAGAACTACAAGATCACAAAGGCCGGCCTCGAATACCTGAAAACATCTGAGATCAAAATAAAGAGGTTCAGGGAGAACGTCGACAAGTTTCTTGAAAGGCTGAACGACCTGAACAGAATATAAAGCCCTGCATCGCAGGGCTTTACTTTATGTAAGCGGCCGGATTGTCGAACAGCTTGAACAGCCCGCCAGTGTGTATGAAAACGACTCTCTTTCCGGCGAATCTCTCCTTTGAGATCTGAAGCATTCCTCTGAAGGCCTTTGCCGTATACACAGGGTCAAGGAAGAATGCTCGCTCCCTCGCAAGGTTCTTGATAAGTTCTGTATCCTCTTCCGAAGGCACGGCATAAGCGGGTCCCGAGAAGTCGTCGATTATTTCGATATCTTTATCGTCTACCGATGCGTCTATTCCGTACTCCTTCATCTCTCCGATCAGTCTCTTTGTCTTTTCCACGAAGAGTGAGGAAGGATCCTTCGTGACGTTAATGCCTATGACTTCGGTGTTGTAACCCAGCGTCCTGAGTCCTGCCAGAATCCCCGCATAGGTTCCGGCGCTGCCGACCGCTGTGAATATGGCTTCAACATGATCGAGATTTATCTGGCCCGAGAGCTCTTTGACGGCGTCCACATATCCCCTTGCACCAAGAGCGTTTGAGCCGCCCTCGGGGATCAGGTAGACTCTCCCACCCTTTTTCTCGTATTCTTCCTTCTTCGTGGCGAAGATCTCATCTATTCTCGAATACTCCTCCTTGGTCACATAATGGATGTCGCTTCCCACCAAGGTATCTAGAAGGACGTTCCCCTGAGGAATCTCCATCGGCCTTCCCCTGAGGAAGAGAACTGGCTGCATTCCAAGCGACCTCGCAGCCATCGCCGTCGCCCTGCAGTGATTCGACTGAATACCCCCGCAGGTGAATACCGTGTCTACTTTCTTTTCTAGAGCATCTTTCATGAGATACTCGAGCTTCCTGATCTTGTTTCCACTCGTGATGAAGCCGGTCAACTCATCATGCTTGCAGAAGAGTTCGAACGGAAGGCCGAGGTTCTCCTCGATCCATTCAAGCCTGCTTACAGGCGTCACGCAGTTAATGAACTTCAGTTTCAAGATCTCACCCCCTACTCTTTCTTTCGTGTATATTAGAGACTATTTTATTCAGCTTTTCAATTCGCTCCCACGACGGCGGATGCGAGTAATAAAGGGCAGCGTACATAGGATGCGGACTGAGGTTCGACAGATTCGACACGGAGAGGTTCTTCAGGGCTCCGATCATCGGTTGCGGATTACCTGTAATCTGCGCCGCATACCTGTCGGCCTCGAATTCCCATTTCCTGCTTATGAACGAGTCTATCCAGTCAAGGACCGTGAAGATCGAAGACAGGAAGATCCCCGCATAAAGCAGAATCGTGTATTTCTCTGAGATTCCGAAGATGCCGGCAACGGTGTCGCTCTCGACGATCAGCCATAAAAGGAATACGGCGAAAACCGTAACCGCGTTAGATAATAGCATCCCCTTGAGTATGTGTTTACGCTTGAAGTGACCGGCCTCATGGGCGAAGATCGCCTCTATCTCTTCAGAAGAATGCTTCTCGAGAAGGCTGTCGTACAGGACTATCCTCTTTGCCCTTCCGATGCCCGTGAAGAAGGCGTTTGTGTGGCCCGTCTTCCTCGAGGCGTCCATGACGAGGATCGACTTGACTGCAAAACCAGATCTCTCGGCAATCGCTCTAATCCTTTTCATAAGATCCTCATCTTCGAGAGGCTTCAGCTTGTAGAAGAGGGGAAGAATGATTGTAGGGAAGATCAGCTGAGTGAGCAGCTCAAATGCAATCACTCCGATAAGCAAGTAGACCCACCAGTACGTGAACGAGTCGATAGCTAGAAGCGCAAGATACATGAGCGGAATTCCGATTAGCGCAACCAGAAGCAGAACTTTCAATTTATCAACAACAAACGTCTTTGGTGTCGTCCGATTGAAACCATATCTGTTCTCCAAAACGAATGTCGAGTAAATCGAAAAGGGGAGAGAGATCACGAAGGAAATTGCGGCGATCAAGATGAAGAAGATTAGGCCGCGCATCGCAAAGCCCTCCGCCAATTTCGTCGAAAGGGATTCGATTGCCCTGAATGCCCAGAAGATCCCTAAACTCAGTACCAGAAGGTTCACGACAGAAGAGACCATGACAAGAATTCCCTTGGCTCTCGTATATTCCACAGACTTTTCGATGAGATCATCATTGAAGACGTCTCGCAAGTTATCTGGAAGTGAGACCTTAGATAGCTTCGAATTCCTATAGTTGAGGGACAGCAAAAAGAGTTCGAAGAAAGCGATTACATAGACAACGAGAAGAAAGATTGTCTCAAAGCTATTCATCAACTTCTCTCTCTCTTAAATACTCTTCGACCTCGTCTTTGTCCAGTTTCCGGATCTGCCCTTCAACCACCGGCCTGAATTCCTCTGTTTCGTGAAGCGCCTCTCCCAGAGGGCATCTCTTCTCCGGGTTCTCCAAGAGGTAGTTCATCAGCCCGTCTTTGTCCTTGAAAATCTTATAGAAGACCTTCGCTCCATCTGTGAGTTCGTAGATGCCGCAAGGCCCATTGAATAGCGCTTCGGCTGCCCGGAGGTAAAGCATTGCGTCATTGAAAGAACTGAAGGAGGATCGGGGACCGTGTCTTTCCCGTTCATCGTCCTCCATGCAAATCGCCCTTCCACACGTGGAGCAGACATATTGAACATGGTTCGTCAGGCAATCTTCGGGGTTCTTAAGTGGCGTCGCCCTGTTGTCATTAGAGAAGCATTCGGGACATTTCAACTCACTCACCTCCAATATACTATTTTACGACATTGTGGCGATCTCTGTAACCCTCTGTTCCGGTGAATCTGTAATGAAATTTACATTGACTCGTCCATCCATTAGATTATAGAAACCTTAGACAAGTAGCCCTTACATGCCGGTGATGTTATTATTGTCTCTGGAGGCGATCGGGTGGTAGACATCTTTGCCGGGTGGTTTTCGGCCCTCGGACTCAGTGAGACTTTCGACTTGGTACTGGCCAACATAGTTGTTGGAATAATCATGATAGTCGTGGCCTTTCTCTCGAAATTCCTCTTCGAGAAGCTCCTGATAAAGCCCATAGAAATCATAGTCAGAAAGTCCGCGTTCAAGTGGGACGATCATCTAATCAAGCACAAACTTCTCTATAAGATAGCACTGATGATACCTGCAATAGTTATCGCCCTCTTCGCCCGGGCATTTCCTGCGATAGAGGGCTTGATCTACAAGCTGGTTACAACATACTTGATATTCATCGCCGCCGTCGTGATAGACTCCTTCCTGGATGTCTTCACGAGCGCCTACCAGTCTCTCGAGACCTCCAGAGACAAACCGATAAAGAGCTATATTACAGTAGTCAAGATCATGATATACATTGTGGCCGGTGTCATTGCGGTATCCGTACTGACCGGAATCTCTCCATGGGGAATCCTGAGCGGGATCGGAGCGATGACTGCAGTCCTTCTTGTCGTCTTCCGCGACTCGCTTCTCGGACTCGTTGCAAGCATACAGATCTCAAAGAACAATCTCGTCAGTATAGGCGATTGGATAGAGGTCCCGAAATTCCAGGCCGACGGAGACGTCATAGATATAACACTTACCACTATCAGGATCCAGAACTGGGACAAGACGATCACCACAATACCCTCCTACGCCTTGATCTCTGAATCCTTCAAGAACTGGAAGGGAATGTTTCAGGCCGGGGGAAGGCGTATCAAGAGATCGGTATTTATAGACAACTCCTCGATTCGCTTTTTAGACGACGAATTGTTCGACCGGCTTTACAGAATCGAGATTCTGAGACCTTATCTCGAAAGCAGGAAGAAAGAGATCGAGAAATTCAACAGGGAGAACGAGATAGATGTGAGCGAACCGGTCAACGGCAGAAGGATGACGAATATTGGGACCTTTAGAGCATATGTGACCGCCTATCTCCGAAACCATCCCGGAACCAACAAAGACATGATAATCATGGTCAGACAGCTTCAGCCGGCTGACACCGGACTTCCACTTGAGATTTACTGCTTCAGCAAGGATACTTCCTGGGTAAACTATGAATCATTACAGTCTGACATCTTCGATCACATCTTTGCCTCCATGCCTCACTTCGAGCTGCGCTTCTTCCAGAACCCGTCAGGGAGAGATGTAAGGGCACTTGGCGATCTCTTTGTGAGCGGCAAGATTTCCGTTCCGCGTCCTGCAGGCGGTGGCAGCTCTGCCACAATCAACAATTACGAGGATAGACCGCTTGATAATCAACAATAGCTTGTCAGTCTTCTTACTCAGAGGAAATACTCTTCTCTATATTCGCCAGCAGCGCATCGGCTGAGAAGGCAAGAAGGGCGGCAGGAATGGCTCCTTCCAGTATGAAGGCGGGATTCTCCGACACGAGCCCCGCCGTTATGGGCGATCCAAGTCCGCCGGCCCCTATAGTGGCTCCGACGGTCGCCGTCCCGATATTGATAACAACAGATATCCGTATTCCCGACATAATAACCTTCAGCGCGAGAGGAAGCTCGATCTTGAAGAGCACCTGCCAGGAAGACATCCCCATACCGTAAGCCGCTTCGCGGACTTCAGAGGGGATATTCTCGATGCCGGTTATCGTGTTCCTTACGATGGGTAGTAGTCCATATAGCAGCAGAGCCGCCACCGTGGGCTTGAACCCGAATCCAAGTAGAGGAACCGCAAGGGCAAGCACCGCAACGGGAGGAAAGGTCTGTCCGAGAGAGCTGAGATTGGAAACGAGAGGCAGATATTGCCTTCCTAGCGGTCGCGTAACGAGAACGCCGATCGAAATACCTATTACAGTTGCAAGTCCACTTGACACAATCACCATCCACAGGTGTTCTCCAACGAGTTCCAGCAGGGTACCCCTGGGGTGAAGAACCTCCCTCTCTTCCGGAAAGAGCCATCTTAGAAAGCTCTCCCAGAGCGCCATGTTGGATATGAGCAGAATGAACGCCAGAAGAAATATCCCGAGGATTATCCAGGAAATGACTCTACTCTTCTTCTCTGTCACTCTTGGTCAACTCCTGAATTTTCGATAGACTTATCTGGCCAAGAAAGCGGTCCGCTCTATCTACGACCGGCAGAGCCATGGTCCCGCTTTCAAGCATTCTCGAGAGCGCTTCCTTCACCGTGCTGTCGGGGCTCAAAATCTCTTCCTCCAGCATCTCAGTGAGAGCTTCTTTGAGTGGAAGCTCTCTGCTGGAATGAGAAACATCTACCCATCCGATCAGTTTTTTCTTCTCGTCCAGTGCCCAGACGAACTCCTCTTTTGTGACACCCAGCTGCTCCCAGCCGCCGTTAACGTCTATCGTTTCGCTTTTCTCTATGTACTCAAGAACGGGAATTCTCGAGAGCCTCTTCAGAGCCCTGTCGGAGCCCATAAAATCATGCACGAACTTTTCTACCGGCCTTGCGAGGATCTCTTCGGGCGTGTCGAACTGGAGAATCCTTCCCCCTTTCATAACGGCTATTTTATCTGCCAGTCTTATCGCCTCGTCTATATCGTGGGTCACGAAAACGATTGTCTTGTGCAGCTCCTCCTGAATTCTGGCGAACTCGTCCTGCAGTCTCACCCTCGTAAGAGGATCGACAGCCCCGAAAGGTTCATCCATGAGAATTATCGGCGGGTCGGCGGCAAGCGCTCTCGCAACTCCCACCCTTTGGGCTTCACCGCCCGACAACTCTTTGGGAAGCTTGTTTGCGTAAGACTTAGGCTCCAGTCCGACCAGCTGCAGCAATTCATCTACCCGATCGTCGATCTTCGATCTCTCCCACTTCAGCAGTTTGGGCACGGTGGCGACGTTGTCCTTGACTGACATGTGGGGAAAGAGTCCAACATTCTGGATGACGTAGCCTATTCCTCTCCTGAGCTGCCTAATATCCATCTCAGTCACATCGTTACCGTCTATCAGAATCCTGCCGGCAGTCGGTCTGATTATACGGTTTATCATCTTGAGAGTCGTTGTCTTCCCGCATCCAGACGGCCCGATTAGAACGGTAAGTTCTCTCGAAGGTATCTCGAACGTGATGTCCTTTACGGCTACAGTCTCTTCATCGTATTCTTTTGTAACTTTCTCGAATCTAATCATCGGCTCCCTCCGAAACAAGCCCTCTGGGCGTCAGAATAGCTATCAGCAACTGCATAAGGGAATCGACTATCAGCGCAAGAGCCACGATCGGCAACGCCCCTAACAGCACCAGATCCATTGCGGCCTGACCAAGCCCTTGAAAGACGAAAACACCAAGGCCCCCCGCTCCAATGAGAGCGGCCATCGTAGTATTGCCCACCGCCTGAACGGCCGCCGTTCTCACTCCTGCCAGAACGACCGGAAGCGAGATCGGAATTTCGACCTTCCCGAGAACCTGTAATCTGCTCATTCCCATGGCCCTGGCAGCCTCCACCGTATCGACCGGAATCACCTTCAGACTCGAATAAGTATTCCTGACAATCGGGAGCAACGAATAAAGAATCAGAGCTATCATGGCTGGAGCCCAACCCACACCAGTTATTCCAATCTCCCTCAGAAAGGGCAGACTGCGAGAAAGATACGAAAGGGGAGCGATCAGCAGCCCAAAGAGGGCTATACTGGGAATCGTCTGAATGAAGTTCACTACCCCGAAAACCGGCTTCTCTATCTTGGGAGACCTGTTAGCCACTATTCCAAGAGGCACTCCGATAATCACTCCAGCAACTACGGCTCCACCGGCTATCGTCAAATGCCTTGCCGTCTCCTCGAGAAACCTGTCGCTCCTGTTTGCATACTCTTTCATGATCGCAAGCTCCTTGAGATGACCGGAGCCAAGCACTATGAGAAACGAGGCAATAGGAATCAATACAAGAAGCGCGGAGAGAACCTTTTTGTCTTTAAGCCTTCTTCTGGCGGCGAACACGACTATGTAGCCGGCCAGAAGCAGAAGCCACAGTCCTGTATAGGGCGATACTCTGGCGAAGGGACCCGTCGCGGAAGCGATAGAAACTGCGTGGCTTCCGGCAAGGAAAAAACCGAAAACAGGTACAAGTCCCGCAACAATACCCATAAGAAAACTGTGCTCTGTATAAGAAAGAAAGAAGATGGAGACCGAGGCGGCTGCAAGAAGTACCAGTCCAATTATCGAGAAGCTTCCCAGACTTACCGGCAGGGCCTCGGAAATCCTCGTTTCCTTAACCGAAAGAAAGCCCGGAATTACTAGCGAAAACAACATGATGGCCATTCCCAGAATGGCCATCACATCTCTTCGTCTGCCAATAAACTTCATGGGTCCTAATCAATCAAGGACTTCGATCTCAGGAACTGTTCCGCCACATAGCCCGCATCCAGACCCTCGATAGCTATCGAAGCGTTGAGAGACTGCAAAATCTCTAGGTCCAGTGATTCGAAGACGGGTTTCAGGAGTCCTTCGATCTCGGGATATATCTCGTAGACCTCTTTCCTCACTATGGGGGCCGGTTCATAAACGGGCTGTACGCCTTTGGTATCTTCAAGGACAACCAGTCTGAGAGCCGAGAGTGCCCCGTCCGTACCGTATGCCATAGCGAGATTGACTCCGTCTATGTTCTGTGCTGCGGCCCTGATCGTCTGTGCGGTGTTTCCACCGGAGAAGGCGAGAAGCTGATCGTTAGAGAGCTCAAAACCATATGCCTCCTGGAAGGCGGGCATCGCATCGGGCCTCGTCAGGAACTCCTCGGAAGCGGCCAGCTTGATGAAGCCTCCACCGTTCACGTATGTCGCAAGGTCTTCGAGGGTCTTGATTCCCTCACTGTCGGAAAGATCCTTTCTGATCGCCAGAGCCCAGGTATTGTTTGCAGGAGCGGGAGTAAGCCAGACGAGCCCGTTCCTTTCCAGATCCAGGGCCTTCACAGTCTCATATCCCGACTTCGCGTTCTTCCATACCGTGGGATCTGTGTTGTCAAAGAAGAAGCCTCCGTTTCCCGTGTACTCGGGGTAGATATCGATTTCACCGGCGATGATCGCCTTTCTGATGACACTTGTCGTACCGAATTCCGTTTTGTCATTCACCTCGAAACCGTTCTTTTCCAGGACGATGACAATCATCTGACCGAGCAGCGCTCCTTCAGTATCTATCTTCGATGCCACCGTAATCGGCCCCTTCAGTGCCAAACCAATTGCAGTTATAAATAATAGCGCTATTAGCATTATTCTCTTCACAATAAGCAACCTCCATTGTTTGTATTGCCGATAATTATACTCAATTTAATTGTACACTATCACCGAAAATTTTCAATGCAGTGATGCCTCTGTAGATTCGTCTGAATTTGGTAGCTAGCTAAGGCGCCTTCGCGCAATCTCCTGTCCCTTCATTGTCGAAAAGCTCAAGAGAGTGTCCCGGCCAATATTCTCCTTGCCGCTCAGCTATCCAGCGTCATGAAAAGATTGTTCAGTGATTCCACGAGCGTCGGGTGTGCGAAAATCCCTTCCCTCAGCGAAGTGTAAGGAAGACGACCCATCATTGCAATCTGAATTGCAGACATAATCTCGCCGCCTTCCACTCCCAGAATCGCGGCTCCAATTATCTGATCTGTTTCTGAATCGACAAGAGCCTTCATCATTCCCCTGGTCTCATCCGTTTCGATTGCCCGCGCCACCCAATCAAAAGGCAGCTTTGCCACGCGAAAGTCACGTCCTTGACTCGACGCTTCTTTCTCGGAGAGACCGATTCTTCCAAGCTGGGGATCTATGAAAACGACATACGGGACTGGCCTCTCTTCTATCGTCGAGCTTCCACCGTTCAAGAGGTTCTGCTTCAATATCCTGAAGTCATCGTAGGAAATGTGCGTGAAGGCCGGTCCGCCTTTGACATCGCCTATCGCGTATACTCCCTTCGAAGTGGTCTCCAGTTTACTGTTAACCCTTATGAAACCCCTCCCGTCGATCTCAATCCCGGTTTTTTCGAGACCCAAGTCAGGAGTGTTGGGCAGTCTGCCGGCTGCAAGCAAGAGGTGGCTCCCGGCTACCGTCTTCTCTTTCTCAGAAGATTGCAGTGTCAGGCTGATTTTGTTACCTCCTACGCTGTCGACTTCAAACGGTTCAGTATCTAAAAGGACCTCGATACCTTCGTCCCTCATGATTTCCAAAATCATACCGGCAATATCCTCGTCTTCACGAGAGAGCAGCTGCTTATCCCTCTGAATAATGGTGACCTTGCTTCCAAAACGCCTGAACATCTGCCCGAACTCCAGCCCCACATAGCCGCCACCAACTATTATCAGGTGTTCTGGAAGCTCATCCAGTTCCATTATCGACGTTGAGTCATGGGCTACTACATTATCCAGACCCTTTATCTCGGGCCTTGCCGGTCTCGTTCCGGTGTTTATCACAATGGTATCTGCTTCAAGGAACTCTGTCCTTCCGTTCAGAAGCGTGACTTCGAGCTGTCTTTCCCTGACGAAACGTGCGCTGCCTTCTATCAATGATAGGTTTGGAGAATCGAGAATCCTTTTCTTGCTACCTTCTCTGAAGCTCTCGACAACCTCCCTTTTTCGTTGGACAACTCTTTCCAGATCGAGCGAGAACTCCCCGGCATGAACTCCGAAATCTCCGGCGCGGCGAACCAGATGAGCTATTCTTGCACTGGCTATCATGGTCTTCGTCGGGGTACAGCCTTCATTGACGCACGTACCTCCAACTGCCTTTCTCTCGATAAGGGCTACCTTCCATCCTGCCTCTGCAAGCGAAAGCGACAGAGGAGTACCCCCCTGACCGGAACCAATAACTATCGCATCGAATTTTCTTCTGCCATCCTTCATTTCATCACCATCCTGATGTTCAACCCTGGGAATCTCAAGCCTCTCGATCATTTGCCGAACTCTGTATGGAAAGTGAAAGGTGCGATTTTGCTTCTCTGCCTCAGTGAGATGAATGTACGAAAGAGCTGGAGGGGAAACTATCTTGTTCTGCTTCCTTAACTGAAGCACCGAGCGGACGACAGTACGTCCAAAAACCAAGACTGTGATCGTTTTATTGAGAAAGGGAATACCCAGAGCACTTACAAGTATAGCATCGGGCAAATCTAAACAAGCTCAAGAAAGAGTCTGGAATCGAAAGCTATTGAACCGCTCGGAGCCAGCATTATCTTTCCCTTTTCTCTACAACCCCTTCAGTGGTGAAGGATGACTCAACCCACAGCTAGTATAATCGTAAGATCCAACATAGGTCGGTGATAAATGAAATGGCTAGATATGATGAGCGTGACACCATCTTTGCCCGGATGAACTACGAAGTCGACTCACCGGAGTACTGTGACTACTACTCAAGGCATCCCGAGTTGAAAGAGCTAGATGACGAACTGCGCGGCAAGCCGAATCTGTGCAATTCAAGTGCCCCATCTTACGATCCGATTGAAGCTTCGGAAGTTCGTTCGAATTTCTCCCTTATAGAAGAACTTAGGTCTTTATGCGAGTGCAAACCATCAACCGACAGACTCCATGTAGAGCCATCGAGCATCACGGATCTGATCAGACTAATAGCCCGCAATTCCGGGGCGGATCTCGTAGGCGTGGCGAAAATGAAACCGGAGTTCTATTACAGTTACAGAGGCAGGCATAAGGAACACTACGGAGAGCAAATAAGCGAGCTGCTTCCTTACGGAATCGTTTTCGCGGTCGAGATGAAGAGAGAAATGATCGACACAGCGCCGGCGATGACCGCAATGGTCGAGAGCTCCAGAGCTTACCTGAGGCCGCCACGATTGGACTGGGCATTTCCTATTTTCTCCGCAGCCTGGGATACTCGGCAAGGAATCATATGGACGGCAATTATCTCGCAATTCTCCCTCTAGTAGCGGCAGCCGCAGGACTTGGCGTTTTCGGAAGACACGGTCTTCTCATCTCTGACAGGTTCGGCCCAAGAATCAAGCTCGGACTAGTAACTACGGACGTGCCCTTGAGGTGCAGCCAACCACTCAATGTCGACCTTGAGAGATTCTGCGGCAATTGCGGGCTCTGCTCGAGAGAGTGCCCCACTTCTGCAATACCAGGCAATGGACGGGAGCTCGTCAACGGTATTAAGAGATGGAGAATCAACCACGAACTCTGTTACTCCTATTGGAGGTCGAATGGTACCGATTGCGGAATCTGCATGAGGATCTGCCCCTTTTCGAAGGGAATCGGCTTTTCCCAATTTACGAAATCACACGACAAAATGCTTTAATTCCGAAATTCTCGGCTGCCTTATCCAGCGTTTTCGGGCCAGAGAGACGCTGCCGCCATCATCGAATTTGGCTTTTCGAGGGATCTATGTAACAATAAACATATAAGACTATTAGGAGGGATAACCATGAATGAGGTAATTAACACAATCATCGAGTGGGCCATCAGAATAGGGATCAGCATTGTTATCCTACTGCTGGCAAAATGGCTTGCGGGTCTCTTCTACAAAGCATTCATAAAACTTGCGGAGAAGACATCCGTTATCTCCACTCAGTATCGGAAGACAATGAGAACGCTTTTCAATCTGGCCTTCTATGCGCTGGCAGCCTTCGTAATTATCTCGGTTCTCTTCAAGAATTTGGCCCCGGTCCTTGCCGGACTTGGAGTATCCGGTATCATTGTAGGTCTCGCCGTCAAGGAACCCCTTGAGAATTTCATCTGCGGAATTCTTATAATGCTCAACAAACTCGTCTACGAAGGAGAAGCCGTCGATATCGGCGGAACCTCCGGTGGAGTTCAGGAGATAAAACTGAATCACGTCCTGATCAAAACCTGGGACGGAAAGCTCGTCACCATACCGAGCAGAAACGTCTGGGCAGCAACGATAATTCACTTCTGGCCTGAGAACATAAGAAGAAACGATCTCACGGTAGGTGTTTCGTACTCGAGCGACCTGAACAAAGTGATGAAGATACTCGAGGAGTCTGTCAACTCTTATGAAAAGCTATATGTAGACGACAATCATAAGCCCATGATCCAGTTCACCGGCTACGGCGCGTCCTCGATCGACTTCGTCGTAAGGTTCTGGGTGGAGAAACCGAACTTCATAGCCTCCAGCACCGAACTGGCGAAGATCATAAAATCAAGGTTCGACGAAAACGACATAGAGATACCATTCAACCAGCTAGATCTGCATATTGTCGACGGCCCAAAAGAAGGCATAAGGCTGTCAAATAAGGAGCGCGATGCTGAATAGCCGTGGTTGCGGGTTCGAAAGAGAAGCAAATCAGTTCAAGATGCAGTTGTAAGAAAAAACAAAAGACCGATAAAAAGGCGAATCTGATCAGATCTCACTTATTCTGTCATCCTGAAATGCTACTGTTCAGGATCTGGGATTTTCTAAGAACCGTGGTCGGGGGTAGCGGGTCGGTGGTAGGAAAGAGCGAAGTGAAACCGGTTGGCCGTTGGACGGTTCTCCGTTCGCCGAAAAGAACAGTTCCAAGTTGTGAGTTGCATGTGAGAATAGATTCGATCCAAACGGATGTAGGGGCGTGCGGCTGCACGCCCGCTG
>ENA-OSEO01004228-OSEO01004228.1-sediment-metagenome-genome-assembly--contig:-NODE-4228-length-15448-cov-10.035196_pt1 | contig 15448 bp, 15 predicted proteins | sample MGYA00237883_ERZ534232 | MGnify/ENA metagenome assembly ERZ534232 | reverse complement strand
GCTGGGTCAGGGTGGAATGCAGGGATTGGCACTCATCGGAAACAAAAAACCCGCAAACCTTGTCTGGTTGCGGGTTTATTAGAGCGTATCAGACGCTCTTAAATCAAGACTTGGTGCGGAGGTCGGAGCCGAATAAATTATAATTTATATAATAAAAACAGATAAATATATTTCACAATTTCAATTCGTTTTTCATAAATACCCACTTTTGTGCCCTCTTTTTGTAGGGGTTAATCTCGTTTAAACGCTCCGCCTGTCATACAAATAGGGAGACCAGAATATATAGTCTGCGAAGATCAGATATAATTTGGTATACGCCTTGCGGGTGAAAGGGTACTGATTTGAGAGCATACATTATGCTGGTACAAAGGCTGCACACACAAACATAGATGGGGTGGAATTGATATGGAGCTTAAAGAGCACAGATTGAGGTTTCGCTCTTGACAGTATTTGTCACTAACTGCTAATTATAGCTAGAACTATTATTTCTTCGACTCTTTCATTTGATTCCGTAAACGTATTAAAAATCTTTTGCTTTAAGGCCTTTTATGGCTGTCGATACCGAAAGCATTCTGACCATTGACGAACTTGCTGAATATCTGAAAATTTCAAAGTCATCGTTATATAAATTGGCCCAAGGAGGAAAAGTCCCGGGTCAAAAGGTTGGGCGTCATTGGCGATTCCACCGGGATGCCATTGATCAGTGGTTGAAAGAAAGTTCTCTTGAGAAAAAAAAGATCAATAAATAGCGTAATCAAATAGATTGATGGAAAGGGACCATAGACACGGCCACAGAAGTCGTTTACGAGTAAGGTTCAATAAAACCGGGCGCAAGTCCCTGGCTGACTACGAGATGCTCGAACTGCTCCTCACCTATTCTATCCCACGCAAGGACACCAAAACGTTTTCTAAGGACTTGATCAACCAATTCGGCTCCTTTGCCGCTGTTTTCGACCAGCCCCGGGAGAGGCTCCTTGAAATCAAGGGGATAGGCCCTGAAACAGCAACATTTCTAATGGCTGTTCGGGCCTCGATGGTCCGATATTTTGAGCAGAAAGCCGAAATTGCCGATATTATCTCCAAACCGGAGGACATCACCAAGTTTGTCAAGCTTCACATTGGCGCCAACCAGCGTGAGTGTCTCCTGCTCCTTTGTTTGAATGATGCCAATAAGCTCGTGCACCATGTAATCGTTATTGAAGGAACCGTGGACCGGGCTCCGTTTTATCCAAGGGAAGTTATGAAATCGGCCATAGTACATAATTCCACGAAAATCATCATGGTCCATAATCATCCAAGCGGGGAGCCTACTCCATCGGAAAACGATCATCGCATCACGGATCAACTGGAAAAAATTGCGGCTGAGTTCTCCATCAAGCTCCTGGATCATCTCATAGTCACTCCCAGGCATGCCCTTAGTCTTAGAACAGGAAGGTTGTTATGAATTTCAGCTTTCTTGCCGACAAATGGCCGCTGCTTGCCGAGGTGGGAGATTTAGCGGAGAAGAATCTCTACCACGATCCGAACACTTCCCTTATTAAGCTGAGGATGTTTGCTGAAATCATCATCAACTATATTCTGGCGTACGAAAACATTAAGGACCCCGAAGACGGAAAAGCGATTTCACGTCTTAATATTCTTGCTGCGAAAGCGATAATTCCGGACCGTCTGCTCCCCCTTTTCCATTCCTTACGAAAAACCGGCAACCGAGCAACACACGAGGCCTTTGGCTCCGTGGAAGCAGCGGCCAATCACCTTCAGTTCGGCTATCGTGTTGCCTGCTGGTTTCGTCAAACGTATGGCGATGGTGCCTTTACCGCTCCGCGGTATGTTCTTCCGGCGAAAAAGCCAAGTGACGTTGAAGAACTCAGGGCTTCAAATGAGGCTTTACAATCTCGCTCTATCCAGCTCGAAGCCAGCCTTCTTGAACTCCAAAACATTCTTACCGATATCCAGTCCCAGGAAGTTCCGAAAGAGACCAGGAATGCCAGGCGGCAGGCATCAAAGACTTTTGCCCGGAAGATGCAACTTACCGAGGCCGAGACCCGCCAACTCATTGACGAGCAACTGAGCGCAGCCGGCTGGCAGGCAGACACCCTGAACCTCAGATATGCCAAAGGGACCCGCCCGGAAAAGGGAGTTAATATCGCGATTGCCGAATGGCCGACCAGCTCCGGCCCTGCGGATTATGCCCTTTTTATTGGCACTGATCTTGTCGCAGTTATCGAGGCCAAAAAGAAGGACAAAGATATTGTATCCGATCTTATTCAGGCCAAGAGGTATGCCAGGGATCTTGAGATAAAAGAGGGAGAGGAGTTTGTCGGCGGTCCCTGGAATGAATATATGGTTCCCTTTCTATTTGCCACTAACAGCCGTCCTTACCTCAAGCAATTAGAGCAGAAATCCGGGATCTGGTTTCTCGACGGTCGCGCATCAACTAATCATCCCAGGCCCCTCCAGGCCTGGTACACGCCGCAGGGCCTTCTGGACCTGCTGCAGCAGGACACCGGCGCCGCAAAAAATAAGCTCAAAAAAGAACCCTTTGATTATCTTGATCTTAGGGATTACCAGGAGAAAGCCATTCGGAAGGTTGAGGAGTCCCTTGCGGCGGGGAAAAGGTCCATGCTGCTGGCAATGGCCACCGGCACCGGCAAGACCAGAGTTGCTATCGGTTTGATTTATCGGTTTATCAAGAGCGGTTCTTTCAAGCGTATCTTGTTTTTAGTTGATCGAAATTCGCTTGGCGAACAGGCAGAGGATAAATTTAAAGAGACCCGGCTTGAAGATCTCCAGACGTTTAATCAAATTTTTGATCTGAAGGGAGTGAAGGAAACAACCCCCGAAGAAACCACCAAGGTTCATATCAGCACGGTGCAAGGTGTCGTCCGTCGTCTCCTTTTTAATGCCAATGACGAGAACGTTCCCACTGTGGACCAGTACGATTGCATCGTGGTGGACGAAGCCCATCGGGGCTACACCCTGGATAAGGAACTTGGCGAGGTCGAGCTATTGTACCGGGATGAACAGGACTACATCTCCAAGTATCGCAAGGTGCTTGATTACTTCGATGCCGTAAAAATCGGCCTCACCGCCACCCCGGCCCCGCACACCGCCGATATCTTCGGCAAGCCGGTTTATACCTACAGTTACCGCGAAGCGGTCATCGACGGCTGGCTGATCGATCATGAGCCCCCTCATCAGTTTGAAACAAAGCTCAAGAAAAAGGGGATTCAATGGAAGAAAGGGGAAACCATCCCGGTTTACGACCCGGCAACCAACCAGGTAACCAACCTTGACAACATCCCGGATAATGTGACCCTGGAAGTTGATCAGTTCAATAAGGCGGTGATTACCGAGAATTTTAATCGGGCGATTATCAAAGAACTGATCCTGGAACTTGATCCGGATGGGGAAGAGAAAACACTGGTCTTTGCCGCAACGGACGACCATGCCGACCTGGTGGTAAAAATTCTGAAGGAAGAATTTAAAGGCTATCTCGGCCAGGTTGATGACGATGCTATCGTCAAAATTACCGGCTCCATTGATAAGCCCCTGGAGATGATCCGCAAATATAAAAATGAGAAATATCCGACCATTGCTGTGACCGTGGATCTCTTGACCACCGGCGTAGATGTGCCGGAGATCTGCAACCTGGTCTTTATCCGCCGGGTTCGCTCGCGAATCCTCTACGAACAGATGCTTGGCCGGGCCACTCGCCGTTGCGACCGGATCAACAAAACACATTTCAATATCTTCGATGCGGTCGGCCTGTATGAAGCCCTGGAGCCAGTTACCAACATGAAGGCCGTGGCTCCCGGCCCCAAGGTGACCTTTCAGATGCTGGTGGACGAGTTGTTCGATATGGACTCCGAGACCCATCAGAAAATGCATTTGGAACAACTGGTCGCCAAGCTGCAAAAAAAGGCCCACGGCATGAGCAAGGAAGAAAAGGAGGCCTTCGAGATTCTTTCCGAAGGGCTCACGGTCAAGGGACTGATTGATTCCTTGAAAGGGAAGGAGCCGGTAGAGTTTAAAAAGATACTCCGGGGCAAGCAGAGCCTCCTTTCTTTTTTAGATGAAAACCGGTATCAACCCCACAAGCAATTTATCTCTCACCACGAGGATGAGTTGGCTTCGCACACCCGAGGCTATGGCAAGGGCGAAAAACCCGAGGATTACCTGAATGAGTTCAAGTCGTTCATTCTCGGCAATATGAACAGGATTCCGGCGCTGGCCATCATCTGCCAACGCCCCAGAGAGTTGACCAGGCAGGACTTGCGCAAACTCAAACTGGCGCTCGATGAGCACGGGTTTTCAGAACCAAAACTGCGTACCGCCTGGCGGGAATGGACCAATGAGGATATTGCCGCTGATATCATTTCTTTTATCCGCCGGCAGGCCCTGGGCGATCCCCTGGTCAGCCATGAGGAGAGAATCAGGCTGGCCATGCGCAAGATTTACAACCTGAAGCCCTGGCCCAATATGCAGAAAATGTGGCTGGAGCGCATTGAAAAGCAGCTTGTGGCGGAAACGATCATTGATCGTGATGACTTTGATCACGGCGCTTTCAAGGCCCATGGCGGCTTTAATCGGATCAATAACATATTTCAGGGCATGCTCCCAGATATTCTGGATGAAATCAACAGCGCCCTTTACCCTGAGGAGAAGAAATACGCGTGAACACCCAGGAAATTGTCCAAAAACTCTGGAAGCTCTGCGACGTCCTGCGGGATGACGGCATTACCTATCACCAGTATGTGACCGAGCTGACCTATATCCTTTTTCTTAAAATGGCCAAGGAAACCGGGGCCGAGGCAAAGATACCGGCGGGCTATCGCTGGGACGATCTGCTTGAAAAGAAGGGCGTTGAGCTCCGGCGCTTCTACCTCGATCTCCTCCGCCATCTTGGTGAAGAGGGGAAAAACAGGATAAAGGAGATCTATACCAAGGCCACCACCAATATTGATGAACCGAAAAACCTGGAAAAGATCATCAAGAATATCGACGCCTTGGACTGGTACAGCGCCAAGACCGAGGGCCTTGGCGACCTCTATGAAGGTTTGTTGCAGAAAAACGCCAATGAGAAAAAGTCGGGGGCCGGGCAATACTTCACCCCTCGTCCGCTGATCAATACCATGGTCAAGTTGGTCAAACCACAACCAGGAGAGAAAAATGGGGACCCGGCCTGCGGCACCTTCGGCTTCATGATTGCCGCAGACCATTACATTAAGGGAAAAACCGGCCAGCTTTTCGATCTCAAGACAAAACAGCAGGAATTTCAGAAGAAGCAGGCCTTCACCGGTATCGAACTTGTCCAGGACGCCCATCGTCTGGCTTTGATGAATGCCATGCTCCATGACATCGAGGGTGATATTGCCTTGGCTGACTCGCTTTCCAATAAGGGCAAGGCCTTTAATGACTATGATGTCATTCTCACCAATCCGCCATTCGGCACCAAGAAAGGTGGGGAGCGACCTACGAGGGATGACCTGACTTTCCCCTCGTCCAATAAGCAGCTCAACTTCCTGCAGGTCATCTATCGTTCCCTGAAAAAGGACGGCAAGGCCCGGGCGGCGGTTGTGCTGCCGGATAATGTCCTGTTTCAGGATGGTGATGGCCAGAAGGTCCGGGCCGATCTGATGGACAAATGCGACCTTCATACCATTTTGCGCCTGCCCACCGGCATCTTTTACGCCCAGGGCGTCAAGACCAATGTCCTCTTCTTTACCAGGGGCAAGACCGAGAAAGGAAACACCAAAAAGGTGTGGATCTACGACATGCGGACCAACATGCCGTCCTTTGGCGTCCGGACTCCGTTTACGGACAAGCATTTTGATGAGTTCGTCAAAGCCTTTGGTGACGATCCATACGGCAAGAGCCCAAGAAAAGATCAGAGGGAAGAGGGCCGGTTCCGTTGTTTTACCCGGGAAGAGATCAAAAAGAGAAATGAGAATCTCGACATCTCCTGGCTGCATGATGACAGCAACGGCCGGGCCGAAGACCTCTTAGAGCCCGAAGTGATTGCTGCTGAGATTATGGAAAACTTGAAGGTGGCAATGGGGGAGATGGAGAGCTTGCAGGAGATATTAATTGGCTCTTATGGGGTTCAAGGATGACAGTGCAGAACCAATCGCTACCTGAGGGCTGGTTTGAAACCACACTCGGTCAAATTATTGTTCTTTCAAAGGAGAAAGTAAATCCTTTAGATTCTGATGATATACCATATATCAGCTTAGAGCACATTGAGTCTGATACGTGCCGGATAGCCGGACATGGATGGGCTAAAGATGTTAAAAGCACAAAGAGTGTATTTCAGGCAGGGCAAGTTTTGTATGGACGGCTACGGCCATACCTTAATAAGGTGTTCAAACCAGATTTTTCAGGTATCTGCTCAACGGATATTTTGGTGCTAACCGGAACAGGAGCAATAGATAACGATTTTTTGTTGCGGTTTCTATCTCAAAATTCTGTTGTTCAATATGCTACGTCACGTTCAAGCGGAATTAACTTGCCACGCGTAAGTTTTACCGCCCTTTCTGAATTGCAAATTGATCTTCCACCTCTAAACGAACAGAAGCGTATCGCAAAACAAATAAACTTACTCAAGGAAAAGAGCACCAAGGCCCGAAAGGCCCTGGAAGCAATCCCGCCCTTGCTGGAAAAATTCCGGCAATCTGTTTTGTCTTCTGCCTTCAGGGGTGATTTGACCGCTGACTGGCGCGCCCAAAACCCGGATATTGAACCTGCCGAAAAATTACTGGAACGTATCCGCATAGAACGCCGAAAGCGCTGGGAAGAAGACGAGCTGGCCAAAATGAAGGCCAAGAGCCAAACTCCAAAAGATGATAAATGGAAAAAGAAATACAAAGAACCTGATCCGGTAGACACCGCAGACCTTCCCAAGCTGCCTGAGGGGTGGTGTTGGGCGACGATTGACACAATTGCCTTTGTTACAAAACTCGCGGGTTTTGAGTATACAAAATATGTAACTTACGATCCCAATGGGGATCTTCCCGTCATTAAAGCTGAGAATGCTGGTAAATATGGCTTCAAAGAGACAGACTTTTCTTTTGTGCAATCTGAATCTGTTACACACCTAACCCGTTCATTCCTAAAAGGTGGTGAAGTCTTGATGACCTTTGTTGGTGCTGGTGTGGGGCAAGTTGCGATGGTCCCTGAAGGGCAACAATATTTTCTGGGACCCAACATAGCAATGATACGGAATGAAAGTTCTTTTGTCTTACCTCGATACATTGAATCGTTTTTGCGCTCCCCCCTTGGTTTCGGTCTCGCGATGTCTTTTGTGAAAGCTGTTGCTCAACCTTCATTGTCAATGAAGACTATCAGGAAAATACCAATTGCCATTCCTCCGATTAAAGAACAGAACATAATTACCTCAAAAGTATCTCAATACAATGATATCGTTGAAGAAGTTGAGGGTATAGTAATTGGCATTAAGGAAAAACAAATTGAATTTGATCAATCAATTCTCTCGAAAGCATTCCGGGGTGAACTTGTCCCCCAAGATCCGAATGATGAACCTGCCTCAAAACTCCTGGAACGAATAAAACAGGAAAAGGCATCTCTTGAAGCGGGGAAGAAACAAAGAGGAAAAGCAGGTCGAAAAAAGGGAACCCGAAAAAAAGAGGCAACTGCAATGGCAAAGAAAAAAGAACGTCGTCCTCTGGTTGAAGTCTTGCAACCGCATTCTTCCGGGTTGTCCCCGGAAGAGCTTTTCAGCCAGGCCGGTTTTGACGAGCATCTGGTGGATGAATTTTATGTGGAGCTGAAAAACGAGGTTGCCGGCGGCAATATCATTGAGGACCGGCCTGACCATGAACGAGTCATCTTGCGATTGAATGCGGCATGAGAATCGAACAGCTCTATATCAAGGATTTCAAGAATCTCAAGGATTTTTCTATCGACTTCGACAAGGAGGCGCTCACCTCCGTTATTGTCGGGCGCAATGCCACCGGTAAATCCAACCTCATGGAGGCGCTGGTCACCATCTTCCGCGACCTGGATCTTGAGCCCGAAGCGGGTTCCGAATTTACTTACAAACTCAGGTATTCGATTAGAGATAAAGTTGTCGAGATCGATTCAGACCGGTCCCGATCAACCGGTAAAGTCTCGGTCGCCATTGACAGCGGAAAACCACAATCCGCTAAAATCCTGCGGGACAACAGCCAAAAGTTGTTGCCGGAAACGGTATTTGCCTATTACTCTGGTGACAGTAACCGGCTGGAGCAGCTCTTTGACCGGCATTTACTCAATTTTCGCAACGCCATGATCGAAGGCAATATCAATGCCCGGCCAAGGCTCATTTATGGTCGGTTGATCCATAGCCAGTTTGCCCTGCTCTCGTTTTTCAGTGAAAAGGATCAGGATGCCTTGAGTTTCCTTGCCGAGGAGCTGGGAATCCTGGATCTGCAAAGCGTGCTTTTTGTTTTGAACCAACCCCATTGGGCGCGCGGTAAAAAACAGGCGGTCTCCTCCGGCGGCGATCCCCGTTTCTGGGGTGCTCGCGGCGTTGTCAGTGAATTTCTCTCTCGCCTTTATACAAAATCATTGGCGCCTCTCAGGCTCTCTCAGAAGGTGAAGACCGAGATCGGCTCCTTCCCCAGCCGTGAACATCTCTATTTATTTCTCCAGGATAAAAAGGCGCTGGAGGAGCTGGTCGCCAGCATTGCTGAAATCGGCGATATCAACGAAGCCGGGCCATTTTTCAGGACCCTTGAGAGCGCTTATGTCTCAGACCTCATCCCCGAGACCAGGATACGGGTTGAAAAACGCAACTTAGATGGCGGGATAACATTCCGTGAATTGAGCGAGGGAGAACAACAGCTGCTCATGGTATTGGGCCTGCTGCGCTTCACGAAAAACGAGGAGTCCCTCTTTTTGCTGGATGAGCCTGATACCCATTTGAACCCCGCCTGGGGCCAACGATATCTCAAGCTCATAAAAAGGGCGGTCGGGCCGCATCCCTCCAGTCAGATCATCATGGCCACCCATGACCCCCTGGTTTTTTCAGGCTTAACCAGAAATGAAGTCAGGATTATTGCCCAGCAGAAAGAGAGCGGCGTGATTGAAGCAATTGTGCCGAGCATAGACCCGAAAGGGCTTGGCGTTGCCGGTATCCTGATGAGTGAGTTTTACGATCTCCCTTCACAGCTTGATATCGAAACCCAGGAAATCCTGGAAGAGAGAACCCGATTATTGGCAAAGGGAGACAAGCGAACGTCCAAAGAAACAAAGAGGATGCGGGAAATAACAAACGAGATATCGAAGCTTGGCTTTACCAAGATATTCCGTGATCCGCTCTACACCCAATTTGTCCAGGCCATAGCCAAACGGCAGGAGTTTACCAAACCCGAGCTGACCCAGAAGGATATTGAAGCCCAAGAAGAAATTGCCGCCGAGATTCTGGAGAGCATCCTGAAAAAGGAGGGCAAATGATCTTCATTGATCTCAACGGGAAAAAACCTCCGCAGGAGTGGCTGGACAGGGCTGAAGCAGCCAGAACCCAATTGCTGGCAATTGATGATCCTGAAGAACGGAAAAGGTACATTGAGAACCACGCCCAGATTTGGCGGGATCTCGCCGAATGGTTGAAAGAACAATCGCACAGGAAATGTTGGTACTCGGAAGCTAAGGAGACTTTCAACTATTGGCATGTTGACCATTTCCGTCCCAAAAAGAAAGCCAAGGATCTGGAAGGCAATGAAACCGATGGCTATTGGTGGCTGGCATTTGATTGGCACAACTACCGACTGGCAGGAAGCGCCGGGAACGTTCCGAAATCGACCTATTTCCCCCTGCGGGCCGGATGTCATCGCGCAACAGGTCCGACTGAGGATGTAAACGACGAAGAACCCTGCCTGCTCGATCCCACCAGATTGACCGACCCTGCACTCCTGAGCTTTGACGATGAGGGAAAGATTCGGCCTGCCGATCCGGACGGCGCCTGGAATAAGGAACGTGCTGAGGTGACCATCAAAGTCCTGAATCTCAATTATGGTGACTTGGTCAGCGCACGGAAAGCCATTTGGGAGCAATGCAACAGAAAGATTAACCGTGTTTTGAATCTCATGAAGGAACTTCAGGACAGAAGAAGCGCAACGAAAAAGGCCCAGGTTGAAGAAATTCTCATAGAACTGCGGAATATGGTTTCGCAAACTGAACCATTCTCTGCCGTCGTGGCAACCTGTGTCCGAAGTCAGGGAATTTCATGGTTAAATAGAGCAGTCGTTGGGTAAAGACAGTGAATGAAAGCCTTCCATTTTCAATACGAATTTTTGTTGCCGACGGCGACCCAGATGGATTGCGGATCATTGAGCGGTCTAACTGGAATGGCAGGGCTATGGTATTCCCACGGCCTTTACTGCCGGAAGTGAAGAAACGTGAGGAATTTGACCGCACCGGCGTCTATTTGCTCCTGGGCCCGAGAGAAGATGGTGAAGGGGAATTGCTCTATATCGGCGAAGGCGATCCGGTAAGGCCACGGTTGGAAAATCACTTCTCACGGAAAGACTTCTGGAACAGGGGTGTCTTTTTCGTCACCGGCCAGGAAAGTGCACTGAACAAAGCTCATGTGCAATATCTTGAAGCTCGGCTGATAGAATTGGCTCATGCTGCCAAACGCATGTCGCTGGATAATCAAAACCAACCCAACCGCCCTACACTCAACGAAGCAGATCAAGCTGATATGGAAGTATTTCTGGGGCACATGCTACAGATTTTACCATTGCTCGGAATTTCAGCCTTTGAAAAACCCACAACGACAAAAACAGCGCGAAAGAATCACCTGTTCATCAATTCCAAAGGGGTAAAAGCCGAAGGTTATGAATCCACCAGCGGGTTTGTGGTCTGTGAGGGGTCTCAAGCAGTTCTCAAGACCGTTCCCTCCATGAAAGCCCATGTGCGTGGCATGTACGATAACAGAGAAAAACTCATCAGCTCTGGTGTGTTGATCCCAACGGATAACTGTTACCGTTTTGCTCAGAATTATAGTTTCAGCTCTCCCTCCACGGCAGCAGCTGTCGTGATGGGCCGTAGCGCCAATGGCCGAGTCGAGTGGAAAGACAAATCCGGCAAGACTCTAAAATCTATTCAGGAGGAGCTATCCGGAGAGTGAGAATGACAATTCCTTTACATGAAGAAACATCGTCAAAAAAATCTATCAATGAATTGACCCTGGACTGATATCATGAATGAATCAACCTGTAACGTATCACTTAACATTCCCAGTTATGAACCATTGCCAATTTTTTAAATATTTAACAACCTCATATAAATATATTCTCCTAATCGTTTTAGCGGAAAACTATTTATCGATTAAGATCAGAAAGTATTTTAGCTGCCTCCTCTTCTGTGATCTTGGAAAGTGCATTTTCAATTCTTGCCTGTCTTTCAGGTGTAATTTGAACTGGATTTGATGGCAACCCCCTAGATAAACCACTGATGGCGGCAAGAAATTCTCCTAAATGATTATCTATGTTATGTTTCTCTTCGAGTCGTTTAACTCGGTTTAAAATCCCCTTATTCATAATTTCTCCTCCAATGCCTGCAATCTGGCTTCAATGTCAGCCAATTCAAGAGCCTTTAAATGCCGATCAAAAATCTTCAAAATTTTATCCGCCTCCTCTGGCGTAAGCTCACCGGATGAAGTTGCATCGGCTATCGCCTTGGTAACAGCTGGCATATCTTCGACTTTCTTGAAGTCAGGCAATGATATTTTTACCGGGAAAGATTTCCGTTGAGGAACTAACCTCTCCATGCACACGCGTATCATTGTCGAGTCGCCTTCCTCGGCGAGCTCAATGGCTTTTTTGACAATATTTTCAGATTTGTCATCGAGTAGCTTTTGTGCCATTATGGTAGCACGATTCCGGCTGCCGGAAGGACAACCCCTTGGATTGCCACTGACACCTTTCTTAAAGGTGCCATCCTGATTTCTCCCTGAATTGTCAGGTTTTCTTTTTTTAGTAGTCACGAGTCTTCTCCTGTGGTGACACAAAAACGACCGTGGATAGAAGAAAGTCATCACTTTCCTGAACTCCTGCCTTTTCCATGGCCTTTTCTTTTGTTTCCTGGCCGACAATCCAAACTACTATCTTTTGCTCTTTGGCCGATTTGATTTTCTCCAACTTTCTAATTCTATTTTCAAGCCGGCTCATAATTTCGCCTCGATTTTCATAATTCGAGTAATAAGAGATGACCTTATATAGTGGCTAACATGTATACACGGGTGGTTACGCCACTCACCCCTGAATATATGATAATTTTCCTTTTTATTGCTCTATTCTTTGTTTTAGACTTTCCACCTGGGTGGCATATATGACACCCTAAACATGTTCATACTGATAATTTTGGATGGTGTTTCCGCCCGTGTCTATGGGTGGTGTTTTCACCCGTTGAGTTTGTTTTTTGTTAAGGTATCCTTTCTGGCGGGTTTCTTTACTCCGCTTGCTACAGATCATTCCTTCCCGCCATAATCTCCAGTTTTCCGAAAGAGCATAGATTGTTTTATCCTGCTGATATGCGCCCCCCCGATGGATAATCTCGATAAAACCTTTAGCCAGGAGTTCATCTATTGCCCGGATGATTCGTTTGCGTTCAATCCCCTCTACCTTGCCCTTCGGTTTCTTTGTCCAGAGGTTTTCAAGTTCTAAATATGTCATAGTTATGTTGTGCGCATTTTTCACCTTATAGTGGCCGTTCCCATCATTCCCTATATCTCTTTTGCCGAGAAATCGGATCAGCAACTGAGGTGCTGCGCCCCTAAGTGCCCAAAAAGCTCTTGAATTGAATAGATCTCTTTCAAGCCATGTCCCGGACTTCAGTCTTCCTTTTTTTCTTCCCATAGCTGTCAACTCCAGGCTACAGGTCAATACTGTCTTTTAAAAACATTACCAGTCCCCTTCAATCCGATCTACCTTGGGACAGGAATCAATCCATTGCTGAATATCATCTGATCGCCAGGCTACGGCTTTAGGGCCAAGACGGACGGGGGCAGGAAAGGAACGGGTTTTGATGCGCATGTAAATTGCGCTGCGTTTCAAACCACAAACCTTTTCAACTTGCTTCAGTCGCAGCAACTTTGTTTCCACCATAGTACCACCTCATTTGGTTGAGATTGGAAAGTATTGGTCTATGGTGATATGATAGGATATTTGAAAATCAGGAAAATTGGCAATCTTGCAGAAAAGTATTCATTAATTGCCAAGGTTATCGTGATAAGAGTTTTCGGATGGAACTCTCAGTGTACAGGGTATCGAACAGGACGTTTGCAGCAGTGGCGACTACACGGTTAAGAGGCTTTCCAAAATGACGGAGATTCCTTTGTGCCATAATCCGGATAAACCTGATGGCCTTCGCATTCTTTGCAGCTTTTCCCGGCAAAGGTTCTTCTAAAATTTTTTCTCTGGATCTTTCTGCGATACGATCTATCAGCTCAGATACTTTTAGTTTTTGAGTGCCGGATTCTTCAATTCGGGCTCGATTCGACCAACCAAAATCTTCAAATATGTAAAAACCGTTAAAAATTATCCCGTCACTGAAGATTATGTGAGGGTCTAATCCATTCACTTTCAACAATCTTGCAAGCTGGTTAGAAAGTTTGGTGATTTGAGCTGATAATTCGTCACGTTCTTTAATCGATATAAAATGATAAGGAGGGAGGTCATAAGCAAGATGTGCTGATTCCAAAAAAGCCCTGACCCAAAGATCATCGTATAGACTACTGCCATGTTTTTTAAGCACTCTATTTTCTTGTCTTTGTAAAGACCTCCACAATGACACAAGCTCTGGTGTATTTTCGGTCAGTTTGAGAGCAACTGTAATGTACGATTCCGGGTAATAATAGTCGGGTTCAATTTTGAGCAAGGTGTTCCTTATTTTCTGAACATGTTCTGGCAGTTCAGAATCCGAGCATCTTCCTGACATGCTCACCTCTAACGATGATTCCTAATTGGTATTATTTCAGCCCCATGCTCCATCTGCTGTAAAAGATTAGCCCACCACTGCATCAACTCTCGGCGCTGCTCAAGGTATTCACTCCTGTTGTAGGCCTTCCTGACCTTGTTTCTCTGTTCATGGGCAAGGGCTTTTTCGATTATGTCGCCAGGAAATCCAGCCTCATTTGCTATTGTGCTGAATGTCGCCCTAAATCCATGTACAGTTGCCCTGGAATGATAACCTAATCGGTACATCGCGAAGAGCAAAGTGTTCTCTGACAGCTGTTTGGTGTGATCCCTTACCCCTGGAAAAATAAGCCCTTCTTTTCCATACATGCGACCAACCCGTTCCAATATGGCAAGTGCTTGCTTCGATAATGGAATATTGTGCGGTGAATCCATTTTCATCCGCTTTGCGGGGATTCTCCAGAGTTGTTCATCAAGGTTGATTTCATCCCAAGTGGCTCCCCTTACCTCACCACTCCTGGCAGCGGTCAATATTGTAAACTGCAGTGCTAATTTCGTCGTTATGTGAATATCACCTTTCGTTAAATCTCTCAGGAATTGCGGAAGATCTCCGCTTGATATTGCAGCTCTGTGCCGAACTCTTCGGGTTTTTAACACCCCCTTCATATCAGCCGCAGGATTATAAGTAGCTCGCCCTGTTTGGACACCGTAGCGGAAAACAGCATTCATTCTCTGCAGAACCTTCCTGGCTATTTCCAACGATCCCCGATCTTCAATTTTTCTGAGAACGTTAAGGACCTGCGGTGGTGTTATGGTATCGATTGGCAGTTCCCCAATATCAGGAAAGGCATCAAACCTGAGTGTTCCCAATACAGCATCAGCATGATCCTTGCTCCATCCTTCACGCTGCTTAGAAACCCATTCAAGAGCAATATTTTTAAAAGAGTTCTCTTTGGCCTCTTTATGGGCGAGTTGCCTGTCTATCTGGTGTTGAATCTCCTGGCGCCTCAATAAGGCAGGATTCTTACCTTCTTTCACCAACTCTCTTGCTTCCATGCGAGCATATCTGGCCTGTTCAAGACCCATTTTGGGGTATTCACCCAGTGTGAAAGTCGACTCTTTCCCACCAAGCCGGAAACGATACCTCCATGTCATGAGACCAGACGGTGCAACATATAAATGCATACCATGACCATCCGGCAGTTTATATGCTCTGTCTTTGGGCTTTGCGTTACGAACCTGAACAGCTGTTAGTTTAGACATTATCGACCTCCCATATGCGGGTACAAGATATGAGGGTATTTGGATTCACTTAGGACTACCCCTACTGTACCCGCTAATTTTTACGGATGTCAATGAAAAATAATGGCACATGATGGAAAGAAAAAACCCGCAAACCATTTCTGGATGCGGGTTTAAAAACCATCTATGGATGCAGATGGATTAGTATTTGGTGCCGGAGGTCGGAGTCGAACCGACATGGGCGTGAAGCCCGCTGGATTTTGAGTCCAGTGCGTCTACCAGTT
>ENA-OSEO01004226-OSEO01004226.1-sediment-metagenome-genome-assembly--contig:-NODE-4226-length-15454-cov-3.663588_pt1 | contig 15454 bp, 15 predicted proteins | sample MGYA00237883_ERZ534232 | MGnify/ENA metagenome assembly ERZ534232 | reverse complement strand
TTCCGAAGAGATTCGTGTGGCCATCTCCGAACAGATCGAGGCGATTGTCGAGACGGTAAAAATCGCTCTGGAACAGACCCCGCCGGAGCTGGCGGCGGACATCGTCGACCGGGGCATCGTGTTGACGGGGGGGGGTGCGTTGCTCAAAAACCTAGACAAGCTTTTAAAGGAAGAAAGCGGCCTTCCCATCACCATTACCGAAGATCCCCTCTCGACGGTCGCCGTCGGGTCCGGAAAGGTATTGGATAGTATCGAAATTCTCAAACAGGTGGTAATTTCATAGCTTCATGTTCTCAAAGAAGACCTTGATGATCGTTGGCATGATCATTCTCATCGCCGTCAACATCACCGTTCTTTCCATTTCCGCCAAGCGTCGAAATCTGTCCTATGATCCCGGCCAGCTCAGCCTGTTCATCATCGCACCGGTTCAGGATACCATCCATCGCGCACTGAATTTCATCGGCGGCATCTGGAGCCGCTATTTTTTTTTGGTCACGGTAGCCCACCAAAACGATGCGCTCAAACAGGCGCTCGCCAGAGCCACCGAGCGGAACCGGCAGCTTGCAGAAATCGAGCTTTCCAATCAGCGGCTCCGGAACCTGCTCAATTTTCAACAAAGCATAACCCACCAGGTTCTGGCGGCCGAAGTCATCGGAAAAGACCCGTCCCCCTGGTTTAAAATGATCATCATCGACAAGGGAAAGCGGGAGGGGATTCAAAAGGGGTTTCCGGTGGTCATTCCCGAGGGGATCGCCGGGCAGGTCATCGAGGCGGCCTATCTCTATTCCAAGGTGCTGCTGATCATCGATCCCAACAGCGCGGTGGACGCACTGGTGCAGCGCACCCGGTCCCGGGGATTGATCAAGGGCGGGGTCGGGGGAAAGTGCCTGTTCAAATATGTCTTGCGGAAACATGAAATTCGGGTGGGGGATACGGTCATATCTTCCGGCTTGGACGGGGTCTATCCCAAGGGGCTGCACATCGGCAAGATCTCCGGGGTGATTCGACGAAACGCGGGCATCTTCCAGGAAGTTACCGTCACCCCCGATGTCGATTTCGAAAAACTGGAACAGGTCCTGGTGATGCTCAAACAAACCCAGGATGAGAAAAGCGGCAGCCGATGACCTATATCTTTCACAGCCTCCTCTGTTTGGTGCTGGTGATCGTTCAGACCGTGGTGCTTCCCGGATTCGGGGGGGGCGGGGTTTACGACCTGCTGCTGATGTTTGTGTTCTTTTTGGGTCTGTATCGTCCCGCCCGTGAAGCCGTCCCCGTCATCGTCATTCTTGGCTTCATCCTGGACAACCTGTCCGGAGCGCCCTTCGGTGTCTATTTGACCGCTTATTTCTGGCTCTTTTTCTCCGTGCGATGGATAACCCGATTTTTCAGGGTTCGAAACCTTGTCTTGATGCCGGTGATCATCGCCTCTGGCATTTTAATGAAAAATGTTGTATTCATCGGCACCGTTGCCATGGGCTTGAGTTGGCCGGAGTTTCATCTGGGGGTTGCGCAAAAAGTGGGGTATCAGCTGCTCTGGGCGCTGGCTACCGGTCCGGTGATCATTGTTTTTTTCAGCTGGCTTCACACCAGATGGGAACAGTGGTTGCTCCGGTTGGCCGACGAACAAAACGGCAATACCCTTTAGGACGATCCACCCTTCGGGTCCCAGCGGTGGGAGGAGCCCCGCCACCGGACAGGGAGCATGTTTTGGCCGAGTCGAAAAAAACATCCGAAGTCAACTGGTTCAAGCAGCGTCTGACCCTTGCCATGTTTTTCATCATGGCCGCTTTTGCCCTGTTGATTGCGCGCAGCTTTTACCTCCAAGTCATCGAGCGGGACGAATTCAGCCGGCTGTCCGAAAACAATTGTATCCGCCTTCAGAGCATCGATCCGCCCCGAGGAATGATTTTCGACCGCGAGGGAACGCTTCTGGTGGAGAATCGCCCCTCCTTCGATCTGAACATCGTCCTGAAGGATGCCAAGCCGGTGCGGCAGACCCTTGAACATCTCTCGGTCTATGCGCAGGTCAGCGCCGAGGAATTGTCGTCGAAACTCGAAAGAAAAAACGGCCTTTCCCTGTATAAGCCGACCCTGATAAAGGCGGACATCGGGCGGGACTCGCTGGCCGCCATCGAAGTGCGCCGATTTGATCTGCCGGGGATCGAAGTCAATGTCAGGTCCCTCCGGCATTATCTCCGAAGGGGAACCTCGGCGCACATCATCGGTTACTTGGGTGAAATCAATTCCGAAGAGCTTAAAGGCGACGCTTATCCGGATGCCCGTTCGGGCGACTTTGTCGGAAAATTCGGGGCCGAAAAGTCGTTTGATCGGTACCTGCGAGGGAAACGCGGGGGGCAGCAGGTGGAAGTCAATGCCACCGGCCAGGTGGTTCGTGTGCTCCAGACCGTGGACGCGCAACCCGGACACAACATCTATCTGACCATTGATCAGGCTTTGCAGGAAAAGGCCCAGGATCTGCTCGAGGGGATTGCCGGTTCCGTCGTGGCCATGGATCCAAACACCGGAGAGATCCTGGTCATGGTCAGCAGCCCGTCCTTTGACCAGAACGCTTTTGTCAGCGGGCTTTCTCGGGATCACTGGCGGGAATTGATCACCAACCCCTTCCGACCGATGGAGAACAAGGCCATTCAGGGCGAATACCCGCCGGGATCGACCTACAAGATCATTACCGCCATTGCCGGTCTCGAAGAGGGCGTGATCGATCGGCACACCACCTTTTTCTGCCCTGGGTTTTACCGGTATGGGGATCGGGTTTTTCGATGCTGGAAAAAGGGAGGGCATGGGACCGTGGATGTCGAGCGTGCGCTGGAGGAGTCCTGTGATGTCTTTTTTTACCAGGTGGGACAAAAACTGGGGGTCGATCGGCTGGCCTGGCATGCCAAGGCTTCCGGTCTGGGAGAACCCACCGGCATCGATCTGGATCACGAAGCCAGCGGATTGATTCCCACCGCAGCATGGAAAAAGAACCGCACCGGTGTTCCCTGGCAGCGGGGCGAGACCCTTTCCATCGCCATCGGCCAGGGGTACGATCTGGTCACACCGCTTCAGATGGCGGTCTTAACCGCAGCCGTGGCAAGCAACGGTATCAGCTATAAACCCATTATCATCCGGCGGATTGAAACCGCCGAAGGAAAAATCGTTTTTGAAAACAAGCCCAAGGTTGCCCGGAAATTGCCCGCCAGCAAACAGACCCTGGAGATTGTCAGACGCGGCTTATGGCAGGTGGTCAACGGGGATCGGGGAACCGCACGGGTGGCAAAGGTAAAGGGAATCGAAATCTGCGGGAAGACGGGGACATCCCAGGTGGTGGGCCGAAAGAAAAATGAGGTGGCCAGGGACGTCGAGAGGGCTGCCCATCAGAAAGCGCACGCCTGGTTTGTCGCCTATGCACCGGCAGAACACCCGCAGATTGCCGTGGCCGTTGTGGTGGAAAACGGCGAGCACGGCTCCAGCGCTTCGGCACCCATTGCACGGGAAATCATCAAGTCCTATCTCAACAGACCGCATCCTTCATGGCATATCAAGGGAAACTCAGAGGACCATCTGGTATCGTCCAATGCAAAATTCGGAACATGAAACCAATCTGATGATCGACCGGCGTCTCGTCCAGTGCTTTGACTGGGGAATGCTGGGGCTTACCCTGCTGCTGGCCGGGGTGGGGGTGCTGACCATTTACAGTGCAGTCACCGCCGGCCTGCCGGTACCGGAACGGATGGTCTATATCAAACAATTGGTATGGTTCGGGGTCGGTTTTTTTCTGATGATCGTCACCTTCTTGTTTGATTACAAGAAGCTGGATCAATGGGCGTTTGCCATTTACGCGGGCAGTATCCTGTTGCTGGTCTGCGTGCTGATTTTCGGAAAACACATCGGCGGAGCTCGCCGATGGCTGGCTTTGGGCCCCATTTCGGTTCAGCCCTCTGAAATGGTCAAGATCGCCCTGATCATCATCCTCTCCCGGCAATACGCAAAAACAGCCACCAAAAAGGGGCTGACCCTTCGCGAACTGATCCTGCCGATCCTTTTGACGGCAGTCCCTTTTGTTTTGATTGTGAAGCAACCGGATTTGGGAACCGCACTGCTGCTGGTGTTGATCGCCGGGTCGATCACCCTTTTTGTGAAGATCGAGCGGAAGTCGCTGCTCTGCATCATGGGAACCGGTTTGATCAGCGTACCCCTGGTCTGGTCTCTTCTGAAGGGGTACCAGAAGCAGCGCATCCTGACCTTTCTCGACCCGGAACGGGACCCGCTGGGAGCCGGATATCATATCATCCAGTCAAAAATCGCCATCGGCTCCGGGATGATTACCGGAAAGGGATTCTTGAAGGGAACGCAAAATACGCTTTCCTTTCTTCCCGAGCAACATACGGATTTCATTTTTTCGGTTTTTGCCGAGGAATGGGGTTTTGTCGGCTCGGCGGTTCTGATTCTCATCCTTCTGGTCTTCATCGTGTGGGGGCTGAACATCGCGTATGGATGCAGGGATCCGTTTGGAATCATCCTCGCCTTCGGGATCACCACCCTGATCTTCTGGCAGGTGTTTATCAACATCGGAATGGTGATGGGGCTCATGCCGGTTGTCGGAATCCCCCTGCCGTTTATCAGTTACGGGGGGTCTTCGATCATCACCATGATGCTGGGGGTGGGGCTGCTGATGAACGTCAGCATGCGCCGGTTTCAGCTGGAATAACCGATTCTTTTCAACCCCCCTCCAGACCCTGCAACGCTTCGAAAAATTTTCAAAAAACCTTTGACAACCCGCAAGCGCTAATGGTATAGACCGCCGCAGCTTAAAGGGTATGCGCCGGGCCTTGCGCCCCGGTAATCCATCGCCCTGGCGAGGGGTTTTATGGTAAGCATCGACGGTTCGCTGATCATACAGATTGTCAATTTCGTGTTCCTCATTTGGATGTTGAACCTCGTACTTTACCGGCCGATCCGCAAAATGCTGCATCAGCGCAACGAAAAAGTGAACGGACTTGAAAAGAGCATTCAAACATCGTTACGCGATGTCCGGGAAAAAGATGCGGCATTTTCAAGGGGTATCCAGACGGCCAGGGAAAAAGGACGGCAGGAAAAGGATGCCATGGTGAATGCGGCGGCCGAGGAGGAAAAGCGGATCATCGAGGCCATCCACCGAAAGGCCCAGCAGGAACTGGATGCCGTTCGCAAACGGATCGCGTCCGAGGCCGAAGACGTTCGCGCCGCCCTGCAAAAGGAAATCGATGAATTCGCCCGGATCATCGGACATAAAATACTCGGGAGGTCGGTCTGATGAAATTTTCGGCGTTTGGGCAACGGGTTCCAGGGACCAATCCCAAGGCATTGCTCTGTCTTTCGCTCTTTGTCTTACTTGTTGCGGCCATCCCCATGGGATGGGCAAGCAGTGAGGGCGGAGGACACGGTGAATCCTCCGGCGCAAAAGGGTGGGTGGCCACAGACACCTATCGGGTGATCAATTTTGCCGTTCTGGCCGGGGGGCTGTTTTTGCTGCTGCGAAAACCGATTTCCCAGGCGCTCAAGGGAAGAATCCGAGACATTCAGGATCAGCTCAATGACCTGGAGCGCAAAAAGAAGGAAGCCGAAGCGCAGCTGGCCGAATACAATGAAAGGCTTTCGCTGTTGAATCGGGAAGCAGAAAAGATCATTTCCGAGTACGCCCTTCAGGGACAGGAGGCCAGCGCTCGGATCATCAAAGAGGCCGAAGCCGCCGCAGGCAAGATCGAAGCGCAGGCCAGGCGAAACATCGAGCAGGAATTCAAGCAGGTCAAAGAACAGCTTCAATACGAGGTTCTTGAAAAGGCACTGGGCAAGGCGGAGGCCCTGCTCAAAGAAACCGTCACGGCAGATGACCAGGACCGGCTGGTGGAAGAATATCTGGACAAGGTGGTGACAGGGTGAAAAATTTGGCGATCGCAAGACGCTATGCGAAGGCGCTGTTGATCATCGCACGGGAAGACGGGCGGGCGGACATCTATCGGGAGGAACTGGATGGGATGGTTCGCCTGCTGGATCGTGAAAAGGCTTTGGCACGTGCCATCACCAATCCGCTCTATGGTGCGGCGAGCCGCAGGGGGGTATTAACCGAAACGCTATTGAAGCTGAACCTTTCCCAGATGATGAAATCCTTCCTGCTGTTGCTGTTTGACAAAGGGAGAATCGGGTTTTTGGGCAGCATCAACGCATATTATCAGCAGTTTGCCGATGAATTGAAAGGGGTTGCCCGGGCGGAGCTGGTATCTGCCACACCGCTTTCCGATCAAACCGTTGATAAGATTCAAAAATCACTCTCAAAAATGACCGGCAAAGCGATCGTGTTGAATATGATGCAGGATCCCGGCCTCATCGGAGGCGTGGTGACCAAAATCGGAGATCTTATTCTCGACGGCAGTATTAAAACCCAGTTGATGAACATGAAGGAATCTTTAAAAAGGGGCGAGCGAGTCTAATGGAACTTAGAGCCGAGGAAATCAGTCAGATCATCAAGGAACAAATCAAGGATTACGACAAGAAGGTCGAGCTGAGCGAGACCGGGGTGGTCTTGTCGGTGGGGGACGGCATCTCCAGGGTTTACGGTCTTGAAAAGGTCATGGCACTTGAGCTGGTCGAGTTTCCGGGCGGAATTCTGGGGCTGGTGCTGAACCTTGAGGAAGATAACGTGGGCGTGGCCATCATGGGGGAGGATATCCACATCAAGGAAGGGGATATCGTCAAACGGACCGGTCGGATCGCCCAGGTTCCGGTCGGTGAGGCCGTTTTGGGCCGCGTCGTGTCTGCTGTGGGCGAACCGCTGGACGGTAAGGGGCCGATCGATGCAAAAGAGTATCGCCGCGTGGAAATGGTCGCACCGGGGGTTATCGCCAGAAAGAGCGTCCACGAACCCTGCTATACGGGGCTTAAGGCCATCGATGCCATGACCCCGGTGGGGCGCGGCCAGCGGGAATTGATCATCGGAGACCGGCAGATCGGAAAGACCGCTTGCGCCATCGATGCCATTCTGGCGCAGAAAAATACCGACATTTACTGCATCTACGTCGCTTGCGGGCAGAAAAAATCCACCGTGGCCCAGGTGCATGCGGTGCTCGAGAAGCACGGCGCCATGGAGTACACCACCGTTGTGGCCGCCTGCGCCAGCGACCCGGCAACCCTCCAATATATCGCTCCCTATGCGGGATGTGCCATGGGCGAATACTTCCGGGACAAGGGGCAGCATGCATTGATCATTTACGATGATCTATCCAAACAAGCGGCCGCCTATCGGCAGGTCTCCCTTCTGCTGCGACGACCGCCGGGCAGGGAGGCGTATCCGGGGGATATTTTTTACAATCACTCCCGCTTGCTGGAACGTGCGGCAAAGCTCAACGATGAACTCGGCGCGGGTTCGCTGACCGCACTGCCGATCATTGAAACCCAGGCCGGGGATGTCTCCGCCTACATCCCCACCAACGTGATTTCGATTACCGACGGTCAGATTTATCTTGAACCGGGGCTGTTTTTCGCGGGGGTCCGGCCTGCCATCAACGTGGGGCTGTCCGTGTCTCGTGTGGGGGGGGCCGCGCAAGTCAAGGCCATGAAACAGGTGGCGGGAACCCTGCGACTCGATCTGGCCCAATACCGGGAACTGGAAGCGTTTGCCGCTTTCGGCAGCGATCTGGACGCAGCAACCCAGCGGCAATTGACCCGGGGAGCCCGGCTGGTTGAAATACTCAAGCAACCCCAGTATCAGCCGCTGTCAATGGAAAAGCAGGTGACGATCCTTTTTGCCGGCACCCGGGGATTTCTGGACAAATTGCCGGTGGATGCCCTGAACCGATACGAGACCGGGCTATATCCTTTTATCGAGGCGCGTTACCCTCAAATTCTAGCCGAGCTCAAGGAAAAACAGGCGATCGGCGAGGATCTCGACAAGCAGATGACCGAAGCGCTGACAGTCTACGGCGAAGAGTTTAAAGATACGATAAAATAGGTATGGGTTGGCCGGTGGTTTTTGCCGTTTTCACTCCACATAACAGACAACCCATAACCATTCAGCTCAGGGTATGAATTCATGGCAACCTTGAAAGATGTTAAAACAAAAATCAATGCGGTTCGCAAAACCAAGCAGATCACCCGGGCCATGAACATGGTTGCGGCATCCCGGTTGCGCGGAGCACAGACCAATATGGAGGCGTTTCGGCCCTATGCGGGCAAATTCGCAGAGGTCCTCGGCAGCCTTGCGAAACGCTCGGGCGAAGAGCTGCTGCACCCCTTGTTGATCCACCGCCAACCGGTGCGAAACGTTCATCTGGTGATGTGTACGTCGGACAGGGGGCTCTGCGGCGGTTTCAATTCAAATCTCATCCACAAGGTCGAAGCTTTCCTCAAGGAGAGGGCTGACCGCAACATTTCGTTTTCCTTTACAAATTTTGGCAAAAAGGGGCGAAACTGGTGCCGCAAGACCAAACAGACCATCGTGGCCGAACACCTGGGGGTGGTCGGCGGGACCTTTAACTTCAATGTGGCGGCGATCACCGGCCGCACACTGGTGGATCGGTTTCTCGACGGCACCTATGACGAGGTCCATGTGATCTATGCGGAATTTGTCGGCATGGCCAAACAGGTGCCGATGATCAAACAGATTTTGCCGATACCGCCGATCGACAGGGCCGAAAGTCCGGTGGAGGCGGCCGACCAAACCTATCTGCCCGAACACATTTGCGAACCTTCACCGGATGAATTGTTCGCTGAGATGCTTCCGCGAAATGTCTTTGTGCAGCTTTTCAGCGCCTTGCTCGAGACTTCCACCAGCGAACATGCCGCCCGTATGATGGCGATGGATAATGCCACCAAGGCGTGCAATGACATGCTGGGAAATCTCACTCTGATTTACAACAAGGCACGCCAGGCCGCCATTACCGCCGAGCTGATGGACATCGTCGGCGGGGCCGAAGCCTTGAGAGGTTAGCCCGGAAAGATACGGTTATTCGTTGCCCGAAATCTGCTGGCTGAACAACGGGTAACCTATACCCCATAACGATTTTGGAGGTTTTAGATGACAGAGAACATTGGAAGGGTCCTTCAGGTCATGGGACCTGTCGTCGATGTGGAGTTCGAGCAGGGCAAGCTGCCGACGATCTATACGGCGCTGACCCTCAGCAATCAGACCATCAACGATGAACCGGACAATCTTGTTGTCGAAGTGGCCCAGCATCTGGGGGATAATGTGGTGCGGACCATCGCCATGGATATCACCGACGGGCTTGTGCGGGGAATGCCCGTCAAGGATACCGGCCAGCCGATTCGCATGCCCGTTGGCGAGGCCAGTCTCGGACGGGTCATGAATGTGGTCGGCCGACCCGTGGACGGGCTGGGGCCGGTCAGTCAGGAAAAGATGCTGCCCATTCATCGAGAGGCCCCCAAGTTTACCGAACAGGACACCACGGTGCGCGTATTGGAAACCGGTGTTAAAGTGATCGATCTTCTGGTCCCCTTCCCCCGGGGCGGCAAGATGGGCATGTTCGGGGGCGCCGGTGTCGGTAAAACGGTCATTATGATGGAGATGGTTCACAACATCGCCATGCAGCACGGGGGTATATCCGTGTTTGCCGGTGTGGGGGAGCGTACCCGTGAAGGCAACGACCTGTACCATGAGATGAAAGAATCCGGGGTTCTGCCGAAGGCCGCTCTGATTTACGGCCAGATGACCGAACCGCCCGGAGCCCGCGCCCGTGTTGCGCTTTCGGCGCTGACTTGTGCGGAGTATTTTCGGGATAATGAGGGCCAGGACGTGCTCATCTTCATCGATAACATCTTCCGTTTTACCCAGGCCGGATCAGAGGTGTCCGCCCTGTTGGGGCGAATGCCCTCTGCGGTGGGTTACCAACCCACCTTGGCGGTCGACCTGGGAGAACTCCAGGAGCGGATCACCTCCACCGACAAGGGGTCGATTACCGCCGTGCAGTGCGTCTATGTGCCCGCGGACGACCTGACCGACCCGGCTCCGGCGACCACATTCGCCCATCTGGACGGCACGGTGGTGTTATCCCGTCAAATCGTTGAACTGGGGATTTACCCGGCGGTGGATCCTTTGGATTCCACCTCCCGAATACTTGATGCCGCTTATATCGGAGAGGAGCATTACCGGGTGGCCCGGCAGGTGCAGCAGATTCTACAAAAATACAAGGAACTTCAGGATATCATCGCCATCCTCGGAATGGAAGAGCTGTCCGATGAAGACAAGGTTACCGTGGCCCGCGCCCGAAAAATACAACGCTTTTTGTCCCAGCCTTTCCATGTGGCGGAAGCATTCACCGCAAGACCCGGAAAATACGTGAAGATAGAGGAAACGGTCAGAAGTTTTAAAGAGATTTGTGAGGGAAAGCACGACGACATTCCCGAACAGGCATTTTACATGGCCGGCGGTATCGATGAAGTGGTCGAGAGAGCCAAAGAGATGGCGGAAGCCGCTTAAGGGGTGGGAAATCTATGGCTGGGAACATTCGATTGGAAATCGTAACGCCCGAGAAGTCCGTGGTTGATGAAGATGCCCAGATTGTCATGGCGCCCGGGGTGCTCGGAGAGTTCGGTGTACTGATTCACCACACCCCGTTTATGACCACGTTGAAGATCGGAACCGTACGATATCGAGATGCCGGCGGAAAAGAGCGGTTCGTGTTTGTGAGCGGCGGGTTCGCCGAAGCCCTTCCGGACCGGGTGGTGATCCTGGCGGAGTCCGCGGAGCGGAGGCGCGATATCGATATTGAACGCGCGCGGGCCGCGTTGGAGCGTGCACAGAGCCGTTTGCACACCGAAGACGACAAGAGCATTGACTTTGCCCGGGCCAGGGGAGCGCTTGAAAGAGCGATATTCCGAATCAAGCTGGCTGAAACCAAAAACTGAACCGTTTCGCGTTTCGGCCTGAAAATATCCCCAAAGGGGCGGACCGTCGAGTGGGTCTGCCCTTTTTCGTTCGTGATCAACGAGATGGAAAGACACACCGATAGGTCGACTCGATTGCATGAGCAGATTGCCGTGGTTGTCCTGGCCGCCGGGCTCGGCACACGCATGAAATCAAACCGGGCAAAGGTGCTTCATGAACTGATGGGTCGCCCCATGATCCTGTATGTGGTCGAATCGGCCAAACAGGTGGCCGCAGACGTCATCATCGTCACCGGGTACCAGTCCGATACGGTTCAGTCGGTTGTTTCTGCACACGCAACCGTTTGTTTTGCCTATCAAGCCGAGCAGCGGGGAACGGGCCATGCCGTTCAGACCGCACTGCCTTATTTAAAGGATGCCGTCCGGCATGTGCTGATACTGTCCGGTGATGTGCCGTTGCTCACCGGCCGAACGATCGCCAGGCTGGTGGCCGACCATGAAACCTGCCGGAGCGATATCACCCTGCTGGCAGTGGACATGGCGGAGCCCAAAGGGTACGGGCGGGTGCTGATGGATGGGAACCGGAATGTGCTCCGAATCGTAGAGGAGGCGGATGCAACACCGGATCAGAAACGGATCCGAACGATCAATTCAGGAATTTATTGTATTCGGAAAGAAACGCTGTTGTGGGCGATACCCAAACTTCGGCCCGACAATGCCCAGGGCGAGTTCTACCTGACGGATATCATCGAAATCGGCAAGCGTTTTGGAAAGGCCGTCGGGGTGGTGTTCGGTGAGGATCCCGAAGAAATCACCGGGGTCAACACCCTGGACGATCTGGATGCGGCCCATCGGATCCTGCAAAAACGTCAAATGAAAACCTCTTGACTTTGTCGCGCAGGTGACATTATACTGAAAAAAATTCTCATGAGGTGAAAGATTGGGAAACGAAGAGATTTTAAAACAGTTTGATGAAATAGAGCGGAAAATTGGTAGGATGGTTGAGGTCTCAAAGTCCCTAGAGACCGCAAACGATGAATTAAAGAAGAAAAACGACACCTTAGAGAAGGAACTTCAAGGCAAGGCCAATAGCGAAAAACGTTACCTTGAAGAAAGGGACCTGATCCGGGCAAAAGTCGACAATCTGCTGGTCAGACTCCAAGAGATTACGGAAAAGACCAAATAAAATGCATCTTTAAGGAAAGGTAACATCAGGTATTAGTGGAACAGCTTGTAACCGTGGAGCTTTTTGGGCAACCCTATAAGTTCAGAGCCCAAACCGAAAATGCCAAGGCGCAGCAAGTCGCCGATCTGTTGGTGAATGAGGTCGCACGCGTACAATCCAAACAAGCAAAGGAGACACCGGGGATTAATCACATTGCTATTTTGATCATCGCTGCTCTCAATATTGCAAGTGAAAATCTCGAAATCAAAAAGAATTACACGGAACTGGTACGCGACATATCCGAACGATCGGCCTTCTTGATTCGCCAATTGGATGCAAGGATCCATTGACGGATTGCTTGTCCGTATTTTTGCGTGAAAACCCACGGCTGTTACCTTAATGCATGGAATCGGCAGATCGATCGGGCCGGGTTTGAGGCGCAGGCGTTCAAAGGTTTTAGAGAAACCCCTGCCGTGTTCGTGATTGGAAGATGTTCTTTGATCCAACACCTCTCATAAGGGAACCTTCGCTGGTTTTGGTGTGCATGTTCTGCTTTTGCAGAAAAGCCTGAAAAAACCATAAGGGGCCCAGGTAAGATTTTAGGTTCAAAGGCCTGCCAACACGGCACAGAGGTGGGGGTTTCCTGCAAACAGGATTTGCAGCCGGAGGCAACTTCCGCCACCCATCATTCTTCGCTTCCCATCAACGGTTGTTCCCATCTTGAGTCCTCGGAGAAGAGTTCCATTTTACCGGCGGTCGTGTTTCCGTCGGTGGAAGCCTTATTTCTTTGGAAACCGAACCCTTCGGTTAAAATAAACAGTGGGTTCATCACCCGTCAGGCCTGGATGAGGATGCGACGGGGGGGTGATCCCATCGGCTAAGGAGAAAGTTCATGATAACGAATTATTCCACCATCGGATTATCCGCTTTGGGATTCGGCATTGGTTTCATCATCGCCTACTGGCTCAAAGGCCTGGTGGTTTCCAGGAAGGTGAAATCCGCACAGGTCGAGGCGTCGCGAATCATCGAGGAGGCGCAGCGCAGAGCCGAAACGCTGGTCAAAGAGGCGGATATCGAAGCAAAAAACCTGCTGTTTAAGATGAAGACCGAATTTGACAATGAAACCAAAGAGACCCGATCGGAATTGAAAAACAGAGAACAGCGGCTGCTTCACAGGGAAGAGAGTCTGGAGCGGAAAATCGAGCAGTTGGATCACCGGGATCGCGATATCACGCGAAAAGAGAAAGAGTTGAAAAAAAAGCAGGAGGATGCCGAGGAAAACGAGAACAGATACCAGGCGCTTATCGACGAGCAGCGGCAGCAACTCGAAAGGATTTCAGGCCTGACCACCGAACAGGCCAAGGAGTTGCTGATACGATCCATGGAAAATGAAGCCCGTTATGAAGGGGCAAAGCTCATTAAGCGGATCGAAAATGAGACCAAGGAAGCGGCGGACAAGAAGGCCAAAAAGATCATGGCGACAGCCATCCAGCGATATGCCGGAGATTATGTGGCGGAGCGGACGGTTTCGGTTGTTCAACTGCCCAATGACGAGATGAAAGGAAGAATCATCGGGCGGGAGGGGCGCAACATCCGTGCACTGGAGGCGGCGACCGGTATCGATCTGATCATCGACGACACGCCGGAAGCGGTGATTTTATCCGGTTTTAATCCCGTACGACGAGAGGTGGCGCGGATTTCTCTGACCCGGTTGATCGCCGATGGGCGTATCCATCCGGCCCGGATCGAAGATGTCGTAAAAAAGGTCAGCCAGGAAGTGGAGCAAACCATCAAGGAGGCCGGAGAACAGGCGGCATTCGATCTGGGGATCCACGGGCTCCACAATAAGTTGATCAAACTTATCGGGCAGCTGAAGTTCCGAACCAGTTACGCCCAGAACGTGCTCCAGCATTCCATTGAAGTCGGTTTTTTAAGCGGAATCATGGCTGCCGAGTTGGGTCTCAACACCAAGCTGGCCAGGCGGATCGGATTGCTGCACGACATCGGCAAGGCTGTCGATCATGAGGTGGAAGGACCGCACGCGATCATCGGATCGAAGCTTGCCAAGAAATATGGAGAAACCCCCAAGGTGGTTCATGCTCTGGAGGCACATCACGAGGACGTGCCTCCAGAATCGGTTTACGCCCTGTTGGTGCAGGCGGCCGACAGCCTCTCGGGAGCGCGTCCCGGCGCGCGAAAAGAACTTTTGGAGAACTACATCAAGCGGTTGGAAGATTTAGAAAATATTGCCAATTCATTCAAGGGGGTGTCCAATTCCTATGCCATCCAGGCAGGCAGGGAGATTCGGGTGATCGTTGAAAGCGACAAGGTCTCGGACGAAGCCTCCGTCTTTCTCAGTCGGGATATCGTCAAAAAAATCGAAGAGTCTTTGACCTTTCCCGGCCAAATCAGGGTGATGGTCATCCGTGAGACCCGGGCCGTTGCCTATGCAAACAAATGAAATTCTAAGTCACTGACAACGGGGAATGCTGAAATGGCTGATACGAACGTTCTGACCATCCTGAAACAGCGAGGGTTTGTCGACCAGACCACCCATGACACGGAATTGTTTGAATATCTGGGACGTGGAGGGGCCACCTGTTATATCGGGTTCGATCCAACGGCCGCCAGCCTCCATGTGGGAAGCCTGGTTCCCATCATGGCGCTTGCCCACATGCAACGGCAAGGGCATCGGCCCATTGCACTGGTCGGCGGCGGCACCGGACTGGTTGGGGATCCGAGCGGGAAAACCGAGATGCGGCAGATGTTGACCCTCCAGGAGGTGGAGGCGAATGCACGGGGAATTCAGCGGCAACTGTCGCGATTCATCGACTTTCATCAGGACCGTGCGCTGATGCTCAACAATGCCGATTGGTTGACCCGGCTGAAATATATCCCTTTTCTCAGAGATATCGGCCGGCACTTTTCGGTCAACCGGATGATACGCGCCGAGAGCTACAGGATGCGGATGGAATCCGAAGAGGGGCTTAACTTCATCGAGTTCAACTATATGCTTTTACAGGCATATGATTATATTGAACTTTTTGATAATTATGGATGTCGACTGCAGATGGGGGGCAGCGATCAGTGGGGAAATATCGTTGCCGGTATCGAGTTGATACGGCGGATGCGTCAGGAGACCGCCTTCGGCATTACGTTTCCGCTGATTACCACCAGCAGCGGGGCAAAGATGGGCAAGACCGCAAAGGGAGCGGTATGGTTGGACCCTGTGCGGACCCCACCCTATGAGTACTTCCAATACTGGATCAACACCGATGACCGGGATGTTGAGCGCTTCCTGGCGCTCTTCACCTTTCTGCCCTGGGAGGAGGTCGGAACCGTTTCCGCATTGGCCGGATCCGACCTGAATGCGGCAAAGACCGTGCTGGCCTTTGAGACGACGTGTCTGGC
>ENA-OSEO01004225-OSEO01004225.1-sediment-metagenome-genome-assembly--contig:-NODE-4225-length-15459-cov-5.785854_pt1 | contig 15459 bp, 12 predicted proteins | sample MGYA00237883_ERZ534232 | MGnify/ENA metagenome assembly ERZ534232 | reverse complement strand
TCGAGGCCGATGGTGATCGCGCCGATCGCTTTGTCGCCGTCTTTGACCGGAACAGAAACCTGGACCAGGTAAGCCTGAGAGCTGTCGTCGAATTCCACATCGCCGATGTGAACGGCGCCGGCGCCATCCTTATAAGATTCCGTGAACTTGGCCTCGTCTCCCTGCCAGTAATCGGAAGTCTTATCGGTCAAGGCGACGAGTGCGCCCTGATTGTCCATCACAAAAATCTCCGCATAGTAAGGCTCCGATTCCTGTTTGCTTTTTAGATGCTTGCCGCAGTCGCTGTCCATCAAGACTTGCATGAAATCTGCCACCCCGGCCGTTGCCTGCCACTTCTCATCCATTTCTTTAATTTGATCGAGAGTTTTCCCTTTGGCGTTCTCCGCCTTGACCGCCTCAACGATTACCGGATCGGTCCCCATGGCGACCAGTTCCGTATTGGCCAGATCCACTACCTTCTGCGGCGCCTTTTCACCGGCAAAACCGATTCCCCAAGAAAGACCGAGCACTATGCCGATCACCACCAAAACTTTTGTTCTCTTCATTCCTTGCTCCTTTCCATGTCTTGTCCGTTGAGTATTGCGATTGATCCTTTTCACCTCACCCGCCCGACCTGTGCCAACGACACTGCCGACACATGAAATCTTTCTCTCCATCTGGAACCGCTTCGCCGTCGTGCCCTGCGCTGCCCATATGGATCATTTTTTCCAATACCGCAGTCACGTCGCTCCAATCACTGTCCCGATAGCTCAAAAAACGCGGGCGCAGGCGGTGCCCCATGGCAACGGTTGCGGCACATTGATCCGGCAGCACCAGAATAATCCTGATATCATCAAGGAGCTCAGCGAGGGCGACAACCTGTGCCAGCTGCTCATCGCTCGCCGGCACAAGAACAGCAATGGTTTCAATCGAGTCGAGGGGTTTCCGGAGCCGCCGGTCGAGCTCCTCAAGTGTGGAAAAGAGCTCCAGTCTCTCTCCATGGCATGTCCTTTCAATCGTAGCCTGGAGACGTGCTGCAATGTTATCGGCGTTTTCGCGGTAGAGAAGTATATTCATCCGTAGGTAACTTCCTTGCCAGGGGCGGTTGCGGCTCTTGCCTTACAGACCAAAACAGGTGTAAACAACTATCGGTATTTCGACATTTTTCTTAAGCAAAAATAATGCCGATTTTGCTGGAAAATTTTAGTTATGATATTTCAATGACTTAATGTTTAGCTGAAATACAAGCCTGGAGGAAAAAGCCGATCTGTCCGAAAAACCCTATCCGCAAATGCGGACTCGTTTCCGAAAAAGAGTGTTTTGGGGTTCCGGATGGAAACGAATTAAACAACACTAAAACCATTCCTGCATTGCCAAGACAACTTTCGGCAACAATGCGGAATGTCGATGGAGGTCAGACCATGACGATTGATATGCAACGATCGAAGCCCTACAAAAAGATGGCTGCAACCTGCCGCACGCGCCCGGTTGCAGAAAAACGCATCACCTGGCAGCGTTTTGAGTCGGCGCCCTTCCTGGGTGGACGTTTCCAGGTGAAGCCCCTGCGACGGCAGTTGATTGAATCCGCGGCAGCGTTTTGGCGCTTGTCTTATCCCGAGATCTACGGATCGCCGCATGAATTCCTGCTGGACCCGGACGAGTACGAAAAACTGGTGGCATTGGAAGAGACTTGGGATCGGGACGCCGGCAAAAAAGTCTACTGCATGACGGTAGTCGAAGAGCTGACCAGGGCTGAAGTGGTGTCGGCAACGCTTCTCACCAAGTTCGAGAAGAACCTGCAAGTCGAATATACTTTTGCGGCGACGCATCCCGACTATCGTAAGCAGGACATCACTGATGAATTGAGGCGCATCACGCACAAAATCTCCTACGGCTCGGGAGCCGAATACTTCACCACCTTTTGTGAAACCTGGCATGAGATCACCCAGTACTGGTGCATCAAGGGCGGGTGGAGGATTGCCGGAATTTTCCCCGGCAATTTTGTGCGCTGGAACGGAGGCGACGAGGAATACCGGGGCTGCACGGTGCATTTTTATCGGTTCGCCGAGGAAGGTCTCGCGCACACCACCAAACCGCAGGAATGGCACTTGGCTGCTCCCGTAAGGGTAGTTTGGGAGGCTCTGGAAAGGGCAAACCGTGAAATTGAAAATACCGTATATGCAAAGCCATCCCAAGGGTATTAGCACTGTTGGGCGGAAGTAACCGCCTCATGCAGAAGATACCGTGGATTCTTGCTCAGTCGCGGCGCACTTTGCTACCATGAATTGCGATGAATCCGATCTTCCCGATATCGGTTCTCCGGGCCGTGCTTTTGCGCCGGATAACCCAGGACCACCAGCGCCAGTGGAATGACCTGCTGCGGCAGGCTGAACAATTTGCGAAAGCCGAGCACCCGATCTTCCATGGGATAAATGCCGGTCCATACCGCACCGAGGCCCTTTTCGTGGGCGGCCAGCAAAAGATTTTGCGTAGCCGCCGCACAATCCTGGACCCAGAAGCCGTGAAATTTCTCCAAACCGGTGTCCCCGCAGACGAGAACTGCAACAGAGGCGTAGCGGCACATGGCGGCATAAGAATTGATAAATGGAATCCGATCAAGGAGGTTGCGCTCATCGACGACCACAAACTGCCACGGCTGCTGGTTACCCGCCGATGGAGCGCTCATGGCGGCGGCAAGCAACTCCTTGATCAGTTCGGCCGAAACGGGCTGATCGGTGTATTTCCGTATGCTTCTGCGCGTGTGGATTGCTTCCAGAGTATTCACTTTGGGCTCCTTATTTGTTAAGTTACTGCCATTTACTTTCATGAATCCGGTCCGCCCGACTTCGGTCCCGTTCGCCGGACTTGGTAAGGAAAAATCTACCGTCGTCAGCGCAGCGCAATGACCCTGCGGCATATTTATCCCTCCGGGTTGATATTCTGATTGATTCTAAACAAATTGTCAGGGTCGTACTTTCTTTTTACCTCCACCAAACGTTTATAGTTATCGCGATATGTGGCCTGAACACGCTCGGGGCCTTCCTCCATCATGAAATTGACATACGCTCCTCCTGCCGAGTGTGGATGCAGCGCCTCCCAATAGCCCCGCGCCCACGCAATCATGTGCTCGTTGTTGGCCGGGTCCGGATCAACTGCAACGATGACCTGAGACCAGAGGCAGTCCCGGTAGCTGAACGCGGTATCATTTCTGCCGACTCGATGCACGGCTCCATCGATCGGGTAGAGGTGCATCGTGGAAAGAGGTGTCGGCAGCTCAGAGCCGTGCTGCACATGAAGAGAGATGGCCTCGTCGCTCAATTCCTTCACGAAATCGCCCTTCCAATACCATTGAAGACCCGGCGGATAGAGACCGTCGAACATACTTTGCAGCTTCGGATAGGGCATCGGCCCCAAATGTTGGAATAGCGGCGCTCTGAAATCACGGACCGGCTGAAACGCTTTATCGAGCTCATCGCGCGGTCCGAAGTAGCACCATATGATACCGCACATCTTCTTGCCGTGCAGACTCTCCGGAAAGGGCGGCACCGGCGGTACGGTCAGAAACGCAAAAAAGCCGTAGAGATTTTCGCCCGCCTCCCGGGAGAACCGACGATACCAGCGGAGCACCTCTGCAGCTTGCTCCATCGGCCACAAGGTCGGCCCGGCATGGACCGTGCTCACCGGATGGAGCCGGAAGAGAAAGGATGTGACGATGCCGAAGTTGCCGCCACCGCCGCGAATCGCCCAGAAGAGATCCGGGTTCTCCGCCTCGCTCGCCTTCACAAAACGACCGTCGGCCAGCACCATGTCGACAGAAAGCAGATTGTCGATGGTGAGTCCGAACTTGCGCGTGAGATAACCGTGGCCGCCACCCAAGGTGAGACCTCCGACACCGGTTGTCGAAATGACGCCGCTCACGGCCGCCAACCCGAAGGCATGGGTCGCGTGGTCCACATCGCCCCAGCGGCAGCCGGATTCTACCCGCACGGTGTGCATCGCGGGGTCGACCCGTGTGCCTCTCATGCGGGAAAGATCTATAACCAGGCCGTCGTCGCACATGCTCAGACCGGGCCCGTTGTGACCTCCCCCTCGAACAGCGATCGTCAGGTTGTGCCTGCGGCCGAAGTCGACGGCATTGATGACATCCGCTGCATCCGCACATTGTGCGATCAAGCGGGGACGTTTGTCGATCATGGCATTGTATATGTTGCGCGTGGAATCATAGCGTGCATCACCGGGTTGGACCAGTGTACCACGCAGGCTCGTCTCCAAATCTTCGATGATTTTAGCATCAAGCATCACGTTCTCCTTTCATGATATCTACTGAATATCCCGCACGTTATGCTTCTCAGACTTTACAGTTTCATGATAAGAATGAGAGACGGAAATGCCAACGAGCAGAGTGCGCGGCATGTTTTTCAGCATCAACTTCAAAGCCGAATCCATCGAATGGGTACAGGGTATTCAGATAAAGTCGAAGCAGCCAGGCAGTACGGATCTAACAATTGATGATTTTTTCAGCATTATCCGTTATGCGAAGGCTTTGATTGGCGGACTTTTGGCGGAATTCGACGTGCAGCCGCCCGATCCGATGGCTTTCGCCAGGCATCTTTCGGGCGGCAACTTTAGTTAAAGTGCAAATGGTATCTTAGCTCTTCAGTAACTCGGCAAAGGGATTGTTGAATCCTGTCTTTTTAGGGGGCGCAGGTCTTTTTCCTTCTCGCGACTTGGTTTGACCGTGCGAAACGCTATCGACTTGCTTCGCCGGGGCGGTGCCACGGGAAGATGCTTTCAGGGAGAGCGAAATTCTTTTCCGCTCCAGGTCCACCTCCAGAACGGTCACCGTGACGTGCTGATGAACATGCACCACCTCCCCGGGGTCTTTCACAAAACGGTCCGCCATTTCACTCAGATGAACCAGCCCGTCCCGATGGACTCCGATATCCACGAAGGCGCCAAAGGCAGTCACATTGGTAACAATTCCCGGGAGCTTCATGCCGGCCTGCAGATCCTGGATCGACTCGACACCTTCGGCAAACGAGAAGGGATCAAAGGTTTGACGAGGATCTCGGCCGGGCTTGGCGAGCTCGGCAAGAATATCGTTCAAGGTAGGCAGTCCCGCTTGCTGAGTCACATACCTGGAGAGGTCGATTTTTCGCCGAATAGCAGCATCTTGCATGAGGTCGGCAACCGAGCATGCCAGGTCCTTTGCCATCGCTTCCACAACCGCATAGGACTCCGGATGGACGGCGCTGGCATCGAGCGGGTTGTCGGCGTCACGAATGCGAAGAAACCCGGCGGCTTGTTCAAAGGCTTTGGGGCCCAGCCGGGGAACGTTCTTGAATTGTTTGCGGGACCGGAATGGACCGTTTTCGTTCCTGTAGTTGACGATATTTTTGGCAAGCTGCGCTCCCAGTCCGGAAACATAGGCAAGCAGCTGGGCGCTGGCCGTGTTGGCTTCGACCCCGACCGCATTGACGCAGCTCACGACTACGTCGTCAAGGCTCTTTTTTAATTCCACCTGATCGACGTCGTGTTGATACTGGCCGACCCCGATTGATTTGGGATCGATCTTCACCAGCTCTGCGAGCGGGTCCATCAGTCGCCTGCCGATGGATATCGACCCGCGAATGGTGACATCCTGCTCAGGGAATTCCTCGCGGGCCGCCTGCGATGCCGAATAGACCGATGCGCCGCTCTCATCGGTCATGATCACCTGAACATTTTCCCCCAGGTTCAACGCCCGGACGAACGATTCGGTTTCCCGCCCGGCGGTGCCGTTGCCGACGGCGATCACTTCAACCTCAAATTCCCTGGCAAGCAGAGACAGCCTTTGTGCGGCCGCGGCTGCCGCCTGCTTTCCGGAATGGGGATAAATCGTCTCATGGTGCAGCAGCTTTCCTTGCGGATCGAGGCAGACCAGTTTGCAGCCGGTGCGAAAACCCGGATCGATGGCCATCAGCCTTTTGCTTCCAAGAGGAGCGGCCATCAGCAAATGTCTCAGGTTGTCGGCAAAGATGCGAATCGCTTCTTGGTCGGCTCGCTGCCTGGCCCACTGTTTAGCTTCCGTTTCCAGAGAAGGAGCGAGCAGCCGCTTGTAGCTGTCGTGCAGCGCTCCCCCGACTTGAAGAGTAGACGGCGAATCTCCTTTCAGGAACGTTTGTTCCAGTATATTGACCGCCTCCTCCTCGGGCGGCAGAATGCGCAAGGTGAGAAACTCCTCCTTTTCTCCTCGACGCGCCGCTAAAACACGATGCGATGGAGCCGTTCGCACCGGTTCTTCCCAGTCAAAGTAGTCCCGGTACTGGATTGCTTCGCTCTCTTTTCCCGCAACCGCTTTGGATCGTATGGCTCCTTTTTGCAGAAAGAGCTCTCTCAGTTTGGCGCGCACCGCGGCGTTTTCGCTCACCCATTCGGCAATGATGTCCCTGGCTCCGGACAAAGCCTCCGCAACCGAATTAACTCCTTTTTCGGCATCGACAAACGGCACTGCCTCGGCGGCGGGGTCGGTCGCCGGGTGTTGGGCAAAGAGCAGTCGGGCGAGAGCTTCCAGTCCTTTTTCTCTGGCTCTGGTCGCTCGCGTTCGACGCTTGGGCCGGTAGGGCAGATAGAGATCTTCAAGAACGCTCAACGTGTCGGCCTGCAGAATCTGTCCTTGCAGATCATCGGTGAGCTTGCCCTGTTCCTGCAAGGAATTCAGAATCGACTCGCGGCGCTTATCGAGGGCATCGAGCTGGGCCAGTCGGTCGCGAATGGCAACAATGGCGGTTTCATCCAGGGAGCCGGTTGCCTCCTTTCTGTACCTGGCAATAAAGGGGACGGTTGCACCGCCATCCAGCAAAGCGGCCGTAGAGCTCACCTGCTCAATCGAAAGATTCATTTCCTTTGTTATGGCTGCAATATGCTGCTGGTTCATTTCTTCCTCTCAGCGGATTGTTGTACAGATGTGCTGCAAGATTTGTGGTAGCTAATAACATTATGCAGGAAAAACTGCCACTCTTTGCTTATCCCTGCCATACCTGAGGGTTGACAGCAGAAAGAATTTGCGCCACAGAGTGGGAGACACGTGACTTTTTCCATGGTGAGGCCGACAACGTGAAACAGCTTGTTCAACTTAGGTACGGCACTCAACAGGTTCCTTTCAGCTTTCCCGAAAAAGCGGCCATTTTCACCATTCGCGAACCGGCGCAGAAGGTGAGCCAGGCGAGGTTTTCAAACAGCCTCAAGGAGGCGATCGGGTCGGCGAGCTTGGATTTTAGCCGGCCTTCCCTGGTGGTAGCCGACAAGACACGCTTGTGCGAGTACGCGAAATACCTGCCCGTACTGATCCGCACTCTGGAGGAGGCCGGGGCGGATTCGCGCAGCACGACGGTCTACATTGCCTATGGCACTCATCCCCGCCAGTCCGATGAAGAATGCAGGCAAGCCTACGGAGACGCCTACGGCAAGCTCCGGTTTATCCATCATGATTGCGGCGAAGGGAAGAGCTTTGTGCGACTGGGCGAGACATCGCGGGGCATTCCTGTTCTGCTTCGCAAGGACATTGTTGAATCTTCCTGTCTCATCACGTTCGGAGCCATATCCCACCATTATTTCGCGGGCTATGGCGGCGGGAGAAAGCTCGTCTTTCCGGGACTGGGGTTTAAGGACGTCATTTACCGCAACCATGGCCTCTTTCTTGATGCAAAGCGCCGCACCCTCTCTCCCGGCTGCCGGCCGGGTCTGCTGGATGGCAACCCTTTGGCCGAGGATCTGGCGGAATATGAAGCGTTCCGACCGGCGGACCTCGCAATTCATGGCATCCTGGACAGCAGCGGCCGCGTCTGCGAGCTCCGTCCAGGCCGCGGAACCGCTCACTTTCGAGCGGCATGCGCCATTCACGGCGAATATTGTGAAATTGGCTCGGCCGCTCACTATGACGTCGTTTTTGCCTCCTGCGGGGGTTATCCAAAGGACATCAATTTCATCCAAAGCCATAAGGCCATTCATAACGCCGCCCGGTTCGTGCAGGACGGCGGCAGGCTGGTCATGCTCGCACAGTGCCTGGACGGAATCGGGTCCGAAACCTTTTTGCCGTGGTTCGAGATGGGCGGGTGGCAGGCAGCTTTTGACAGGCTTTCCACACATTATGAAGGCAATGGCGGCACAGCACTTTCCATGATGTCCAAGCTCGAACGAATCCAAATCTTTATGGCCACCGAATTGGACGATTCCCTGGCGAGGGCGATTGGATTCAAGAGAATCACCATCGAAACAGCTCAGCAAATGGCTCGAAACCTTCACGGCAGCCTGGCTGTCATTCCCAATGCCAGTCTGCTCGTAAAAGTTGGACAGACTTCTCAATAAACCCGTCTCGAACCGTGACGCTTGCCAAGCACCTCCAGGGTGTCGTTCACAACCATGAAGGCATCGGGGTCGATGTTGAAGACGATCTCTTTCATCCTTGGCAGTTCCGTGAGGGTCGTGACGGTGAAGATCACATCTCTCTCTTCTCCGGTATAGCCGCCCTGCCCTTTCAGGTATGTCACTCCGCGATTGACGTGAAAGAGGATGCGATCCGCGATTTCATGGGATTCTTTGGATATGATGAGCAAAGCCTTACGCCGGTTGAAACCGGTCAAGACCACATCGATAACCCTGCTGCTGCTGTAAACGTAGATCAGAGAATAAAGAGCCTTTTCAATGTCGAAAAGAATAGCGCCGGCCAGCAGGACCAGGGCATTGGAAGCCATGATGACCACACCCGGACGCAGCCCGAATCGTTTGTTGACGTAAACGGCAAAAATGTCAAACCCACCCGCGGACCCCAAAGAACGAAGAATAATTCCGCCTCCAATACCGCAGACCACACCGGCGAATAGAGCAGCCAACATTGGATCGCTGAGCTCAACCGGCGGAGTCCGAATGATGTTGGCAGCCAAGGAAAAAAAGGTCATGCCGAAAATGCTGTAAAGCATGAACCTTCGACTGACATGAACCCAGCCGAGCAACAGCATGGGAATGTTAAGTAGAAAATAGACCAGTCCTATGTCGAATACGGGCAGCAAGTAATATATGATAAGTGTTATACCAACTAACCCTCCACTCAAGAGCTTTTGCGGCACTAACATCGAGCTCATTCCGATTACGAATATGATCGAGCCGCAAATTATCAATCCGCAGTTGAACAAAATCGATTTAAGCGAGCCGTTGATTCCCATGTTCAACCGGCCGAGCAGGTTGGAGCCGAACATTTCATCTTCCCCTTAAACACATACGTGTGAAAACGCATCTTGCAGGTTTTGATTTTGATTGCCCGTCAAAACGGAGGGTATCATATAAAAGGTATTGAATTCATCGACAAGTATAAAAAACGACTTCCACACGTCAGCACGGGAAGCAGTCCAGATATTGCGTTGCCCAATCCCGACGGCCGCAGTTTGGTGAGCTCCATAGCATCGACTCCGCCAGGCGTCTCTCAGCAAACCTTAAGGACCGAAGAACCACTCAACGAACCCGGACAAATTCGATAAACTTTGATCTCATACATTTAGAATCAGTACAATTTGAACCAACACCCTTGACACTGACAGCTTTAACCGTTAGGTTTTAGATGCTGTCTAATCATCAGGCCGTGCCGGTTGACACAAAATTGGAGGTCGTCTCCGAGTTGGAGGAGAACAAAAGAGACCAGTGAAATTCTGAATGTAAGACGGCCTGGTATTGACTATAGACTTTCCCGCCACTGCCAATATTTCAAACACAGGCATTGTGAACAAAACTATAACCCGCATCTCCTCCATGCTCGTAGCTGCGATCGTGGTCATGAATCAGACAGTCGCGATGATTTGCTCCGAGCGTTTGGCACTGGCCGGGAGCCGTGTCGAGCCGACCGTCCCTGAGGGACCGGGACAACGCAAACCTGCCGTTTGCATGAGCGCCGCGGGGCTTTGGCCCTGCCGGCTCATGCAGGGCTGAAGCCCTGCGTTGCGAAGGAAATAAAACAACGGTTTTTTCCGAGTCTCGAGAGGCAAAAGAATAATGTCTTCCATATTTGCCGCTAAGCGAGGGAGCTCGTCAGAAGATCCCGGAATATGCACTTCATAGAAATCAACCAACCTGATTGAAGCAAAGGAGAACTTATGAAGACAACTCGCAATCTCTTTTGGAAAACTTTCCTGGTGGCTCTTGCAGCCGTATTTTGCGTTTCGTCGGTGAGCGGACCGGCTTTTGCCGAGTCGAACAAAACCATTCGCTTCAATGATCGCAGCTGGGACAGCATTCAGGTGCACAATCGCATCGCGGGTTTTATCCTCAAGAATGGATACGGCTATGAAGCGGACTATCAGTCCGGTGAAACGGTGCCTCTGCTTACCGGATTAATTCGCGGAGACACGGATGTGGACATGGAGTCCTGGACTCAAAACAGCCAGGAAGTTTTCGACAAGGGGTTGAAAGAAGGAGCCATTGTCAACCTCGGCCCCAATTTCACCGATGCGGGGGAGGGATGGTTTGTGCCCACTTACGTGATCAAGGGAGATGAGCAAAGGGGTATCAAGCCAATGGCTCCGGATCTGCAATCCGTTTACGATCTCCCCAAGTATCGGGAACTGTTCAAAGATCCTGAAGACCCGAGCAAAGGGCTGTTTGTCAACTCGATTCCCGGCTGGACCGTAACCAGAGACAACGAATTGAGATTCAAGGCGTACGGACTCGACAAGACCTTCAATATCCTTACTCCCGGTTCGGATGCCGCCCTGGCCGGTTCAATGGTCGCCGCCTACAAGAAAGGCAAGCCATGGGTCGGTTATTACTGGTCACCGACATGGGTGCTCGGACAGCTTGATATGACCGCTCTCGAACAGCCGAAATACACCAAGGAGGTCTGGGAAAAAACACACGAATGCGGCTTTACGACTCCGACAGTAGATATTTATGTGAATGCGAGTCTCATTGAACGGGCTCCCGACGCTGTTGAAATGCTGAAAAAGTATGAGACAACAGCCGATCTGAACAACAAAGTGCTGGCCTTTATGCAGGAGAATAAGGCCAATACGGAGGAAGGAGCCGTTTATTTCCTGAAAAACTATGAAGACGTATGGACCAAGTGGGTTTCTGCGGACGTGGCGGAGAAGGTTAAAGCAGCGCTGAAATAAAGATTACGTCGGAAGACCCCGAGCAGGAGTAGAATATTGAAAGACAGGGAAGAAATTCCCCCGAACAGTGATGAACTTTTAGAGGTCAAAGGGTTGTGGAAGGTTTTCGGCCCCAAAGCGGGAGATCTTCTTCAGTCCGAGATGAAATTCGCCCCCAAACAAGAGATATTGGACCGGACCGGTTGTGTTGTGGGTTTGCGCGATGTTTCCTTCAACGTGCACAGGGGCGAATTCTTTATGCTCATGGGACTCTCCGGCAGCGGCAAATCAACTTGCATCAGGTGCCTCCTTCGTCTCATCGAGCCCACAGCGGGCCATATCCTCTTGAACGGGGAAGACATCTGTGCTTTGGACAAATCGAAGCTCATAAACCTTCGCCGCAACACCTTCGGCATGGTCTTTCAGCACTTCGGTCTTTTTCCCCATTATACCGTTAGAGACAACGTGGCATACGGCCTCAAAGTGGGAGGGGCCTCCAAAGAGGAGCGCTACGAAAAAGCCCGGGCAGCCATAGAGACCGTCGGGCTCAAAGGCTGGGAGGATTATCTGCCCGGATCTCTCAGCGGCGGTATGCAGCAGCGAGTTGGAATTGCCAGAGCCCTTGCCAAGGACCCTGAAATTCTGCTCATGGATGAGCCCTTCAGCGGACTGGACCCCCTTATCCGCCGAGAAATGCAGGATGAATTGGTGGAACTGCAGGACAAGCTGCACAAGACCATCATCTTTGTGACCCACGACCTGCACGAAGCACTCAAACTGGGCGATCGTATCGCCATCATGCGCGACGGAGAAATCATTCAGCTGGGCACTCCGGAGGATGTGGTCACATCACCTGCCGACGATTACGTGCGTGAATTCGTTCAGGATGCATCCCCGGCCAAGGTCTTGACCGCCGACCGCATCAAAGAAGAGCCCGCGCTGCTCCTCTACGAATGGCAGGGACCGCATGTGGTGCGTCATATGTTGAGGTCGGCCCGCCGGCAAAATGCATTCGTCGTCAGCAAACATCACAAACTGCTGGGACTGGTGACGCGGGAAGGCGTTGACGATCTCATCAAGAAAGGCGCCGGCTCCATCAAAGACGCGGTCATCCAGGATGTGCCCAAATGCAGTCCTGAAACAGTGGTGGAGGCTCTGTTTCCCCTGGCGACCTCCAGCCATTTCTCCATAGCCGTCACTGACACCGATGGCAGGTTTTTGGGGGTGATTCACGACCGCACCATCCTCGACAGTATGATTTCGGACAGGGAGGAAGCCGACCATGACTAGATTCCCAACCGACATACAGATCCCCCTGGGCCAGTGGGTGGACGAGCTCATGGACTGGGTTCTTGCCCATTGGGGTGCGTTCTTCGATGCTCTGGGCGATATGCTCCTACAGGTTCTTCTTTACATAGAAAAGTTTTTCCTCGTATTGCCATGGTATGTGGTCATCCTTCTGGTGGCAATTGTCGCCTGGAAGGCGCTGGGCCGCTGGTGGCACGGTCTGATCATGGCCGCTCTGCTTTTCACCATCGGTACTTTCGGCTACTGGAGACTGGCTATGATGACACTGGGCCTGGTGACTTCAGCGGTCATTATCTCTTTGGCCATAGGCATTCCCGCCGGTATCCTCATGGCACGAAACGACCTCGTCGAACAATTGCTGAGACCTCTTCTGGATGCCATGCAGACCATGCCCAGCTTCGTCTACCTGATTCCCGCACTGATGCTGTTCGGCCTGGGCAAAGTTCCGGCGGTCTTTGCCACTATCATCTATGCGGTGCCGCCGGTGATCCGCCTCACCAACGTAGGCATACGGCAGGTGCCGGAAACTGTTTTGGAGGCCGCCGAATCGCTGGGATCGAGCTCTCGGCAGATTTTGTTCAATGTGCAGCTGCCTCTTGCGTTCCCTTCCATCATGGTGGGAGTCAACCAGACAACCATGATGGCCCTTTCGATGGTGGTGGTGGCGTCCATGATCGGCGCGCGCGGATTGGGCCTCGAGGTTTTACTGGCAATCAATCGCATCGAGGTGGGTCGAGGGTTTGAAGCGGGGCTCAGTATCGTGTTTTTAGCCATCATCATCGACCGCATCACTCACGCCCTTGCCGCCAGGCAGCGTCAGTTTACCGCGCACTAGCTCAGCCGGGGATGAATGCCGGTGCGAGAAGATGTTGGATGTTGGATATCCGGCATATAAACAAACAGATTTTGTCCTGCAGAAGCACCCTCCTTATTCGGCATCGGTTGGAAATTGATCGAGCCTTTCGAGACATAATTTACAGCATGCCGAGCGAGCAATAGCAAAGAAGGAGCGCCTGCGCTGCGGCAGGCAAAAAAAGACGGCTTGGATACCGCTTTTGCCGGTATGACGGACGAATTTTCATACAATCACCTACCATTCGCAACCAACGAGCAAATTCGAGCTTCCCGAACTCCCTGCTCCCTGCTTTTCCCATCAAGCATTAGCTCTTCCTTTTTTCCCATCCATTACCTACAATAGAGCGGCACAGGCAAATGGTCGGTTACAGTTGCGCCAATTCTTTGATCGATTAAGTGAATGACCGGATTTATTTATGCTTTCGGTTCTGCAGTGTTTGCTGCGGCAACCGACGTTCTGAGCAAAAGAGCGCTGACGAGCCATTCGATCTTGACTACTGCCTGGGTCCGACTTGCTTATGCCGCCCCTTTCCTTCTTCCCATTCTATTGGTCAGCGAAATTCCGCGGCTCGACTCGACCTTTTGGATCGTCATCGTGCTGCTCATTCCCATGGAAGTCGCAGCTCTGGCTCTTTACATGAAGGCCCTGCAGATTTCACCTCTGTCGCTGACCGTTCCGTTTCTCTCCTTCACGCCAATGTTCGCCATCCTCACGTCTTTTCTGATGCTTGGCGAGCTTCCCGATGGCTCAGGAGTTGCCGGAATTGTCCTGATCGTTATCGGCGCCTACATGTTGAATATGAACCTGTCCAGCAGGGGAATAATGGAACCTTTAAAGGCCGTCTGGGTGGAGCGGGGCTCTCTCATGATGGTCTGTGTGGCCTTTATTTACAGCATCACATCCAATCTCGGCAAGATCGCCATCCAACACTCGAGTCCCGCCTTCATGGGAATATTCTACCTTCCCTTCATCTCCCTGGCGCTGCTTCCCGTTGCCCTTCACAGCGGGATGAAGCCGGCCGAGCTGCGGGCAGGCGGAGCGCTCTTTCTCCTCATCGGCGCCAGTCAGGCCTTAATGGCTTTGTGCCATTTCAAGGCGGTCTCGATGATTCTGGTCTCTTACATGATCGCCGTGAAGCGCCTGAGCCTGCTGCTCAGCGTCATAATGGGCTGTGTGTTTTTCCAGGAGAAGCATCTGAAGGAGCGGTTATTCGGAAGCTTGCTGATGGTTGCGGGTGTAGCTCTCATTCTTATCTGAGGGTAGGCTGTGTCCACCGGACTTCCAGCTGCTCTTGTCTGCGTGCCGTCCATCAAGTCAATCATCGAAGAACGTTAAGTCCTTTCTAGTGGTCTGATGATCCAGTTGAATGCCGGCCCACCATAGGCCTCAAATCACACCGTGCTAAAACAGAAATCGGCCAAGTTATTTGGCAAGGCCTTCAATGCCCTCGCAAATTGACATGATAACAGCAAGACGGCAATTCGAGACTTCACTGCAGAAGAAGAAACAGGGTGCCAGTGATAAATCCTTTGGGATTTGAATCCCGTTTCCAAGGATTTTTGTCCCAGCCGATTTCATTGGCATTGGACAATCCATCACCGTCGTCATCCTGAAAAGCCCATTCCATTGGTAGAGTGGCAGTGCCATGAACGTAGTCGTCGAAGAATTGCGTCCAGTCTCTTCCTGTCAGGACACCCAATTCTCGTTTGATTCTCTCGGAATACCAATCAGTTAATTCATCATGTTGATATTTTTTGAGCAGAGCTTGGAGAAGAGCGTCAAATGTATATTGTCCGTTTGTAAGTCGCACTATTTCTTTTGCGATAAGAAAGTTGACCATTGCCGCTTTATAATACCTGATGAAATAATCAGTCGGGTAATTCGAGCCATCATGAACGCGCGCAGCAACTGGTGCATCCAGCCCGCTGTTAACATACTCCCGCAAGTATTGCTCATAGTATTGGCCGATTTCTTCTTCCATATTTCCGTAGTGGCCTGTGAGAGGGAACTTGGTGCCAATCTTCCATTCATGAAACACGTCAGGCCCTTCGATGAACCAGCCTTCACTTGGAAGATTCCACGTTCCGAATCCGCCCCATCGGTGGAAGATCTGATGGGCAAATTCATGCCAATCCACATAAAATGAACGGTCTGAATGAATATAGACGCAATCTCCTCTGCTGTTGAACCATTCACCGGCAC
>ENA-OSEO01004224-OSEO01004224.1-sediment-metagenome-genome-assembly--contig:-NODE-4224-length-15459-cov-6.981862_pt1 | contig 15459 bp, 8 predicted proteins | sample MGYA00237883_ERZ534232 | MGnify/ENA metagenome assembly ERZ534232 | reverse complement strand
GGAGGAACGGGGTCCTTTGGGAATGCGGTCCTGCGACGCTTCATTGGCACCGACGTGAAGGAGATCCGGATCTTCAGTCGCGATGAGAAGAAGCAGGACGACATGCGACACCAGTTGCAGAACCCGAAGATCAAGTTCTACATTGGCGACGTGCGGGACTTCAACAGCATCAACACGGCGATGCGCGGGGTCGATTACGCCTTCTGTGCGGCGGCCTTGAAGCAGGTCCCCTCGTGTGAGTTCTACCCGTTGGAGGCGGTCAAGACCAACGTCCTGGGTACGGAGAACACGTTGAACGCCGCCATCGAGAACGGAGTGCGGAACGTCATCGTGCTGAGTACGGACAAGGCTGTTTGTCCCATCAACGCGATGGGAATGTCCAAGGCGCTGATGGAGAAGGTCGCCATTGCCAAGGCTCGCTCGTTGGGTGATGATGGTCTGCCCACAATTTGCGTGACACGCTACGGGAACGTGATGGCCTCGCGGGGCTCGGTGATTCCACTGTTCATCAGTCAGATCAAAGCGGGGCAGTCGGTGACCGTGACCGACCCCAACATGACGCGTTTCATGATGTCGTTGGATAGTGCGGTGGATCTGGTGTTGTTTGCCTTCCAGAATGGCATGGCCGGGGACACATTCGTGCAGAAGGCGCCGGCAGCCACCATCGCACAACTGGCCCGGATACTGGTGGATATCTTCAGGGCCACGAATGACATACGGATCATCGGAACGCGCCACGGGGAGAAGAAGCACGAGTCTCTCCTGAACCGAGAGGAGATGGTGCGGTCGGTCGATCTGGTTGACTACTACCGTGTTCCTTCCGACATGCGTGGTCTCAATTACGAGAAGTACTTTGAGGAAGGGGAGAACCGCATCTCGGAGCATCCCGACTATACCTCGGAGAACACGCATCGGTTGACCGATGACGAGTTGCGAGACATGCTGCTCAAGCTGGACTACATTCAGAATGAACTCGCGGATTGGAGCACACATGAGGCTACTGATCGTTGGCGGCACAGGAATGCTCGGCCACAAGCTGCTGCACAAGCTGGGTGAGAAATACCCGGAAACCTACGCAACCGTACGGCAGGATCTGTCGGAAGAGCCTTTCCGGCGCGTGCCCTTTCTTCAGACGAACAAGGTATTCCCGGGAATTGACGCCCGGAACGGGGAATCTCTGCATGGTGTTATCCGGCGGCTGAAGCCGGATTACATCCTCAACTGCGTCGGCATCATCAAGCAACACAAGGAGAACGCGGAACCTCTTCCGTGCATCAAGATCAACTCGCTCCTGCCCCATGAGTTGGTTGCTATGGCGACGGAATACGGTGGCCGGGTGATTCATTTCAGCACGGACTGCGTATTTGACGGCCAGCGGGGCTCTTATGCCGAAGAGGATGTCCCCAATGCCGGCGATGTGTATGGAAGATCCAAGGCGTTGGGAGAACTTTTCTATGAGAACGCCTTGACGTTGCGCACATCCATTATCGGCAGAGAGTTGAGGGCCCACGCCTCTCTGCTGGACTGGTTCCTACGGCAAGCGGGCGGCCGAGTCAAAGGATTCACCCGAGCTATCTACTCCGGCGTGACAACGAACCAAATGGCGAGAGTCGTAGCCTTGATTCTGGATAGGTTTCCTGCCCTGAGCGGATTGTACCAGATTGTTGCCAACCCGATCAGCAAGTACGATTTGCTCGTGCTGGCGCGAGAGAAATTCGGAATCCATGTCGAGATCGAGCCGTACGACGGATTCGTCATCGACCGGAGCATGAGAGGCACGAAATTCGCCACGGTCACGGGCTATCGCTCTCCTCCTTGGCCCGACCTGATGCAAGACCTCGCAGAGGAGTCTCCGTTGTATCGATCCTGGGGAGTCGACCTATGCGCGTGATGACGATCGTGGGAACACGCCCGGAGGTCATCAAGCTCTCCCGGGTCATGGCCGTCCTGGATGAGTGCGTGGAGCACACCCTTGTCCATACGGGGCAGAACCACGACTACGAGCTCAACGAGATCTTCTTTCAGGAACTGAGCCTCCGCCGGCCGGACCATTTTCTCAACGTGGCGGCGGAGACGCCGGGACAAACGGTGGGCAACATTCTGATCAAGGCGGACGAAATCCTGGCCCGACACAAGCCCGAGGCCCTGCTCGTGCTGGGGGACACGAATAGCTGTCTGGCGGTGTACCCGGCGAAGCGTCGTCGCATCCCCATCTTCCACATGGAGGCAGGGAATCGGTGTTTTGATTTTCGTGTGCCGGAAGAGATCAATCGGCGCCTCATCGATCATATCAGCGACATCAACATGGTCTACAGCGAACAGGCTCGGCAGTATCTCCTGAGGGAGGGATTGCCACCAGACAGAATCATCAAGACCGGCTCGCCTCAGAACGAGGTTCTCAAGTATCATGCGGTGGCAATCGAGGCCTCGTCCGTGCTGACACGACTACACCTTCGGCAGAGGGAGTACTTCGTCGTCAGCATCCACCGGGAGGAGAATGTCGATGATCCTGCACGTCTGCGGAAGCTGCTGGAGGCATTGGCGGCTGTCGCGGAGAAGTACGGTTGGCCCCTCATCTTCTCCTGCCATCCCAGGACGCGCAAACGACTGGAGGTCGAGAAACTGGCCCTGCATGAGTTGGTCACCGCCGCCCCTCCGTTCAGTTTTTTCGACTATGTGCACCTGCAGAAACACGCCTATTGCACGATCTCCGACAGCGGAACCATCACAGAGGAATCGTCCATCCTGGGATTCCCGGCGGTGACCGTTCGCGAGGCCCATGAACGGCCGGAGGGCATGGATGAGGGCACGGTGATCATGACGGGATTGGACGGCGGGCGCATTCTGGAATCCATCGAGGTGGTCGTGAAGCAGAGCGAGCAGTTCGGGGCTTCCCGGACTGTGAGCGACTACGATGTGCCCCAGGTCTCCTGGAAAGTGGCGAAGATCATCCTGAGCTATACGGATTACGTGAACCGCAAGGTGTGGGCGAATAACGGATAGACCGGCGAAAGCCGCGCAACGGGCTATGAGAAAACTGTTTTTTTTCACCGAGTTTTACCATCCTGTCCAGAATACGACAGGATACTACCTGACGAAGATCATCCACATGGCGGCCCAGTCTCTCCGGACGCCCGTGAACGTCTGTTGCGCGGTCCCGTCCCGCAATGGAGAGTTGAACGTTTCGCCCACCCTGGAGGTGCACCGGATCAAGACGGCCCCGTATGATAAGAGCAGGATTCTGCAACGGCTCATCAGACATCTCCTCATCGCCTTGAGATTCGCGGTTCATGCCATCGCCAGAGTTCGACGCGGTGATATCGTATTTGCCGTCACCAATCCACCGTTCTTGGTGGTGCTCCTCGCCCTTCTAAGGAAGGTCAGGTCTTTCAAGTATGTCCTGTTGGTGTACGACGTATTTCCAGAGAACCTTGTCCCGGCAGGCCTGACAAAGAAGACCTCTCTCATCTACCGCATGGCGATCCGGTGCTTCAACTGGGCATACCGTGCGGCAGACGAAATCATTGTGATTGGCCGCGACATGGAGGAGGTCGTGCGGCAGAAGGTCGGTGATGGATGCCGCATCACGCTGATTCCGAACTGGGCCGACGTGGATGCCATCAGGCCTCAGCCCAAAGCGGAAAACGAGCTGATTCGTGCCCAGGGCCTGCAGGACAGGACCGTGTTTCTCTTCGCCGGCAATCTCGGTCGGGTCCAGGGGATCGAAAACCTGCTGAAGGCCATTGGGATGACCACGGCCAAGTCCGCGGCATTTCTTTTCGCCGGTGACGGGGTGCTGCGACCCCAGATTGAGCGTTTCATCCGGGAGCACTCACACAAGCGCGTTATCCACTTGGGATCGTTTCCGATGTCCAAGCAGCAGATGTTCCTGAATGCATGTGATGTGGCGCTCGTTACGCTCGATGATTCCATGTACGGGCTCGGTGTACCGAGCAAGTCTTATTTCAGCATGGCGGCAGGCAAACCGCTGCTGCTGGTGGCGGACAGCAGATCGGAGATCGGCCGGGTGGTCCAGGAGGAGAGGATCGGATGGATTGTGCCCCCGAACGAGCCGGATGCTCTGGCGCGGCAGATCGATGAGATATGCGCGATGCGCAGCTTGACCGAAATCGCCAGCCGTGCCCGCAGGGCGGCGGAACGTCGCTTCTCGGAGCAAGTCATCCTTGGCCGTTACTCGCATTACTTCAGGGAGTCGTCGGGGCAGTCTGCGGCACAGGAATCGCATGTCGGTGCGGCGATGGATGCGGCATAGGTCGGGATGGCCGAGTCCGTTCTCCCCAACCCATTATCCCATCCGGACCGTGGGACTGTGATCGGCTTGCTTCCGATGGCCAGATTCGCGATGATCCCTTCCCGGAGTTCGCGGCAAGACCCCTTCAGTTCAAGTGCCTGCCGATAATCAAGTCTCTCGTCCTTCAATTGTCTCCCCTGTGCTCTCGCAGTGCAGCCATTTGCCATGCCTCCTTAGGAAGATCCCTGTTTGATACCCCTCGCACGGCGCGGATGATAGCAACCGTTAGACCTCGAATGGTATGTTGACTCATTTGCTGATCCAGGCATTCTGAATGATCTCTAAACGCAAGTCTTCCGGAAGGGAACAACACAGGGGACGAACCTCTCTGGTGGTCTCCCTACCTCTGTTGGTTTGTGCCTCCGTCGTTTTTGCCCGCATCGTAAGGCAGGTGCAAACAAATCCGACGCTACAGAATGAAGTCTTGCAGGAGTCCGCCGCCGAGACAAAGACTTCTGTGAATGGCGGCATCAGCGTCCGGGACTACGGTGCCAAAGGGGATGGCATAACGGACGACACGGCGGCAATCCAGGCGGCGATTGACAAGGTGAAAGACGGCACTGGGAGGGCGAACTTTCCCCAGAACCAAGCGGGCGGTACCATCTATCTGCCCAAGGGCAAGTATATCATCAGCGACACACTGCGCGTGTATGAAGGCATCTGGCTCGTCGGGGCTGGAATGTTGGCTACCCAAATCTATAACTCAAACACAACCAACGCGAACGCTATTGAGTTCACCGCATCAGGACGTCAGATGGCGACCGGTGCACCGGAGTACTTCGGGGGCCTGCGCGACTTGGAGGTCCAGGGCAATGCATCCTCGGGGCACGGCGTTGTTATCGGCCGGCTCAATGGCTGCTATGCGTCGTTTGAACGCGTGCTGATCCAGTGGAACGGCGGGTCTGGGATCTACATCAACACGGCGGTCGGAGGCAACTGGAAAGACTGCTACAGCCATGCCAACTACAAGTGGGGACTGCACGTTGATAGGGGCGACCACGCCGGGTATCACTACAGCACAGTCCAGTCATTTCACAGTTGTCAGTTCCGGGCGAACGGCAAGAGCCAGGATGGGGCCGGCGGTGTGTATATCACCCATGGCGTCGCCTGCAACTTCAGTGGCATCAATGTCATTGAATCGAACGTCTATGGCCCCGGTATGTGGGTCGATGGCATGTTCAACGTCTTCGATCATCTCTATTTCGAAAACAATGACACCCAGAGCGGAAACAACCTGGGTCTCAAGGTCACCCGCTACGGCAACGTTTTCACGAACACCTACTTCGACGGCAAACAGGTGTGTCATCTCACAGATAACGGCGCAGGCAACCGGGCCAGCCACAATCAATTCCTGTTCACGCGATGGTCCCTGGCGAATCCGAATCTGATCATCGACAAGGGCTGCAACAGCAACCAGATCCTCCATTGCAGCCCATTCTACGCCTTGAACAAGTCCGACAGTGGCACGGGGACATTCTATCTGAGCCAGGCGAGCGGGATTCAGACCATGGCCGGCAGCATCGCAACCGACGACAACGTATTCGCAGGGGGGCGCTTGGGTATCGGAACCACGGATGCCCTGGAAGCGTGGCTGCACCTGCGGCCCGGATCGGGCGGCAACCAATTCCGGCTCGGAACGGACTCGGATGGCCAGACCTATTTGGATATCATCAAGGCCACGACAGCCGGTGCCCCGCAGATCAACGCCAATCGTATGGGTGGCGTTGGCAGTGAACTACAGCTCAACGCTACTGGCGGCGAGACCGTGGCGGGCGGTGGGGTTGCCGTTAAGAATGGTTGCGCCGGTGCCGGCTATGTAGACATCTATGAGGATGGCGATGATGGGACGAATAAGGTGCGCCTGCAGCCCTCTGCGATGGCAAGCGACTATGCGGCCCAGAACGGTACGCTCGTCATTGACACGGGTACGAACCGCGTAACCCTGGTTTTTAAGGCGGGCGTATTAGCCGTGCAGCCTACGATTGATGCCAGCAGCAGCGATGCCGCAGTGACGTGGACAGCGGATTGAAGCATCCGCCGGCGGGTCTATCGCACCATGGATGAACGGCGCAAGCTGCCGTTTCGCGGGTCAGCGAGGAAGAGCAGATTCGCCAAACGGCAATCCGATGATCCCCTTGACGGTGCGGCGTACGCGTGTATAGTATGCCTCGGTGCCATGTTCTTCGCCATGGCATAGGTCATACACCGCCTGGCGGGAACCACTGATCTTGATGACCGGTACTCTCTCATGATTGTCATTATCAATCATGGTCTTGGAAACAGTGGATCAATCCTCAATATGCTTCGGAAGACAGGCTGTCGCGACGCGATGATCAGTTCCGATCCGCGCGATGTCTTCAGGGCATCCAAACTCATTCTACCCGGCGTCGGCCACTTCGACAAAGGGATGCGCAACTTGTCCTCACTTGGCATGATTGAGCCGTTGAGGGAGAGAGTGGTGCGCGACCAGGTCCCCATCCTCGGGATCTGCCTGGGGATGCAGATGCTTGCGAGGCGTAGCGAGGAAGGCAGAGAAGAGGGGCTGGGCCTGATACGAGGCGACGTGGTTCGTTTTCGCTTCCAGGACTCGTCTATCCTGAAGATCCCTCACATGGGGTGGAACCACGTTCAATTCGTGGGGAAGAGCGACTTGGCGACGGGACTGGAGCATGAGGCCAGGTTCTACTTCGTTCACTCCTACCACATGACCTGCGACAATCCTGCGGATGTTCTGGCGACGACGGAGTATGGCTACACCTTCGTCTCGGCTGTCTCGTGCGGGCACATCTTCGGAGTCCAATTTCATCCGGAGAAGAGTCACAGATTCGGCATGATGCTCTTGAAGAACTTTGTGGAGTTGCTCTGATGCATGCATCGAGGGTCATACCATGCCTACTGCTACAGGGAGATGGCCTGGTGAAGACCATCAGGTTCAATAAACCGGTATACCTCGGAGATCCGATCAACATTGTGAGGATCTTCAATGACAAGGAGGTGGATGAGTTAGTTCTGTGCGATCGACAGGCCACGATCAGTGGCGCAGGGCCTTCCTTTGCACGCATCGAGCGAATCGCCGGTGAGTGTTTCATGCCGCTGGGGTATGCTGGCGGAGTGCGAAGCTTGGATGATATGAGACGGCTGTTCAATATCGGCATCGAGAAGGTCGCCATCAATAGCTACGCCGCGGCGAACCCTTCCTTCATCCGCGCAGCGGCGGAGGAATTCGGAAGCCAGAGCGTCGTTGTGTCTATCGATGTGAAGAAACGATTTCTGGGCAGATATGAAGTAGTCGTGCATGGGGGGCGGCGCGGTACGGGGCTCGATCCCAAATCCTTTGCCGTGAAGATGGAGAAAATGGGTGCCGGCGAGATCCTGTTGACCTCTATTGACCGCGATGGCACGATGAGTGGATATGATATCGGACTTGTGCAGTATGTAGCTTCTGCTGTGAACATCCCTGTGATTGCTTGCGGAGGGGCCCGAGGTCTTGGGGATCTGGCTGCGGTGGTGAAGGTCGGGGGCGTCTCGGCGGCCGGCGCCGCGAGCATGTTTGTATTCAACGGCCCGAACCGTGCGGTTCTGGTCAGTTACCCAAGCCGTCAACAACTGATGGGGACCCTGGGCGAGCCCGAAGGCAGCGCGCAGGAGGGGGATGCCACGCTTGGGCATTCTTAGGCCCGTCTGCAGCCCCTCCGTCCGCTATTGAGCCAATGAAGGCAGTCGCAACGACTCACGTGCGACTGCCTTTTTGCATTTCTGGGGCGACTGTCAGCGAACGGCGAGACACGTTTGCTCCCGTGCGTTCGTCAGCCAGCTCGCGCTCGATCACGTGCCCGTCCGGGATGGGCATGGCCGCGATCACCTGAGCACGCACGGTCAAGTAATCGACCTGCCAGCGGAGCGGTTTGTCGTTTCGGCCGTGCCACCCCCACCGGCATCGGTGGCTGCAGCAACGATCCCCACCAGCGCGTCGAGCGTTGGAAGGACTCGCCCTCGTTTCATGAGCCATGTCTTTCCACGGAGTGCCCGCCGGGACTATCCTTTTGCCCGATCCAACATCTGGCGGACCGCGGCATTCGGCGCGAGAATCTCCCGGGCCGAAGAAATGGTCACCGTCGGGATGGCGCCATGCTCCAGATGCATCTTCATACGCAGTTCCTGGTCGGCGTTCCGTCCGCCCAGGTTGGCGTAGCCGAACGTCCGGCATAGTCCTTCAAAGAGAGAGGCGTTGAGGTCGCAGCCACCCGTGCGCTCCAAACCTTCGATGGATTGATGCCAGCTCTTGAACAGATGGGCCTGGGCGAACGATTGGCCCTGCATGGTGATCTCGTTGAGCCCTTCCCCTCCGACCGCCAGGCCCTGTCCCAGCGTGGCCACGTGATGGATCAACTTGCCCATACCTTCGGTGGGCGTCGTGGCCTCGACAAAACAATTGTGCAGGTTGTGCGAGACCAGCGTGACATCGATGAATGCGGCATCGGTGGCCACCTCCCGAGCGGCATCCAGGATCGCCCGGCCCAGAATCGAGCGCCACATGCTCAGGCCGGGATGCACTTTGATCATGACCTTCTTGTCGCGATTGGCCAGGCGCGCGGCATTGGATTCCGGCACGCCCAGCCCCCGGCCCTGGTACCAGCTCCAGCCGCGCAGGTCGCTGCGCTCGATGCCGCGATACTGGAAATCGCGAACGTAGGCGTAGGCTGGGTGCGAGGGATCCATATCGATCGAGTTGAAGTGCGGCATCATGTGAAAGCCCAGGGCACGACCTTTGCCCATGAAGGTCTTGGCCTTGTCGCTCGCCACGTATGCCGGATAGTTCTCATCGTAGGCATCCGTGCGCCAGTTGGGGATATGCAGCAGCACGGTCTTGGGGTCCAGTTCTTTCGCCAGCGCATCCAGGACCGCCTCGTCGGTCGGGCACCAGCTCACGGCAAAGCGCACGTCGCGGACCCACGGAGCCCGGCGTGCTTGCTCGACGGGGAGATCATAGGCCTGCCACAACCACCGGCGGTACTGTTCCGCCGGCTCATGCCAGTCTTTGGCGAAGACGTTGATACGCCAGGTGAGCCCGCCGGCACTGAGATTGTCGTCGATGGGACCGTAAGCCTGCGTGTCGAAGCCCAGCCGCCTGGCGTCCTTGGCCGTGCCCACGTGCAGGGCTTTGTAGCGGTAGCGATGGTCCTGCGTGTGTACCCAGAAACCTCCCTGGTCGGCCTGCAGGATCGCCAGGCCGGCCTCCCAGGAGAACGGCCACTCCCAGTGAGTGTCTCTGATTAAGGAGTCATCCAAGGGTAGTTTGACACCCTGGAAGAATGGAGCGACCAGCTTCAGATCCGAACGCACGCCGGCGAGATTCCAGCGACAGGCCAGGACGCCGCTACGGGACGAATAGGCGGCCGGTTCGACCAGGATGTCCCCGGTCTCCGGCTCAACGGACACGCTCAAGACACCGTCGGCATCCCAACTGTGAAAGACGACCTCCGCCCGATGGCGGGACAGAGCTTGCGTCTGAATGGTGCCGAACTTGCTCTCGTCCACGGACACGGTCTCGCCGCCACGGTAGACCAGTTGCAGGGCCGGGCACGACGCGACGTCCACCCCCTGGATAAACACCGCGCCGGTCTGCTTACTCGTGAGCGAGGTCAGCACGCCTTTTTCCATGACCGCCGTCTGTGTGGGCGTATCGATGTAGAGGATGCCGTCACGGACCTGAATCGATGCCTCCAGGCTACGGGACGTGCCGTTCCAGGATGCCCCGGCGGAGGATGGTGCCGCCGGGGTCGAAGCCATACCGCTCAGGGCCACACTGCTGCCGGCTACCTTCAGGAAATCGCGACGATCCATAGGTCAACTCCTTCTCACATACGCTGTCACGTGAAGTGGGCTCTCCGGCCCGCATGGCCAGGATAACCCGTTGCACGGCCGGTCGCAATGACGAAGCCGGGACGGTTGATTTGCGCACTGTGGGTTTCGGGTTTCCCAGGATTCCCATTGTATTCCCCGGGCTGGTCCCGTATCACTGAGGCTGGCTTGCCCAGTGTTTGTCAACGAGAGCAGATACGATGAAGAAAAGAACACGACGGATTGGATTGCTGACGGTTTTGTTTGCCCTTCCCCTCCAGGCGCAGGAGACTGTGCGCCTGGTCACGGACCGCAGGCTGGAGTTGACCGGCTTCCAGGATCCCAGGCCCTATACGCCGGCCTATGATCTGCGCAACGATTTCGTGATGATGTATGGGATCCACGAAAGCCGCATCCCCGCACTGCAATCCTGGGTGGCCCAGGGCTATGTACCCCATCTGATGACGGGGATTGCCTGGGGGGATTACCAGGATTTCAGAGACATCAACGACCGGGACATTATGTCGCTGTCGCAGATGATGGCCAACGGCAAGGAAAGGCTCCACGGCCCACGTGTTCCCTACGTGGTGCCGTCGATCACATTTGCCGATTACCTGGCGGAAAAGCTCAAACCCATGATTGACGCCGGCGTGCTCGCCATCCACCTGGAGGAGCCGGAGTTCTGGGCCGACACCGGATTCTCTCCGGCGTTCGCGCGGGAATGGCAACTGTACTATCACGAGCCGTATGTGCGCGCGGACAGCTCGCCCGATGCCCAGTACAAGGCCAGCCGATTGAAGTACTATCTGTACGGCCGTGCCCTGCGGCGCGTGGCCGAGGCCTGCAAGGAGTACGCTCTTCAGAAATACCAGCGCGAACTCCGCATCTATGTGCCCACCCACAGTCTGATCAATTACACGCAGTGGGCGATCGTGTCCCCCCAATCGTCGCTGATCGATTCCAGCGTGGTGGACGGCTGCATTGCACAGATCTGGACCGGCACATCCCGAACCGCGAACATCTACCAGGGCAAGGTTGCGGAACGTACCTTCGAAACCGCGTTCCTGGAGTACGGCGTGATGCAGGAGCTGGTCCGTGGGACGAACCGCCGCATGTGGTTCCTCGCCGACCCGATCGAGGACAATCCCCGCTACGACTGGGACGACTACCGCGTCAACTACAAGGCGACGCTCATCGCTTCATTGCTCCAGCCTCATATCTGGCACTACGAGATCTGTCCTTGGCCATCGCGCATATTCCTGGGCCGGTACCCTGCCAGGTCCCCCGATGCCAAGCCGATTCCCCCGGCCTACGCCACGATCCTGTGCACAGTGTTCAATCAGTTGCGCGACATGAACCAGCCGGACATCGAATGGCAGGACGCGACGCACGGCGTGGGCGTCTTTCTGGCCGATTCGGGGATGTTCCAACGGGCGGAGCCGGCGTATCGACTGGCGGCTCAAGACGGCAGCGACCCGACCACGGCCGAACGAAAGGACATCCAGCACTTCTCCGCCTTTTACGGGCTGAGCCTCCCGCTGCTCAAGCACGGCGTGCCGGTTCAGCCGGTCCAACTCGACAACGTAGCCCGCTTTCCCAGCTATCTGCGCGACTACAAGGTTCTCGTGCTGAGCTACGAGTTCATCAAGCCCCAGACACCGGCGATCAATCAGGCCCTGGCGGAATGGGTCGCGCAAGGCGGTGTCCTCCTCTACGTTGGCGCTGACACTGATCCCTTCAACACCATCACAGACTGGTGGAACACCGGCAAGAACCGATACGAGACGCCCACCCAGCACCTGTTTGATGTGCTCGGTCTGGGTCGAAAGGCGGCGGAAGGGCGCTACACTTTCGGCAAGGGCCACGTCTTCGTCCAGAGGAAGCATCCAGCCTATTACTCGCGCTCCCCAGAGGCGGCGGACGCCTACCGCGCCGTGATCAGGCAGGCCGCCGGCACCGCGGGTCTGCCCTACCGGGAACACAGTTTCCTTCAACTACGTCGCGGCCCCTATGTGGTCGCCGCGTGTCTGCGGGAGTCCGTCAGCGAAACGCCGCTGGAACTCAAGGGCCTGTTTGTGGACCTCTACGACCCCAACCTGCCGGTGCTCGATGGCGTGGCCCTGCCGCCGGGACAGCAGGCATGGCTGCTCGACTTGAACCGTCTGGACTGGGACAAAGCTCAGCCCGTGGCCTCCGCGGGACGGTTCGAGACCTGGACGCTGACGGATCACGGCGTCGAATTTGTGCTCAGTGCCCCGCAGGGCGTGCGGATTGTCTCCCGCGTACGCCTGCCGATGCGACCCACGAGCATCCTGAGTACAGATCACGGACGGATCGAGTATCAGTGGGATCCAGAGAGCCAGACGGTGTTCTTCGAATCTCCCACGGGCGTTTCAAGACACCAGGTCAAGATCTTGTGGTAACGGCAGGCTCTGAAGATGGCTTGACGAATTGCCGCCAACCAATTGTGGGAGTGCCTGGAAAAGGCATGGCTCATACTGACGATTCCTATGGATATTTGTGGCCCACGTGCCAAAGGGGTGTGACGGTCCGGAGCGAAGCCTGGGCTCGTACACGATGACGTAACCACATGGATTGGGTTAGAAAGGCTGCCGCGATGTGTCGGCGCATGTACTTGATACCGCGCGTGCTGTTGCCCTTCAGCATCATGGAGACCGCACGGATGGAGAATGGGGAGCATCCTTCCTTCAGTTTCGGAACCTCTTCATCAGGGAGTTGGATCGGACGGCCCGACGGTAGAATCCTCCGACGCGATATTGGACGAGCCTGATGATGGCGCCGAGACACGTCTGCGACTGGAAGACCAATTCAAGGAGGCCCGGACGGAGATGAAACGACCCGCAGCAATGCGGTATTTCAGAAAATGTCCGACTACCGGCTTGACATGCGCACTGGTTTGCCTACAATACTTCCAGCGTTGACACCTGTGCTGTTCTGCGACATGGAAATTCGAGTGTGACGAGACGACTTGAAGCGTGCGTGGGTTAGTGGAACAAGGCAGGAAAAGACCCGCGGTGTGAGACAAGAGGGAATGATCTTCTATCGTCTTCTATCCAATGGCCGACCGTAGGTATGCTCACCGGTTCGTCCTGCGCTAGGTGCATTGGTCGAAGAGGAAGACAGAAAGGAGGCTGAGCAGCCAAGCGGGCAGGCTGTCCGCGGGAAAGGCGCATGCACAGTCTCGGGTAGGCCCCGGGTTCTGGGTTGACCGCGCACAGTTTGTCGCGTGAGAGTGTGCAGACAGAAGGGAAGCGGGCCCGTCAAGAGCCATAGCAAGCAGCGACCGGTCCGCCTGATCGTGCCCAAGGGGCCTGTCTAATCCCCTGGGGGTGACAGCGACTCCTTCTGGCACATCCGTCGTGGTGTGTCCATCCCTTTCTTGATCTGCTCTGACGAACGGTTCTCTCTGGTTTTCGGTCAAGGTGAAAGCTCCAGAGAGGCTATTGCGCAGGGGGTCTGCGCTGAAGAGGACACGCACAGTTTGTGTTCTGCGGTCTGACGGGCGCCGGGTTCCTTTCCACAACGCACCAGCAGGAAGGTTGTCCGGGCCAAGGGGGTAGTGTGGGCGTACGTCTCACGCGTTGGCTGGCGACTTCGAGAGACCTGTGCGCGTACCGGACGTGTGAAGGAATACGTCATGGTCTGATACCGGTGAGATAGAAGGCACGTTCGACGAAAGGCAATCGCCTGTTGTGGGACGGCTCATCGGTTTGCCGCGTTGCCGAGTGGTGTACGAGGATGAAGTCAGGCGACGCCGACGGGAACGGAGTCTGCGCGAAGAACCGTCACGTGGAATCCTCAGGACCCCGACGAGGGCTATGTCATCTCTCTACTTGTTCTGATAAAGCCAGGGCCATCACCAGTCGGGGGCCTGTCGGAGCGAGCGGACCATGGGGGCGCTGATATGGAGAAGGTGTTATACATCCACCCGGGGATGAATCTCCACTCACGGCGCTACAGCATCATGCCGGTAGGGGTGGTCGGTCTGATGAACATGTTCCAGAAGGCCGGTTGGCTTGTCAAAGGGATCAATCACCCGCTTGAGCTATCACTTGATTCAACCTACGATGTCTCGGCAGCCGTGCGTGATTTTCGTCCTGACATCGTCTTCATGGACCTGCACTGGTACGTACACACGGCAGGGGCCATGCAACTGGCGGAACTGGTCCGCTCCGTGGCGCCGCCGTCGCTGATCGTCGTCGGCGGGATTACCGCATCCCTTTTTGCCCGGGAGTTGCTGCACGCGCACCCCGCCGTTGACGCGGTTGTTCGCGGATACGCCGAGCATTCCATCAGGGAGATCATAGCTGCGTGTGATGGATGTGCCCGGTGTGACCTGCGCACCATCCCCGGGGCTATAACCCCGCAGAACGATCGCATGATCCGGTCCCAGACGAGGAGCGACGCGGAGCCTGGATTGTACGATGACCTTGACTATGTGGACATCTCGTGGCTTGCCAACCGCCACAGGTACTATCAGACGAGCCTCCGCGGATACCGTGACAAGATGCCTTCCCGATACTGGCTGCACGTGGGGCGCGGTTGCGTGCACAATTGCTCCATGTGTGGCGGCGGTTCTCGTGCGCTGAAGCAGTTCGATGACGCTACGGGACCTCAGTATCGATCCGTGGATAAGATCGTTCATGACGTGCTCGTCCTCCAGAACAAAGGGATTCAACAGGTGGCATTCTCCCAGGACGTATTCGCAGATCACGTTCTGGCGACGAGTCTGCTGCGCGGTTTGAAGCGGCACCCGCTCAAGATGGGTCTCTATCACGAGTATTCGGTGCTGCCCGCAGAGGACATGGTGCGAGAGATCTACCAGGTGTTTGACGCGGATCTGTCGGAAGCCGTGGTATCGGTCGAGACCGGTTCCGAGGAAGTGCGCCGCAGGAATTTTCCTGGTAAATACAGGACGAATGATGAGCTGCATTTCTATTGTCGGCTGTTCTCCGGTTTATGCCGACGGACCGCGGTCTACTTCGCGGCCAATCTTCCCTGGGAGTCGTCGGACACGTGGGAGGAGACGATCGACTTCACGAAGCTTCTCTACCGCGAATGCAGGGATCGTAAAGTCTCATCTCATGTGCGCCTGCTGACGATCGATCCCATGTCGCCCATGTGGAACGATCCCGGGCGATACGAGATTGCCCGCGAGTTTGCCGGTGCGGAGGATTACTACCGGATGGGGGTGTATGGCGACAGGGTGCCAGGCTACCGATCCAACCACTTGAGCCCGGCGGAGGCAGAGGAGAACGTTACCCGCCACAACGTGATCAAGATGT
>ENA-OSEO01004222-OSEO01004222.1-sediment-metagenome-genome-assembly--contig:-NODE-4222-length-15460-cov-3.829877_pt1 | contig 15460 bp, 10 predicted proteins | sample MGYA00237883_ERZ534232 | MGnify/ENA metagenome assembly ERZ534232 | reverse complement strand
CAAATCCAAAGAAAGCAAACTGATGCCCTATTTCGTCACGGTGCGCAATGGGGATGATGCCCATCTGGACGTGGTGGCCGATGGCAACGAACAGGTCATCCGGGCCCGTTTCGCGGACGCGGCTTTCTTCATCCGGGAAGACCTGGAAATGAAGCTGGAAGACCTGCGGCCTGGTCTTGAGACACTGATTTTCCAGTTCAAGCTGGGCTCAATGCTGGACAAAAACGTGCGGATTGAGAAACTGGTCGAGCAGCTCCTCCCGCTGTTGGCATTAGACGAAACCGGAGCCGGTGTGGCCCGGCGGGCGGCGCATCTCTGCAAGGCGGATCTGGCTTCCCAGATGGTCGTGGAGATGACTTCCCTGCAGGGTGTTATGGGGCAGTTTTACGCCCTTCAATCCGGTGAACCCGAGCCGGTGGCCAACGCGATTTTTGAACATTACCTGCCGCGATCCGCGGGGGACCGCATCCCGACTTCCAAGGCGGGTTTGCTGGTGGGGCTGGCGGACCGGCTGGACTCGCTGGCGGGCCTGTTTGCTGCCGGGCTGGCGCCTACCGGCACCAAAGATCCCTTTGCCCAACGCCGGGCGGCCCTGGGGCTGATCCAGAACCTGATCGAATGGAACATGGACTTTGATCTGCGGCAGGGTCTTGATCTGGCGGCCGCCAACCTGCCGATCGAGATGAAACCAGAGGTAAAAGCCGAGTGCCTGGAATTTATTGTTGGCCGGCTGCGCGGTTACCTGACCGATTCTGGCTATCGCTACGACGCGGTTGAAGCGGTGCTGGCGGCGCAGAAACACAACCCGGCCGGGGCGCTGCGCGCGGTTAAAGCGCTGGTGGATTTTGTGGAACGCGAAGATTGGTTTGAAATTCTTCCGGCTTATTCCCGCTGTGTGCGCATCACCCGCGACCAGAAAGAACGCTTTGAAGTGAATCCGCAAACTTTTGTGGAACCGGCTGAGCGCGAATTGTACCAGGCGCTGGCTGCCGCTGAGGCGCAGCCCCGCCAGGCAGGTTCCGTGGAAGATTTCTTCCAGGCCTTTTTGCCAATGATCCCGGTCATCAACCGTTTCTTTGAAATGGTGCTGGTGATGGATGAAGATCCTGCGGTCAGAGCCAACCGTCTCGGGCTGCTGCAGCGCATCGCGGCACTGGCCGAAGGCGTGGCGGATATGTCCTTCCTGGAAGGGTTTTAGAATTTCGTTAACTCACGCCCCAAGAATTACAGCGTGCTTTGCGTGAGACAGGTTTTTTCCCGCATAGCGCGCTGTTTTGATTAATCCTTGAAAATTTCGGGGTAAACTCTTTCAAAGACCGGAGAGATTATCTACAATGTCAGCGAGATTGACCGACGAATGTCTGGAAAAGAAGATGAAAGTATCCGAGCTGTTACAGAAGAGAACCACATTCAGTTTTGAATTTTACCCGGCCAGGACGCCGCAGGCCTCTGAGGAACTGTTCGAGACCATTCGCGACCTGGTGCCGCTGGAACCCTCCTATGTGAGCGTGACATACGGCGCGGGCGGCTCCACCCGGGAATTGACCCATGACCTGGTGGTGCGCATTCACCGCGAAACAAGCCTCACGGTAGTGCCGCATTTAACCTGTGTCAACTCCACCCGGAGCGAGATCCACCGCATCCTGGAGCGCTACCAGGAAAATGGGATTAAAAACGTGATGGCCCTGCGGGGGGATCCACCCAAAGACGGCTTGAAACATGTCCCGCAAGGAGAGGGGTTTGAGCACGCCACAGATCTGGTAAGCTTCATCCAGAAGAATTTCCCTGATTTCTGTATTGGCGTGGCCGGTTACCCAGAGGGCCATCCTGAAACGCCCAACCGGGTGAAAGAACTGGAATATCTCAAAGCCAAAGTGGACGCGGGAGCGGAATACATCTGCACCCAGCTCTTTTTCAAAAATTCCGAATTCTATGATTTCTGCGAACGCTGCGACCTGATGGGGATTAAGGTGCCGGTTGTGGCCGGGATCATGCCGATCACCTCCTCCCGGACGATGCAGCGTATGTCTGAGCTGGCTCTGGGCATGAGCTACCCGGCGCGGCTGATGCGGGCCATTTCCCGCACCGATAACGATGAAAAGTTGGCGCGGGTTGGCATCCACTGGGCGACTGAGCAGGTACGCGACCTGTTGGACCACAACGTCCGCGGAGTCCATTTTTACACTTTAAACCGCTCGCGGCACACCATCCGGATTTACGACTCGCTGGGGGTTTCTAAATCTTCTGATCTGGCAATGTAGCGCGAAACAAGCATTGAAGAAAACAGGTATATGATAACAGGCGGAGGATTGCCCTCCGCCTGTCTATTTGATAGGGTCTGAATAGATGCGCGCGGCCTTTATTCGATCGGCACCAGCCAGTAGGTGTTCTTATCGCCCTCCGAAGTCCACCCCACCACCCCGGTCTCGGAGCGGATCCGCCACCAGACCCAGTTATCAGCACAGATCGGGCCTTCTGTGAGATCCATTTCCTCCCCGGGGGAGATATAGCCGATGATCGCCGCGTCTTTGTTGGGCTCAGCCCGCACCCGGTTGTTCTCAAATGGATATTCGCTCACTTTCGCGCGGCCGCCGATATACAGGCGGGTCAGATAAGCCGCTTCGCAGGCCTGGTAGGCAGCTTTGGTAGGGCGGGCGGTTGGGGTGGGGGTGGGATACGCGCTCCCGGTTACGCCAGAGGCCACCACCCGGTTCTGGGCATCGTCAATCTGGTAAATGGTAGCGTCCGATTGGCTGACAGCCCACACCCCGCTGCTGGTGGCAAAGATCTCTTTGGCATATTCACTGACAGGAATGATGGAAAAGACTTCCATCCGCTTCGGGTCAAACCTGGCCACGGTACCGTTGTCAAACAAAATCCAGATGGCGGTTTCGTTGGCGACAATGTCATAGGGTGTCCCCGGCACTTTTCCAATATCGCTGCTGCTGAGCAGATCAAAAGTAGCCGGATCAATCAGGTGCAGCTTCTCAGGGGTAGCCGTGTTGATCAGCCACAGGCCATAGCTGTTGGCAGCGATTCTGGTGCGCTCATACCAGATGGTGTAATCCCCAGACGAAGTAGGGACATTGGTTTGCAGGTCAATCTGGCTGATGGTGCTGAAGTTGGCGCTGGCCGAAACAACCCAGGCTTTTCCGCCCGCGAAAGCGACATCGACTACCGGCGCGTTGGTCGAGATATACTGCTTGATTTCGCCTGTGCTGCCATCGATACGCACCACACCCCCTAACAGGATGGGGTTCTCAGCAGCCGCGCCTTCCTCTTTTTCCTGCGCGCCAACCCAGACATCCCCTTCGCCAAACGCGATGGTCTTTAAGTCAAAACCGGGGATAGGTATCGCGGATACAGCCAGCTGGCTGGCGGCGTCAATTCGCACCACAGAATCATTATCTTCATCAATCACCCAGACATCCCCGTTCCCTTCAACAACACCGCCCGGCTGGCCGCTGGTGGCAATCACCGCCACGGCATCCAACGAACCGGGATTCAGGGCCAGCACGGTGTGGTCCATCCGGTTGGTGGCCCAGATGAGTTTCTGCTGCTCCGGGGTGACAGTAGGGGGCGGTTCGGTTGGAGTCTGCATCACCAGCCCGACTGTCGCCGTGGGCGGTAAAGCGGCTGGCTGCTCGGCGGATGGTTGTTCCACAACCTGCGGCGGTTGTTCCGGATCAGTTTCTCCCATCCCCAATGGAGAAAGCGCGCCGCAGGCAGACAGAGAAACTGAGATAAAAATAAACAGCGTCAGGTGGATAAAAGTCTTCCGTTTCATAATTTTTTCTTCCCAACAAGATTCTTAAATGAAAGATGAATGAAATAGGCTGGTTTTGTACTTTGATTGTTAAGAGATAGTATAAACCTTTCCTTTTCTCAGCACAAATGCCCATGATAAATTCCCGGTACGGGCAGATGGAAGTTGTCCGTTAGGAACGGGATAGGTTTCCCCTGTCTGGGGGCTGGCATTCTTCAGGGGTGCATGAAAAGGGCCAATTTCGCGCCGGCGGATGTCTTTCCAGCGCGGCTAGTGCGACTCATCTCACCCTGAAACCTGCCAGAAAGTGGCGTCGATATCCACGGGGAACTATTGCTCAAATATTCTCCCCTTAACTGCCCTTTGCAGCGCAAACCGGGAAAACGATTCCACCAGTTTCTGATAAAATCAATGCCCGGCAGTTTAATAACTTTCTAATCCACACAGGCTTGCGAGTCTGGCTGGACGATTCTATAATTGACTTGCTTGATTCTGGAAGAGTGAAACGAATCCCTTATGACTGTTGTTGACGAAATTAAAGATCGCGTGGACATTGTGGACCTGGTATCCGATACGGTTAATCTCCGCCGCACGGGGAAAAACTACACCGGGTTCTGTCCATTTCACACCAATACCCGCACCCCTGCCTTTGTGGTTTTCCCGGACAGCGGCACATGGCGCTGTTTCGGCGAATGCAACGAAGGCGGCGATGTCTTTAAATTCGTGATGAAAAAAGAGGGTTGGGATTTCCGCGAAGCGCTGCAATACCTGGCGCAGCGGGCCGGTATTGAACTGGAGCCCTTGACGCCAGAGAGAAAAGAACAGGACGAGGAGATGGAGCGCCTGTACCAACTGCTGGAAGAAGCGGTCATCTTCTACCGGCATCACCTGCTGAATGAACCCGGCGGGCGGCAGGCGCTCGACTACCTTACCCAACGCGGCCTCAAACAGGAAACGATCGTCGCCTTTGGCCTGGGGTACGCGGCCTCAAACAGGAAACGATCGTCGCCTTTGGCCTGGGGTACGCGCCCAATTCGTGGGACGCCACAGTAAACCACTTTTCCGCGAAAGGATACAGCCAGGAAGACCTGCTGAACGCCGGGCTGGCCTCGGAGCGCAGGGAAGGGGGCGGGGTGTATGACCGTTTTCGCAACCGGGTCATGTTCGCCATCCGCAACGCCAGCGGGCGAATGGCCGGGTTTGGGGCACGGGTGCTGGACCCGGAAGATGTTCCCAAGTACCTCAACTCTCCCCAAACCGCGCTGTTTGATAAAAGCCGCCTGCTGTATGGGCTGGACCAGGCCCGAAAATCGATCCGCGCCCTGGACCAGGTGGTGATCGTCGAGGGTTATATGGATGTCATCGTGCCGCACCAGGCAGGATTCACCAACCTGGTCTCACCGATGGGAACCGCGCTGACCGAGCCGCAGCTCCAGATGCTGAAACGTTACACCCGGCGGATTGTGCTGGCCCTGGATTCGGACGCCGCGGGAGAAAAAGGCACCTTGCGCGGGCTGGAAGTAGCCAGGCAGGCCATGGACCACTCGCAAGAACTGGTTTTTGACCCGCGCGGGCTGATCCGGCATGAAGCCCGGCTCCAGGCCGACCTGCGGGTCACCACTCTCCCGGAAGGTGTCGACCCGGATGAAATCGTTCTGGAAGACCCGGAAGCCTGGCAGCGGATTATCGACGCGGCCCAGCCGGTAGTGATCCATGTGATGGATACCCTGGCAGCCAACCAGGATGTGGATGACCCTAAAGTCAAGAGCCAGATCGCGGAACAGGTGCTGCCACTGATCGCGGATGTCCCCAACCGGGTGGAGCGCGAGTCCTACCGCCAACGGCTGGCACGCCTGCTGCATGTCGATGAAAGGGCGTTCGCCGCGGACCTGACCGGCTCAGGCCGTCCGGCCCGGCGCACCCGCCGCCCCGCTGCTACAAAGCAGGAAGAAGCGCCCGCGGTGCTTGTGGATGGCAAAAGACAACGCCTATTTATGGAAGAGCGCCGCCTTTTGCGCCTGCTGCTGCGAAACCCTGAAGAAATCTACAACCTGGACCGGTTCCTGCAGCAGGCCAATTTGAGCCGATTCAGCTACCAGGAGTTTGAGCACGCAGATCATCAGGTGATGGCCCGCCTGGTGCAGGACTCCCTCGAACAAGACCGTGAAGACCCGCTGGAGTATATTGATGAAAACACGCCAGAGACATTACGGGAATTGATCGGGACACTGCGGGAACCCCTCCGGATGGGTGAACCTACCGATCTACAACTCCGGGAGGATTTGATCAAGACCATGCTCCACCTCCGACACATCCGGGTGAAGGAGCAATTTGAGCAGCTCTTTAACCTGCAACGGGATCTGCAGGAAAGCGAAGAAGCACAGCCTGATTCGTTTCGTGAAACTGTGATGCAGTACGCGGAAATCCTGCGTCTGCTAAACCTGGCACTGGGCAAACCTGTGCAACTGGATTAATAAAGATTGTGATGGTATATTTAAATTATGCCTAGAAAGAAAGAACTTTCTGAAAGTGTTCCTGAAGAGACCCCCCTTGCTGACGAGACCGTAGAAACCGGCCCCGCGCCCGAAAACGCTGCCAAAGCAAAACCGGCGGCCCGCACCCGGAAGCCAACTCAAAAGGTCAAAAAACTTGCAAAACCAGTGAAAAACACGGACCAGGACGAATCGGAAGAGGATTGGTCTGAGGAAGCGGATGCTTCTGAAACCGGCATCGAAAACCCATTGGAAATTCTGGAAAATCCGGTCATTGCCATGGAGCTTTCAGAAGACCCAGTGCGGCTTTATCTGAAAGAGATCGGCCTGATCGACTTGCTGGACGCTGAAAGCGAGTTCCGGCTGGCGGCCCGCATTGAAGCGGAGCGCGTCATCCGCTCTCTTTCCAAGCACACCACACCCGCAAAGGGTAAACCGGGGCATTATTCCGCGTTGTTTATGGTGATCGCGGAAGATATCCACACCTCATGGGAACGGCTGAAGCAAGATCTAAAAAGGCTGGAACAGGGAACACCGCCTGACATCAGCCTGGTGCTCACGGAGGCGCAATATCTGCGCGTTACCTGGCAGTCGGACGAGCCCTCTTACCTGCGCACCTTTCTGGATAATGGTGTGTGGGGTAAAGATTCTGTCTGGGATGGCCTGGTACGCCAGATATTCAGTGTTTATCTGGGATTGTATCTCTTGCCGGAAGAAACCGCGGCAAGACTGCTGGAATACCTGCATGAATACGGCGACCTTCCCGGCATGGATTTCTTTGAGAAGAACCTGCCCACCGACAGCGTGCTGGAAAACGAAATTCCTGGGATTGAATGGCGGTCCGAAGAAGCGAACCAGAGTCTGATCCGTGCCAATCTGCGGCTGGTGGTGAGCATCGCCAAACGCTATCTGGGGCGCGGCATCTCCTTCCTGGACCTGATCCAGGAGGGCAACCTGGGGTTGCTCAGGGCGGTCACCAAATTCGACCCGACCCGCGGCTTCAAATTCAGCACCTACGCCACCTGGTGGATCCGCCAATCGATCAGCCGTTATATCGCGGAACAGGCCCGCACCATCCGCATTCCAGTGCACCTGTTTGAGGCCATCACCCGTCTGCTGCGCGTCCAACGCGCGCTGGTGCAGAAATATGGGCGGGAGCCCTCTCATGAAGAGCTGGCCCTGGAGGCGGATTTCCTCTCGGAAGAAGACGTGATCGCCATCCGCAAGGCGCAAAAAGCCAAAGAGGAGATGGAGCCTGAACTGCAGCGCCGCCTGACCTGGGCCACCGCCAAGGTGCAGCGGGTGCTGCAATCGGCGGAGGAACCAATCTCTCTGGAGCGCCCCGTGGGAGATGAAGACAGCAGTTCCCTGGGCGACTTCATCGAGGATGATGACGCATTGGAGCCGATGGACGCCGCCGCGCGGGAAATGCTTCGCGAACAGGTGCAAACCGCCCTGGCCGCGCTTTCAGAGCGCGAGCGGCAGGTACTGGAACTCCGTTTTGGCCTGATTGATGGCAAAGACCACACCCTGGAAGAAGTCAGCCGTTATTTCAATGTGACCCGGGAACGGATCCGGCAGATTGAAGCCAAGGCGCTTCGAAAACTTCGCCACCCCACACGCAGCCGCACTTTGCGTGAATACTTGATGTAATTTCTTCGCGGGAGAGGTCATAGCATTATGGCGCTGCGTGTCTTACTGGTTCAAACCGATACCAAAGCTGCGCAGGCGCTTACCCGTTATTTCAACAACCGCGGCAATGAAACCTGGAAAGCCTGGGACCTGGCACAGGCCGAGTCTTTGCTGGGCGAGTTGGATTTCCAGCTCATGCTGGTGGATATCAACTTTCCGGCCAATGAATGGATCGGATTTCTGCAACGCGCCCGCCGAAAATACCCCGATTGTAAGATCATCATCACCCATAAATTTCCGGATTTGCACCGGGAAATGCTGGCCCGTGAACACGGTTTTACCGTCTTCACCCGCCAGCCGTTCACCAGCCAGTGGCTAGACCGCGCTATTGCCAGTTTTGAACAAGGAGAAAAGGGGGAAACCAGAGAACCGGCCAAACCGGGTGCCCTGGTCCAGCCGCCTCCGCGCGTACGCATGCCGGTACGGATCAAAATCACACTTCCCTATCTGATCCTGGCGCTGATCTTCGCGCTGGCCGGGGCTTACATCGTCAGCCAGGTGGTGCTGGAATCGGTTCAGGAAAGGTACTTGAACCAGCTGGTGGAAACCGGGGTCAGGAGCGCGGACTGGATGGTGCGCCAGGAAGATAACATGCTTTCCACCCTGCGTCTGGCGGTCAACTCGCAGGGTGTTGCGGAAGCGGTGCAGAACGGGGATACCGAAACCCTCCGGGTCCTGGTGCTGCCGCTGGCGGTCAATGCCGGTGAAGAACTGGTGGAGGTTCTCAACACAAATGGCGTGAGTATGCTGTCAATGCGCCTGGTGGAAGGGGGCGGCCCGGCCGATTATACATTCTCCGCGGGGGAAGAAAGTTTCAAATCGCTGGATTTTGTTCAGAACGTTTTGCAAGGCCAGATGGATGAGCGCGGAGATAAATACGCGGGAGTAGTGCGCGCGGATTGGGGAGATGTTTTTTACATCTCCGGCCCAATTTATGACGCGCAGAACCAGGTGGTGGGCGCTCTGCTGGTGGGAAGGCATTTGAACACCCTTGCCCGGGAGATGAAACAGGAAACCCTGGCAGAAACCACCCTGTATGACATGAACGGGCAGCCGCTGGCTTCCACCCTGTACACCGCTGACCAGCGGTACCCGCTGCTGGACGCGCAGGTTGAATCGGTGCTGGCCGGCCAGGCAAAAAACAGCCTGACCCGAAACCTGACGCGGGATAGTGTTGATTACACCGAGCTCTTGGGCCCCTGGGAAATCCGCGGCGGCAGTGATGTGGGCCTGCTGGGGGTGGCGCTGGCGCAATCCTTCCTGGTGCGCACCAGCCAGTTCACCCGGGTGCAGATCTTTGTCCTGGTCGCGGTGGGGATCGTGCTGGTGGTATCTGTGGGGATGTACCTGGCGCGGATGATCACCAATCCGCTGCAGCGGCTGCTGGATGCCTCACGCCAGGTGGCACAGGGCAACCTGGAAGTCAAGCTGGAAACAGCCGGGGATGACGAGATCAGCGCGCTGGCGAGTTCTTTCAACTTCATGGTAGCGGGACTTCAGGAAGGAGTTATCTATCGCGACCTGCTGGGACGGACAGTTTCTCCGGAAGTGCGCGAGCAGCTCCGGCAAACCTTCTCCTCCGGCGACCTGCGGCTGGCAGGCCAGGAAGCCGTGGCGACCGTGCTGATGGCAGATATCCGCGATTTCACGACACTTTCCGAGAAGACAGACCCGGCGCAGGTGTTTGAATGGCTCAATGCTTATTACGGGCAGCTGGTGCCGATCATCACCGCCTACGGCGGCGTGGTGAATAAATTTGATGGGGACGCCATCCTGGCTTTCTTTGGCATTTTGCCGAGCCTGCTCACCCCGCAGGAAAGCGCAGTGGCAGCCTGCCAGGCCGGGTTGGATATGCTGGAGGCGATTGAAAAGTTTAACCAGAAACGGGTCGAGCAGGAGCTGTCGCAGATGTTGTCGGGGATCGGGATCAACACCGGCCTGGTGATGGCCGGCGGCCTGGGCAGTTCTGACCGCATCCATTACACCATCATCGGCGATACGGTCAACACCACCCAGCGCCTGGAAGCGCTGACCCGCCAGTTTTTCCCCGGCAGCGGGATCGTGATCAGCCAGTCCACCCTCGAAGCGCTGGGAGATTCCCGAAGCCAGTTCAATATCAATCCGTTGGGGCAGCGGGCGGTGAAAGGCAAAGCGGAACAGGTGCAGATCTACCGGCTGCGCCAGCAGGCGCGCGTGGATGGCCCGGGAATCATGCTTTAAACCAGACACCCGACGTATAAGCGCTGCAAATTCGCTGTGTTTTTTCCAGATAATGGGGAATTAATCCCTGATTCAGATGAATGAGCTGTTTTTTTTGAAAGATACAAGATACCGTCTTGAAAATCAAGCCTGAACAGTGTTTTTTCAAGATATGCCGGATCAAATGGGCTTCCAGATTTTAAAATACCATAAACCATATGTAAAGACAGCCAAAACGGGATTATATTTTTATGGGGCAGGGTGGCTCGCTATCGTTTATTTTTATTGATATTTTTCAGGGTTGATTTAACCATCTTCCCAAAATCCTTATCCTTCTTCTTTTTTTCAGAATAAGACATTTCGTTAAACGCAGATTCTTTTTTCATTTTCAGATAGTTTTTGTAGCGTTTTTTATCCAATTCACCGGCTTCAATCGCCGCCAGTATCGCGCAGCCTTTTTCTCTGGTGTGGGAGCAATTACCAAATTTACATTGTTGGGCCAGCTCTGTGATGTCTGAAAATGTTTCGTCAAGGCCAGTGTCAACCGACATATTGCCGAGTTCTCTCATCCCGGGGGTGTCGATCAGCAGCGCCCCGTTCTCCAGCTGTATCAGTTCCCGGCTTGTCGTGGTGTGCCTGCCCTTGCTGAATTTTTTGCTGCTCACAGCCTGTGTTTCAAATTGTTCGCTGCCCAGGATGCTGTTTAAAAGCGTTGTTTTCCCGACGCCAGATGAACCGAGCAAACAGTAAGTATGTCCAGGCAGTAAAGCGCTTTTAATCGTATTGATATTTTCCCCACTCACATTGCTGAAAACCAGAATAGTCGTTTGAGGAGCGATCCTTAAAATATCCTCCTTTATCTCCTCAACCTTATCCGGAGATATAAGATCGGACTTGCTCAGCAGTATCACCGGGGTGATTCCGCTTTCGTTGACCATTACCAGATAGCGCTCTAATCTTCTCAGATTCAAGTTGTGATCTAAAGATTGGATAATAAAAGCAGCGTCAATATTTGCCGCGATCAGTTGAAATTCCACTAACTTTCCGGATGTCTTTCTTTTTAATAACGTTTTTCTGGGCAGCACCCCGTGGATGATCGCGTGAGAGTCATCATCATAAAAATCAGCATAAACCCAGTCTCCGGTTGTTGGCAGATCTGCAGAAGAATTTGCCGAATAGAACAAGTTCCCAGACAACTCGGCAAACACTTCCCCAAAGCCTTTCGTTACAGCATAGCTGTCTTTGTGCACTGAAACAACGCGCGCAACCGCGTGAGCAGCAATTTTATCAACATCAGCCTGGCTTTGGAACCAGTCGCTGTATCCTATACTTTCCAGTTTATCCATAATGCGATCCTTATCCTGTGTGGCGCCTGCCGTAGAGCCCTACTCCGCGATGAGCAGATTGCTTCTCCACATTATAAATTAAATTGAACAGATTAACAGAAATGAAACCAGCCCGGCAGAAAGATGGGGACTTTGACACATCCCTGATCGATTTTGAAGGCGGTTTTGCGCAAAGATTGGCGAAAATCTGGTACCAAAAGGCTGGTTTGATACCAGTGAATAGAAAACGCTGTCAGAGCTCCAGCGTTGCCAATCTGTGATACGATTTCCATCCCCGAACACCACCAACACGCCGGCTCCAATCCTGAGCCTTTTTTATTTAACTTTACAATCTTGCAAGGCGCGGGCCGATCGCTAGGAAATTGCGCTGGAATATGTTAGATTCAGATTGTGCCTCAATGGGGGGTGCATCTATTCAAGCGAGTATTGGAGTGAGGGTATTTCAGTTGCTATCTGGGTCCCGGTCAAGAGATTCTTTCTTTCGTCTGTCCATTGTGCTGATCACACTGGCGGGGATCTTGTTGTTAAGCTGGGTAATGTTCAACCCAATCAGGGTGATGGCAAAAGCGTCGGGGCCTGTCCCCATCGCCATGCATTCAAGATACGCCGCGGATTACAGCGCTGATCCCGCTTCTTTTGTCGTCCAGCCCATCTCTCTGGATTTGATTGATGAAGTTGTCCGGAATGCCGGGGGCTCACCGGATACTTCCGGTTCCAACCTGTCAACCAATCCCCTTTCCACGCCTACCATGCTGGCGGTGATATTTGAAAACACAGTCACCTCAGCGCCGGTACAAAAAACCCAAAAGAGCCGGCCCGCCAACACGCTCACCCCGGCAGCGACAACGACACCGCTGCCGACTTTGGAACCGGACAGCACGTTGATCGTGATACTTCCCACCGCCACACCTAATGATATCCTGCTGCCGGCTGCCACACGCACCTCTGTCAGCATCCAGCCTGTTCTACCCACCAAAGCCGCTCCCGGTTTGCAGCGCCCAACCAATATGCCAAAACCGGAAAAGACCGCGCAGCCAGAAAAAAAGCCGCATCCCACCAGACCGGTGAAAATCAAAAAGACACGTCCGGCAGGGCCTTAGTCAATTTATCCCGAAAACAGGATTTGCGCGGGAGCAGGCGTAAAACCGCGAGATAGATGGAACTGCGGCAGGCGAAAAAACCACCTTCTTATAACCAAAACCTAACAAACTCCTTACAACCTGGCTTCTTACGGCTAAAATCATTAGGTTATTCTGGCCGCATATGTTAATATGATGGTAACCACAGTCCGCATGGCCGCCACAATCCGCTTTCAACGCGCACCAACACACTCAATTGATCAAGAATCAGGGTAGTCAGTTTTCAACTACCTGGGTTCCATCCATCCGCTTACCCGTCCGAACCCGGATAAGCTGGGTGGGGGACGCATTGGCAACCCGCAGGATTAGTACAGAGAACCGATATGGATAAAGTAAACCGAGCGAGAACACTTCCGCATCCCTCCCATGAATTGTTAACCTGGCGGAGCTTTATCTTTTTAATCCTGGCCTTTGGGCTGGCAGTTCTGGGCTGGTTCCTGTTGAACCCGGCCAGGGCCCAGGCCATCAGCCTGGGCCGGATGCCCATCTCGCTTCACTCTCGATTTGAAGCGGATTACAGCGCCGACCTGCGGGGGTACGCGGTCCCGGCGGTTTCGATTGATCTGGTGGGTCAGGTGGTGCAGGAAGAAGCAGGGTCTGGCAGCGCGGAGGAACAGCTCCGCAAAGTTGAGGAAAGTCTGAAAACCCCCGTGCCTACCCTCCAGTCGCCTTCTAATGAACCGACTCCTCAGCAGCCAACCAATAAGCCCACCACGCGCCCAACACGGGCGGCAACTACCACACCAGCAGCAACGAAAACCGCCAGCCCGACTGTCCCGGTTGTATTCCCAACGGCAACCGCCACAGAGCAGGAGCAGCCCAAACCCCAAAATCCCACCAACCCCCCAACACTGGTGCCTTCTTACACGCCCACCGCGAAACAGACCGCCACAGAGAAACCACTGCCAACCACCCGGCCCACAAAAACCGCTCTGCCTCCCACTGCCACGCAGGTCCCTACCCTGCAGCCAACCTCCTTACCGAAAACCCCGGAGCCGCCAGCCACACAGGTACCTATCCCCACCGAAGTTCCACCTACGCCACAGCCTCCCGCCCCCACGCAGGAGCCGCCGCCCTCGCCAACCGACCCACCGGAGCCTGCCGCAGAGAATCCCGGTTGGCATCCCCCAAAACCACGCTGGCCGCGTCCCTGGCGTCCCTGGCCGCGCCGCTGAACAACTCTGACTCCCAACCCGCAATACAGTTGAAACCAGTGCTGCCTGGCCTGACCGGCTGGCGGTGACCGTCGCCCGGTTATTTAGCCTCGCGTCTTAGAAGATTCTTCCTCGTGGGGGAAATTGGATTCGGCGGATTAACTTCCCGTTTGATTGTAAAATAAAAGATAGGCCGGTTTTTATCCCGGCAAACTGACCAATAGGAGAGTACACCCCATGAGTGAAATCGAGCATGTGGTTTCGTGCCGCAATATGCACGGAGAAGGCCCTCTGTGGAACCCGGCCGCGCGGGCGCTGTTCTGGCTGGATATGTTCGGCGCGAAAATCTGGAAATTTGTGCCTTCTACCGGTCGCACTGAGGTTTTCGAACCCGGCGAAATGGTAACCTGCATTGGGATGCGCTCCGGCGGCGGATGGGTGGCAACCACCGAAAAGCACTTCGCCTTTCTGGACCTGGAACATGGGCGGTTGGAGAAGATCATCGCGCTGGAAGAGGGCAAACCCAAAGCGCGCTTCAATGACGGCGCGGTGGACCGCCAGGGGCGGTTCTGGGCGGGCACGATGACCACAGAGTACGGCGAAACCAGCAGCCTGTACCGGTTGGATCCTGATCTGGTCGTGCGCACCCTGGAGACCGGGATCACCATCTCTAATGGGATTGGCTGGAGCCCGGATAATCAGAAGATGTATTTCACCGATTCCGCGCGCCGCCACATCAACGCTTATGATTTTGACCCGGTGACAGGCAGCCTTGCCAACAAACGGCTCTTGATCCAGACTCCGGAAGGCGAAGGCGAGCCGGATGGGCTGACAGTGGACGCTGAAGGATATATCTGGAGCGCCCGTTGGGATGCCTGGAAGGTGTGCCGCTACACCCCCGAAGGCGATCTGGACCGGGAAATCCTGGTTCCGGTCCAGTTTCCTTCGAGCGTGATGTTTGGCGGAGAAAACCTGGATGAGCTGTACATCACCTCGTCACGAATAGCGATCGCGAAGGAAAATCAGCCCAGTCAGTCGCTAGCCGGTGACATCTTTCGCGTCCGGCCGGGAGTGCGCGGCCTGGCAGAACCGCTGTTTGCCGGATAAACTTAAACAATATCTTCACGAGCTGACCCTGTTATACTGGTTACAATAGACTGATATTGTTGGGTTTCGCTTTGATCCTTGCCAGGTTTGGACCTGCCATGCGTAGCCCAACCCAATTTACAAAAACAAACGATTTTGCGAGAGAATCATTTAGACTCGGTACTGGAGCGTGGTAAAAAATGATCAAAGACCTTATTGAAAAAAACAGAAGTTACCGCCGGTTTGACGAGACCGCCGCGATCAGCGAAATCCAGTTGCGAAACTGGGTGGACCTGGCCCGGTTATCCGCCTCTGGAGCCAATCTCCAGCCGCTGAAATTCATGCTTGCCAACCAGCCGGAGCGTAATTCCGCTATTTTTGAGTGCCTGGCATGGGCCGGTTATCTCAAAGACTGGAAAGGCCCTAAGCGCGGAGAGCGGCCGGCGGCGTACATTGTGATCCTGGGTGATACCGAAATCGGCAAGCGGTTTGACACGGACCTGGGCATTGCCGCGCAGAGCATCTTGCTGGGCGCGGTGGAGGCCGGGTACGGCGGCTGCATGATTGCCTCCATCCAGCAGGACAA
>ENA-OSEO01004220-OSEO01004220.1-sediment-metagenome-genome-assembly--contig:-NODE-4220-length-15475-cov-3.243798_pt1 | contig 15475 bp, 7 predicted proteins | sample MGYA00237883_ERZ534232 | MGnify/ENA metagenome assembly ERZ534232 | reverse complement strand
GAGGACGCCGGCGTGTGGAGCCCCCTGGGCATGACCTTCGACGAAGAAGGCAACGTCTACGTCACGGACGTCGGCGTGAGTTCGGACCACAGGGTGCTTGCGTTCGACACCGAAGGGGAGGAGATCCTGCGGTTCGGGTCGACGGGTCAGGCAGTCCAGCTCTCCGAGCTTCCGGGTACGTTCTACTTTCCGAACGGGATCGCCATATCTGATGACGAGCGGTTGTTCGTGGGAGACAGCAACAACCGTCGCGTCCAGGTCTTCGACCTGGAGGGCTCTTACGATTACCTGATTCGCACATCCGGCATTCCCCGGGGACTCGTGATCGACGAAGAGGACCGCCTGTACGTGGTCGACGTGCTCGCGCACACGGTCGATATCTACACCCTCGATGGGGAGAGGATCACCGGCTTCGGAGAGGTCGGCTCAGGTCCGGGCCAGTTCCAGTACCCCAACGACGTCTCGCTCGACACCGACGGCCGGATCTATGTGAGCGACCGGGAGAACCATCAGGTGCAGGTCTGGGCGTGGCCCGAGGAGCAGGTGGTCATACCGGGTGCCCCGGAAACGCCGGCGCAGTGGGCGCTGTGCCTTTCTCCGTTGCTGCTCATCCCGCCGATCCTGTTCCTCGCTCGCCGCAGGCGCTTGGTCGTGACCAAGGACTTCGTGGACGCCCTGGCGGCGGTCGGCAAGGTCGATCAGATGCACAAGCGTCGCTTCAAGTGGATCACGTCCGAGACGGTGTGGCACGCGTTTGAGGGCCACGTCGTGCAGGGCATCGATCTTGGCGAGCTCATCAGCCCCGAGGCGTACTCCGAGTCCGACGTGCGCGACCTGATGGACCGCACCGGGGTCGAGCGCGAGATGGCGATACTGCTGGTGCTCAGCCAGCGCGCCGGGAGTCTGTGCACGGAGAACCAGCAGATGCTGGCTTTGGGCGCCGCGCTTGGCGTCGAAACGTTCGATCACGAGCGGTTCTTGGAGAAATTCGGACACGAGAGCAGGCCTTCATCGGGCCACGGGGCATGATTCTTGCATACCCCGCCGGGTAAGGTATTGACAGACTGCGGATGAGGCAATACTGTTTCACTTAACCGAGTTTGTAACAATTGTTACGACTTGGACAATCCTGGCAGAAGCGCCAGGCCGGAGGCACAAAAGAGGTCTCCGGGAACAGAATACGGCCATAGTCTCCGAGCCCGACCGCCTACAGCTCACGCCATGGCGCAGGGCCGATAGGGTGCCGCTGGAAACGGTTGCGCCTCCCAGTGGAAAGGAGATGTGGGGCTTCGAGTCCTCCGGCAAAAGGACTCGCTGCCGCAAGCCACGCTGGGGTAAGGAGGCGAGCTGGAACAATGGGACCGGCAGCTCACGTTTGGTGTGTCTTCCAACCGTGCGGCGTCGGTCTTTGTTGTGCCCAGCAACCTTCCTTCGCGTCCACCAAGGAGGTGACGGGGAAGCACACGCGACTGCGGGCAGTGCCCGCAACCTGATGGGGTCCGATCTGTCGGACCACGAGGCGAAGGAAGAAGGAGCAACGTATGGGCAAGCGAGATACAGAGGAGGGTAAGCTGAGACTCTCACGTCGGCAGTTCTTCCAGACTGCCGGCGCAGGCATCGCCGCAGCCACGGCTGGCGTAGAGTTCGCCGCCAGGCCGTCGCGCGCTGATGCCGCGGATGTCGCAGCTACCTACCACACTACCTGCCCCTACTGCTCGGCCAGCTGTGGACAGCTGGTCGACGTCGATTCGTCGGGCAACGTGCTCGACATCTACGGCGATCACATGTCACCGTTCAACGACGGTGGCCTGTGCGCAAAGGGAGCAGGCACGTACCAGCTTGTGACGAACAAGCGTCGTGTCGGCGCGTTCGCCGGCACGCATCCGGTCAACTCGGTCTTCGAGTACGACCCGTCTTACACTGACGGCATCGCGTACAAGAGGACCGGCAACGGCAGCTGGTCGAAGATGTCCCTCGACGCCGCTATGGCGGAGATCGGTCCTGCGCTCGTGAGCGCTCGCGGTCCCGTCAACGACGCGAATGGATACAACTCGACCGGCGTCGCGTTCTTCGGCAGTTCTCACATCAACAACGAGCAGAACATCGCGTACCGTCGCCTGATTGCTCAGTTCGGAACCTCGAACGTCGAGCATCAGGCCCGTATTTGACACTCGTCCACGGTGGCCGGTCTGGCCGCCTCATTCGGACGAGGTGCGATGACGAACAACTGGACCGATATCGGCAACGCATCCCTGATCGTCGTTATGGGAGCGAACCCGGTGGAGAACCATCCTGCGTCAATCGCACACGTTAACCGGGCCCGCGCCAAGGGCGCCAAGCTCGTTGTCATCGATCCCCGCAAGACACGCACGGCCGCTCAGGCCGACCGCTACATCCGTATCAGGCCTGGCACCGACATCGCCTTCATCGACGGCATCATGCGCGGCGTCATCGCTGAGATGGAGTCGCGGGCGCCCGGCGATCCGCAGCGTGACAAGTTCTACGAGTACTTGAACTGGAGCGGGAGCCTGGCGTTCTGGACCGACGGCGACGCGACGCATCCAAGCGTCAACTCGATAGCCGTTCCCGGTTCGTCGAAGTACACGGACGCTCGCTTCATCCTCAACGGCTCGGGCACGGATTACGTGCGCGAGACTGTTGCAGCCGCGACGGGACTGCCGCCGATCGGTGGGGAGACAGCTGATCAGCTGATCTCGAACTTCCCCAAGAAGGCTGCCGACGTGTTCGCCGACGCGAACACCGTGTACAACCGCCTGAAGGCGCATGTCGAGCCCTATGACCCGGACACCGTCGCAGATATCTGCGGCTGCACGGCAGCTGACGTCGAGTATGTCGTTCAGGCGTACATCGACAACAGCCGCTGCTCTAGCGTAGGTGCGGTCTCCGGTGCCGGCTCGCAGGATCCGCGTGACCCCGACTACAAGTGCACGACCATGATGTACGCAATGGGTCTCACCCAGCACACGTGCGGCGGACAGAACGTCAAGTCGTTCGCGACGCTGCAGACATTCATGGGCAACACCGGTAGGCCGGGCGGCGGAATCAACGCTTTGCGTGGCATCCACAACGTCCAAGGCTCGACCGACGCCGGCAACCTGATGCACCTGATCCCGTTCTATTCGGGCAACCCCAGCACCCAGACCTCTGCGGACGCGAACGCGTTCGGCAAGTATATGGACCCGCTGTGGGGCAACCCTCTGAGCGGCACAGGCGACCAGGCCCAGATGGACGGTTCATACGACGATGCCTACAACACGGCCGCCATGTGGCTGCAGGACCGTGGCTTCCTCAACATGACCTACAACTTCTTCGGGAAGCACGACTACAACCCGAACACCGATAGCTTCGACACCTGGATGGCCACGCCGATCGCAGACCGCACGCTCACCAACGGGCTGTACGACCTGTGGCCCAAGGGCAACGGTCACGATCACATCACCATGTTCCGCGAGATGATCGCCGGCAACACCACGGCAGCCGTCGTGTGGGGCCAGAACCCGGCCGTCACCGAGCCGAACCAGAGCAAGGTCCGCGACGGACTGTACGAGCTCGACACGCTGGTCGTCGTCGACATGTTCGAGAACGAGACCGCAGCTGTGCCGCGCAAGTCGGTGGCCAACGGCGACGCCTCGGATGGCGTGACCTACCTCATTCCTGCGTGCTCGCACGTGGAAGAGGCCGGTAGCGTCGTCAACTCGGGTCGTGTCCTGCAGTGGCGCGAGCGTGTCACGCTTCCTAAGGGCAACAGCAAGGCAGACCTCGAGCTCCTGTTCCGTTTGGCGTACGCCATCGATCAGGCGAGCGGCTTCTCGCACATCACCGACCAGTGGACGGCGCTTACCGCGTCCATACCCGGTGGAGCTCCCAACCCTGCCAAGAGCGCCTACGATGTGCTGTACGGCGACCGCTACGGCTGGACTCCCGGCACAGCGTTCGAGAGCGTCAGCGGCACGGCTGAGATCTGGCGCGGCGATGATGCCGCTCCGAGTACCGGCACGGTCGAGGGTTCGGAGTGGATCGCCGAGCTCATGTACCGCGAGATGTGCAAGAACGTCGGTGTGGGCGGTACGTCGTGGCTGTGGGTCAACGCCTACGTGCCCGACTACACATCCAACAAGCACACCAACCAGGCCAACTGGCAGGTGTACAACCGGTCCAAGAGTCGCGACAACACCGATCCCAACGGCACGCTGGCATATCCCGGTTGGGGCTACGCATGGTTGGTCAACCGCCGCATCCTGTACGGCAACGGTGACCCCTACATGGAAGTCGCCGACGGCTACCAGGGCCCGGACAAGGTCGGTCGTCTGTTCGTGACCACGTATGCGGGCAAGGGCGTGAACGTCAACTACGCGACCGGCTACAGGTTCTATCACCTTCTGGGTGACCAGCCGGACGTTACTGGAGTCCACGTGCATCCCGGACGTTTCCCGGCTCACACCGAGCCTTACGAGACGCCGCGTGCAGACCTGCTTACCGACTTCGGGCGCAACTCGAAGGCATCGGCCGGCGGGGCACAGTGGGCATGCGTCAAGCCCGATACGCTCGTCGCAGGCCGCGATGTGCCTGCCGAGGACTACCCGCTCGTGCTGACCACCATCCGGTGCGTCGAGCACTTCCAGGGTGGCCCGATCACCCGCAACAACCCGTGGAACGTCGAGGCAGAGCCCGAGCCGTGGGTCGAGATCAACTCCCAAGATGCCGCCGCAATGGGCATCGCCACAGGAGATCTTGTCAACGTCGTCACCGCTCGCAGCGATTCCACCGCGGACCAGAACGCTCGGTCCCTCTATGCCGCTTCTGTCGGCTTCAGGGCCCGCGTAGGCGTCGGTCTGCAAAGCAATCAGCGAGTCGGTCAGGGCGTCGTTGCCATCCCGTGGCACTGGGGTGACCGCGGCCTGTCTACGGGCAGCCGTGCGAACGACCTCACCATCGACGCTGGGGATGCGAACACTACCATCCCCGAGTACAAGGCCTGTCTCTGTCGCATCGAGAAGATATAGGGAGGTGGTGAACAGTGAGTAACGTAATGGCGATTCTCCACGACGTAGACAAGTGCATGCGCTGCAACGGTTGCGTGATCAGCTGCAAGCGTACGTGGAAGATGAAGGCGCTCAACCCGGGCGTTCACAAGACCGCGCCGGATCAGCGGCTCATGATCAAGTCCCAGAAGCGTGTCGACATGGGCCCGTTCATTCGGTTCAGTTGCTGGCACTGTCCCGATCCTCCTTGTGTCAAGCGGTGCCCGTTCAACGCGCTCAAGAAGCAGGCGAACGGCGCTGTCTCGATCGACCCGAACCTGTGCCAGCCCGACGCGACCAACGCGGCCGGCGTCAAGTGCACACGGCAGTGCACCACCGACTGCCAGCGGGGCGGGTATCCCAAGGTTGGAGCGGGCAGCGATCTGTTCGCAGGCTCGAAGTCGTGGAAGTGCACGCTGTGCTACGGACGTTCAGGTGCCGATACGGACCTGGACTCGGCGTACGGCAACCCGCTTCCGACGAACTCCTCGGCCGCTGAAATCGCAGCTGTCCCCGAGAAGGCACACTGGCCCACGTGCGTTTACACGTGCCCGGCCAAGGCCCTGACGTGGGACACGAGAGATAACATCATCGCTAAGATCGCTTCGGAAGGGTACATCTCCTACCAGGGCGATGGCAGCATCTTCTGGGCGAGCAAGAAGTACATTCTTGCAGCTCCGAAGGCCGATCCGTATGTCGAGGACCACCTCACTCCGTTCCTGAGTGGCGTGCTCAACGACACTGTCAAGAGGAGTGCACTTGTGCCAACATTGGTCGCAGGCGGACTTCTCGCTGTCCTTGCGCGGCGCGAGAAAATCGCACGCGAAACGTCTGGGATTGGGGAGGGGTGATCGACATGCATAAGCGCGTAGCGTTCATTCTCGCACTTGCGGTCGTGGCCCTCGTTCTCGTACCGGGCGTTGCGATGGCGAACTACTCCATCCACGGAAGCTACCCGATGGTTACCGATGCGTGCGCCGGTTGTCACCGTGCACACACGGCCGCGAGTAGCATCACGTGGACCCGTACGGACGACACGACCGGGAGCGCGCTGCTCCTGAGTACGGCGACCGAGATTTATGAGTTCTGCTACACGTGCCACGACGCTGTCAGCTTGGGTGCGGACACGAACGTCGAGGAAGGTATCTACGAGGGTACGCTTCCCGGCAACACGCAGTTCGCTCCGCTGAACGGTGGCGGGTTCGAAGGAACTCTGTTCCCCACGCAGCACATGTACACAGGATCGTCGTGGTTGATCTACGGTGGCGCTACCGATGCCGACTTCCTTGGAGATCTCAAGGATGGCCCGCAGATCGAGATGACCTGTTCGACATGTCATGACGTCCACGGCAGCTCGAACTACCGTCTGCTGAAGGACATCGTCAACGGCCGTACGGTCGGTGGCTACGATGACTCGATCGATCCCGAGAACCCGACCCCGCTTCCGTGGGTCATCTCGGCTGAGCCTGGCTACCCGACCATGGGTTGGCTGCTGCACGAACCTGGCGCCGCTCAGGTCGCTGGCTACCAGCCGGTCTACACCGAGCCCATGTACGCCAAGGCTCCAGGCAGCGATCCGGAGAAAGGTATGAGCGGCTGGTGTGCATCATGCCACCGCCAGTACCTCGAGCCGATCGGTGCTGAGGCCGGTGCGTTCTTCGACACCAGCACCACACCTGGTGAGGGCGATCCGGAGACGCTGGTCTGGGAAGAGGGTCGCGGTTACGACGCCAACGACGGCTACGGTGCCGTCGTACGTCACCGCCACCCGGTCAACGTGCCGCTCAGCAACTACCTCGGCGTTCGGTCGCTCATCGTGACCGATCAGGTCCTGCCCCTCGCGCACGACGGTAACGCTGACGTTGCCACCAACGAGGATTCGGACTGGCTGGATTGTCTGACGTGCCACGTTGCACACGGCTCAAGTGCCGTCATGACGGGCTATGCGAACATCGCCGACGCGACCGACCCGCAGCCGGATTCCGGCACGGGTGGCGTCCCGCCGACCGATGGCAACGCACTGCTCCGCATGAACAGCCGCGGCGTGTGCGAGACCTGTCACAACAAGTAGTAGGAGCGATGTCGCGAGCCAGCGACAAGGCTTCTGACCTGGGGAGGGGTCGGGCAGTGCCCGGCCCCTCCGTAGGTGGTGCGGCGGAAGCGTCGCGCGTACCCCACTTCGCGCTCCTCGCGCTCTCAGTCGTGCTCGTGTCGGTCACCGTGGGCGTACGCTTCCTGCTCGAGAACGCCACCATCGGCAGGATCGACCAGCAAGCGGTCACTGGGGCGGGTGCGCTACTGGCTTCCGGTCTCCTGTTGCTGGTCTACTCGGCTCGACGGACAGATCGGTCGCCTGCCATCGGCCTGCCGGGTTCGCTCGCTCTCGGTCTTGCCGGTTCGATCTCGCTTGCCGCAGCACCGTGGGCGGTGCTGGCTCACCGGCATTCCGATGCGCCGGCAGGCTCTATCGTTCTGTTTTGGGCAGTTGCGCTGCCCGGTGCCGTCCTTCTCTCGAGTCCGATACGGAAGGCGTCGTGGGCGTACGCGCGCCCGGCTGCGGCTCTGGTGGCCGTGACCGGAGCGGCCGGCGTGCTGGCGAACTGGGAGCGCCCGAGCTCGTTCTCCCTGCTTGTGAGGTACTCCACGGAGCAGCTCTGGATCGCACTCGCCTCGGTCGCACTGGCGGCGTCCGTGGCGTACGTGGGCCACATGGTGCGGGACAAGGGTTGGCCGCGCGTGGCCGTGCCGGTGGCCGTGGGAGGGGCCGCTGCGGGGGCGGGGTTGCTTCTCTGGGGGCTATCGGATGGCGTGGCGCCCCTGGCGCAGCCGGTGTTGTGGATGCACGCGGCCACATTCGCGGTGGCAGCTGTACTGGTCCTTGGACTCGCTGCGACGGACCCGGCACTCGCTGGAGGGTCACTGCTCTTGGTCCCCGTGCTTCTGAGCGGTGTCACGTTCGTGGAGGCGGCCGTGGGCGTGCTCGGGCCGCGTCCCGTGTTACTCGATGCCGTCGGATGGGCGTCGGCTGTCGTTGTCTCGGCGATCGCCGTGGCGCTGGTCCCGCGTGACCGCATCGCCACGATCGCGTTGGGGCGGCGGTTGGTCTGGGTGGGCCGGGTGCTCTCCGTTCTCGTGGTCGCCGCGGCCATTGTGGCGATGTTTGCGCCCGGCGTGGATGTCGCCGTACGAGGCACTCGCACCGAGGGCGCAGCGTTCAAAGCAGATTTCGCGATGGCCGGATTCGAGACCGTGGGCGCATGGCTTGTTCTGGGGATGGGCGCGGTGCTCGCCGCGTTGTGGTTCTCGGTTCGGACAAGCCGTGCGCGCGCGGTCTTAGCGGCGGTGAGCGTGCTCGTGTCTGCCGGAGCTTGGTACATTTTGAAGGCGATTCCCCTGCATACGTGGGTCGCCTGGATTCCGTCTGACGTTCAGCAGGACTACGGCACGGAGTATGCTTCCATCCGCTTCAGTCAGATACCCGTCCCCTGGCAGTCAGCAGGCGTGGTCCTCGCTGCCGGAGCGGCCCTACTCCTTGGTGCGCTGGCGTGGAGGCACCCCGGCACGGGGTCCGCAGAGGGTGTCGATCCGATTAGGGAGAGCGAGTCGCCATGAGGCGAAATCGGTATCTCGTTATCGCGGCGGTTGCCGTCGTGGTCGTCGTGGCCGTCGCAGTCGCCGTGCTTCTCACCCGTGACCCCCGGATGGTCACTGTCGCCAACGGCGAGATCGTGCTGTGCACCGAGGGCGAGGTGATCTCGGACACCACCGAGGAGCTCCAAGTACCCGCCTCCGACGTGGGCGAGTACGGCGTGACCACGCGTGTCACTACGTGCGACTATCACGCGCAGCTCGCCTCGTTGTACGCCGACGCGCAGGACGCACTGCGCGCGGGTGATGCCGAGGAGGCGCGCAAGGCCCTGGCCGAGGTCGTGAAGATCGATCCCACGTACCGCAAGGCCGCGTCGCAGCTGGACGACATCGAATCTGGACGTACCCCGAGTCCGGATGACTCCCCGGCCTCGCCGGGAGATGCGCCGGGCGGTAACGGGGACGGTGATCCGGACCCCGGTGACGATGACCCGGCCGATACACCCGCCGATCCCGACGGTGATGACGATGGGTCGGACGTGCCGCAGGGCCCCGTTCTGGACCTGATGCGCTACGTGCCCGACACCCTTACCGGTTTCGTGGCACAGGGCCTGCTCGCCGACCCGTTCGTCCTCACGCGGCAGTATCTGCCGGAGAACCAAGGAGACATGACCGCCCTCGTCATCGTGGCGGAGCAGTTCAAGGACAATGCCGGTGCGCAAGCCGAACTCGACCGGACCATCAAGACCACATATCCCGACGCAGCTTCAGCGTTCGATGTCGCGGGCAATGCGGCCTACTTCGGCACGCGTGGCTCGGTCGCCATCGTGGCTTTCGCGGACGGGGCGGTCCTGGTTGCGATCGAGGGTGCCTCGGGCTCCGATGACGCGTCCGGTCTGGAGGCGACTCTTACGGGCGTCGCCGAGGAGTTGATGAAGTGATGTCCAGGTCAACGCGCAACCACCAGCCTCTTGCGGGGCGCGCAGCGAGCGTGCTGCTCGCACTCGCGATAGTGTTCGCCACCGCGCCGCTCGTGACCCCTGCGGTTGCGGTCAGCCCGGGTGAGGCCGTTTCCGCATCAGCGGTCACCTCGGCCAACCTCAAGTGCGTACGCTTCGTGTCTCCTGCGGTCGGCTATGCCGGCGGGACCGCGGGGACGATCCTCAAGACCACCGATTCCGGACTCACATGGAGTACCGTGCGGTCCGGCGACACGCTCGAGATTCGGTCCATCGATTTCTGGGACGCCGACAACGGAAGGGCTGTGTCGCTTAGCGGGGTCGTGCTCGGTACGTCGAACGGCGGTGACACGTGGTTCACGGTCAATGGTGATCTCGGCGGCGAGCTGCGCGAAAGCGAGCAGATATTCGACGCTGCGTTCCCGAACTCCACCAAAGGGTTTGCGCTCGGTTGGAGCCCCGATACTGCGGTCGCGCCTCCGCTCATATTCCATTCCGAGGATTCAGGCAGCACGTGGCCTTTCGGAACCGTCTTCATCGCCGGTGAGTACGACCCGCCGCCCGATCAGAACCCGTACCCGAAAGACGGATACGGGAGCTTCCGTGGCGTGGACTTCGTGGGAGACTCGCGCGGCTGGGCGGTAGGGGTGGACCAGTGGGTCACGCCGAGCAAGTCGGTGATTTACGACTACGACTCGAGCCGACTCGGCGACGACTGGGTCAAGCAGACAGTAGTCGGCAGCGCCACGCTGTTGGATGTCTCATTCGTATCCACGGACGTGGGGGTTGCGGTCGGGACCGGCGGCGCTTTGGTGCGCACCATCAACGGCGGTACGGCATGGGCTTCGGTCTCCTCTGGCGTGACCTCCAACCTCAACGGCGTCGACCTGGGCACCAACGGTTGGGGTTGGGCGGTCGGCGCGAGTGGCAGGATCGTGTACACCTCCAATTTCGGCGAGACATGGACCGCCCCCGCTGCGCAAACCAGCGCTGTGCTCGAAGACGTCGCTTGGCTCGAGGGCACGAAGGGCGTGGCGGTCGGCAGCTCGGGAACCGTGCTGCTCACCACGGACGGCATGAACTGGAGCGCGCCTCCGGACCCGCCCGTCGTGACCACCGTCTTGTCGACCACTCACCCTTCCGGCACATGGGTCGCTTCCACGGCCGCGACGTTTGAGTGGCAGGCCACCCCGACAGGCGGCATCACGGGCTACTCCATCGCATTCGATCAGAACCCGGCCACGACGCCCGACTCCGTCGTTGACACCGTGACTCCCAATGCCGCGGTAACGGCCAGCGGCAGCGGCATGTGGTACATGCACGTGCGGGCAACTGATTCGTACGGCCGATGGAGCGCTCCATTACACCGCGCGATCCTGGTCGATGTCACCGACCCCACAGCGTCGGACGACGTGGGCCCGGGCGGCTACGAGGCCCAGGCGTACGTGACGCTGTCCGGTAGCGACGCGCACTCCGGCCTGGACGCGATCGAGTACTCGCTCGACGGCGGGCCCGACACCACGTACACCGACCCCATCCTCGTAGAAGACGTGGGCGATCACGACCTCTCCTATTGGGCGATCGACAATGCCGGCAACATCTCCGATCCCACCGATGTTGTCGTGACCATCAACCAGGCGACCGCGCCACAGATGCTCTCGCTCACGAGCCCTACGCATCCGGCTGACCAGTGGGTGGCCGATGCACAGGTCTCGTTCTCGTGGAGCGCAACGAGTTCGGTGCCTATCGGCGGCTACTCGTACGTCTTCGACCAGCTGCAGACGACCACGCCAGACGACAACGTGGACACCGTGGCCACAAGCGATGTCGTCACGGCCAATGCCTCTGGCACGTGGTACATGCACGTTCGCGCGCGGGACACGTTCGTTCCCGCACGCTGGAGCGAGAACACGCTTCATCGGCAAGTGAAGGTTGACGTGACCGATCCGGTGGCGTCGGACAACATCTCCGCGAGCGCGTATACCGACAACGCGATCGTGACCCTGACGGCGTCGGATGCGCATTCGGGCCTGTCGCGCATCGAGTACCAGGTCGACGTCGGTTCGCGCAGCACGTATACCGGGCCTGTGACCATCACCGGTGTCGGCTCCCACACTCTCAGGTATTGGGCGATCGACAACGCGGGCAACGAGTTCGATTCCGGCGTGAAGTCGCTTACGATCGAGGCTCCGCCGGTCGAGCCGCCGACCGATCCTGTGCCTGTCCCCGTGGCGGGCGCAGACCGCTATGCGACGGCGGTTGCCGCCTCCAAGCTGGCGTTTCCGACCGGACTTCCCGCAGGACCCGACGGTAACAAGTGGGTCGTGCTGGCTTCGGGCGCGACGTGGCCCGACGCCCTTGCTGCCTCGGGTCTCGCGGGGGCGGCGCAGTGTCCCCTGCTACTCACGCGGCCCGGCGAACTGCCGGCTGCAGTCTCGTCCGAGATCGCACGGCTCGGCGCCGACCGCGTCCTTATCGTGGGTGGCACGGGCGCAGTGAGTTCGGCAGTGCAGGTGGCCGTCTCGGCCTTGCCCGACATCGAGCAGGTGCGTCGCCTGGGTGGCGCTGACCGCTACGCCACGGCTCAGCTCATCGCCGACGAAGTCGTGAGCTTCCCCGGCCGAGGCGTTTGGGACGGCACCGCGTTCATCGGCACAGGACTCGCGTTCCCTGATGCCTTGGCAGCGGCCCCGGTAGCGACGTTCGCCGGTGATCCGCTGTACCTGGCGCCACGTGGCACGCTGCCGGCATCCATAATCGCGGCCATGAAGACCGACAGCGTGCAGCGGGTGGTCATCCTCGGCGGGACCGGCGCAGTGAGTGCCGCCTCCGAACAGGCCCTGAACGCGGCCTTCGGCGCTGCCAACGTCGATCGCCGAGGGGGGGCCGATCGCTACGCGACAGCCGTTGCCGTGGCGGACTTCGGGGTGAGCGCCGGGCTGGATTGGTCCACGCCGGCGATCGCGACCGGAGAGAACTTCCCGGATGCGCTGGCTGGCGGCGTCATGCAGGGACACGCAGGCTCGATCCTGCTCCTCACCAGAACGGCGACGCTGTCGCCCGCGACCGGCAGTGCCCTCGCGCTTCACGATACCGAGATACGTGAGGTCCGGTTCCTTGGCGGGGAAGGTGCCCTTTCCACGAGCGTGCGTTCTGCGGTGATGGATGCATCGACGCCCTGAAACGACTCGTAAGCAGGGAAGATGCGAGTGGCCGCATCGCGTTTGACCCTGTACCATGAAGGACTGTGGCGCGCCGTGCGCGCCGCGGGGTTTCGCCTTGCCTGCGATGACCTACCGATGGGACCGAGAATGGCGTACGGCACTACCGCCTCTCATAGGCGCGACCGGTCGATGAAGCCGCTGTTTGCGGGCGCTTCGGCCGTTCTGCTCCTTGCTGCGGTGATGCTGGTCACATTCACGGGGTACGCCCATGCCGAGGACCTCGCGCCGCACATCGCGATAGACACCGACACCGACGTGTGCGCCATGTGTCATCGCGCTCACACGTCTTCCCAAGACGCGTCCCGGACCGAGTTCGGGTCCATCGAGCTCACGGGCAGCGCGTTACTCGTCGGGAGTTTCGTCGAGGAAGGTGACGCGGGGTTGTGCTACGCGTGTCACGGCGTGTCGGCGCTCGGCGCGACCTCCGACGTCGAGTCGTCGTTCCTGTCGACCTCAACGCACCTGCTCAAGCCCGAGATATCGGAGTTCGGTCCAACGCGCAAGCAGTGCAGCACGTGTCACGACAGTCACGGGACCGATCACGACACCGACGGCCAGCCGTTCGACGCGTTGCTGCGCACGACATCGACCACCGACACGGAGGTCTTGTACAACCAGGGAGACGAGTTCTGCGCCGCCTGCCACACGCCTCGCCCGGCCAGCAGTTTCGACGGTCTCGAGGTGTGGGAGTTGACCGCGCACGCCGCGATGGACCCGTTCAGCGGAGCGCTCATCGTATGCACCAACTGTCACGACCAGCACGGATCGGAGAACGCGCCACTTATCCGCCGCACGCTCGTGCCGCCGGCCGCACCGGCTACATATACCGTTGAGGGGAACGACAGGCGCTTGTGTTTCGGGTGCCACGGCGACACCTACGGCACCTGGGTCGGCAGTCTTGCGTACCAGACATCGACGCACGCGGTCTCCGACACCACCGTCACGGTCCCCGGAGAGTGGGCCTCTGCCGAGCAGACGCGTACCGTCGGCGAGTGTCACACCTGCCACGCCCCGATGGGCCGCGACGACGGATCGGGCGGCATCTACCCTGATCTCACGCAGCAGCCGGGTTCCGCACTGTGCTACACATGTCACTCGGCGTCCGCTGTGGCGACCGACGTAGCTTCACTCCAGTTCCCGCCCTCGGCCGTCACGGATGCCGAACTCGTCGCCAGCTACGATCCGGAAGTGCTGCCGGCCAACTACGGCCGCGTTGCGGTCTACACGCAGGAGACGACGGGAACGGCTCCCGTCTCCTTGAACGGACCCCGGGAGTTCCAGGTCACGGGGCGCTCGGGCGAGGTCGCCGTGGGCGATATCGATTCTGACGGCCAAGCCGACCTCCTTGTGGCCGACCCCGCTTCGAACAGACTCGAGGTCTTCGGCTACGACGAACTCAAGGGCCTGACGTCGACTTCCTACGCTCTCGACAGCGGCGTAGTGGCCACCTACGTCACGGTTGCGGACGTGTTTATTGAGGGCTCGGGGCGGCCTGAGATCGCGGTTGTGTCCCGTTCGGCCAGCTCACCGTTCACGAGCACCTTGAACGTGTACCGTCTCGTCGGTGCTTCACTGTCTCGTGTCGCGGGTCCGATAGGCGTGGGCAACGACGCATCGGGGCTGGCCTCAGGTGACGTGACGGCGGGTGCTGCCGCCGACCTGGCGATAACATCGGCTGCCGAAGACGCGATCCGCATCCTGGCTGATTCGATCTCCACGCCAGGCACGCTGGTGACTGGCGGGCCCTACTCCACGCGCCGCACGCCGCGTGGTCCGAGTATCGGAGACGCCTGGGACGGCGCGAGCACGGTCAACGAGATCGTTGTGGCAAACTCCGGTGAGGTCACGGGAACGGTATCCATCATCTCGGGTGCAGGCTCGGTGTTGGGAAGCTACGACGCGACCGCTGCGAGCGCTGTGGGTGCCGTCGCCTACGACACGCTCGTGGCCGACGTCTTGCCCAACGTTTCGGGCGCAGAGATCGCCGTTGGGCTGAGGCATGAGAGCGCGACGAGTGCCGTGAGCCTGTTCCCGCAGCTTGTCGGCGGTGGACTTGGCGCGCGCCAGGACTACGTCACCGGTGACCGTTACCGCACGTCCGCCCTCGCTGCGGGTGACGTGGACGGAGACGGCGCTGCGGAACTCGTTGTCGGCAACGCGGGCACTTGGACGCGTACCGCCGCGGAGAAGAGCGCACCGTCGGTCCAGGTATTCCGCGCGAACAACACGGGCAACGCTTTGTTGTCTACGCCGAGCGAGACGTTGTGGGCTGGAGGCGTCGAGGTCGCGGGGTCGGCACCCGGTTTGGCCGTTGTCGACCTGGGCGGTGTCGGAGAGAGCCGCCATCCCGTCGGGGTGGTCGAAGACACGCATGTATCCACCGAGGTCGCCACGCTCACCCGGCACGTCGAGTGTGTCGACTGCCACAACGTGCACGAGGCGACCGCCACACCAACCGTTACCACCGGCACGCCTCCAGCGGTCATCGGCGCTCTCAAGGGCGCGTGGGGTGTCGCCGTCGAAAACGGACCCACGCCTGGCACGATCACGCTCTCCGAAAGCCAGGGCGTGGACTACGAGTACGAAGTCTGCTTGAAGTGCCACTCGCAGTGGTCGGAACTCGAAGGCGGCAGGGACATCGCATCGGAGATCGACACCCGTA
>ENA-OSEO01004218-OSEO01004218.1-sediment-metagenome-genome-assembly--contig:-NODE-4218-length-15478-cov-10.665606_pt1 | contig 15478 bp, 12 predicted proteins | sample MGYA00237883_ERZ534232 | MGnify/ENA metagenome assembly ERZ534232 | reverse complement strand
TCCGTTGCGCGGTGGCCGATCAGATTGACTCATAGGTCTCCAGATTCAAACCCTTCAGAGGGAATTCAGCCCCGCATAAAGCGGATTTCGGGAATAGGGCACCGCTAGCTCCCCGCCTAGCACAACCATTATTTAAAGTATAATTGATTATAGAATTTATCAAGGTAAAAAACTCGGCTTTCGAATTCAGAAAAGCGTTGAACCCAAATTATCATTCAAATTTCACATTCTTTCGTTTTTCCGAAGCTTTTTGGCGATTACAATCAAGGCCTTATTCAGGTGGTAAGTGTTCAGAGGGCAGTCATTTCCACTTGACTCCGCCAATACGTTACAGGAAAACAACTGTCCCCCCTGAATATTTACTTCAAGTGAATTTCGATAAAGATGACCCATCGCCATATAAAACAGGATTCTTCCGTTTTTTATTGACAATGAGAGTGCCCTATATCATAATTTTAACAGAAAAACAATCAACAACATACTGATATTTCAGATTATAATTAAATGGCGGATTTGTGCTGATTTCCACGCTGTTATACGTATTGTAGTTTGTTGGAAAAAACCATTACAGTAACTTTCAATTCAGACTTTAGCCGAATATATGGATGCAATATTTGAGCAATAAATTATTTCAAACTGTTGAAAAAACCATTACAACCTATGAAATGCTTAAACCGAAACATTCGGTTGTTATTGGTGTATCCGGTGGCCCCGATTCAGTCGCTCTTCTTCACATCCTGCTTGCATTAGCACCCCGCTTGTCTCTCAGACTGGGAGTTGCTCATTTGAATCACTGCCTCCGTCGGACTGATTCAGATAATGATGCCCAGTTCGTTGAAACCCTCGCTAGAAAGTTTAATTTGCCCTGTTATATTCAAAAAAAAAATGTTCGTAACTATCAGATAAAAAACAGGCTTTCTTTGGAAGAAGCTGCCCGGAGCGTTCGATACACTTTTTTAAACACTGTCGCACAATCAAAAGGGTACAACAAAATTGCAATTGGACATCATTCTGATGACAATGCGGAACTCGTTTTGATGAATCTTTTTCGAGGAAGCGGAACACTGGGTCTTTCAGGCATACCCCCGGTAAGAGGCGATAAAATAATCCGGCCACTGATACAGGTAAGCCGATCCGAACTTATCGAATTTTTAATTCAAAACAATTTGAAATATGTTTCTGACGCATCCAACGAGGACACTAGGTATCTCAGGAATAAAGTGCGTCATAACTTAATTCCGATGTTAAAAACAGCATACAATCCGAAAATTTCTGAAACACTGAACCGGCTTTCGTCAATAATAAAATCTGAAGAGGAATGGCTTGAAGATGTTGTGAATCCTTTTTTTGAAAAAGCCGTATTACATGTTCAGGAAGATCATATCGCCCTTTCTATTCATATGGTTAATCGATACCACGTAGCATTACAACGCCGGATCATAAGAATGGCAATTGAAAAAATAAAGGGGAATTTAAGGCGTATTCGTTTTGTAAACATCGATTCTGTAATTGGTCTTTTGGGGAATAGTCAGGCCTACGGGAATATAGACCTCCCTGATGGTATCCGTATCCAAAAAAACCGAGACAACCTCAATATTTTCCGAGAAAACAATGCATTATGTGATTTAAAGTTGAAATCCGAGTCTTCAGACACGTCAACTTTTGAATATAAAATAGAAAGCCCCGATTCTGTCTTCATAAAAGAAATCCGAGCGCATATTAAATTTACTGAGATGAGTATCGAAAATGTGCCGGATTATCGTTATACTGGACAATACACCAATTTATTTGATAAGGACATCTTAAACTTTCCGATGGTCCTGAGGAACTTTCGGCCTGGAGACGCTTTTAAGCCACTCGGTGCGGGGGGAACACAAAAGCTAAAAAAATATTTTATTGACAAAAAAGTGCCGCGAAATGAACGGATAAAATGTCCCCTCCTGCTGAGCGGCGGTAAAATCATTTGGGTGGTAGGCCATAGAATAGATGAATCTGTTAAGGTAAGGCCTTCAACCAGAAATGTACTGAAAGTGGAACTTTTGCTTGCCTAATTAACAATGATGATTAATATTATGCTATCATTAAATGTCTTCTAAGGAGGGGGTTAAGTCTTTTGAATCCTTTTTACAAAAATCTGGCTCTATGGATAGTCATCACGCTGATGATGATTATGCTTTATAATCTTTTTAATCAACAGCACCTGTCTGAAACGAACATCAGTTATACTGAATTTCTTGCCATGGTGGAGGCTGAGCGAGTTGCTGATGTCGTTATACAGGGGCAAGAACTCTTTGTCACCGATACCAATCGCAATCGCTTCAAGATATATGCTCCCCAGGATAGTGATCTGATAAAAATCCTCAGAGATAAAAAGGTTACCATTAATGCGAAACCCGAAAGCGAATCTCCGTGGTATATGTCTATCCTTGTTTCATGGTTTCCGATGATTGTATTGATCGGCGTTTGGATATTTTTTATGCGTCAGATGCAGGCTGGAGGCGGAAAAGCCATGTCTTTCGGTAAAAGCCGGGCTCGTCTGCAATCTGATCAATCAAAAAAAGTTACGTTTGAAGACGTTGCCGGTATCGATGAAGCCAAAGAAGAGCTTGGCGAAATTATCGAGTTTTTAAGAGAACCAAAAAAGTTCACCCGTCTTGGGGGAAGGATACCAAAGGGTGTGCTTCTCATGGGATCTCCCGGAACAGGCAAAACACTTCTTGCACGTGCGATCGCAGGTGAGGCGGATGTTCCTTTTTTTCATATCAGTGGTTCGGATTTCGTAGAAATGTTTGTCGGCGTGGGGGCATCGCGCGTCAGGGATCTTTTTGTTCAGGGTAAAAAGAATGCGCCTTGTATTATTTTTATTGATGAAATTGATGCCGTGGGAAGACATAGAGGTGCCGGTCTCGGAGGAGGACATGACGAAAGAGAACAGACCTTAAATCAGCTTTTGGTTGAGATGGACGGGTTTGAATCCAATGAGGGTGTGATCCTTATTTCCGCCACGAACCGTCCTGATGTACTTGACCCGGCACTCTTACGTCCCGGACGTTTTGACCGACAGGTGGTTGTCCCACTACCGGACATCTTGGGACGCGAAAAAATTCTTAAAGTTCATTTAAAGAAAACGCCGATTGCATCTGATGTAAATCCTACAGTACTGGCGAAGGGAACCCCCGGATTTTCAGGTGCTGATTTGGAAAACCTTGTCAATGAGGCGGCGCTTCTGGGTGCCAAAAGGAATAAAGAAAAGGTTGATATGTCCGATCTGGAGGATGCCAAAGATAAAGTTTACATGGGATTGGAACGCAAGTCTAAAGTCATCAGAGAAGAAGACAGAAAGACCACGGCATACCATGAGGCCGGGCATGCTCTTGTCGCACGCTTTTTACCTGGAACAGATGCCGTCAACAAGATCACGATTATCCCTCGAGGACGAGCCGCCGGTATCACTTGGTTCTTGCCCGAAGAGAGTGATTTTAAATATAAGGATCAGCTGGAAAGCGAGTTGTCCATTGCTTTTGGCGGACGGGTTGCCGAAGAAATCGTTTTTAACCGTATCAGTACCGGTGCTTCTAACGATATTAAACGGGCAACCGATATTGCACAAAAGATGATACGCAATTGGGGTATGAGTGATGAGCTTGGGCCGCTTTCATATTCCAAAGAAGAAGACCACATTTTCCTTGGGAGAGAGATCGCCCAACACAGGGATTATTCTGAAGAAACGGCAAGAAAAATTGATTATGAAATCGATAAGTTGATTGAGAAAGCGTATCAACGCGCCGAAGAAATCTTAAAAGAAAACCTGGATATTCTTCATGCATTAGCAGATCGTCTGCTTGAAAAAGAAACCGTATTGGGAAATGAGCTTGATCAACTCATACTTTCCATGAAACCGGGATTTGAGTTTCCATCAAGGACGCAAGCAAGCGAGAAAACGAGAAAAGAAAGTCAGACAGATGTAAACGCAGCAAAAAAGAAAGCTGAAGAAGAACCTGAAAACGGTCCAGAGACGTCTTAACCCCAATTTTTTGTTTTAGGTCGTTCTTAACGAACCCTAAAAGGATGCGGACCCCTCGAGGCAGTTGAGATCCGATGTGAAGCCTCCCCGCCCTAAAGGACAGGGCTTGCGGGGAGCAGGCCGGTCAATTTTCGACGTCCAAATCTTAAAAATTGCTCGGTTGAGCATCAGGTTCGGCCTTGGACATTTCAATACCAACAAATCTTACCGACCAACATATAAGTACCTATCGAAATTGAAAGCATATAACCTTGTCTGGGATAGATACAGCCTCGATTTGGGTAAACGCACCTGTATTATGGGTGTATTGAATGTGACACCCGATTCATTTTCGGACGGCGGAAAATTTTTCACCTTCGATGATGCTGTTGCTCAGGGGTATCAGTTGTTTGAAGACGGTGCCGACATCCTGGATATCGGAGGGGAATCTACACGGCCATTTTCAGATCAGGTGTCCGAAGCAGAAGAAATTCAGCGGGTGGTTCCAATTATTAAAAGGCTTTCAAAGCGCATATCGATTCCTATTTCCATTGATACAACCAAAGCCGGTGTGGCCGAACAGGCCATCAAGGCCGGAGCTTCAATGATAAATGATGTCTCATCTCTCCGTTTCGATCCAAAAATAGCAGATGTTGCGGTTCATTACGGGGTTCCTGTTATTTTGATGCATATGCTTGGAAATCCAAAAATAATGCAGGTTGAACCCAAGTATGATGACCTTATCACAGAAATAAAAGCATTCCTTGAAAATGCAATAGACCGGGCTGAAAATAGAGGGGTCTCAAGATCAAAAATCATCATTGATCCGGGAATTGGTTTTGGAAAGACTTTTGGCCATAATCTTTTATTGATCCAGCGATTGCATGAGTTTAATACGTTGAATGTCCCCATCCTGATCGGAACTTCAAGAAAAGCGTTTATTCGAAATATCCTTAAAAATAAAACCGATAAAGACATCAATCCGGACTCGACGATTGTAGAAACCGGCACCCAGGCTTCAGTAGCTGCTGCTGTTTTGAATGGAGCCCATATTGTCAGGGTGCATGATGTTGCCAATACACGTGTAACTGTAAAAATAATAGATGCCGTAAAAAATGCCCACAATTTATTATAGGCCATGGCCCTGCCGGTTAAAACCACTCTGATTGATGCAAAACCTGAAGTATTTAAAGTTAGGATTGTTGATCCCAAAAAAAAATCGTAAGAAAAGGATTTCATAATATGCTCCTGGTTATTGATGTCGGTAATACAAATACGGTGATCGGTGTTTACGACGGGAGACACCTCGTTCAAAATTGGCGAATACGAACTGAGCGACGTACCACGGAAGATGAGTTTAACATTCTTGCCGCCAATCTTTTTTCCGGTGGCAATATCAACTCCAAAAATATCCAAAAGACCATTATTTCCTGCGTGGTTCCACCCATGGTAACCATTCTTGACTCTTTCTGTCGCAAATATCTTGGACATGCACCCATTTGGGTGGATGCCGAGTCCGCTCCTAAGTTGCCGATACAATACAAAAATCCATCAGAAGTCGGGGCAGATAGGATTGTTAATGCGGTTGCAGCCTTTCACAAATACCAGTCCAGTTTAATCGTAATCGATTTTGGAACAGCAACAACATTTGATGCTATTTCTGAAAAGGGAGAATACCTGGGTGGTGCGATAAGCCCCGGTATCATGATTTCTTCTGAAGCACTTTTTATGAAGGCATCGAAACTCCCCAGGGTCGAAATCTTTATTCCACCGAAAAGCGTCATCGGCAAAGATACTGCGAGCAGCATAAAGGCTGGTATTATTTACGGATATGCAGGTCTTGTAGATGGAATGGTCAAACGTATGAGGGCCGAAATGGGAACGAATCCAAGGATTATCGCTACGGGGGGTCTTGCAGACCTCATTTGCCGGGTGTCTGAAACCATAGAGGTTGTCGAACCGGATTTAACCCTTGAGGGATTGCGAATTATCAGCAACAGTATGCAGCCCTAATTGAATGAAAACCGAATATTAATCAAGCTCCATGGTTGATTCGAATCTTTCAATTTGGGAAATGATGTCATTTCTTTCATCTTCATTCAAATCTTCGTTTTGAAGACGTTGCCTGAGGCTCAATAGTATCATTTCAGTTCTATATTCAGCGCAAGTATATTTCATCGGTTTCCGGTGTTATACAGGATTTTCGTGTAATCCAACCAAACCTTTCATCAGGCTAAACCCTGCCGGTTTTGATAAGGGCCCGCTTGAAAATTCGATAGAAAGCGTCATGATCGGAGATACCCCGTCTTAGAATCTTTTCTATATCATCAATGTTTTTCAGATTGACGATCAGGTTAACGCTTTTGTTAAATGCAGCCATATTGTCCATGGTACGAAAGCGGTCGGTTATGAGGGTCACAAATATATTTCTCCGGATGGACATATTGAGGCGGTTCAAATAGTTGAGGACAGGGTTCATATCCGGATTTTGGGTGCCGAATCGCTCGCTTAGCATCACCATGTCAAATACGTGAAATCGCATTTGCTTGAGAGCATCTTTGGCCAACTTGGGTGCCGTGATATGGTATTCCATATTAAAAAGGGCGGTTTTGATCTTTGCTTGAATGGCAGGGTCGTGTTCACATAAAAGGGCTGTTTCCACTCCCTCTTCCAGGAAATCAAAAGGTTTATCAGAGGCATCATATGTGTCGGCATCGACCTCGTCAATGATTGTTTTTTCCTTTTCGGGGTTGGATATATCGGATGACTCCGAAGCCTGATCCGACGAAGAGGGTGTGTTTGAACGGGTATCTACAACTACTTTCGTGTTGCACTTCGGGCAGACCAGTGAAAAAATTTGCCCCTTGGGAACCTTATCATCCGGAATGTTAAACTTGCTCCGGCAATTTTCGCATGAAACTTTCATTATCTTTTGCCTCTAATTTGTACTTCCTTGACAGACCTAAAAAAGCCCCGATTAGCTCCAGGTCTTGCCGTATTCGATATCCACTTTCAAATCTTTGATATCTGTTGTGGATTCGCCTCGAGCGCTTTTAATGGCGTCCATTCCCCGGCTCATGACGTTTTTTCGAGATGCATAAGCCATAGCAGTTTCTTGGGTCACAAGGCCTTTTTCCCACAACCCCAAGATATAATCGTCGAAGGTTATCATCCCGAATGCTTTTCCAGCCTGGATAATGTCATAAAAAGTTTTACCTTCTGATTCTCCATGCAGGATTGAATCTTTAACTCGAAGATTGGTGCGCAGGATCTCAAATGCCGCAATCCGGCCGCCACCCACTTTGGGAAGAAGCCTCTGGCAAACGATCCATCGGATCGAATCGGCGATTCGAGTGCGTATCTGGTTTTCTTCATCCGTGTGGAACATGCCCAGGATTCGGTTGATTGTTTGCCCGGCATCCAGCGTGTGCAGCGTACTTAAGACCAGATGGCCGGTTTCAGCCGCGCTCAGACCGATTTCCAGTGATTCCCTGTCGCGCATTTCGCCCACCAGGATCACTTTGGGTGCTTGCCGGAGCGCCGCCCTCAGACCTGTGGAAAAGGCATCGAAATCCTCTCCCAACTCCCGCTGATTAAACGTGGCTTTTTTGTGTGGATGATCATACTCCACCGGATCTTCAAGGGTCACAATATGAACCGATCTAACATCGTTTATCTCGTTGAGAATGGCGGCCAGCGAAGTTGATTTCCCGCTCCCGGTGGCACCTGTGATCAGCACAAATCCGTTTTTTTCTTCGGCCATTTGGTAAAAGGAATCCGGAAGTCCCAATTCCTGACAAGTTGGGATTTTGGGAGCCAGCCTTCGCAAAACAATGGAATAATTCCCCCGCTGGGAAAAAATGTTGACTCTAAAACGGGCCTTACCGGGAAGCTCGTAAGAGGAATCGCATGATCCCTCAATCAAAAGCGTTTCTATGTGCCTCCGGCTCTGGTTGATCAGGTTAAGCGCAAAAATTTCAGCCTGAAAAGGCGTGATTTCTTGAAACGGAGGCTCAAGGTCTACAACGGCAAGATCACCCGAAGTCTCGACCTGAAATGGTTTTCCCACGGTGATATTCAGATCTGAAACATTGTCATAGGCATCGAGCATTCTTGCCAGAAGGTGATCAATTTCCTGTTTTTTCAAAATATGACCTCATGATATTTTAGGCTTCGGTAAAGTCGGCAGGCGGACTTTTTATAAAAGGCCTGAATTTTCCTTTGTCATTGGCTTTAAGATAGGCGTCATCAGCGCTTATCCGACCTTTTTGGAGCAATTCCATAATGGCATCATCCAAAAGCTGCATGCCGTATTTTTTTCCTGTTTGAATGACTGAAGGAATTTGATGGGTTTTCCCTTCGCGAATAAGGTTACGGGCTGCCGGCGTTGCAATTAAAATTTCGAGGGCAACGCAAAGTCCTTTTCGATCTATTCTTTTGAACAAAACCTGCGAGATCACCGCCCGAATTCCATCAGCCAAGGTTGAACGAATCTGTGTCTGTTCGGTTGCGGGGAAAACCTCGATGATGCGGTCGATGGTTTTGGGTGCGCTCATGGTATGCAGGGTAGCAAATACGAGGTGTCCGGTGGATGCGGCTTCTATGGCCAGCGATATGGTTTCAAGGTCCCTCATTTCACCGACCAGAATAATATCCGGGTCTTCTCTCAAGGCGCCCCTTAACGCCGCACTGAAAGTTCGGGTGTGGAGCCCAACTTCGCGATGGTTTACAATACACCCCTGGCTTTGGTGAACAAATTCGATGGGATCTTCAATTGTGATGATATGATCCTTTCGGGTACGGTTGGCAACATCGACGATTGCGGCCAAAGTTGTTGACTTGCCGCTTCCAGTTGGTCCTGTAACGAGAACCAGCCCCCTGGGAAGTGACGCGAGTTTGGATATTACATTCGGAAGACCCAGCTCTTCGGCGGTCATTATGCTCTCGGGAATTTGTCTGAAAACTGCGCCACAGCCATTTTTTTGCATAAAGAAATTTGAACGGTATCGGGCAATTCCGGGTATTTCATACCCGAAATCGATGTCACCTGTTTCCTCAAATTCCTTAATTTTCGGTTCGGGTGCAATTTCATAAAGCATTGCTTTCAGTTCATCATTATCCAGAATCTTGTACTTGATCCTTTCCATATCACCCCTAATTCGGAGTGCGGGCGGTTGCCCGGATACAAGATGGAGATCCGAGGCACCCTGCTCATGCATCAATTTAAAAAACGCATCAATTTTAGCCATGTTTTTCTACCAACTCATTCGGATTGTTTAAAAAGTTTTAGTTTGCCGTCTTCTTCTTCCCTGAGTCTGGATTCCTCTTTTCCGATATCAAGGAGTTTGGAATGACCTTCGATAATTGAGCGGATCTGAACCTCGATCTGTGATCGCTGTCTCTTCAATTCAGCAATATCTTCATGGAGTTGAGAAAGTCTGTTTTGCGCCCTACTCAGAATTTTTTCTGCTTTAACCTCAGCTTCAGCCACGACCAATTCAGCTGATTTTCGGGCATTTTGCTTCATCTGCTCCAAAACTTTCTGAGAATTCAGCATGGCGTGCTTAAAACTTTCCTCGCGCTCCTTATATCCCTGGGCCTCGATCTGAAGCCGTTTGATTTCTTTACCCAAGCGGTTATTTTCGTTTTGCAGCGATTCGAAAGCATCCGCCATCTGTTCAAGAAATGTATCCACCTCTCGAACGTCAAAACCTCTAAACCGGGTTTTAAATTGCTGTTGCTGAATATCAAGGGGTGTCATTTTCATAAACTATCACCTGTTTTTTTCTATTACATAAAAGTTGTGGACAGTCTCAACAGGCTGTTAACGACAAAATTTTGCAAAAATATCACGATAAGAATGACAATGATCGGTGAAAAATCGATGCCGCCAAAGCTAACCGGAATTTTCGATCGGATCCGGTATAACACCGGTTCGGTAATATTATGGATAAAGCGGACAATGGGATTATACGGATCCGGGTTTACCCATGAAAGAACCGCCCGTGCGATCACAATCCACATATAAAAAGTGAGTACATAATGAAGAATTATTGCAACAGCCTTTATGAAATTGCCAATGATGAACATTTTGACACTTGTTCTTTCGTTTTATTGATTTATGCGTTAAATAAACACGACGATTGTTTTAAACAGTCATTTTTTTGACCGCCATGCTCCCTGTATGCCCCATCCATTAGGACGGGGTGAGGAGGGCTATATTAATTAAACAAAATCCTTATGCGGGCGCGAAGCATTGCTCCCAGGTAGTCCCCCCTTCAGGACTGGGAAGCTTCATTGCTTGAAAACAGCATACTTTTGTTTTATTAAGAGCCAACAATTTTGTTAAAAATTAATGATATATTGAAAATAAGTCAAGATATTTCAGGCAAAATCGTTGACACATCAAATAATCTAACGATAAAAATCTATTTTAGCTTTTGGATCTTATTAAGTTTCATCGGATTCGGAGTATTTCAATACAATGGGTTTAACCCGAGATCCGTTTGCTCCGGAATCCATTGTATATCGACCAACTCGTTTTTAAAATTAAGCAATTATTGTGCCAATAAGTATAGGCTGGATTATTTTAAAACTTGAAGGGGGGATAGAATTCATGTTAAAAGACAAAAAAATCAGTATTATCGGATCGGGAAATATGGGAGAAGCGCTTGTCAGCGGACTTATTGCTTCTGGATCATCCAAACCGGAAAATATTATCTGCACGGATGTTCGGGAAAATAGACTGAAATCCGTTAAAGAAAAATATGGTATAATTACGTTTACAGAAAACATAAAAGCTGTAGAGGCTTCTGATATTATTATCTATGCGGTAAAGCCCCAGATCATCGCATCCGTATTAAAAGAAACCGCTCCCAGCCTGGACATGACCAAGCTGATCATTTCTATCGCTGCCGGTGTGCCGTTGGCTGCCATCGAATCTTGTCTTAAAAAAGAATTACGTCTTATCCGCGTTATGCCTAACATTGCTGCCTTTGTTAAAGAGAGCGCGTCGGTTGTTGCGGCCGGGAATCATGCTACAAAGGAGGACATTGATCTCTCTATGGCAATTTTTAACTCCATGGGTAAAAGCATCTTTCTGAAAGAAAATATTCTCATGGATGCCATTACAGGCTTAAGCGGAAGCGGACCCGCATATATCTTTTTAATTGTCGATGCCATGGCAGATGCCGGTGTCAAGGTGGGACTGTCAAGGGAAGATGCCCTTTTTCTCTCAACCCAAACGGTGTTGGGAGCTGCAAAATTGTTGATGGAGACCAAAGAACATCCGAGCAGGCTTAAGGATATGGTTACATCTCCGGGTGGAACGGCAATTGCCGGGATTCATACACTTGAGAAAGGAGGGCTTCGAACCACCCTAATCAATGCAGTGGAAGTTGCCACCCAGCGTTCCAAAGAACTGGGGGAAATTGTTATACGGAATTTTGCCGATAGCGGTTGTTAACGAGTAAGGACGGATATAATGACGGGATATAGGATTGAAGCGATACAGACGTTTGATTATAAAAGGCCTGTTGTTGATAAAGGTTATGCCAACCAAACCCTTCTGATTGACATTTCAAGTTCGGATATTTCTATTCATCCGGTTGCCGAAAAAATAAAGGAGGTATTTATCGGCGGCAAGGGATTCGATCTCTGGTTGTTATGGAATGCCGTTAAAGGTACGACAAAATGGTCTGATCCTGACAATTCAATATGTATGGCCTCAGGTCCAATGGGAGGGACTCCCGTATATCCGGGCTCCGGCAAAAGTATTGTAACCACCATTTCACCGTTAACAGAGACCGTTATCGATTCCAATGTCGGTGGATATTTTGGCCCCTATCTTAAATTTTCCGGGTTTGATGCTCTGGAGGTCAAAGGGAAAGCCACAAAAGATGTTGTCATTTTTATTGACGGTGTTGATGAAAAGGTGCAAATTTGTGAAGCCTCGGGGTTACCGGATGATTCTTATGCACTTTCATCCATATTAACAAAACACTTTGCCCAAGGGAAACCCCGCCAAATTTCTGTTGTTTCCACCGGACCGGGGGCAAAAAACACCCGGATGGGATGCCTGAACTTTACCTGGTATGATTTGAAGCGAAAGCGGGTCAGATACAAACAGGCCGGCCGCGGCGGAATCGGCAGTGTCTTTGCGGAAAAATGCATAAAAGCCATTGTGGCACGCTGGGATACCGTTTCGGCCAGTACCAATAATCCCGCAGATGGGATCGCGTTAAAAGAAGTTGGACGAAGGCACTCAAAAGAGATTGTTGAACTCGATCCCAAGCAGAATGACATGGCAAAGATCGGGACAACCCATCTTGTCACGATTATGAATGACTTTGATTTGCTACCCACCCATAATTTTCAATACGGGCAGCACCCGGAGGCGGAAAATGTGGGGCAGGAGGTCTTCAGACGAATCTTTGATCCGGGTTATGATGGATGCTGGATGGGGTGCACGGTGGCCTGTTCTCATGGTGTCAAAGATTTTGTTCCACTTACAGGGCCTTACAGAGGGAGCAAGGTTTTTGTGGACGGTCCCGAATATGAAACCATCGCCGGATGTGGCTCAAACATAGGTATCTTTGATCCCCACACCATTATTGAGATGAATTTCTACTGCGACGCCTATGGCCTTGATACAATTTCTGTTGGGACAAGTCTTGCTTTTGCCATGGAATGCTTTGAAATGGGCCTGATCAATGAAACGCATACCGGGGGAATAAACCTTTCTTTCGGCAATCGGGCTGCCGCACTCGAAGTTGTTCACCAGATGGCTCGAGGTGAGGGATTTGGTCAAATCGTCGGGCAGGGTGTTCGGCGAATGAAGTCCATATTCGCTAGAAATTATGATGCTGATCCCGATATTATGCAGGACATCGGAATGGAAGCAAAGGGGTTGGAATTTTCAGAATATATGACCAAAGAATCACTTGCCCAACAGGGGGGGTATGGACTTGCACTCAAGGGGCCGCAGCATGATGAAGCCTGGTTGATTTTTCTCGATATGGTGCACAACTTTATGCCGACCTTCGAGCAAAAAGCAGAGGCCCTTCACTGGTTCCCAATGTTTAGGACATGGTTCGGGTTATGTGGGCTCTGTAAACTTCCTTGGAACGATATTGTTCCTGAAGATAATAAAAATACTTCGGAGCCTGCAAAGGTCATGAAACACGTAGAATGGTATGCTGAATATTATACAGCAGTTACGGGAAGGCAGTTAAGCCCCGACGGTATTATTCGAATGAGTGAAGCCGTTTACAATTTTCAGCGTATATTCAACCTCAAAATGGGTTTCGGCCGGCGGGAGCATGATGACATTCCCTATCGGGCGGTGGGACCCGTAAAACCGGTTGAGTATGAATCACGAAGCGAACGCTATGACAAAGAGCTTGTTGAAAAGCATGGCGTTGACATCACTGAAATGAGCACGGAAAAGAAAATTGAAATCCTGCGAAAATTTCGCGAGGAACAATATGAACAACTTAAGGATGCGGTGTATGAACGGCGGGGATGGACCCCAAATGGAATTCCGACAATTGAAACCGTGAAGCGTCTGGGTATCGATTTCCCTGAAGTTTTAGAATTAATAAGTGCAAACCTAAATGATGATAAGGGTTAACGGAAAACATTGGACTTGGTACGAAGGTATGACCGTTGAGGATCTGCTTAAAGATCTCGAGGATTCTCATCACTATGCGGTGATCCGTGTCAACGATAAGCATGTCTCAAGGCCTTATTTTAAAAAGACACTGATTCCCGATAACTCTGAAGTGTTTCTGATATCCCTGATCGCAGGGGGATAACCAAATATTCAAAATATTATGTTCATCGAAACCGTATCTTTTTCCGCAGCTTTTATTGCCGGTCTTCTGTCTTTTTTATCTCCCTGCGTGTTGCCGCTAATACCTGCATACTTTTCCTTTATTACGGGATATTCATTAGAAGAACTGACAGAAGGATGTAATGAAAAAATCCGAAAGAAAGTGATTCTTTCAACATGTTTATTTGTTGTTGGGTTTTCCCTGGTCTTCGTTTCTATGGGTGCTTCAGCTTCATATCTCGGCGGCTTGATGTATACGTATAAAAAATTCATAAGGATAATCGGTGGTTTTTTGATTATCATTCTTGGGATTCATTTAACCGGATTCATCCGCATACCAGGCCTTGATTTTGAAAAGCGAATTAGTGTGGAGAAGAAACCCTTGCATTTTTTAGGAACACTTTTAATCGGAATGGCCTTTGCCGCCGGATGGACCCCCTGTATAGGGCCTTTACTCGGATCCATCCTCATTATAGCCGGTAACCAGGAAACCGTGTGGCAGGGAATTGTGCTTCTTGGTGTCTATTCAACCGGACTCGCCCTCCCTTTTATAGTTGTGTCTATTTTTATCAACTTTCTATTGATTTTTATTAAAAAGGCTTCAAAAGTTTTAAAATATGTTAATATTGTTGCCGGTGTCGTTTTGATTATTGTGGGCCTGATCCTTGTGAGCAACAAACTATATGTGTTCTCCGGGTAACCCGATTTTCTTACAACTCCCCTTTTATGATGGATTCGTTTAGATTTCGGGCCTGCCTTCCTTTCAATCAAAACCACTTGCCATTTATCAAGGTATTCGCTATTAAATAGTTTTATTATCCGTTGAAGTTATTTGTAAAAAACGCCGGTTTTTTGAATTTTAATGTTGACTTTGTCCAAATGAATTCACTTTCAAAGTACCCAATACTTTTTTAAAGGCGAAAAAAACGAACGGGTTGCAATACAGCTAAAATGAATATGGTGCCATTTATAAATCGGAAATCATTGGCGTTGCTTTTTGGTCTAATTTTTTTTGTTCAGAGTTTGGCCTTTGCTCAGAATGCAATGTTAACAAATATTATTGTTACCAACACGCGGGATGATCTCCTCGTTTATCTTAAGGTTGAAGGTGCTTTCATAGAGAAGATGAAAAAGGCGATTTTAAGCGGGGTTCCTACGACCTTTTCATTTTACATAAGCTTTTACCAGGCTCGCAATTTTTGGTTTGACAACAAGGTAGAGGATATAAAGGTTACAAATACGATCAAGTACGATAATCTGAAAGAAGAGTTTATTGTAAATCGTTCATGGGAAAAAAGCGGACCACAGGTGACACGATCTTTCGACGAGGCTCAGAATTTAATGAAAGAAGTTGACAGCTTGAAAGTTGTCCCTCTGAAGCAGCTTGAGAAAGGAGGACATTATCAAATAAGAGCCAAAGCCAAACTTAGCAAAGTAACCCTCCCTTTTTATCTGCATTACGTCTTCTTTTTTGTTTCTCTCTGGGACTTTGAAACCGATTGGTACACTGTAGACTTCGTTTATTAAAAGAAACGGTTAAAATGACCAACAACAGATATAAAAAGTCAGTATCTTTTATTTCAGAAGAAGAGATGAAAAGACGAAAACGCGAAGTCATTATTAGCGTTGTAATCGTTGCTGTG
>ENA-OSEO01004216-OSEO01004216.1-sediment-metagenome-genome-assembly--contig:-NODE-4216-length-15485-cov-3.954374_pt1 | contig 15485 bp, 13 predicted proteins | sample MGYA00237883_ERZ534232 | MGnify/ENA metagenome assembly ERZ534232 | reverse complement strand
GTGGGAGCCCAAGAAGGGCAACGTCAGGAGCATCAAGTCCAAGATGGAAAAGATCATGGGGGGGATGTAGGGGCGGTCCGTCCCGGCAGCCATCAATCGAAAAAAACCTGGGGGCGCTTACCATGACAAGTAAGACTCCGTGAGCCTGGCGGCCTGGATCGGCCTGGGGGCGGCCGGGGGCGTGCTCACCGGCATCTTGGCCGGGGACGCCTGCAAGGTCTTGCAGCCCATAGGCAACGCCTAAGGTATGCGAGGGGTAATAAGCAAAAGGGCAGGGGCCTCGCGGCCGCCTGCCCTTTGCGCTTAGAGGGTAGTTTGAGTTATTCGCCGCGCTTGAGCCTTTCGCCCACCTCGGCGGCGGCCTTTTCAGCCTCGGGAAAATCCCCGGGCCGGCCGCCCAACTGGGCGAAGCACTCCAGAAGGTGCATGGGGGTGGGATAGTAAACCGCGCAGCCGATCTTTTCCTTTTGCAGGTGCGCCAAAAGCCCGTCGCGGTTGCGGGCCCGGATCACATACTGATTGAACACGTGGGAGAATTCGGCCCCTGGCCAGGCCCGCCGGGGCAATGACACCTGTCCGCCCTCCACCAGCCCGCTTTGGCTGAACAGCCGGTCATAGTCGGCGGCGTTTTTGCGTCGGGCCAGGGTCCAATCCTTCAAATGGGGAAGCTTGGCCATAATCACCGCGGCCTGCAAGGCGTCCAGCCGGAAGTTCCCGCCCACGTAGACGTGGCGGTATTTTTCCTGGGGATGGGAGCCATGGGTGCGCATGGAGCGCAGCCTTTGGGCCAGTTCATCGTCATTGGTGGTTATGAGCCCGCCGTCGCCGGCGCCGCCCAGATTCTTGGAAGGGAAAAAGGAAAAGCAGCCCGCGCGGCCCATGCCGCCCACCGGCAGAAGGGATTTTTCTTTAGGGGGCGGGTACATCGCCCCGATGGCCTGGGCGGCGTCCTCCACCACCAAGAGATCATGCCGGCACGCGATCTCCATGATCATATCCATCTCGCATGAAACCCCTGCGTAATGAACCGGCACGATGGCCCTCGTCTTTCTTGTCACGGCCGCCTCGATCAGTTTCTCGTCCATATTGAGCGTATCGGGACGAATATCGACAAAACGTATATGTGCGTCGCGGAGTGCGAAGGCGTTGGCGGTGGAAACAAACGTAAAGGAGGGCATGATTACCTCGTCCCCCGGCTCAAGGTCACAGAGCAGGGCAGACATATCCAGCGCAGCGGTACACGAATGGGTCAAGAGCACCTTCTTCGCCCCGAATTCCCGTTCCATCCACTCATTGCACTTCTTCGTAAAGGCTCCGTCTCCGGCCAGATGCCCCCCTTGAACGGCCTGGGCGATATAATACAGTTCCTTGCCGACTATAAACGGTCTATTAAAGGGAATCCTGCTCACTGGTTACCTCCGGTTACGGTGTGCTATTATCAGGAGTGATCCCCCCGCGGGAAGGGAAACCCCTTGTCTGATACAGGCCCTCTCAAGGGTCATGACACGCTCCAGGACCGCGTTCGTGAGTCCCCCGACCCGGGTCTCAGCCGACGGATCGAATTCCTTTCTCGATCTCTCACGTCGTATCCTCGAAATAAGCATCAACGGCAACAGGAACGAGACAAACGAAGTGGTACGAACAATCCGGAATCCCGCATTTTTGACCTTCGTCACAAGATCTGCCCTGATGTACCGCCGCTTGTGGCATGAACGTTCGTCCACAATACTCCACAGAAACGGATGCTGGGGAACGGTGATGATCACGCCTCCTCCGGGCTTTATGGCCTGAAGCATCTGCCGAAGAACAACATCATCTTCATTGATGTGTTCCAAGACATCGAAGGCGCCCACCACGTCAAACTCCTCTTCAAAAGGGATCCGCCGGGCATCCATCTGGAAGAGCACGGCATCGGGAAGACGGCGCTGCGCGAAAGACAGACCCCTGCTGAAGATATCACTCCCGTATACCCGGAGGTGCGGGAATTTCTCTTGAATACCTGACAGTATATACCCGGTTCCACATCCGATCTCAAAAAAACTCTCCGCACGCGGGAAATACCTCTCCAACGCCCAGAGCAGTAATCGGCTGCGCGATCTGAACCAGAAATGATTGTTCTCTATCCTAAACAGTCTTTCAAACGCTGCTGGATTGTAATATCCATCAGGATCAAGCAGATCCGGAGCAAAGGACAAAAATCCATCCACGGTTTCAGGGTAAGCATGGCACGAAGGACAGTCCCACCCCTCCGCCGTGAACCGCTCCCCGCATGACAGACACACCTTCATCTCTGTAAACTCGGGGATATCAGCACTACCGTATTGTGTACTATATTTTTTCCCCTGTTTTGCACATGCCTCCTAAAGAGCAAAATGCCGGAATAGAATTTGAGGGAGGGCGTGACTCATCCATCTTTTTTCTTGATGGATACTGCTGGGTTACCGGCCACGATATCACCATCCGGCACTTCTTGAATAACGGATGCTCCTGACCCAACAATAGCCCATTTCCCAATTGTTAATCTTTCTTTGATTACCGATCCGGCACCGATATAGGCACCTTCCAGTATGTTCACATATCCACAAGTTACCGCTCCGGGTCCAACAAAGACATTTCTTGCAAGCTTATTATCATGATTGATTATGCAATTAAGTCGGATACCCACATGGTCATCAATAAAGACACCGGACCCAATCTTGACACCAGGCATTATGATAACATCCCTTCCAATCTCGGCGAACGAGCAATCCACATCGGGAGCAACCAATGTCGCGAAACGGACATCTTTTTCTTCGAGCATCAGCGATACTTTTTCTCTGTTTTTCGTCGTTCCAAAAACATTGTTCACAAAACAGGTCCCTTCCTCATTATATCCATCGATATTCCTTCGATTTCCAAGAATCGGATACCCCATGAACTCGCTGTCTCGACCGTATTTAACATCATCAAGGAATCCAATCACTTTCCATGTTTCTTTCACCCTGTTTATTGAATGAATCAACTTTATTAGATCCGGGTATGATGCACCGAAAATTATAAGATCTTTCATTTTCGATCTCCGTCAAAACCTTTGCTTTCCCTTATGATATAACTAAACTTATAATTCACATTCAATAATCGCGAAATATATTCGCCTATTATGAATAGGAATAGAAATAATAAACCAAAGAAAAATGACACAACGACAAAGAGAGAGGTCCAGCCGGGTATCGAAATCCCAGCTATCAGTTTCTTGATGATGAATACAAGACTGGATAAAAAAGAAATCATGGATGCCATTAGACACACTGTACCCATAAACTTCAGAGGTATGGTCGTGTAATTGAAAAGCAGGTTATTGGCCAGCGACACAAGATTAAGGGGTTTATAATTGGAAACCCCGTACTCTCTCCTCTCATGACTGACAGGATAATTAGCCACGTTATTGGTAACATTCAATATCATACCTGATATGTAGGGATATGACGTGTTGCTGTTCAGTATATCCTCTACAGTTTTTCGTGTGATGACACGATAACTTGACACCTTGATACCCTTCGGTTTCTTGAAGGAATATTCATTTACCTTATTGATCATGGCAGTGCCTAAATTTCTGAATACTGAATGCTGCTTATATGTATATGAAGCAAATACGGCATCGTAGCCGGAATCAAGGAGTTCTATCATCTGGGGAATATATTCGGGGGGCTGTTGCAGATCGTCGTCTATTGTCACCATAACGTCTCCCTTTGCGAGAGAGAAACCGCACATAATGGCACCATGCTGACCGTAATTCTTCATAAGATTAACTATTTTAACGATTCCGCTGTACAGCTTCTCTATATGTATGAGAACTTCCCAACTATGATCTTTGCTGCTGTCATTCACAAAAATGATCTCGTAGTTAATGAACTTATCAGAAAGCGTTTTCATTAATCTGTCACATAGTTTTTCGAGCGATTTCTCAGAATTATAAACGGGAACAATAACGGAAACATTGTGGTCTTTCATCTTCATCCTCTCATTTTAACTGATCTTTGATACAACCTGCCTTAACAAATGAATCAAAGGCCTGACCGAAACAATATCCTATCCTTTGCTTTTTTTCGGCAGCTCTCAGAACCCGATACACCCTGATATCGTTGTTTCCATACACTTTCTGTATCGAGGGAGATCGCTTAATTTTCTCTTCGCACCCGGGGAAACTGCCCCGCTCCTTCTCTCCGACAAAGAGGTACCCGATGCCGAGTTCATTCAGGAGCCGCAAACGCTCGCCGTCATCATCGGTCTGAAAAATTCGTCGTATCTTATCGACCCTTCCGTCGATGGCCGCCTTGTTCGGATACCTGTTACGCGCTATCTTCCAGTGCGCGAGGGCCGCCCTCCTTTCTCCGAAACAGACGGTAAGTGAATAATCGAAGTGGCCGGGGTAATCGATCCGTGACTGGACAACGGCATCATGAGGCGTATTCTGCCGCAGCCATTGCGCGGCGGCCATCTCTTCCCGAGATATGTATGTTGTAAAGGTTTCGTCATTTGTATCGATCAGGGCATATATATCCGTCACCACGGTGGGAAATGCAAGCAAAGCGAAGGCAAGCATGACCGCCATGCCCCGCTTCAGCGTCGCACTGTACAGGTAATGCCCCGCTGCGAGGAAAAGGGGGAGCGTAAGAAGGTAGAGCCCCTTCCGCAGGAAGACGTTCCCCTCCAGTGCCTCCGTCACAAAGGCCATGGCCAGGAGAGACACCGCCATCATCGACACGAGCAGCACCCCTTCGGGTCTCTTCAGCAGGGCCTTCGATCCCATCATTCCCCACACGAACAGAAAACCCAGTTCCATCGGGACAAGAACAAACACCAGCAGCGTATTGATACTGGGCCTGATGACAATCTTATTGGAATATTCCTGGGCGGCAAAGATGTCGATGTTGTACATCAGCAGGGCAACACCAATCCCTACGGTGAGGAGAGTCAGGAGTTGGATAACTTCCCCCCTGTTCCGTGAACGGTACATCCCCCACATCCAGTACACCGCATACGAGGCAGCGAAGAGAAGAAAAACCACGAGATCGGTCATGGCAAGGCACGACAAAAGGAGGCCCAGAACGATCCCCCGGGGACACGACGGTCTTTCCCGTATGATCGTCAACACGAGGATGATCATCATCACAGCCAGCGGAAATTGTGGCTCGAAGAGGATGATCCTCGTCCATGACTGCGAGGTATAGCTCATCTGATCGGCCACGGCGTTCAGCAAGGCTATGTCCCCCCGGTTCGCGATCCATTTCAAAAGGAAAAATACCCAATGATACGAGCAGAAGAAGAGAGGCACGGATGCTACGAGCAGGAACCGCCCCCTCTTCAGGACCGCATCCGCTATCCCGCCGGTGACCATTTCGGCGAGTTTCAGGAACAGGATGGAGAAGAAGAAAGGGATGTTGAGGATCGAGACTACTGAAACAATCTTTCTGATATCATCCGCCCTCCCGCCGAGGTTATATACGAATGCCGGGAGAGTGTACCAGAGAAAGTAGTAATTGTGCATCTTCATCCCCGCATAGTAATAATTATCGGGGGGAACACCGTAGGACAGGGCAACCGCTGTCAGCGCGCGGAGAATGTAGTCGTGCCCGAAGAGACCGGTAAAGGCATATCCCTTGTCCGTCAGAACGCCCGCATTCGAGAAGGGCACCGTGATGACCGTAACGAGGTAGAAGGCAACCAGCAGGGCAACCGAAACCGGGATAACGGGGCTATCTCCCGGAACGAGAACACCATCTTTTTTCTTCGACAGATATCCCAGGATGGCCAGAAAAAGAATTATCCCCATATAACCGGACAGCAGGGCGGGGATGTGCCACCCCGCCTTCGCCACGATGACGAGGATAACCAGCCCCGTTACCCCGATCCCCAGCGGTGCGCCATAGACCAGGGCCAGGAAGGGCCTGTCCCCTCTGACACTGAAATACACATAACCCGGGACAATGAAAAATGCGTAACCGGCGATAACTTCCATGGCAATCTTCGCGGTGCCGATAAAGAACAAACCTGCACAAAGCGCCGTTGCCAGTGGGATGGCAAGGATCAGCCATTCTTGGTGATGTCTTCCACGCATGTTTTCGTCGGGGATTACCAGTTTAGAAAAAGATCATATCGTTTTGAATGGGACATTTTCTTTACTCCGCAAAACCGTGGTCACCACATAGCACTGTCATGTGAGAGAAAGGGCATCCCGCCCCTGCGACTGTCCATGCACGCTGACAGCATCGCCGCCAAGCGCCTCCAGTCTGGCTTCAGCGACCTGCTTCGTGGCGACGAACATCGCCGTCAGATACCAGAAATGCGGGTAGTAGAGAACGGAAAGGCCTGAGGCGGACGCGAAGAATCCCGTTGCCGAGGCCAGAAAGGCGAGTGACAGGGTGTGCAGGTACGCGAGGGCAGGATCATTCTCATACCTCAGTCTCATCAGGACGAGAAGCTCCTTCAAATTAACCGAAAGGAGCATGAAGTAGATAATGATCCCCGGGATACCCAACTCGGGAAGCAGGGTAAACCACAGTGAGTGGGCGGTGCGCCCCCACATGCCGCGGAGAAATTCCTCCGACTGATATTCCTCGAACCTCACGGGGAAGTTGTTCCCTCCGACGCCGAAAGGATAGTCGAGGAACATGTCCGTCGCCGCCTCCCATGTCAGCATTCTTCCGTAAATGGTCCCCGATTTCGTGTCCGTGATTGTGGACATCTCAGCCCGGTATTCCTGGCTGGTATACGCGAAAAACGCAAAGGCGGCCAAACATATCACAACGAACATCCGGACCTTGTGGCGGCTTATCAGCCACGCGACGGCGACCATGGCGATGAGGCCTACAAGTCCGCCCCGGGAGAAGGAAGTAATGATGGTCGCAATCCCCAGAACAAATACCCCGATATACAGCAATTTCTTTATCTTAACCCTCTCGTGGTAATAGAGGTGAACAACGAAAGGAAGCATCATGTTCACATACAAGGCGATCTCGTTCTCGTCATGGAACCATCCGCCGGACCCTTTTCCGCCATGGGTAATTCCGTAAAAGCTGATATAGCCCATGATGAGAACATTGATAACAAAGAGCCTCCTCAGGCGTCTTACCGAGTCAACCAGAATAATAACGGAGAGAATAAAAGGCATGAATTTCAGCATCCCCCACCCGGTCATGAGGGCATAATAATTGTTCTTGGCGAAGGGAACATGGATAAAGAGGAGGAGGATAAAGGCCCAGATAAGCCGCGTCTGACGACTCCACGAAAGATAAATCTTGCCGCTGAACACCACGCATCCCGTAAGAAGCATAATGGTAACCGCCCCGGGCCGGAGAAATCCGAGGAAGGGAAGAACGTCTTGCGGGCGCGCAAAATCGACAACCAGGTAGAGAACGGCAATAAAAAACCATCCTCGGTGACTGGCCGCCGTTTCTTCCCTTCCGATAGCCCGTATGGGCATCTCCTGCGTGATCATTCAGATGCCTTCTTTCTCATGCAGCGTCTTCACCGGTTTTTCCGAACGGGAATCCCTATCCATTTCACGACAGGTCTTTCATGCCATAGCAGGAGAGTACAGAGGCGTCAATATCCGCCGCATATTTTCTTCTATGCCTCAACCTTCGCGTCATCTTGCGGCATGGGTCGATTACGGCGCATCACCAGTTCCCACAGCGCTGTTATTACGTTGCGCTGGAAGAGGGCATAATATCCCACATATGAAGCGGCGCCGATAATAAGGGTGGCAATGATATATATGACATCCGTCTCCTGCCGAGGAACAAAGATATAGAAATAGACGGACCGGAAAAAGACCAGAACCGCCATCATGGACAGAACGGCATATACCGGGTGGCTGATCGCCTTGAGATAGGATGACATCCGGAGGGCAAGAAGCCGAAGCGTCATCCAGGTCTGCACGATCCGTATAAGAGGATGAACGGTTATCCACGGTATCGCCACATAGATCAGACCGTAGCGGGCAGCCACAAAGAACGAAAGAGGAAGCAGAACCACATTCACCAGATTGAAGTAGACATTTACCCTCGGCAGTCCCTTGGCGTTGTAAACGATCGCATTCACCGATGCGAGGGCGACGAATATCTGGGCGACGCACAGCATCTTGAACGGCATGATCGCATCCATCCATTTGGTGCCAAGAAGAGCGAGGATCACCTCATCCGCGATAAAGATTCCACCACAGTAAAGGGGCAGTGCGATGATCCCCAGGATTTTCACCATCTTCAGGAAAAAATCGTTAAAGGTTTTCGGGTCGTTCTGGCACCGCGAAAAGAGAGGGAAGGAGACACGGTTTATCAGCGAAATAACCTTGTCAGTGGGAATAACCGCCAGTTGCAGAGCCATGGAATAGTAGCCCAGCTTCGACGCTCCCAGCATGCGGCCGGCGAAGAAACAGTCGCTCTTCGTGTAGAAATAATAGAGGGAATTGCCAATCGCCACATGAATGCCGTAATGGAGATAAGGCTTCAATCGATCAAATTCGAAGCTGAGCCGCGGCCGCCACCCCGAGAAATACATAACGAGAACCGCCCGGCATGCCGTTCTCACGATATTGCCGCCGATCAGCGTCCAGACACCGCTCCCAAGCATTGCCATGATGATCATGCTGACGCAGGATATGATTACCGACGTGGCCTCGATGAGGCCGGTGACCTTGAATTTCAATTCGCGCAGGAGGACATTCTGCGGAACGATGATCAGGGCCCCCAGCATAAAGATGATCGCCATCGACTGAGTGAGGGGGATCAGACTCTCGTTGCGGAAGACCGCGGCGGTCGGGTAGGCAATGACAATGCAGGAGAGACTGAGGAGGAATCCCCATCCTACAATAAACCAGAAGATGCTTGACAGCTCATCCTGTGTAATTTCATCCCGCTGGACAATGGCCGACCCCAGGCCGATCTCGCTGAAGAGCACAACGTACCCGGTAAAGATCGTGGCCATCTCCATCATCCCATAATCTTCGGGGATGAGGATCCGAGCGATGATAATCGTGGTGATCCATGAAAAGGTCTGGCTAATGATCCGAAAGAACGCGAGCCAGCTGGCCCCTGCAAATGCCGACTGAAGGATGTTCATGATCGGGAATCCCTGCTATATCTCCGGGACGGGGTTCATGGGTGCAACCTCTGTATCATTGCGCGCCATGCCCTGTGACGGTGTCCATGATCTCCATCATACGCTGCGCTCCCCGCTCTCTCGAAAAGTGATCGGAGAATCCCTTGAGATCGTTGCGCGGCAAGCCCCCCACCCGGTACCGTTCCATCCCATCCCTGATGGCGGCGGCGATCGCCTCTCCGTCGGGTTCCGTGACGATATACGATGCGGGGCTGTACGTGCGTATTATTTCTTCCGCCTCTCCGTGGGGGATCGTCGCGATAAAAGGGGTATCCAGGGAGATCACCTCAAAGAGCTTCGTGCTGATCATGGGAGGGATAATCCTCAGGAGGCTGAAGTGTGATCGTGCTATCGCCTCTATCGCATCTTTTCGCGGAATCCTGGCCGATGCATGGACAATACTGTGCACACCGTGTTCACGTGCCAACCGCTCTATCGAAGAAAATCCGTCCCCGTAGAAGAGAAACTGAAATGAATCGGGGCTGATCGCCCCTTGATCGAGAAGGCGGGAGAGGCCGTCGAAAAACGCCCCGGCGAAAAGGGCGCTTTTCTCCGTATAGAGATAAAAATCCCCCGTATAAATAATCGTGAATGTATCATATTTATCAAGAGATCTTCCGGGCGCATCCATCGCATCAAACCCGTTGTACACGGTGTGCATTTTCCCACGGAACTCGGGATACTGACGCATATACCCGTCTCGGGTTTCCTCCGTCGTCGTCGTGAAAGCGTCGGCGGTTCTTAGAACCCACCCTTCAATCCTTCTGTCGATACTCCGCCTGTATGCCGGGATATCGAAGAGGTCAGCTCGTTCCTCCAAGGCATAGGGATCACGAAAATCCACGATGAGGGGCTTTTGTGTTCGCCGTTTCACCACGGCGCCGATCACCGCCGAGCTGAAGGGCGTGCATGAGACGTAGACGGCATCCACATCAAATCTCTGCGCCATGTCGATTGCCTTCAGAATGGTGAGCGGTATCCATCCCAGGAATATATCCGGTATGCAGAACAGATCGTACAGGCGGTTCCGCGCCAGGTCGATCCTCAGCAGTCTGAGGAGTCTGGCCGCCAGACCGTTGATCTTTCCAAGGATTTTATACGGATTGACCAGTGAACGAGAGCGTTCCACATGCACACCATCGGGAGGACCTTCGGTCCCCACCGCGCAGTAGGACCTGTCGGGATTAGCGACCGTCAGGACCAGGGGCGTCCACCCGTACTGTCTGAAATATTTTGCGAAGTGGACACTGCGAAGGCTCCCCACATCCGTTATGGGAGGAAAGTAATAACAGATCATCAGAACCCTTTTCCCGCCTTTAGTCCCTGTGGGAGTGCTTTCCTCGTTCTCTCTCAACCATCCTCCCGGAGGTACAACCTCTCGTATCGTCTTGTCATCGCGGCGGCCGAATAACGCTGCTCATAGAGGAGACGCCCCCGATCGCGGAAGCGGTTCCTCCTCTCATCATCCTCCATCACACCCAGGATCGCCTTCGCCAGCGCGTCTTTATCACGCGGTTCAACAAGCATCCCGTTGTATCCATCGGCAATGACATCCGGGACCCCTCCCACCTTCGTCGCGACGACAGGACACCCGGCCGCCATCGCCTCGAGCAGGGCCAGGGGCATCCCTTCCGAAAGAGATGGGAGCACGTACAGATCGAATATGCGGAGCAGTTCGTGCATGTCTCTCCGTGCTCCGAGAAAGACAACGTGATCGCTGATTCCCCGTTCCCTCGCGACGTCCTTCAGTGTTTCCTCACACGGCCCGGTCCCAGCAACGACAAGAAGGATCCGGGGATACCGTTCTCGAAGTTCCGAAACCGCCCCCAAGAGGTATTCGATTCCCTTTACTGCGACGAGACGCGCCCCGATCCCGAGGATCGGATACCGCCCGCTGATACCAAGCTCTCTCTTTTTGGCCTCGGCCTCGATCCCTCCCTCAAACAACATCTGATCGACGCCGTTCGGAACAATTATGATCTTGTTCCTCCTGATCTTCTCGTAGCGTATGAGATCCTCCCCCGTCTTGTCGGAGACCGCCGCGATTCTGTACACGAAATGCGACATCATCCACTCAGCGAAGAGATAGCGGCGCTTGTCGGGGAATGTCCGTCCATGATCGGTGTGAACGATAGTCCGGGAACGGGCGATCATTCCACCCAGTGTTCCGTCTATAAAGGGCTGTTTGTTGTGGGTATGGATTATCTCGGCTTTCTCCCGGCGGAGCAGCGACGCAACCTTGAGAAAAGAGAAGTAATCCGTGCCGTAACGCTTCCGGGGGAGGAGAAAAACGGGAATGCTCATCCTCTCCAGCTCGGACGCCAGTTCCCCCTTCTCGCGCAGGCACAGGACGGACACGGAGAAGCGATCACGGTCGATGTTCCGGCAGATACTGACAACGACCTGCTGAAGTCCTCCTATGGTAAGGTCGTGTGTGATCTGCATTACGCGAACGGGTTTCATGGATTGCCTTTCCGCTTCTCTATCTACAACGCGTTGATAACATACGGATAAAGCTCCCCCAAGAAGGCGCGCAGGGCCGACTCGGCCTTCCCGTAATCAGAAAAATATACCGGGATGGAGACCCGTACGAGGGACCCGCTCTTTTCCGTCGAAGTGAATTTGTTGAGCGCCAAGGCAAGGCGCAGCCGGATGTAGCTGTTCCCGAGGAAAGAACCGGCTTTGTAAAAATAATAGACCAGGCTCTCATTGCTCCCCTTCCCCCAGACAATTTCATTGATATCCAGGGGTACCGGTCTGCCGTCAACGCTGAGATTGATAGTCCGGGACGATGTCCGGGTCTGAATCCCCTGTCCTCCCAGGCAGCTCTCCGGGGCATGGAAATCAACCTTTGTCTGAGGGTAATACACGATGGACAGGAGGATGGTCGTACCGTTCAGCGTATACTGTCTGTGGATGATGGTCTTTGTCTCCAACAGCTCGTACACACTCGGTTCCAGAGACAGATCTTTTCCCCGCCATTCTCCGATAACATGAGGGATCCGGCCGATTGCGCCAAAGCCGTCTTCTTGCCGGCCGAAGGTATCGTAGCTGAGGTAATTGACGACCAGGGCGGATATGGCAAGCAGCACGAGGACGATTATGTATTTTTTTCCGGCGCTCCCCATTCCAGCATCCTTGTGAAGCAGATAAGAAGAACAAATCCGATAACAAATACCATGATTCCCGACCCGTCGTGCCAGAAACCTCCCGGCATCGCAGCCTCCAGCCCCCGGTAATGAGAGATGATGATCAGCACCGGAACCCTGATAACATTGGACGCGATCGCCACAGGCACGGAAACAAGGATAATCGATACCCTCTTCCACAGTGAGAGGGGGCTGATATACGCAAGAATGGAGCCGAGAGCCAGGAAGGTAATCAATGACCTGAGTCCGCTGCAGGGATTGCCGACCAGAAGAGTGCCGGCCGGGATGGATATATAAAATCCCTCGAGATAAACGGGAATCCCCATCAACCCAGCGATCCAGGCACCGCTCTTGGCTACGAACAACTTCAAGGGGAAAGAAATGACGCTGATGATGGCGGACGGAAGAGGGAACATGAAGATCGTAAATGCCAGGGGAAAAAGGATGATTCGTGTTATCCGCGGTCCGGCCAGAAAGAGGGATAATCCAAAGATCAGGAAAAAAATCGAAATCCCCGATACCGAAAAGACATAGATAACAGTTCCGAAGACATGTATCAACAGCGCGACGGCAATAAGGGCGAGACCCCACCATGAAACGCAGGCAGGTTCGTCCCTGAGCTGATCCCGCTTACGCCAGATGAAATAGGCCGTCACAAAGGGAACCAGAAATCCGTGGGAGTAATACGATTCAGAGCTGATATACCGTCCATACATCCAGAGGAGTGTCTCGTGATACGAAGCGACAAAAAGAACCGCTGCGGCAAGGATAAAAGAGAGCAACGGCAGCCGTGACTTCACGGTTCGATGGAAGCTGACCCTATCGATATTCTGCAAACCCTTCAATGACCACATCGATCCCGTTGGAAACGCCTCTCTTTCAACCCTGCGCGGGGAGCAGGATCAGCGTATAGACCGCCAGCTTGATATACTCCCTAAGCAACTCACCAATGGGCGCCTTTTCTTCCGAACTGGTGACGAAACATTCCCTGCCCGTACCTGAAAGCATCCTCTTGAAACTTCTCTTGACCCGTTTTGTGTGGTGCGGAGCCGTCACGAGAAGCACCGTGCGGTATCCCCGGACTTTCATCAATTCCGTCACCGCCTGCGCCTCACTCAGAGTACCGAAATATCCACCAGTTGTCGATACCAGTTCAAGATCCTCTTTGATGATCCCCTCCTTCTCCAGCTGTCGGATAGACCACTCATTATTGGTAAGATTTCGGCCTATTTCTTCGCTGTACTCGGTGATCCCGGGCCTGTCAAGTATGGCGATTTTCTTATATTCAACTACCTGGGAGAGGCGTCCCACCTTTGCGTGTTTCTCCTTCAGACTCGATGAGGAACCGCCGAGGATATAGATAACATCAAAGGAACTCCCCCTGGGGATTATATCTTCAGAAACGGTCATCTCTTCCAAGAAACCCGCAAATCCGTCGCAAAGCCTGGCCGGGGCGGTGTGTGTAACCAGGATTGCACCGACAAGCATACAGATGATGATCGCAGCCGTTTTCCTATTCATTCCAAACCATTATGTCATGTACGATACAGAGGTTCAACTCGATTTTTTATGACAATCAACCCGTGCTCTCAAAAAAGCGGATGATCCGCTCCGCGTCGGCATCAGATACCAGCGGGTGAATGGGAAGCGTTATCAGATGAGCCGCCGCGCGTTCTGAGCCCGGATACCGCTGCCCCGCAAATCTCCCGTGTAATTCTCTGATCTCTCCTATGGAGGTCGGATAATACGGCACGATCCCAAGCCTGTCCATCATATCACAGCCCTCGCGACTGGCTCCGAGCCCCGCTTTAAGGGAGAGAAGCGGAAACCGGAGAAGCTCCGGCAGCGTATCTTCATCGGAGACGTAACTGTGGAACGCGCCGCTTCGGCCTATCGCCAGAAATTTCAAGGCTCTCTCTCTGCGGGCCCGTTTCAACTGCTCGATCCTGCGTTGCCATCCCTTCGCCAGCCCCGCCTGGAAAGGAGACAGGCGCCGCAATTCAAACTCCTCGTCGTAGATCGTCTCGCCGATCTTCAGGAAGGGAAGATGCTTGGGAAACCAGTACAGTCTCGGGTGGATAAAAAGGGCAAGGAGCAGCGCCTTCACGATCAGCGGTGCCATGGGAGACTGTTTCATCCCCTTGACCTGTTTTTCAATCTCTCGGGCAATATCATCCCGGCCGGTGATGATGACCCCCCCTTCGACCGTCGTGAGGGGTTTGCCCCGGCCGAGGCTGAAAAAGCCGACATCACCCCCCCTCCCCAGTTTCTTCCCCCTGCATTCTCCTCCCAGCGCCTGGGCGGCATCCTCGACAAGAAAGATGTCTCGACCCGCGGTAATCTCCTTCAGTCTGTCCATATCGGCAGGCAGACCGAAGAGGTGAGCCGGGATGATCGCTAGAATCTCATTTGAATCATGAGAGATAATATCCTGAAGCTCAGCATAATTGAAATCGAGCGTACGCGCATCGACATCACACAGCCTCAGGGAAAGCCCCGCGCGGACAACCGATGCGGCTACCGAATAACAAGTATATGCCGGGATGACCACGACATCTCGCTCCGGACGAAGAGGACGGAGGGCGCGGAGTATGACGGTCAGGGCGGCCCGTCCCGATGACAGGGTAAAGGAGTGCCGGACCCCGAAATACTCTCTGATCTCCCCCTCGAAGCGGTCGACCTCCCCATTGCCCCGCAGGATACCGGCAAACCCGTTCGCGATATCCCGGCAGTATATGGGCGCCGCCGCCGGCGGCAGTGTCCGTCGGATCATCATTGGTTTCTACAACCCGATATGTTTCCTGATGGGAGGGCCCATGAGGCGTGTGAGCGGAACGGGGAGTCTCTTCCAGAACGCTGCGGCGATCCGTCTGCCCCTCCCCTCTTCTCCGCCGGGGGCAACCGCCCTGCCGGTCATAATATAATCCCAGTACAGGGGAACCGGCCGCGCTCCCCACTGCTCTTTGAAGCGGTACGTCCCCTCACCCGGCGATGACCGTCCAAAATCAAAGTACCGATAGCCGCTGTCACAGGCGTACTCGATCATCGCCCAGTACAGGAGCATGTTGGGACTCATCCTGCTGTACTCGTGCAGGGCCGACGCCCAGGGATTTTCCAGCGTGTCCCCGCACCCGATCACCATTCCGCATGCCAAGGGTTTTTTCTCATGGTAGACAACGACAAATTTCGACCGCTCCG
>ENA-OSEO01004215-OSEO01004215.1-sediment-metagenome-genome-assembly--contig:-NODE-4215-length-15485-cov-4.501623_pt1 | contig 15485 bp, 10 predicted proteins | sample MGYA00237883_ERZ534232 | MGnify/ENA metagenome assembly ERZ534232 | reverse complement strand
CTGGATGCCGCTGGCGGTCCAGTCCTGACCGACATCGAACTCGGCCTCCGCGAGGCTGGCGCCGGTGTTGTTGTAGATCAACGGCATCGACTGAGCACCGCTGTGAACGATCGTCGTCTCGGCGAACGGCGAGGTGTCGTAGCCGACCTGGGAACCGCCCTTGGCCGGATCGGTCAGGCCGTCGATCCAGGACTCGTAGATGCGGTTGTCGTCGTCGTTGTAGCCTTCCATGTCATCGACCACCGCGAAGGACTCGGTGGTGAAGCTCCAGACTTCGCCTTCGTAGGCGCCGCTGTCGCCGACCTCGTCGACGCGCCAGTAGTAGGTCGTGCCGAGGTCCATGGCCGCGGGCGCGAAGCTGTGCTCGGTCACCGTGTCGGCCAGGGTCAAGGCGTTGGCGTCGGCGCCGAAGTAGACTTCGTGCGAGGTGGCCTCGCGTCCGGGTCGCCAGTTGAACTCGGCGGCGATGCTGACGCCGGTAGCGTCATCGGCGGGCATCGGCGCGCGGGCACGGACCGGCACCGCGAAGAAGCGGACTTCGCTCAGACCGGTCTGCGGGGCGACGCCGCCCCAGTTGGCGTTGATGGTCAGCTTGACGAACTGGGCCATGACGCCGCCGAAATCGACGGTCGTATTGGCCGTGTAGGTCGGTGTGCCGGTCGCGCGGGCGAATTCGGACACACCCTCCAGCACCGTCCAGGCTTCGCCATCCGTCGAATACTCGATGATGACGCTCTTAGCCCCGAAGCCCAAGAAGGCCTCGATCAACTGGTTGGAGTTCCAGACCCACATCTCGTCGAGCTTATAGACGTTGTCGAACTCGAACTGAATCCAGGCCGGCAGCGCGCCGGAGGCCATCCACATATCGGTCAACTCGGTTGAATGCTCGTCATTGGCGTTGAGGCCCGAGCCGTTAATGGTGTTCTCCGACTCCATGCCCTCCTGGGCACTGGATGCGGTGACAGTGATACCTGTGATCGGATAGGCAAACGGCTCGGCGGTGAAGCTCCAGACCTGGCCTTTGAAGATCGCGTTGTCGGGGGCTGCGTTGACCTCGTCGATACGCCAGTAGTAAGTCGCGCCGTATTCGAGCAGGCCTTCCGGATCGAAGGTGGCGTCCGCCTGGCCCTGGCTGGCGAGCATGCCTCGCGCATTGCTGCGGCTGGCGTCGTTGACGTCGTCGAACAAGGTGCCCAGATAGACGTCGTGCGCGGCGGCGAGTTCACCGGGCGTCCAGGACAGGACGGAATCGGCCGGGACATCGGTCGCTTCATCCTCGGGGATCGGATCGCTCGCCAGCTCGGGACCGACTCCCTTCATAGCATCCGCGATCTCTTCCGGCGTCAGGATGTGATTGTAGACCCGCACGTCATCGATGATGCCGACGAGGAACTGGCTGGCCCACTGATTGTTGGCGATGCGGAAGGGTCCGGTGCCCGCATTCAGGGCGGTGGAGTTCAGCCGCTCGGTCTCGACGCCGTTGAGGTAGAAGATCAGTCCCTGAGTCGTGTTGGGCACGATGGTCGCCGCAACGTGCTGCCAGGTCCCCATCTGCAGGATGGTGCGGTTGCCGTCGTAGTCGAGCACGCCGGGCGTGGTGAAACGAAGATGTGTGCTACTGGACTTGAGCGCATAGGCGGCCTCGCGCGAAGCGAAGCTGTGGTCGCCCGTGAGGTTGCCGGGATTGACCCAGCACATGATCGTCAGTCCCTGGGTCAGCGGCAGGATGTTCCCGCAGTTAGCCCAGTCGTCGCCGTCGCACTGCATGGCGCCGCCGATCATGCCTTGCACCCAGACGGGGTTGCCCTGGACAGCGCCGTCACCGCCGTTGCCGCTGGCGTCGGCGACCGTGGCGCCGCCCTTCTCATCGAGCCGCCAGTGTCCGACCAGGTCGGCCCAGGCGCCGCCGGCCAGGGACAAGACCAAGACCAGCGCAATTACTTGAGAGAGTCTTCTACACATGATGGTCCTCCTTCAGATTCGTTCGGTTTTTGGCTCCGGGATGGCCAACGTGGCCCTCCGGCGACCGCCGGGGCCCGATGCCACGCGGTTGAAAAGACACGTGCTGCTGCCGCACAGGATGCACTTGGGAGACTCGCCCGCTCACCTCCTTTCCCTGGGGATCGCGTGTCCTGGGGCGTCCACGCCGTGCGTCCGGTAAATGATGGAAGGACCCCTTGCGCCCCCCGCTGTGCCCTTCTTCTCGACCCACCTCATCTCACCGGGACCTCCGATTCCGACGCGACACACAATCCAGAACGGACTCTATCGCCTTGGGGTCGCCTCTCCGGGGGCTCCCCCGACCAACACCCAATACTCCATAATATCCAAAGTCTACCAGATAGACGGACGATAGGCAATGCCCAATTTGGGGTAGAATGAACCGAGCCGACGGACGGGAACGTGCCGGACACGTCGTCCCCCCTCCCACGCAGGCAGCCCCCGACACCAGGAAAAGGGCGGAGTAGCGAAGCACTGCCCTGCCGGCCTCCCGGACGCGGTTCCAGTGGTTCTTGAGCCACCGAGGCCCCAGAGAAGGAAGAAAGCGAAGCGTTCCGCGTCCAGGGGGAGGGGCCGGAGCGGGTGGAACGGTCAGACCGACGGGGCCCCCCGCCGCTACCACGTGGCGGCCCGCTTCGCGGGCCTCTTGAGGGCCTGCCCCCAAGATTATGATTCAGGAGAGACATCGATCCGGAGATGGCCGTGTTTCCCTCGCACTGGTCTGATCTGCGGACAGCAGACAATAGAACGAATCGGTGGGGCAAGCCCGACCCTACGTCTTGTTATTCCCCAACCGGGGAGGGCCGGGCTACCTTTTTCGCCTTCTTTCGTTTCTTTCGGCGATCCTGCATCAAGCGAGCGAGGACGCTCGCCCTACAAAGAGGGCCGCGATCAGTCAGCGCGGTTGCCTCGGTGTGCGGGGGTGCGGCTTTTGCTTTCCTCCTGCGGGCCGGCGGGGGTACAATGGGGCTGTCGACAAGGAGAACCCTGGGAGGCATGGGTCTTATGGTGCGTCGCGACAAGGCGTTCACGCTGATCGAGCTGCTGGTGGTCATCGCGATCATCGCGCTGCTCATGGCGATCATGATCCCGACGCTGAACATGGCCCGCAAGCAGGTGCGGGGCACCGTCTGCATGTCGTCGCTGAAACAATGGGGCCTGTGCTATCAGCTCTATGCCCAGGACTTCGGCGGCAAGCTCCCGGTCTTCATCGGAGGCACCCTCAAGACCACGTACATGGAGTCGCTGCGTCCCTACTACGCGGACATCAACAAGATGCGGACCTGCCCGGCGGCCACGCAGGTGGCCTTCGGAAACCCGACCGGCTTGCAGGCGCAGAGCTACTTCGGCTACACGCGGAACGCCTGGCAGGTTGACGCGGCCCAGGCCGAGTGGATGGCGGACACCGACTGGGGCATCGGCAGCTTCGGCGAGAACTCCTGGATCCGCAACTCGCTGGACAGTAGCGGCAACCGCCTGCAAACCGATCAGACCTGGGCGACCATCGACGTGAAGAACATCCGGGAGGTGCCGTTCATCTCGGACGCACGGTGGAACAACGCCTGGCCGACCACCGAGGACCCGGTGCCGACGAGCGTCGCGACGGAAGAACAGATGTTCAATATCAACAACTGGTCGCGGATTCTCTGCCACGTCATGCGGCGTCACCGTACGGGCGTCAACGTCTGTTTCGGCGACGCCAGCGTCCGCAACGTCGCGGCCGAGGACCTGTGGACGCTGCGCTGGAACCGTCAGTCGCGCCCCCAGGAGATCGACGACGCGCTCGACTGGATGACGGGTTGGTAGATCTCACGAAGGATCAAACATCGTCAATCAAGGACTCGCCCGCAAGGGTGGGCTCCGTCTGATAGACTGTCTCAAGACGACGGAGCGTTCTCAATCCCCCGAGTGGGAGACTGCTTCGCTACGTTCGCAACAACCTGCTCGAATGCCGTCTTGAGATAGTCTCCTATAGTCCTCCTTGTGCAGGCCGTGCTTCTTCATCTTATCGAAGAGTGACCGCGGCTGGATGCCCGCCAATCGTGCCGTTTCTCCGATACAGCCGCGCGTGGAGGCCAATAGCTTCGTGAGATATTCCCGCTCCACCAGGTTCAGCACGATCTCACGGACGTCATGCCATGGCTTGTCACAGAGTGCATCGATGCTTCCGACTCCGGGCACCGCGACGGAGCCAGACGGTCCCTGGCCGTTCCCTCCCACGGGGCGGCCGCATACGGACTCCGGGAGGTCGTTCGTGGTGATTTCGCCGCGGCTGCACAGCAGCATGGCCCGCTCGATCACGTTGATCAACTCGCGAACGTTCCCCGGCCAGGAGTACCGACACAGCGACGCCACGGCCGCGGGGCTGATCGTGTAGGTCCCACTGCCGATCCGTGGACGCAGGAAGTCGATGTACTGCTGCACCAGCGCCGGGATGTCCTCGCGGCGTTCCCGCAACGCGGGGATCGTCAGGCTGACGACGTTGAGACGGTAGTACAGGTCCTGGCGGAAACGGCCCAGGCTCACTTCCTCCTCAATGTCCCGGTTGGTCGCGGCCATCACGCGGACGTCGACCTTGACGGGCTTCTCGGCGCCCACCGGCTGAATCTCGTACTCCTGGAGGACCCGCAGCAGCTTGACCTGCAAATGAAAGGGCATCTCCGCGATCTCGTCGAGGAAGAGCGTCCCTCGATGGGCCAGCTCGAAACATCCGCGGCGGGCATGTGTAGCGCCGGTGAACGCGCCCTGCTCGTGGCCGAACAACTCGCTTTCCAGCAGCGCCTCGGGCAGCGCGCCGCAATTGACGGCGATGAAGGGTCCGGCCGCGCGCGAACCCTCGGCGTGAATGGCCCGCGCGAGCCGCTCCTTTCCCACCCCCGTCTGGCCTTGGATCAGCAGCGAAGCGTCGGTGTGAACCACGCGCTGCACCACTCTCATGAAGGCCTGCATGGCAGGGCTCCGCGAGACGAAGTCCGTCAGTCGCGGCCGCGCGGTCAGTCGCCGCTGGGCGAGAGAGTCGGTGGCGCGCAGGCGAATCCGCTGCAGGATCGCCAGCAGGGTCTCACGCAGCGTGTCGGCCGGCAGCGTGGAGTTGAGCACCGCCTCGCACCCGGCGGCCAGGAACCGCGCCCTCTCCTCGGCGTTCTCCCGTTCGGACAGGACCACGACGGCCGGCGCCTCGGGCAACCGGCGCAACCGGGCCACGCTCTGGTCGATCGGATCGGGCACCGAGGCCCTGTCGATGATGACGCAATCGCCGTTCATCGTGCTCAGGCGTTTCCAGGCGCCATTCCGCAAATTGACCGGCTGGACCATCACATCCGGCAAGGCGAGGTATTCTTGTATCGAGCCACTCAAGGCGGTCTGGGGAACCGCCAGCAAGACGCGAAACAACATCGGAAGATGAAACTCCTAAAACCGACGAAATCGGAACCACGGACACAGGTCTCACGGAGGTGTGGTAGCTGATCTTATTATGCCACGGCCCAGCTTCCTGTCAACGGGCTTGTGCAACCCTCAGCCAAGGCGGAACGGTGCGTGATCAGGGGGGGCTCATTGGGCTGGCATCGTTCTTGCTCTCCCTATCCCCCTTGTGCGTTCTCGCGAACGCAACGAAATCAGACTCTGACACAGTGAAAGGAGGTGATAGACCATGGAAGAGAAGAAGAACCCGAGTCCTCGGCCGCCGAAGCCGGCGAAACCGGCCGGCCAGCCCAAGCCAGGCATCCAGCAGAAGCCCGCGACTCAACCTCAGCCGGGGTGTACGCAACCGCCCAAGGCCAATCCGACTCCCCAAGGAGGCGAGAAGTCCTGCTACTAAGCCGAAGCGCATCTGGTGAGAAGGCTGCGGCGGGTCTGGCATGACTCGACCGCAGCCTTCTTCTATCCCCTCGTAAACCACTTCCTGGCAGATACTTATGCGCGGTCTGCGCATTTTTCGGTAGAAAACCTCACCTTGGCTCTTGATGTCTTAAACGTTCGTTTTAAACTATCGTATGAAACGTGCGTTTGGGGAAAGTGAGCTGGGATTTTGCCAAGGAGTCTGTGGAGAGCATATATGAGTGACAGGGTCACGAAGACCGGAATGGATGCAGGGCGACGACGGGGCCGTGCACGCCGCATTCTTGTGAAACTTGCCGTTGCGGCGGCGGCGGTGGCTGCGGTGTTCGTTCTGGCCCAGATGCCCTCGGAGAAACCGGAGGTCCCGCCGACGGAGGCGGCGCCGGTCAATGTCAAGGTCCTGCCGGTGACCGCCGAGCCGCAGTTCGCGGACACCTTCGTTCTGCCCGCGGTGGTCGAGCCCAACAAGATCGTTACGGTGGCCGCGGAGGTCGCCGGACGCGTCGAGCGGATCGGCCCGAAGGAAGGCACCCCGGTCAAGGCCGGCGATCTGCTGATGCGACTCAATACCGACCTCCTGGAGGCCGAGTTCCGCAGCGCCCAGGCGCAGGCGAAGAACGACCAGACCGAATTTGAACGTCAGCAGGGTCTCGTCAAAGGCGGCGCGGCGCCCCCCCGCGAGCTTGACCAGGCGGCGACGCAGTTGGCCATCAGCCAGGCGCGACTGGAGGAAGTTCGCGCCCGCCTGGAGCGGACGCAGATCGTGGCTCCCGCACGCGGCGTGCTCAACGACCTGCCGGTCGAGCAGGGAGAGTATGTCCAGGCCGGTACACCCGTGGCAAGCATCGTGGACACCAACCCCGTCAAGGTGGTCGTCAGCCTGCCGGAGCGGGATGTGCCGTTCTTCTCCCCAGGCCAGACGGCGGAGATCACCGCGGATGTCAAAGACTGTCCGCAGTCGTACCAAGGCACGATCACGTTCATCAGCCGGCTGGCCGACGAGCGGACCCGGTCCACGCGGATGGAAATCACGGTGCCGAATGAGGATGGCTCCCTGCACAGCGGCCAGATCGTCCAGGCCCACCTGACGCGCCGGATCCTGGAGAACGCGATCCTGATCCCCCTGCTGGCGGTCATTCCCATGGAGAACGGGTACGCGGTCTACGTCGTGGAGGAATCGAAGGCCCAGCGGCGCGAGGTCCAGCTCGACATCATCAAGGGCGATCGCATCCAGGTGGTCCAGGGCCTTCAACCAGGCGACCAATTGATCGTCGCGGGCCATCGGTTCGTCGCGCCCGGGCAGGACGTGAACGTCGCATCTCAGGCACCGGAAGGCCAGTAGCCCTATGATACTCACCGATCTTTCCATTCGAAACCGCACCACCGTCGCCGTACTCGGATTGATTATCGTTCTGCTCGGCCTCTACAGCTATATGACGCTGCCGCGCGAGGCGTTCCCGGACATCCCGATCCCCTACATCACGATCACCACGATCTACGAGGGGGTCTCGCCCGAGGACGTGGAGACCGCAGTCACGATGAAGATCGAGAAGGAACTCAGCGGCATTCGTGATGTCGAGGAGGTCGTCTCCAGCAGCGCCGAGGGCATGTCCCTGATCAGCGTGGAGTTCACGCCGGACGTGGCCAGCGAGGTCGCGCTCCAGCGGGTCCGCGACCGCGTCGATCAGGCCCGCGGCGAACTGCCCCAGGAGGTGGAAGAACCCATCATCCGGGAGATCAACGTCGAAGAGATCCCGATCATGCAGATCAGCATCGCCGGCGATGTCTCCCCCTTCCAGCTCAAGGAGATCGCCGACGAACTGGAAGATCAGCTCGAAATGGTTCCGGGCGTGCTGAAGGTGGAGGTGCGCGGCGCCCTGGAGCGCGAGATCCGCCTGGAGATGAATCCCGAGCGGGTGGCCCAGTACAACCTGACGATCCCGGAGATCCTGGCCTTGATCCCGACGGAGAACGTGAACATCTCCGCCGGCGGCCTGGAGACGCCCGGGACGAAGTTCAACATCCGCGTCCCGGCGGAGTTCGTCTCACCGGAGGAGGTGGACCATCTGCTGCTGGCGGTCCGCGACGGCCGGCCGATCTACCTGTCCGATGTCGCGACCGTGCGCGACACCTTCAAGGACCGCGAAACGATCTCGCGTCTCAACGGGACCGAAAACGTGACGCTCGAGGTGCAGAAACGCGTCGGCGCCAACGTCGTGCACGTGTCCGACTACGTGCGGGCGGTGCTGGCCAAGGCCCAGGAGCAGGTCCCGGGGGCCGTGACCTTCGAGGTCATCTACGACATGTCGAAGTACATTCGCAACACGGTGGCGGATCTCGAAAACAACATTGTGGCCGCTCTGATCCTGGTCACCGCCATCCTGCTGCTGTTCATGGGCTGGCGTCCGAGCACCATCGTGGCGATGATCATCCCTCTGAGCATGCTCATCACCTTCTTCCTGATCCAGGCGCTGGACTACACGCTGAACATGATCGTGCTGTTCAGCCTGATCCTGCTGCTGGGCATGCTGGTGGACAACGCGATCGTGATCGTGGAGAACATCTACCGGCACATGCAGCTCGGCTACAGTCGGCTTGAGGCGGCGCGCCTGGGGGCGCGGGAGGTGGCCTGGCCCGTGATCACCTCGACGTTCACGACCGTCTGCGCCTTCTTCCCGATGATGTTCTGGCCCGGCATCATGGGCGACTTCATGAAGTACCTGCCGATCACGCTGACGCTCGGTCTGCTGGCTTCGCTGTTTGTGGCGCTGGTGTTCAACCCGGTGATTACCTCGATCTGGGCGGGACGCGCCCCGCGGAAGCGCGATCGGGAGAACTGGTTCATGCGGGGCTATCGACGGTTCCAGGGTCTGGGCCTGGAAAACCCCGGCCTGACGCTGTTCCTGGCCATCTGCGTGCTGATCGGCACGATCACTCTCTACGGCAAATTCGGCAAGGGCACGGAGTTCTTCCCCGAAGGCGATCCGGAGCGGGCGTTCATCAACATCCGCGCCCCCCAGGGCACGAGCATCCATGAGACGGACCGCCTCATCCGCATCATCGAGGAACGACTTAAGCCCTACAAGCCGTGGCTCAAGGATATCATCACCAACGTCGGGTCGGCTGGCGGCGGAACGAGTCTCATCGCCAGCGCCGGCGGTCCTCATCTGGCCAACATCACGCTGGTCTTCTATGATTTCACAGAGCGTCAGCGGCCCTCGGCGGAGATCCTCACCGAGATCCGCCAGGTGGTCGCGGACCTCGCCGGGGCCGAGATCGAGGTCGAGCGCGAGGAGGAAGGCCCCCCCGCCGGAGCCCCCGTGACCGTGCGCATCGTCGGCGAGGACTTCAAGACGCTCGAACGGCTCAGCGAACAGGCCAAGCGTATGATCGCGGACGTGCCCAACCTGGTGAATCTGCAGAGCGACCTGGAGGCGGCCCGTCCCGAGTTGGCTTTTACGGTGGACCGGCGCGTGGCGGCGCTCCTGGGCGTCGACACCGCCACGGTGGGCAACTTCCTGAAGATGGCGATCTTCGGGACCAAGGTGGGCACCTATCGCCAGTTCAATGACGAGTACGACATCACGGTCCGCCTGCCGCTGGAGGATCGCGTCAGCGTCGACGATCTACACCGACTGCAGGTCCCGAATGCCGGCGGGCAGGCGATCCCGCTGAGCTCACTAGGCCGGTTTGAGTACCGAGGCGGGTTCGGCACCATCAACCGCGTCGACCAGAAGCGCGTTGTCACGCTGACGGCCGACGCCGAAGGGCGCCTCAGCACGGAGGTGCTGGCCGACGTGCAGCAGCGCCTGGCCAAGCTGGAGCTGCCGGCGGGATACGAGATCCGCTACGCCGGGGAGAAGGAGGAACAGGACGAGGCCCAGGCCTTCCTGGGCAAGGCGTTCCTCATCGCCGTCCTGCTGATCACCCTGGTCCTGGTGATCCAGTTCAACTCGATGCTGGTGCCGATCATCATCATGACGACGGTGATCCTGTCGCTCATCGGCGCCCTGCTGGGCCTGTTGATCACCGGCCTTCCCTTCGGGATCATCATGAGCGGCATCGGCGTGATCAGTCTCGCCGGCGTCGTGGTCAACAACGCGATCGTGCTGCTCGACTACACACGTCAGTTGCAGGCGCGCGGCATGGGCCTCGTGGAAGCGGCAGCCGAGGCCGGCGCAACGCGTCTACGCCCCGTTATGCTGACGGCCGCGACGACGATTATCGGCCTGATCCCGATGGCGGTCGGCATCTCCTACGACTTCCACACCTTCTCCTGGGCTCTCAAGAGCGAGTCCACCCAGTGGTGGCGAAACATGGCGGTTGTGGTCATGTTCGGTCTGGGCTTCGCGACGATCCTGACGCTCGTGGTCGTCCCGTCCCTGTACGTCATGCTCACCCGCGCGTCGATCCGCTTGCGGGCACTCCTGGGAGTGGAGCCTGAGAACGAGAGCAACATTGCCTCTCCGGCTCCAGAGGCAAGTTGACACCATGGACGCGCTGAAAAGCAAACGCGGTTTCATCTGTGACATGGACGGCGTGATCTATCACGGTTCGCGCCTCCTGGAGGGCTCGAAAGGGTTCGTCGACTGGCTCAAGGCCGAGGGCAAGCAGTTTCTGTTCCTGACGAACAGCTCCGCCCGGTCGCCCCGCGAGCTGCACCAGAAGCTGCTGCACCTGGGGATCGAGGTGGGCGAGGATCACTTCATCACCTCCGGCATGGCGACCGCGCATTTTATCGCTTCGCAGTGTCCCGGCGGGCGAGTGTTCGCCATCGGCGATTCCGGCCTGTACCAGGCGCTCTACGAGGCAGGCTTGTCCATCGACGAGAGCCAGCCGGACTATGTGGTCGTCGGCGAGACCCGCAGCTACAGCTACGAGAAAATCGAGAATGCGATCCTGCTGGTCCTCGCGGGAGCCAAGCTGCTCGGGACCAACCCCGACCTGACCGGCCCGACCGAGCGGGGAATCGGTCCGGCGTGCCGGGCCCTGATCGCGCCCATCGAGATGGCCACCGGCCGGCAGGCCTACTTCATCGGCAAGCCCAACCCGCTCATCATGCGTCGCGCCCGGGACATGCTCGGCTGCCAGCGGAATGAGACGGTCATCATTGGCGACCGCATGGACACCGACATCGTCGCGGGCATCGAGTCCGGTGTCGACACGGTGCTGGTCCTCAGCGGCATCACGAAGGAATCTGACCTCGACCGGTATCCGTACAAGCCGCACCACATCCTCAAGGATGTCAGCGAGATCGCCAAGTAGTCGGGATGCGCACGGACCGACACGGACACTCACAGACGCCCACGGACTTCCGCGTCCGTGCCGGTCCGTGACCTGTCCGTGTTTGTCCGTGCCGAGCTTGATTTCGCGCTTTTCCTGCGGATTCGTCCCTTGTACAATCCGGCCCTATGGATGGCTACAATCTGATCAGCTTCGCGGGAATCTTCGTACTCCTGGGGGTGGCCTGGGCTCTTTCCGCCGAGCGGCGGAACCTGAACTGGCGGGTGATTGCATGGGGACTGGGACTCCAGCTTCTCGTAGCCTTGTTCATCTTCGTGGTCCCCGCGGGCGCCCGCGTGTTCCTCGTCGTCAACGACGTGGTCGTGAAGGTCCTCGAATCGGCGGGCGCCGGGGCCTATTTCGTCTTCGGCCGCCTGGCGCTGGGACCGGGACAGGTCACGGAGGACGGCGTCGAATCGATCGGCTTCATCCTCGCCTTCCAGGCGTTCCCGACGATCATCTTCTTCTCCGCGCTACTGGCCATCCTCTACTATCTTGGGATCATGCCCCGGCTGATCAAAGCGTTCGCCTGGCTCTTCACGCGTCTGATGCGGGTCTCGGGCGCCGAGTCCCTCGCGGCCGCGAGCAACATCTTCGTCGGCGTGGAATCGAACCTGACGATCAAGCCCTACCTGGCCCGGCTGACACCCTCCGAGCTGTGCACGGTCCTGACCGCCGGCATGGCGACGGTGGCATCGAATGTGCTGGCGCTCTACGTCCTGACCCTGCAGAGCCAGTTCCCGACGATTGCGGGACACCTGGTCTCGGCCTCCCTGCTTTCGGCGCCGGCGGCCGTGATCATGTCAAAGATCCTGCTGCCCGAGCGCGGAACGCCCGAGACGTTGGGCATGCACGTGGAACCCTATCACGAGCCGGACAGCAGCCTCTTCGAGGCGATCATCAACGGCGCCAACGCGGGCGTCCGCATGATCGCGGGCATCGTCGCGCTGCTCATCGCGGTGCTGGGTCTGGTGGCGCTGGTCGATCTGGTTCTGTCAAGCATCGGCAACGTCATGAACCCCCTGCTCGGAACGCAGGGCTCCTGGTCGCTGGGCGGCCTGTTCGGCTATCTCTTCTATCCGCTGACGCTCGTCCTGGGCGTCCCGCTGGACGACGCCCGCGAGATTTCGCGGATCATCGGAGAGCGACTGATCGTCACAGAGGTCGCGGCGTATGGCGACCTGGCGGCAGTTATGAAGGAGGGATTGCTGCACCACCCGCGCTCCGCGGTGATCGCGACGTATGCCCTGTGCGGATTCACGCACATCGCATCGATGGCCATCTTCGTCGGCAGTGTGTGCGCCCTGGCACCGCAATGCACCAAGAGCATCGGCCCGGTCGCGGTGCGGGCGCTCGTCGCGGCGACGCTCGCCTGCCTGATGACCGCTTGCATCGCGGGGACCTTCTTCACCGAAGGCTCCATCCTGTTGGGAGGCACTTGATGTTCATTCGGTATCTGAACGAGTGCGAGGAATTCATCGCTGGCGATCGATCCACTCTCCGCGAGATTCTGCACCCGGACAAGGCAGACCTGGCGATCCGGTACAGCCTCGCACATGCGAGAGTCCGGTCCGGCGAGAAGACGACGCCCCATCGTCTCAGAACCGCAGAGGTCTACTACATCCTTGAGGGGAACGGCCGGATGCACATCGACGCCCGCGTTGCGGACGTGACGACCGGCTGCGCGATCTACATCCCTCCCGCCACGACGCAGTTCATCGAGAACACCGGCGACGACGACCTGGTCTTCCTTTGCATCGTGGACCCCGCGTGGCGAAGCGAGGACGAGGAGGTCCTGGCCGACCAGTAACGGGAGGACGTCATGACCACCGCCACCGTCGTCACCTTCGTCGTCTACTTCGTCCTGCTGCTGGGCGTGGGCCTATACTTCTACCGGCGCAGCACGAGTATCGAAGACTACCTGCTCGGCGGGCGAGGGATGGGCGCGTGGGTGACTGCACTGTCGGCCCAGGCGAGCGACATGAGCGGCTGGCTGCTCATGGGACTGCCCGGCGCGATCTATGTCGGTGGCCTGGTCAACGCCTGGATCGCCATCGGCCTATTCCTCGGGACCGCACTGAACTGGACGCTGGTCTCGCGCCGGCTGCGCGTCTACACGCAGAGAACCGGCGCGATCACCCTGCCCTGCTTCTTCGAGGCGCGGTTCGCCGACCCGACCGGTCTGCTGCGGGTGATCTCGGCCATCATCATCCTGGTGTTCTTCACGATCTACGCGTCGAGCGGACTGGTCGCGGCGGGCAAGCTCTTCGAATCGACGTTCCACGTGTCCTATGTAACGGCCGTCCTGATCGGAGGGGCCGTGATCGTCGCGTACACCTTCCTGGGCGGGTTCCTGGCCGTCTGCTGGACCGACCTGTTCCAGGGCTCGCTCATGGTGGTAGCTCTGGTCGTCGTGCCGGCGCTCGCGTATGCCCAGGCCGGCGGCCTCGCCGGCGTCCGTGAGGCCATGGCAGTCAAGGGCATCCCCACCGGCCTGATCCCGCCAGGAGGTGGGGCCGCCGTACTGGGCATCGTCTCGGCGCTGGCCTGGGGACTGGGCTACTTCGGCCAGCCGCACATCCTCGTGCGGTTCATGAGCGCCAAATCCCTGGCCAAGCTCTCCGAGTCCATGGCCATCGCCCTCGTCTGGGTCCTGATCTCGCTGGCGGGCGCCGTGCTCATCGGCTGGATCGGCATCGGCCTGTTCGACACGCTCCCGGACGGCGACCCGGAGAAGGTCTTCATCCACATGATCGCGCGGACCATGCATCCCTGGCTGGTCGGGATCATGCTGTCCGCCATCCTCTCGGCCATCATGTCCACCATCGACTCGCAACTCCTGGTCTCGTCGTCCGCACTAACGGAGGACTTCTACCAGAAGGCAATCCAGCGGAACGCCGGCCCGCGGGAGGTGGTATTCATGGGCCGGGTCGGCGTGCTCGTGATCTCGATCATCGCCATGGTCCTGGCGCTGCGCCCGGACGACACGATTCTCGGGATCGTCGCCTACGCCTGGGGTGGATTCGGCGCGGCGTTCGGCCCGGTGATCCTGTTCGCGCTGTTCTCCCGGCGGACGACCTGGTTGGCGGCGCTGCTCGGGATGACCGCCGGGACGGTTGTGCTGATCGTATGGAAGAGGCTCGGCCTGAGCGGGCAGATGTATGAGCTGGTGCCCGGATTCCTCGCCAACTGCATGATAATCCTGATTGTCAATTGTCTGCTCCGGCAGGACAATCCGCTCGTGCTACGGCAGTTCGACGAAGTGACCGACGAAATCCGACGCGCGTAGGAGCGAACAGACATTCACTCCTGCCCGACAGTGGACCAAGGCAGATTCGGATGGAATGAGAGCTTAAGAGACTATTCCAAGACCACGCTTCGGCATGTCATTGCGAGCGGAGCGAAGCAATCTCCAACTCGCGAGTTTGAAATCGCATCGTCGCTGCGCTCCTCGCAATGATATCTGCCGTTCTGAGATAGTCTCCAGGGGGACGACATGGCACACATAGCAACGGACGTTGTACTGTTGCCCGATGACGCGATGACGGACCGGGTGATCGAGTTCAACCGGCGGATCAGCCGGGAGTATTCCGCCCAGATCGAGCTGAACCGGGAGAACTGCCTGCCGCACATCTCTCTGGCGATGGGCGCCGTCGAGCAACGGGACGTCGGCGCCATTCAGGACGTGCTCGAGCGGCTGGCGCGAGAGACCCCCATCCGGCAGTTGACCGCCGTCGGAGTCCAGAACCCGGGCGAACAGAAGGCCTCGTTCCTGGAGATCGAGCGGACGGAGGGACTGCAGAGACTCCACGAGCGGGTCATGCAGGAGATGAACCCCTTCTTTAGCTACGAGGTCACAGACGCGATGTTCTGCGATGACATCGTGGCGCAGACCTCAGTGGATTGGGTCCGCCACTACCCCGAGAAGGCGAGCTACGAGAACTTCCGCCCTCACATCACGCTCGGCTACGGCCCGGCGAGGCCTTCCTTCTCCTTCCCGGTTGCCTTCCATGTCCGCGCGCTGGCCTTGTGCCATCTGGGGAATCACTGCACCTGTCGCAAGATTCTGGGGCGGGAAGCGTACCTCGTGAGGCGGGAAGCATAGAGCGTAGAGAGCTTCGCTTCACGCTCTACGAGGCGCGTTTTGCTCAGTGAGCGATGACGGTCGAGACGCGAAAGACCGGCAGCAGCAGCGCGATCGCAATCGTGCCGATGATAGCGCCGAGGATCGTGATCATGAGCGGCTCGATCATCGCCATGACGTTGCGGATGGAGGTCTCGAGCTTCTTCTGATAAAAGACCGAGACCTTGTCGCAGACCTCGCCGAGCCGGCCGCTCTTCTCGCCCGCGCGGAGCATCTG
>ENA-OSEO01004214-OSEO01004214.1-sediment-metagenome-genome-assembly--contig:-NODE-4214-length-15486-cov-12.757155_pt1 | contig 15486 bp, 16 predicted proteins | sample MGYA00237883_ERZ534232 | MGnify/ENA metagenome assembly ERZ534232 | reverse complement strand
ATTCTTTTTTCCTGGAATGTGGGGACGGTCAACGCAAAATCATCGAAATGCGAGGAATGCCACGGCAAGATATCTCCTGCCCAGGTGACGGACTTCAATCGGGGCAAAATGGCCGAGACCCTTGATTGCACTGCTTGTCACGGGACGCTTCACCAGAGCGAGAAGGACGCGGACAAGGCGCAGCTTCCTACCATTGCAACCTGTCAACACTGCCACGAGGAACAGGCCGGACAGTACCTCTCCGGCAAACATGCCCTGGGGCTGATCGCCCTTGAGGCCATGCCGTATACACACATGCAGCCAGCGGCGTTCATCGAGGGGCAGAAAGGGTGTGGTGGATGCCACACGCTGGGCCTGAAAGACCAGAGCGTCAGGGAGAGCGACAAGCGAAAGTACTACCCTTACGGTATGGATTGTCAAAACTGCCACACCCGCCACGCGTTTTCCGTGATCGAGGCCTCCGAGCCGGAGGCCTGCAAAACCTGTCATATGGGTTTTGATCACGCACAGTGGGAAATGTATTCCGGGGCAAAGCATGGCGTTACCTATCTGGTCAACCGGGTCGTCGATCCTGAAAACAAGGATCGCGCCCCCCGCTGCCAGACATGCCATATGCCCGACGGAAATCACCGGGTGTTTTCTGCATGGGGTTTTCTGGCGGTAAGGCTTCCTGAAGACGATGCCGAATGGATGGGATATCGGGCCACCATTTTGAAGGGGCTGGGTGTGCTGGATCATGCAGGGAAACCTACGGCACGGCTCGACGTCGTCAAGGCCGGCAAAGTGGCCCGGTTGAGCAAAGAGGAATTCGATGCCGAAAGAAAGCGCTATGTGGCGGCCTGCAACCAGTGTCATACCCCCGCCTTCGTATCCCACAACATGAAAAACGCCGATCAGATGATCAAGGAAGCTGACAAGCTCTTCGCAAAAGCCATTGAGATCGTCGCCGGTCTCTACAAGGATGGGATTATTCCGCGGAAAGAGGGTGCCCCGGCCTACCCGGACCTTTTGGCCTTCTATGATGTCAATACCAAGATAGAGCAAACGCTTTATGAAATGTTCATGGATCACCGCATGAAAACCTTCCAGGGGGCATTCCACCTGAATTACGATTATTCCACCTGGTACGGTTACGCCAAGATGAAGAAGGATCTGGTGGATATCAGGGAAACGGCCGAAAAGATGCGTCGCGACAAAAAGACCCAGCCTTAGGCCATTTTCAAGAATCAGATGCCGAACCCTTTTACGGATCACGAGACAATCGGCTCTCGGAATGGATATCGGAACGATGGCCATATCCGCTGTGGTGGTGGATATATCCCGCCTGATTGTCCACGCCGTCACCCTGTTTTCAAGGGACTTCGCCATGTTGACGAACCAGGGGGGCATTCAGCTAGTGGCAGCGGAATCTCTGGTCGTCTTCGCAGGGGCATTTATTGGTTCCAGAATCCTGAAGAAGATCACCATGCGGGCCATACAGGCGGTCGTGGGAATGATGCTGATTGTCCTGTCCATTGCTATGGGAGCCGGTATCCTTTAATGAAGAACGGGGACAAGGCTGAGAAAATAATCAATGGGTCGTCACCCTCCTTTACCTGTCAAGAGGAAACAGACGCTTTGGATTTCGAGGTCCACCTGAAACGCATCTCTTCCCGCATGCAATAAAGGACCGGGACCACGAACCAGGTGAGGATCGCGAAAACCATGCCGCCAAAGGAAGGGATGGCCATGGGGATCATGACGTCGGCGCCCCGGCCCGTGGAGGTGAGGATGGGCAGCAGGGCCAGGATCGTGGTGGCAGAAGTCATGGATGCGGGACGGATGCGGCGTACCGCCCCTGCCACCACGGCCTTTCGGATCTTGGGGATGGAGTCGGTGGAACGGTCGGCCCTGGAGTCATCCAGATAGGTGGCCATGAGGACCCCATCGTCCGAGGCAATGCCGAAAAGGGCCAGAAAACCCACCCAGATGGCGACGCTCAGGTTGATGGGGTGAACCTGGAAAAGGGCTTGCATGGAAACCCCGAAGAGGCTGAAATCAAGGAACCAGGGACGTCCGTAGAGCCAGATCATGATGAAGCCTCCGCCCCAGGCGACGAAGATACTCGAGAAAACCATGCAGGTGGTGAGCGTGGACCCGAACTGGAGATAGAGCACGATGAAGATCATGAAGAGCGCCAGGGGCAGCACCACGGAGAGCTTCTTCTGGGCGCGCACCTGGTTCTCGTAGCTTCCTGCGAATCGATAGGACACCCCTGGCGGCAAGACCAGTTCCCCGGTCTTCTGCTTTTCCTCCAGAAAACGCGCGGCCTCTTCTACGACGTCCACCTCGGCAAACCCCGGTTTCATATCGAAAAGCACGTAGCCCAAGAGGAAGGTATCCTCGCTCTTGATGGCCTGGGGACCACGCACGTACCGGATTTGGGCCAGCTGTTCGAGGGGAATCTGCTGCCCTTTGACAGGAGAAGCCACCAGGACACGACGCAAGGCCTCGACACTGTCACGGAGTTCACGCTGGTAGCGCACGCGGACGGCATAGCGTTCCCGCCCTTCCACGGTCAGGGTGGCTGTCCGGCCTCCCACGGCGCCTTCGATCACCTCCTGCACCTGGCTCACCATGATCCCATAACGGGCGATGGCCTCGCGGTCGATGACGATTTCGATGTAGGGTTTGCCCACGATCCGATCGGCAAAGACCGTGGCAGGCTCGATGGAAGGAAGCTGCTTCAGAAGGCCCTCCATTTGGAGACCCACCTGTTCGATGGTCTGCAGATCCGGGCCTTTGATCTTGATGCCCATGGGCGCCCGCATGCCGGACTGGAGCATGACGATACGCGCCGCGATGGGCTGCAGCATGGGGGCGCTCGTCACCCCCGGCACGTCCGCGGCGCGGACGATCTCGTCCCAGATGTCACGCGGTGAGCGCACACCCGGCCAGGGTTCCCTCCCGGGGTTCAGATCGGGATCCAGGCGCGGCCGCCACAGGCGGAAGGGTTTGCCGTCCGGGTCGGGGATGAGGGCGCCGCCGGCATCCCGTACGTAGCGGCCGGACACCGTGTATGGCAAACCATCAGGTGCATGGATGGGCGCCCCGGAGACATTGCGGAAGACATCCCGCCCCCGTGGCTCAAAGCGAAAGACCAGCCGCTTGCCGGTTTCATCCGTCATGTATTCCGGGTGATAGTTGATGACCGTCTCGATCATGGAAATGGGCGCAGGGTCGAGGGGCGTCTCGGCACGGCCGATTTTTCCCACGGCACTCGCCACCTCGGGAATGTCGGTGATGGCCATGTCCTGCATGGCGAGGATGTCCTGAACCTCCCCGATGGAGGCATGCACCATGGTGGTCGGCATGTAGAGGTACGAACCCTCGTCGAGCGGTGGCATAAACTCCTTCCCAAGGCCGGGAAAGAGGTGATTAAAGGCCGCCAGGGGACGGCTTGCGCGCAGGGTGTCCGGAAGCCATGCGGTCAGCGCCGGTGCGCCGAGCCAGATGATGGCGCCTGCCAGCGCCACCCCTCCGGGCAGGAGCAGGAAGAGGGCTTTCCATGCGAGAAACCAGGAAAGGAGCGCCGGATAGACCAGCCGGAACAGGGTGATAAAGGCGAGCAGGCCCGCAATCAGGCCAAACACGAAAAGAAAATTCCTGAAGGTCCCCACCTCGGGCCCGAGAGGCAGCCAGTGCTCCGAGAGGAGATAGGTGACAAGGCCGACGAGAAGCCAGTTCTCGACCCTCGTCATCCAACGCTCGGGCGTCGCAGGGAGCCTTCCCTGGACCGCTGCCCGGCCTGCAAGCCACAAGAGCGCCAACCCGAGCCAGCCGTTAACCAGTAAGCCGACTCCGATCGCAGCGGCCGTGAACAGCGCCGGCCTGAACCAGCGCCGCAGTCCCTGTGCGACCTGCCTCCGGCGGCCCATGAGCATGGCGGCCAGCGTGGGAAGGATGGTCAGGGCCACGATCAGGGAGGCAACCAGCGCAAAGGTCTTGGTATAGGCAAGGGGTTTGAAGAGCTTTCCTTCTGCGCCCTCCATGGCGAAGACCGGCAGGAAACCGATCACCGTGGTGGCCACGGCCGTGAGCACAGCGCCGCCCACTTCCACGGTGGCCCGATAGATCGGCACCAATCGGTTCTCCCCCTCCCCTGAATCTTCCAGGTGCTTGAGGATGTTCTCGGTGATGATGATCCCCATGTCCACCATCGTTCCGATAGCGATGGCGATGCCGGAAAGGGCCACGATGTTGGCGTCGATGCCGAAGATCTTCATGCCGATGAAGCACATGAGCACGGCCAGAGGCAACAGCGCCGAGACCATGAGAGAACTGCGGAGGTGCATGACTGCGATCAGGATGACGATGATGGTGACCAGGATCTCTTCAACGAGAGCGGAGTTGAGCGTCCCCAGGGTCTCAGCAATGAGCCCGGCCCGGTCGTAGAACGGCACCACCGTCACCTTGCTCACCGTCCCGTCGGGGAGGGTCCGTGAAGGAAGCCCCGGGCTGATTTCGGCAATCTTCTCCTTGACATTGCGAATGGCGGCAAGCGGGTTTTCCCCGTAGCGCGCGACCACCACACCCCCCACGGCTTCCACCCCCTCCTTGTCAAGGGCGCCTCGCCGGAGCGCCGGCCCGGCTGCCACGGTGGCCACATCGCGCACCCGCACGGGGATGCCGTCCCGCACCACAATGACCCCATTTTCGATATCGGGGATCTGCTTCAGGAAGCCGACGCCACGGATCACGTATTCTACGTTGTTCAATTCGATGGTACGTGCGCCCACGTCCAGGTTGGACATCTTCACGGCGCCCAAAACCTGTTCGAACGTCACCCCGTAGGCGCGCATGGCATCCGGGCTCACATCCACCTGGTACTCTCGGACAAAGCCCCCCACCGAGGCGACTTCACTGACCCCATTCGCCGAAAGGAGCGCATAGCGCACGTACCAGTCCTGGATGCTTCTGAGTTCGTCCAGATCCCAGCCGCCGGCTGGATTTCCCTGTGCGTCACGCCCTTCAAGCGTGTACCAGAAGACCTGCCCCAGGGCCGTGGCGTCCGGCCCGAGCGTCGGGCGAACCCCGGCGGGCAGGGTTGCAGGCGGGAGGCTCGAAAGCTTCTCCAGGAGCCGGGTACGGGACCAGTAGAAGTCCACCCTTTCCTCGAAGATGACGTAGATACTGGAAAAGCCGAGCATGGAAAAGCTGCGGACCGTCTTGACCCCCGGTATGCCGAGGAGCGATACCGTGAGGGGATAGGTTACCTGGTCCTCCACGTCCTGCGGTGACCGGCCCGACCACTCGGTGAAGACGATCTGCTGGTTTTCCCCGATGTCCGGGATGGCGTCCACAGGGACCGGATCCCTGGGTATCCCGAGATCCCACTCGAAAGGCGCCGTCATGACACCCCAGCCGATCACAAGGAGCATCAGGAGGATGACCACCAGACGCTGCCTGAGGCAGAAATCCACGACGCGGCCGATGAAGCGCGACCGATTCTGCGGCTCGGGGGGAGGGTCAGGGGGGAGGGAAGAATCGTTCATGGGGTGCCTCAGGGTTTGGCCAGCTGCCGCCTGACTTCACCGCAGGCAAGCATCGCGGCGCCGAAATAGGGATTTCTCACCTGGTCGTCCAGCTGGAGCCAGTAGGCGCCTCGGTTATCGAAGGCCATGGGGCAGAAAACCTCGAAGACAGGCTGGTCCATCTCGATCCCCAGCTGTGAGACGGCCTCGATAAGGCCGTTCGAGAGCGGCTCGAACGCGGCGCGAAGGCCGCTGATGTCGCTCACCGCGCCCATGGCGTGGATCCCTCTGCGCATCTCCCGACCGGCCTCCTTCCAGGCAGCCTGGGCCTTAACGGGGAGGCTCTTCTGGTCGAGGTTTGCCAAGGCCAGGGAAAGCCCATGGACCCCCTTCTTCGCGCCCTCCCCGTTGTCGGCTGCCAGGGCTTCAGATATGCGCACGTATGCGGAGACCACATCTCCCAACCCGCGGCGGAATGCATGGGGCACATCGGAAATCCCCGGGGAGGCCTCGACCGTGGCAGGTAAAAAAGCCCGGCGGGAACGTTCCACATGCCGGGAGAGCTCACCGTAAAGAAAACGTGCCTCTCCCACATCCACGGCATCGGACCCGAGGAGCGTATCATTTTGGATCAGCATAATCAGTTCGCGCCAGAAGAGTCCGGCCTCCCCTTCGGGCGGGTCCTCAGCCATGGCCGCGGCATGTTCGTTGATGTTTTTAAATGAGGCACTGGCTGCATCCAGGTCTCCTGCAGCCAGCACGTCCCCCAAGGCGTTCACTTCTGCGGCCAGGGTCTGTAGCTCCCGATGGCCTGAGCTTGAGAGGGTCCACGCGCCTTTAAAAAAAGGTTCTTTTCCTGCATGGGTTTCCATGGCGGGGTCATGGCCGGTAGCCGGAGCAGCGCCCGGTTCCGGGTCCATCATGCTGGGCTTTGCCTGGATCTGAAGGGCGCTATCCAGCTTGAAGGCCCCGTGGGTCACCACCCTATCGCCCTCCTCCAACCCTTCCCTCACCACGTACCAGTCGCCGGCGCGTGGACCCAGAACCACCTCCCGTCCCTCGTAAGCCCCTTCATCGCCCGGAACGGCCACGTAAACAACGGCCCGCTTGCCGGTGATGAGGGGAGCCGAGGCGGGAATCAAAAGCGGTTCCTGCGCATCTGAACCGGTCGACTTCACAAGCCCTGTGCGCTGCACTGCTCTGACGTACATCCCGGGTCTCAGAAGACGGTCCGGGTTTTCCGCCTCAAGACGGACCCTCACGGTTCGTGTCTTTTCATTGAGAAAAGGGTCGATGAACACCACCTTGCCGCTGAAGGACCGGCCCGGGAATGCATCGGTCCGAAATGCCACTTGAGCGCCGCGCCGCACCCAGGGAAGGTCTGATTCATAGGCCTCCAGGACCACCCAGACCCTGGAGAGATCGGCGATGGTGTATATGGGACTACCCGTGCTCACATAGACGCCCTCGGTCACCTCCCGCCGGATTACCACGCCCGTAAGCGTCGCGTGGAGCGTGATGTGTTCGGAGGGGACACCCCGGTTCGCCACGGCGTCCATCTGGGCCTCGGTCAGTCCCAGGAGGCGCAGCTTCTCACGCGCGGCCTGCATGGTCCGGCTGGCTGATTCGCGGATCAGTTTCAGACTGCTCTCCGAAACATCCGGCAGGCTCTTCACGGCCTGGATGAGTTCCGACTGGGCGGCATAGAGTTCCGGGCTGTAGATCTCCGCCATGGGTTGGCCTTTCTTGACGAAAGCGCCGGTGTAATCCACGTAAAGCCGGTCGATGCGGCCCCCCACCCGTGCAGTGATGGTTCCGAGGCGCGTCTCGTCGTAGGCGACCTGTCCCGTGAGACGTGTTTCCACGCCGGGGCTTTTGCGAATAACCGGCGACGTTCTGATCTGAGCGAGTTTTCGGGCGCGCTCCGAGAGGCGGATTTCCCGAAGGCTCCGTGCAGGGGCTTCTGAGTCCACCTTCTTGAGAGGAATCAAATCCATGAAACAGATGGGGCACTGCCCAGGCTGAGGAAGCCGGATCTGGGGGTGCATGGAGCAGGTCCAGATGGCATCCCTCTTCCCGGTGGCATCCTCATGAGTTGCTTCCGCGTTCTGTTCCACGGCAGCGTGCTGCGGCATGCCCAAAACGAGCCATCTCGCCATGCCCCAACCGAGGAGGCCGCCCACCACGATCAACGCGAGGCCCGCTAAAATCAGCCGACCTCCGGTTCGTCCGCCGGTCTTTCCTTGCCCGTCGCTCATGGCCTGGCTCCCCTCTATCTTCCCCGGCTAGAAGTCCCCCGCGATCCTTCGGAAGCCTTCGCCCCCGAAGGCGTATCCGGGCTGTCTTCCAGGGTTATGCCTTCCGCCTGCAGTTTTTTCATGTAGGTGTCAGGGTCCTTCATGAACGTCTCCGGGCAACTGGCGCAGCAGAAGTAGATCCGTTTTCCCTGGTAATCCACAAAAAGTTTATCCGATGGTTTGTAACCCATGATGGGGCATTTCTCCTGTCGGACCTCCCCGGCCATGGATGAGGCCGCGAAAAGAAAAGAAACGGCCCATGCAACGGCAAGAATGCGTAAAGCGCGTGTCATGTGAGATACTCCTTTCTCGGTTCTGGTGGATACGTCTCCTTTTGTCGCTATCCCTGTCTGGGGATGCCTCTCTCGGTCATCGAGGAAGTATTGACCGCAGACGCAGCATGCGGTCTTCCCTTTACTCGCCGCCCTCCCTGTCATTATTACGCTCCAGTCCGGGAAGGTGGAGTGGCGCAGCATGCACCTTGCAGGGAATTTCATGGCCGATCAGGGTCTCCATCTCGGCCATGTATTGGCCCTGGTCGGCAAGGGCACGCAGGTAGGAGAGTTGAAACTCGAGTAGCGTACGCTCGGCGTCGATGAGATCTAAAACGGATTGGGCGCCGGTCTGAAAGCCATCCAGGGTGGCGCCGAAGCTCTGCTCAGCCTTGGGGAGAAGGCTGTCCCTGAAAAGAGCGATCTTGCGGCAGGCATCCCTGTATTTGAAGAGTGCGAGCTGCATGGCGGCATTGAGTCTGTCGCGGGTACCCACGCCCTGCTGCCTGAGGGATGCCTGGCTGCTCGACGCCTCTCCGACCGAGGCCTTACGGGCATCGAACCAGAGCGGGATATTGAATGAAACAGTGGCAACCAGCGCATCATCACCGTTACGGTCCGGGTTGCCGACACGGGCCTTGTCCGTCTGAATATATTCGAGTCCCAACGTGATGTCAGGGAAATACCCCTTGCGGGCGACCTCGACCCCCGTCGAGGCGGCTTGGGCCTTTATCTGCAGGGCCCGCAGCTCGGGATTTCCATCGGCCAGGTCGGCCATCATTTCTTCGTCCGTCATATCGGCGATCATGATGGGTACTTCCCGCGGCAGCGGGATGGGCTCCGTCGAAGGCCGGCTCATGGCGGCATTCAGGCGCGCCCGCAGGGGCAGAAGGATGTCCTCCAGGGATCGCAGGCGGTCCTCCAGTCTGGCGAGTTCCACCTGGATTCGCAGGAACTGGGCATAGGGCGACAGGCTGGCTTTGTAACGCGCCTCCGTCACCCGCTCAAGATAGTTCAGAAGTTCGATGTTCTCGCGCGTGATGCGGAGGGACTGGCTCGCGTAAGCATACTCGTAGTAGGCGTCCTTCACCCGGCGGATCACATTCAGTTGGGCTTCTTCGATTCTGATTCGCTGTGCCTCCGCCTCCAGGACCGCCTGCTGTTCCTTGAGCGAGAGTTTTCCAAACCACGGGAAGGTCTGCGCGAGGCCGAAGCGCTGGCGCTGGGGTCCCACCCGCGTTTCAACAGGTTGGATGTAGTAGCCATAACTGAAGCGCGGGTCAGGCGGGACCCCTGCCTGCTCGGACTTCTGGACCGCTGCCCGCCAGTTTTCTTCAGCCGCCCGGATATCGCCATTGGCATCAAGGGCTATCTCGATATAGCTGTTCAGGGCCTCGAGCCCGTCCGGCGTGGCCTCATCCCCCGGTTCCAGGGATTTGCCGGCCACCCCTGCGGAGGACAGCATGGTGACAAATAGGCCGACTGCAAACGTTCGCGCAACGTTCTTTTTGAAGTTAGACGCCAGATCCATTTGAGTGCCTCCCATGCTTGATCCAATAGTACACAAGCTGGGCGCGCTCCATCGGCGTGCCCACGCTGGAGACAAAAAACGCATTCTTCGCCGTGACAAGAGGCACAGAAGTCATCGACACCGGGTTGGGACATATATACCCTAACTTAGCAATTACGCTCCCCGGGCGCAAGGGCCTGTGTCCTAATATTCTTGCCAGGTGTCCTCAGAAGGAATGGAAAAACCACAGGACCGTGGGATTTCATGCAGACCCCTCAGAGGTAAAAATCGCCCTCGAAGTTATCCATCTGGCCCATGACATTGAATCCCTTGCTGTCACTCTCTTCGTAGGTCACCCCTTTGCCCGGCATGAACACGCTCACCTCATCGCCCTTGTCCACGCCCGCGTTGGTCAGTCGCACGGCATTGCAGACGGCCTTCCACAAACCTTCCTTCCGTATCTCACACAGATCTTCTTGCACAGAGCATCTATGGTATAGCTTAGAGACAAAAGGCCGAGGTTGCAACCATGATTTTAGGTTGACGCACCCGATGAAGCATGCGATAATCCATTTAAGCATATACCTAACTGGATCTGATTGTGGACGATATTATCCAAACCTTGAAGGCCCTGGCAGATGGGACGCGGTTCCGGATCATCGATCTGCTCCTGACCCATGATCTCTGCGTGGGCGCCCTGGCCGGTCGTTTGAGCATCTCCGAGGCGGCCGTATCCCAGCACCTCCAGATATTGAGGAAGGCCGGCCTGGTTACGGGGAAAAAACGGGGGTACTGGACCCATTACAGTGTTGACAAAACCGTGCTTCGTCAAATTGCCGGGGCGCTGATGGAGCGGGCCGATCGGCCCCCTGATTTCAGGATGGTCTGTCATCGGTCAAATGATAATGCGGATCAACCCTATGTACCGGAGGAAGAAGACCGGTGAATGCACTTTCCATCCAGGGACTGGCCAAGCGATTCGGCGAGGTTCAGGCCGTTTCGGATGTGAGCGTTGAGGTGAACAAAGGAGCATTGTTCGGGTTCCTGGGCCCCAACGGCGCCGGAAAGACCACCATCAACATGCTCACGGGCCTGGCGCGGCCCGGACGCGGGGACGATTCGGATCGGCGGCATCGACTGCACAGGCAATCCCAGGGCGGCCCAGCATCTCATCGGCGTGGTTCCGGACGACAGCAATCTGTATCCGGAACTCACCGGTTTCGACAACTTATGTTTCTGCGCGGCGCTTTACGGAATAAGGAAAAAAGACCGGGAAACCCGTGCCCGTGAACTGCTGGAGACATTCGGTCTTGCCAAGGCGGGCAACCGGAAGTTTGCCGGGTACTCCAAGGGGATGAAGCGCAAACTCACCATCGCCGCCGGGATCATCCACCAACCTGAAATCCTCTTCCTGGACGAACCCACCACCGGCATCGACGTGGCCAGCGCCCGGCAGATCCGGCAGCTCATCGTAGACCTGAACCGGGCAGGTACCACCATCTTTCTGACCACCCACTACATCGAAGAGGCGGAGAGGCTCTGCGGCCGCATCGCCTTCATCGTGCAGGGTAAGATCGTCCGGATCGATACCGTGGCCGACCTTGTCCAGCCCATTCAGGATGCCCATATCATGCAGATTGCCGTATCGAAGAGCGAACCGACCCTGTCCCGAAAGCTGGGCCAAGCGTTTCCCCTTCTTACATTCCAGGGCCTTAGCCAGGGGCTTATCCGGGTTGAGTCAAATAGCCCCATTCATGAAGGCCCCATAGTCCGTTTCATACAGGATCAGGGCGTAGAGGTCGACGAGGCCCGCCGGATGCGCCTGTCGCTGGAGGATGTGTTCGTGCGGATTACGGGGATCGAGGCCGATGCCATGAAAAAGGAAAAAGAAAAAGCCGGAGGCCATCGATGAAGCGCTGGATCGCCTTTTGGAGTATTTTCGTCAAGGATTTGCGTGCGTACTATCTCAAACCCCCCAATGTCAGTTGGGGCCTCATCTTCCCCCTGACCTGGATTGTGATTGTGGGCACCCTTCCGGGCGTGTTCATCGGATACTATTTTCGGATTTTGTATCTGCCGGACCCGAGGAGCTTCAAGCTGTTTGTGGGATGCGTTCTCCTCTTCATCGGGGGTCGCCTCCTCTATGAGATGACCCCGCACTCCCAGAGAGAAAAACAGGAGATGAAGATCCTCGATGACAAATTTAATCAGCACGTTAAGTGAGTTAAAGCGTCGCAGAAACGGCGCGTCTCGTCCGGGCTTCCCCGGGGGGCCGTGATCAAGGCCCTTTCATTCTCCTTGTCGAGAGTGGAATACGAGTTCTGGGGGCAGCGATTTTCCTTCCACACCGTCGGCATGTTTCTGCTGGCCTTTGCGGTCGGCATCATCGGCGGGACCTACGGGATCGGCGGGGGCGCCATTATTGCGCCGTTCTGCGTGGCGGTTTTCCATCTGCCGGTCTACACCGTGGCCGGCGCCGCCCTCATGGGCACATTTCTCACCTCTATCGCGGGGGTCTTTTTCTACAGCGTCATCCCCGCGGCGGAAGGGCTTTCCACGAGGCCGGACTGGATGCTGGGGTTCCTCTTCGGGGTCGGGGGGTTTGCCGGCATGTATTGCGGCGCAAGGCTTCAAAAATTTGTTCCCCAGAAGTTCATCAAGCTCATGCTCGGGGTCATCATCACCCTCCTGGCCGGCCGGTATATCCTACAGTTTTTTGCTTAACGAACTCTCACCCCCCGGTTATGTAATTGAGGCAGTGTGACGATACGAAAGATGGTGGAGTTAAGAAAGATTCAGACTCCAGACTGATTTAGGCCCCTTGTTTCAATCCCGCCCGGCAGGACAAGATGCTGAACCCCCTGAAACGAGTGCATTTGACTTTCCCGCTGATCACAAGTTCATCCCCGTCCTGGTGTACATGCGGTCTTGCGACGCAGATCCTCTCCAACTCAAGTCGCTCCACCGCAACAATACCCTGTTCTATCAGATTTACACGATGGGAGGCGCATCCCGACAGTCCTGAACAAAGCACGGCGATGTTCAAGAGAAGGATCATGCCCGATTTTCTGGTTATCATAGACACCTCCTTGGGGTTGTAGTTGGATCGGTTTGGGGAAACTGGGGTGCCACAATCAATACGAGTTTATCTACCCTCTGGACAACCACTTGATCTCCCACCGACAACGGAAATTCACTGATCGCTCCCCACAGCTCTCCATGGACGAAAACATGTCCTTCAGATGCCTTCCAGGAACTGATTTCGCCCACTTTTCCCAGCATGCCCGTCACCCCGCAGATGGATTTTCGCTTTCGGTCCTTGATTAACCAGATCAGAGGAAAAACCACATGTTCTATAATCTCAAACAAAACAATCCCTGTTATCACAATGATAATGGTATTTTTCACCTCGGTTCCCCTCAGTCCATAATCAGGTGCCCTGTGACCAGAACCAGAATCCATGCTGAAAACACCACCGGAGACGCATGTAAGCGACAAATGACGCCGCGCATCCATCCAGGCGCTATTTTGAATTTCACCGTCATTCCCAGAAGAACCATCATCGCCACCATGAGCAGGCCCCATTCAGGAAGGGTTGATTTGGCACAGGAAGATAATAAAAAGTGAAGACCGGCTATGCCCAGGGCCGCGGGATTTAAGACATAATGAAATCGCATCAGGTGCTTTTTTTGGAATTGATTGAATCTCTTGATGGCATTTTTGGTTTCCGGCTGTATACGAAGGTAGCGGCTCGCACCTTTCATAAGCATGCTCAGAGCCACAGTCAGGTTCGCCGCCGCAAGGAGCCATGCGGCGGTGTGACCCATTAGCGCATTCCCGTCATCTCCTCTTTTCAACCGTGGGCTTTTCTGATCCTCGTAATCATGGCTTTCTATTCCCCTTTCGGATCGGTTGTGATGCCTCCCGCTCCCCTGGTCATCGTTTCCTCCCGCGGCCTCCGGCCGAATAGACAAAACGAACAGAAGCAAAACCATCAAGCCAAACAATATCCTTATGCCTTTCCACGGTGTTGTTGCGAACACAGAGCCTCCTTTCGCCAGGGTACTCACCATATCGTTTTTATAAATGTAGCATCAGTGACATCAGTGACAATGGAGCGGAAACAGGCTTATAACTGCCCCTCAGGAGGATGAACAGAGGAGCGGTTCTCTTTTTTCAAGCGCCTCATTCTTTTAATCTTTTGCGGAACCGAATCGCGATGGCAAAACAGAATGAGATTATCAAACCCAGCGCCCTAAAAAGACTGATGACGAATATCTTTACCCAGCGGAAAAATATCACGGTCTGTCGTTTCCATGCGCCCAATCCTGCAGGCCTGAATCGGATGCACTTGCCCGCCTTTCCGGCACCGTCATGTTTTTCCATCGCCCTTCTGGATCTCGACCGCGTTTTTGTTGCCTCCTTTGGCTTGTTCCATGATCTGCAATCAAAGAGGGATGATTTGTGACAGAAGTACGTTGTTTGATCCCATTTAGACAGTTGATCGAGATTCTTATCAAACCGGCGCCCGATTGAATTGGATTCCGTGGTTTCCCCAGGCCAAAAAAACAAGATGCCTTCCAAAACGGCGCATTCCCCCTGACTAATGGCGTTCGGCCCGGGAGCTGTTTTCCAGCGAATCTGTCCCATTCCCTTTGTTGTTATTTGATGCCGTCCAAGCCTGAAAGCCCCTTCTTTTGGGGTCCAGGCTTCCTCCCCACTTCTCCGGCTGATTGTCCACATCATCATCTCTTGTTTGGCAACTCTTTTGCCGGTGTCGCAGTGATATATATCAAAAGCGCTGCAGTAATACCTTGTTTTGGACCAGACCGGGAATGCCTTGATATGATCAAGAAAGTCTCCTTTCAGGAAACCAGCTTGCTCATTTTCTGCGGGGCCGAGAAACAGAATCGCCCCTTTTCTGAAACACGCGCCCTCATGGAACTCGGTAAACCCACAATGGGCCTCCCATCTCAATTCGCCCGTTGCGGACTCAATGATCTTGTGTTCGCCAAGTCTGTAATTCTTTGGTCCCATTGCATGCACCTTGAGGTTAGCTCATCCGACCGACCTTGGAATGTCCCGTTCGCTGCCTTGCTAATTTGGAATCTGAACCCCATCGTCGTCATAGATTCCCTTTTCAGCGGTGGTGTGGCAGGCCGCGCAGTTGGAAAAAGAACCGATGGATTCACGTTCAAATACCCTGGGCTCGATCTCATGGTGTTTTTTTTGGATGTAGGGAACTTGCGTGATTCGTAACGGTGTTTGACTGCCGATGCTTTTTATGATCTTGCCGGATAGTTTCGCGGAGGAATTATCCGCCGCATGGATCTTCAGATAGTCATCAATTGCGTTCATTGATTCCTGGTCAAGATCGAGGGCCTCCCCAAAATGGTCTGCAAGGCCTTTCAGGATTTTATCCCATGACCCTGAAGGCAGAAGGCCCGGCTGGTAAGCGAAATGACAGGCACCGCAATGCTCTACATATGTTGGGTTATTCACAATTGGCAAATCGCGTTTGCCATTGTGTTCAGCTTGTTTTCGCTCCCTTTTCTCATACCGGTGCTCATCTTTGCCATCATCATGATCGGCAAAAGCGGCATAAAAGACCCCACTTGGTGACAGTAGGAATATCAACAAGAACAGAGTCCACTGATGTGTCTGTAGTTTTTTCATATCGTATCCCTTTCATGCCATCGGTTTCTTGAACGAGACGGTTTAAAATCCTTTTCGACTCCATCTATTCACAATTCTGTAGGAATGCAGGGCGGACTTAACAGAAAGATGTCTTATCAAAGTGGACAGAGATGATTCAGGGGTTAACAGAGGATCGATAGGTTTTGCAGGTAGATGGGTGACGAAGGGATTGTTCTGAGGGAATAAGATGATTCAAC
>ENA-OSEO01004213-OSEO01004213.1-sediment-metagenome-genome-assembly--contig:-NODE-4213-length-15490-cov-5.353403_pt1 | contig 15490 bp, 7 predicted proteins | sample MGYA00237883_ERZ534232 | MGnify/ENA metagenome assembly ERZ534232 | reverse complement strand
GGGACCCTCTACGACATCTGTCGCGACGGCCGGCTCAACCACCGCCTGTCTGTCACGGCGGGCGTCCTGGCCGACGACAGCACCGGCCTGCTCCAGGCGTTCTTCAAGTCTCGACGCCGCAGTAGCGGTGCCGGTGCCGATGAGTCCTGAGTAACTACCGGTCGGCAGAACCGGTTCCACCGGGTCGGGCCACAGCTTGTCCGGAGTAAGCCGGAGTAAGGTGGATTGAATCTCACGTGCAACCCGGATACAATCCTATGGGCACGTTTGATGTGAGCCGTCGGTGAAGTGGAGGATTCCCGGCAGGACCAGCAACAACGCCGAGGCGAGGCGTCGCTGTGATGGTCACAGAAAAGGTCGAGCGAACGCGCAACAATCTTGGTACTGAGACTCCGCTCCCGATATCGGAGCACGTGGTGCAAGCACGTTTCGCATCGCGCGACCCCTAGCGACACGCACGGCGCTGCTGTGCCTGCCTTCTTCACCACGTGCCGGGTGCCGCAGGAGACTGGCCAGGAGTGGCAAGATGAACACACAACCCGTCGTATATCTGAACTATGCTGCTGAGGATCGCGCCAGGGTGGCCGATGTGTACACCCGACTGGCGGCCGCAGGGTTCCGCCCCTGGTGGGACGCAGACATTCTTCCGGGCGAGAACTGGCGCTCGGCGACCAACGCGGCGTTGGAATCGGCTGATTTCTTCCTCGCCATCTTTACACGGAATCGAGGACAGCGGAGCGGGTTCTTCGCGCAGGAACTGGAACAGGCCATGGAGAAGCAGGCGCGGAGGAATCGCGGCGACGTGTTTGTCATTCCGGTGCGTCTGGAACCGTGCGAGGTGCCCGAGGAGCTTCGTCACATCGTCTGGGTCGATCTGGATACGGAAGACGGATGGCCCAGACTGCTAAAGGCGCTGGGGCAGGTGGCGTCCGAGCCGCTTCCCGCGCCCGAGCCTCCGACGGCGCTGACAGAAGCCTGTCAAAAGGGAAACTGCGTGCTCTACGCGGGCGCCGGCTTGAGCGCTGCGGCGGGTTTCCCAACGTGGAATCGCTTTGTTCCTTTTCTGTTGGAATGGGCGGGGTCAGCCGGCGCCATTTCGCCGCGTTCGCGAGACTCCTTGCAGAAGGCCCTCGTTGAGGGAGATCTGAACCTGGCGGCAGACAGCATCGTCAGCGAGATCGACAAGCGAGACCAGTTGCCGCGCCTGCACGGGTTCTTGCAGGAGACCTTCGACAGAGATGTCCCGTTGACGCGCCGCCACGAACTGATTCGCGCCCTGGAATTCTCGGCCGTCTTGACGACGAACTTCGACACGCTGCTGGAACACACGTTCCCGGGTGCGGCCGTACTCACGCCGTGGGACATCGAAAACCTCCTGGAGCAATCGGGGAAGCGCCAGTTCTTCATCGCCAAGTTGTACGGGAGCCTGGACCGCCCGGACAGCTTGCTGGTCTCTCCGGCACAATACAAGGACGCCATCATCGACAATCGCAGATTCGCCGAGTTCATCGAGAGCATTTTTGTCTCCCACACGCTTCTGTTTCTCGGCGCGAGCCTCGACGGCATTTCCGCATACCTGGAAGGCATCCGTTTCCGCGGCGGGGAACAGCGGCACTATGCCCTGGTGGCCGTATCGTCCAGTGCCTGGGAAGCGAAGGCGGAAATGCTGCGCCGGCGCTACGGGATTGAGGTGCTTCCCTACACGGAAAGCGAGCAACATCACGAAGTGGACGAATTCCTGGCGAGCCTGCTTCACCGCGTGAGACCTCCGGAAGAGGTACAGGCGGGAAGGGAGCCGCGCGCCGAGTTCGACAGACGGGGCCGGGCTCAATTGACGCGGATCCTGCTGGAGAACGTCGGCCCCTTCGCGGCGCTGGAATTGGAGCTCACACCGAACTGGAACATCCTGCTCGGCGACAACGGTGTAGGAAAGACAACGATTCTTCGGTCGATCGCTCTGGCCATGTGCGGACGTGATGCGCAAGCGTACGCACGCCGGGTGGTGCGCAGCGGCCAGCCGAAGGCCCGGATTGTCCTGGAGACCGACCAGGGGCGCAAATACGTGACGGAGGTGTTCCAGACCAGCAGCGGGTTCGAGGTTGAGTCTTTTCCGCGTCGCCCCCTGGATACCGAAGGATGGCTGGTCCTGGGATTCCCTCCCATCCGCTCTGCGACGTGGCGGAAGTGCTCCGGTCCGCAGGGCGAGCCAACCCGCTCGCGTTCCACGATCGACGACCTGCTGCCTCTCTTGAGCGGCGAACCCGATCCCCGGCTCGACGAGGTCAAGCAGTGGATCATCAACCTGGATTACTGGAAGAGCAAAGGAGATTCCGCAGGCCAGCATCCACCCTCGTACTATGAGGATCTGCGGCAAGGACTGTTTGCGGTCATCAAGAGACTGACGGAAGGGATGAAGATCGAGTTCGAACGAGTAGATCCCACCTCGTGGGAAGTGCTGGTGAAAACCGACGACGGGATCGTGCCGATGGACGCGGTGAGCCAGGGCACCGCGTCGGTCATGGGCTGGACCGGTATTCTCGTCCAGCGGTTGTTCGCGCTGTTCGATGGCGACGTGGATCCGCTGAAGCAGTACGCCATTGTCATCCTGGATGAGATTGATGCCCACATGCACCCGGTATGGCAGCAGTCACTCATCTCTGCCCTCTCAGAGTTGTTTCCCCATGTCCAGTTTATCGCCACGACACACTCCCCGCTGATCGTCGGAGGAATGCAAAAAGAACAAGTGGTGCGGTTGGTACGCAATGAGACCGGAGCGGTGGAGAAACTCGAGATTCCTGCGGACATGCTCATGGGCCGCACCGATCAGATTCTGACCGGGGATCTCTTCGGCTTGGATACCACCCTTGACAAGAAGACCCTGGGACTGATGGATGAATACCACGCGTTGCTCGGCAAGCAGTCCATCGAGCCCACCCAGGAGCAACGGCTGCGGGAATTGCGCGAAGAGTTGCGGTTTCGCATTCCTGTTTCGCAGGAGACGCCGGTGGAACGACGGGCCCATGAGGTTATCCGTCTGCTTCTCAAACAGCAGATCGGCGAGACGTATCCCGAGATTCAGCAGGAGCTTCTGGAGAAGGCAGATCAGTTGCTGATGGCCGTCAAAGGGAAAGGACGCGCGGTATGATCGCCATACAGTTCGACCCGCAGCAACTGGACGATCAACAGCATGCCTGGTGGACCCAATGGCAGAAAGACGCGGAAGACGCGACGGCGCAGATCATCGCGGCGTGGGAGCGAGGCGATCCCTTGGAGTTTGACAGCGCAATCTGGACCAGATTGAAGAACTGGCTGCTGGACAATGTATTCCACGGCAAGTGCGCCTATTGCGAGACGGAGCTTGAGGCCGCGCGGCAGCCGGGCGACGCGGAACACTTCCGACCCAAAGGCGGCGTCAACTTCAGAGATCCGGACGCGGACGACGCCCCCTACACCGCGGCCCTCGCCGACGACGAGACAAGTCCCCAGCCCCAGACAATGAAGCACCCCGGATACTTCTGGCTGGCTTACAACTGGAAGAACCTCCTGCCCGCCTGCAATTTCTGCAATCGGAGCGACGGCAAGAAGAACCAGTTTCCCATTGCCCAGGCGAAGCACATCTTCCTAAAGCGCTTGCCTGTAGAGGAGCGCGGACAACTCAAGACGCCCGTGCTGCCGAGTAAGAAATGGGCCGATCTCTACTACCTTGCGCCTGAGGATCTGGACGCGCTTGAGAGCCCATGTCTTTTGCACCCTTACTTTGACGAGCCCGGCCAGCACATCGGCTTCGATGAATTCGGCCAAGTGTATCCCAGGGAAATCAACGGGGTGAAATCGCAGAAGGGAGTGCATTCCATCCGGGTCTATGACCTCAAGGCCGAGGCGCTGCGCACCGAGCGACAGATTGCACGGGAAACGGCGGAAACGAATTTCGACACGGCCGTAGCCTACTTCCAGAAACTGAAGAGGAAGTCCAGAGCCGACGCTGTGCGTCAGGCATGGCAGGAGGAAGAAATCGTGAAGATCACCAGTGGTCGGACGAAGTACTCCGCTGCCGCTTGCTGTTACCTGGAGTCGAAATATGGTTCGCGCTGCCGGTAGCTGACGGCCCCTTCTCCTTGCTGCCTCCGGGCACAGGTTACCTGTTTTGGTCCTGCGTCGAGTACGATGCCCCCACGGGTCTCCTCGCGAAGAGGGGTGTCTTGCACCACCTCTTCGCCGTGCGGAGTCCTGCGCACCAGGCCATCGCGCCGAGGACGGCGGCGAGCACGCGGATTCTGCCGCTGAAATGGCCGCCGTGGAACGCCCAGAGCAGACTGCCCGCCAGCAGCACCGGGCCGGAAAGCCACAGCAGCCGCGAGGGCAAACCGGGACGCCGGGCGAAGACGACGTACGCCGCGGCAAAAGCCGTCGTTCCCGCCGCTAACATGAAGCTACCGTAAACGCCGCCGTAGAGGATTGCCAATCGAAGGCGTTCCATATGTCTTACGTTCCGTGCCCCCTCCGCGGAGAGAAAGACCAAGGAATACGGCATGTGGACACGCAACTTCCTCGGCAGCCAGCGCAGCCTTACGTGCATGCGTTGGTTCGCCAGGTATCGCTCCCGGCTCAGATCGGAGACTTCGCTCATCGGTACGACCTTCACGTCCGGCTGACGCGCGAGCCACCGCAGGGTCTCGCAGAGCTGATCGAACGTCACCACTCCCAGCCGATCGTTGACTTCGCGGAGGTCGTAGGCGTGAAACAAGACGACGATCACCGGGTTCGGGTCTGCGGCCGCTCGTGCCGCGCTCACGGCACGTTGAACGCCGGCAATCGAGCACGTGCACGGCAGGAGCGCCGGTGCCGTTGACGAACAGGACGGGCCCGCAGGGTCGGCCGAGAGACAGCGGAATTGGGCGGCTTCGAGGGCTCTGACCGTGTTGGCGTCGTAGCTGTTCCACGGCGGCACGAAGAGGGAGACCGGGCCGGGCAGTCTCAACTCGGCCTCCAGGACCTCCTTGCCCTTGCGAATCCTCTGCAACTGGTCCTCATAGGACAAGCCGGCAAACTCCGAACCCTTCTGCACGCCGTTGCCCTTATGAGAGTATCCGTGCAGGGCGATCTCCAGCACGCCCGCCCGGGCCGCTTCGGCGAACAACTCACCTTTTGCCGCGAGCGAGGGACAAGGGATCACCGACCACGTGCAACACATCCGGTGTTCCCGAAAGGCCTCGATCAAGCGGGTCTCCATCCTCGTATCGGAGGTCGCCGAGGCATCATCAAATCGGAACACGATACGGATCGGCTTCGACGCGGTGTTCGTCTGCGCCAGGAGCGGCGAACAACAGAACAGCAACGCCCCGGGTAGATACGACAGACACCTCACGGTAATGGCCAGCCGCGCGCGTCGTCCGGCAGTCAGTCTCATGCCTCCAACCTCCGTTCCTTCGGGACCCTCATCGGAGGAGCCATCCGTTCATGGGCTTCACACTCAACCGCCATCATACCGCTGGCGCGGAGATTTGGCAATGGCTCCCCCGGGGCCCCGTTCAGGAGTTCGTCGAAAGCGTCGTGACTGCGCGATCGCATTCCACCAACCGCCGGGGGCCGGCCCGCCGACGGCCCGGTGCACCCCCAGGGCAGCTACCCCGCCGGACGCCTGGGAGCAGGCGCGTGGCTTGAATCCCGCGAATCCCGAAGATCGGGACTTCGACCCGAACGGCCAGGGCTACGTAAACCGCGAGATCTACCTCAACTTCCTGACTCCGTTCCCTATGGAGCGAGAGTCACTGGCGACAGTCATCGGTGTCTATTGGTTGGGCAGTCTCAGCAATGCCGGCGGCGCCTTGATCCCTCGACGCTGCGTCAATTGCGGCCCCAGTTCCACCGAGAGAGTCACGTTCGAAGGTTTGACCGACGTGGGGGCTTCCACACGATGGCTGTACGTGCCGTCGAGATTGTCTGTCAAAGACCCCACGATGCGGCCGTTCGGCGCTTCGATCCGTAGCGCCTGGGCGTACCCCGGTCCGAGATAGTTTCCGAAGGCGTCCCGTGGCGTGAGCACGATGTCGTAACGCCGGTAGGTTTTGACTCTCTTCATTTGAGCGATCCGGACCAGCGACCCCGCGGGCGAGATCTTCACGGACACGTATTCCTGGATACGCCGATCGCGGCGGAAGCGGTTCCCACCTCGCGTTGTGCCGCCGGCCACGATATCGAAGGCGTAGAGCCCTTCTTTCTTGGTGTCCGTGAAGCGGTTGGTGTAAATGCCGTCGTTGGCCGTGGCATCGCCGTGTGTACCGTCGTCGAAGAGCCGCAGGGTCTGAGCGGGCAGAAGGCCCGGGAACGGGACCTTGCGAATCTCGGTGAGATAGCGTGCCTTGCGCTGGAAGGGGAGCAGAGGCTCGCTCCCCAATGCGACGGGCACCTTGGCAAGCTCCTGGCTGGTGACTTTGTTCTTCACGAGCCAGTTGCCCTTTCCGTCTTCGGGTGCGGATACCGTTGCCTGGACGTCGGTCAGACCGGTGACCGGGGTCCCATTCTCGGTGATGCGCGCCGTCAGGGTGATCGTATCGCCGGTGCTGTAGGAATCGCGATCTACGGCGGCGCGGAGCTTCAGACCGGAATCCGCGATGATGCTGTACTGGAAGTGCTCGGTCCCCCTGAAGTTCCCGGCCACGATGTCCAGCACCCATGGGTTGGGACCGACCTTGCCCGCCTGCGTGAGGAACTGCCGGTCCAGCGTGAGCAGGGCGTAGGTGTTTCCCTGGTGGAAGCGGATGCCTTGCCCTTTCACCGGCACCGGCGTTCCGTCGGAGGCGGTTACGGCCATGCGCAGGCGCTGCGGCTGCGGGGTCTCCCAACTGAGATAGAAGGTCACCTGGCGGTCGTGTTCGTTCAAGGGGACTTTGACCGTCTGCTTCTGCTGACCGGAGATGATCCCCAAAGGATCGGTGATGGAATCCAGGCCCAAGGCGTCCACGAGGATGGCCTTGTACGTCGACTGCAATTCCGTGGCGGGAGACCAGACGTCCGGATCGAACGTCGGGGTCGTGACGTCGTAGAACTGGCTGCCGCCAAATCCGGACGGCGTCGTCTCGTTGGCCAGCGCCTGGAGCAGGGGATGATCGACATCCGTCGGCTTGCCGAAACCGATCGTGAACACCCGGAGGGAATCGCGCTGCAACTGATCGATCAGATCCGTCACCGCGGGGCTTCCCACCGATGCGAGCGTCGGGCAGTTGTGATACCCGTCGCTAAGCAGGACGATTGCCGCCTGACCTTTCGTCTCAAACAAGCCAGCCGCCAGGTTCATACCCGCGAGCAGGGGCGTGTTGTTCTCCGTGGTCAGGCCGGGGATCGTCGTGGTTACCGCGGTGTTCGTGCTGGACGTGGTGACCAGCGTCATGGGACTGACGATCTCCGCGCCGCATTGGGGCCACAAGCTCGGATGGGACGGGAACGTCGCGAGGGCGAATTCCGTCTCCGCGGCGCCGTACTCGTTCAGCATGTTCATGAGCGGGATAGCGGCCTGTTTGGCCAGATTGATCCTCATCTTATACTCCTGCCCCGCCGGAACCGGATACGTACCGTCGGGAAGCCAGGACATACTCCCGGACGTGTCAAAGAGCAGGGCGAGGGCGGCCTTCGGCCCATACGTTCCGGTGCGCCGGTTGTCCTCCCGATAGGTGGGCCACTCGGTCGAGCCCCGACCGAACGCGCCCGGCAGATCCCAGATGAACACGCCATCCGAGCCGAGGAGGATTTCCACGTCGCCGTCCTGGTCGATGTCCGCAACGGTGGGCGGGGAATTCGAATACGAACTCACCAGCTTGGGCCAGCCGGTTACGAGGGTAGCGTCGTGATGAAGCGCATAGACCTGGTACACATAGCGACTGCCCACCGTGGCCCAGGAGGCCTCCGCCACGACCTCCATGTCCCCGTCCCCGTCGATATCGGCGACCGCGGGCGTGGACACGGTGAATTCGTAGCCGGCAATGCCGGGCTGCGCGGGCGGCCAGCCCGCCAGAGGCGTGCCGTCGGCTTGCCAGACGTGAATCCGATCGTTGTTGGACATGACGATGACCTCCAGATCGCCATCGCGGTCCACGTCGGCCAGAACGGTCGATGACGGCGACATCTGGAACTCGCCGGACGAGGCGCCGAAGCTCTGAGGCCAGCCGGTCAGAACCGTGCCATCATGATGCCAGGCATGGACTTTCTGGTTCGCCGCACTGTCAAAGTCCACCGTGCCCACGACGATTTCGAGATCGCCGTCGCCATCCAGATCGCCCAGAGCCGCCGAACCGGTGACGTCGGTGGTCGCCGGCAACGTCTGCGGCCATCCCGCGGCCACGGTGCCGTTGCCATGCCAGACGTGCACGCTGCCATCGTCGGCGCCCACCACGACCTCAACCATGCCGTCGCCATCGAGGTCTCCAATACTCGGTGAGGCGTACAAGTTGCCGCTGGTACTGATCGGCCAGCCGGCGACGGAACTGCCGTCGTGATGCCAGGCGATGATCTTGCGGTTGGCCGGGGTATCGTCGTCGGGAATGGTCGCCACGACCTCGAGATCGCCGTCGCCGTCCAGGTCGGCGAGAGCTGTGGTGCCCTCGACACCCCAGCCGTCTCCATCCTTGGGCCAGCCGGCCAAGGGGGTCCCATTGCTCCGGAAGGCGTAGACATAACCGTAGTACGTCGCGAGGACGACTTCCAGAGCTCCATCGCCGTCGAGATCGGCGACGGCGGGGGCCGATATTGTGAAGGAGATGCTCTTGGGCCAGCCGGTCACATCGGTACCGTCGGCATGCCAGGCATACAGCTTTCCATCCGTCCCAGCAGCGACCACCTCGAGGCCGGGAAAGCCCGGATCGAGATCCGCCACGGCCGGGGCGCCGTAGAAGTGGGCGGTGGGAACCTTGGGCCACCCGGTCCGGATCAGGCGGTCCAGCACAAAGCTCGTCGTGACGCTGGCCGTGCTGCTGTCGACCGCCGTCACCGTCAGGCGAATCACGTAGAATCCGTCGGCCAGACCTGCCAGACTGAGTTGACCGAGGACACCGTTGGCGATGGGAGCGGCGCCGCCGCCGGTCAGGGTGACGCCGGCCGCGAGCCAGGTGCTGGGCGCCGTCGAATGGGCGTACTCGATCACGAAGTTCTGCAGGGCGCTGGTCATGGAACCCAGGGCCGTACCCTCGATGGATACGAGGGTAGCCGCCGCATCGAAGAGATTGAAGCTGTCCGTCGGGTCCGGCACCGTGATGACCGCCACCGGGCCCTGCGTATGGCCGGCGCAGTACGAATGATAAATGCCATGGGTGTCGTAATAGGCGTGGCAGATGGCATTGACGTTCGGCGTCCCGTCGGCCGGATTGTTGTTGGCGACCACCGGATCGGTTGAGATCGCGGGGTCATCGTCTTCCTCCAGCACGGCTCCGAGATAGTCGCTGAAGCTTGTCTTCACCTGTTTCATGCCCCTCATGGCTAAGGTATCCACGTAGTTGACACTCAACACCTTGCGCAGATCCCACAGGGCGCCGGAGAAGATCGGCCCGTCAGCGTGGACTTCCCCCGCCCAGTCATCCGGGAAGCGCTCGTCCGGCGTGTCGATATCGCGGCCGCTGTAGCATTGCTGGCCATGCCCCGAATCATTGGTGTTCGTGCAGGCGAAATAGTCCGCCCACGCTTCGTTCATGGCGCCCTCTTGACCGCTGTAGGGCAGCCAGACCCCTGCATCGTCGTAGACCTTGTGCACGATACGGTGGGTGTACTCGTGATAAATGATGTCGGCGCACAGGGAGAAATCCTGACAGCCGGGTTGACCGCTGCCGAAATAGAGGCCGCTCGAACCGGCACTGGCATTGCAGTACGCGCCGTTGCGCACGTGAACCTCCATCGGGTCCGGCAGGGGAGTGACGTCGAACGGACTACCCGCCAGGAACCAGTTGCGAATGTAATTCACGTGGTAGAAAGCGTGGGTCTCACAGTCGCTGGGCGACGGATCGTCGGCCGTCCAGTTCCAACTGTGCGTCCCGGGGACCGTGATCGGAGCACTGTGCGTGGCGTCCGGGTCCGCGGTTTCGTCGTTGTAGATCCGGACATGAGGTCCCAGGAGATGGGCCTCCAGGTTCGCCGCGCCGCCGGACAGGCCGGAGATGACGTAGTCGCCCGTTGCACTGGTCTGGCCTGTCTTCGTCGTGGCCCCCTGGGTGACGGTCACGGTCATATCTCGAAGAGGCCGGGATTCGGGAGTATCTCCCGGACCCTTCGGGAGAACCATGCCGGTGACGTTGCCGGTGACGTCTTCATACCGCATCATGTTGATCCGCTCTACGACGTCGCCGGTGTGAGCATCCACGAGGAAGCGCCACTGCACGGGAATCATCTCATCTTGCAGTCGCCGGTCATCACCGGTGGAGCGTCCTTTGTCGCCCGGTTCCACCTGGCTGCTCGGGGCCTTTTCCACGGGCAGGGTGATGTCCCATACGAGATGATGCTCCGCCCCTTGGGGCAGGCTCTTCGGCCAGATGGCCAACTGGACGGAAACCGGTTTCACATCCGCCCGTACGGTGCTGTGTCTTTGAACAACTTCCAGGGCCCTCTGACGGGACAACTTGGGTTGAGCGGACACCTCGATTGGGGGGTAGAGGGAAGACGTGACGCTGGTGACGCGGTTGCCGCGGATGACCAGTTGCACCGCTGCCCCCTCCACCGGCACCCCCTGATGATATTGCTTGTACGAGACGTACCAGGTGCCGCCCTCCGTGGTCCGATTTCGCGGTTCCTCGAAATCGGCTCTCGAGAGTCTGAGCTGCTTGGGATCGACGCGGAGAACGGTCCGGAGGTCGGAGAGCACCTTGGCGCCCAGTCGATTGATGTTCTCCCGGGCCGGCGTCTCCGCCAGCACGAAATAGTGACCGGAGATCCTCCGGGGCGTTCCGATCCGTTCGTTCCATTCCACGGACCATCGATTCCCATATTGTTGATTGAACTTCCGCCAGTTCTGTAGGGCCTGCTCTGGAACGGTGGGCGCCACAACGGCACCTGGCGCCGCCGGGGGCGGAGCGGGCACAGGCTCCGGCCGGACTCGGCACCCGGCCGCTACCGCAAAGGCACAAACGATCACGTACGCCACTCTTCTGGCCATGTCAGTTCTCCTTTCACCTCGCTGCGGACTCTCACCCCGTGAGACGCTCATTCCCATCGAGCGTGCGCAGACTCTCACCGATCTGTTGACGTGTACCTGTACGAGCGACCTTGCGTTAGTTCCCCCGGGCGCCGGATTGGACGGCAACCTCAGGATGCCGGGCGCGAGGGATCGATCGTTCAAGCCGAGGGATCTCTGTGCATTGCCCTACGGCAGGACCGCCGGCTGCCCCCACACCACCTGCTTCATCGCGAGACCCTTTCACGAGAGGGGATTTATGGACACACACTTCCCACGCTTTGGGTCTGTTCGTCTCGCTCGTCGCCGCAGGGCCCACTCCCCGCGGCCGGTGCTCGTCTCATGGTACCGGCTGACTGGCGACTCGTCCGGTTGTTCGCGAGACTGCCGTTACACTGTGATGTCTGAACCGCTCGCTCTCACTCCACGGCGGAGATTCTGACGCCGGCTATTCCCGATGTCAAGTAAAAAACAATACAGAACATCAATTATTTTGATGTCGTGCGCCGCTAAGGCTTCACGACCCGGATGTCATCGAAGTAGAGACGGCCGTAACCGCCCATTGTCGGATGCGTACGGTTGCCCATACCGATGCGTAGCTTCTTGACGGCGGCCGGATTCACCCCGGTGAAAGCGCTCATCGGAACCTCCCACTCGGTCCAGACGGTCTTCGTCACCAGCGTGGTGTCCGGATGGAGTACCATGGCGTTCTTGCCGGCGCTGTCTTCGATGACGACGTACATCTGTTCTGCGCCGCTGATCTCGCTGCCGCGGACAAAGAGCACCAGAGTGTCAACCCCGTTGACCGTCCAGTCTTGGGCCGGCGTGAACTCCAGCTCCGCCTCGCTGTAGAAGGGCTGCCTGGTGTTGTCGTAGTCCATGGGCATCGACTGTCTGCCGCGGTGGACGATCGTCTGCTCGGCAAACGGCGCCACGAGGTTGCCGACGATGGAGCCGTTGCGGTCGGGGTAGCCGTCGGTCCAGGTTTCGTAGATGCGATGGCCTTCCTCGTCGGTGTAGCTCTCCATGTCGTCGACGACGAGGAAATCGGCCGTCGTGAAACTCCAGACGCTCCCCTTCCACGGGCTGTCCGGGTTGGCTTCGTTGACCTCATCGATGCGCCAGTAGTAGACCTGGCCCCACTCCAGCGGGCCGGGATCGTACGTGGCCTGATCCAGCGCCTGGCGGCCCTGGTAAATATCGACGGTGGCCGGCGTAGCATTGGCGACGGCGTCCTCGTCCACGCCGAAGTACACGTCGTGCGCCGCGGCGGCCTCTCCCGGAGACCAACGGAGAATCGATGTCTGCGCGACATCTGCCGCACCCACCGGCGGGTAGGGAGCATCGGCCACTCTGGAGTCGATAATCTCGATGACCCGGCCCAACCCGGCACTCAGCAGCATCCTGGCGCCGTGATCCACCACGTCGAAACCCCAGTTCGGATTGGTATCTTCGGCCAAGGCATCGAGCGTCTCCTTCGTGTACCTGGTGTGCAGGGCTCCCAGGGTGGTTGCATCGATCATATGGTAGACATAAATCCCATCATGCGTCGTATGGACGTAGAGGAATCCGTCTACTTCCTTGACGGTCCAGAGCCCCCAACTGCCGTCGCCGGTCACATCCATGACTCCCAGCAGGGAGGAGACCCCGGTGGCCAGGTCGATGGCCCAGAATCCCGCCGTGTTGACGCCGGAATCGCCGTAATAGGCGTAACCGCGGTAGAGATCTCCGCGCCGCACGTTGCGAATGCGCGTGGTGGCCCCGGTGGTTACGTAGCCGTTGGCGTTCCAACTCGTGTTGGCGGCGACCTCAAACGGATCGGCCTGGATGTCCGTCAGGTACAGGTTGGTCCTGAGCCCGCTCTTGTAGCTGTTATGGATGATCGTGTCGTCATCGACCCAGTCGAAAGAACTGGCGGTGACGGGCAGATTCGTCGTGACTACCCGCGTGTCGAGGTTGAGGTTGGGATCGATCCTGGAGAAATAGTCGTTGCTGGCGCCGCCGGAGAGTAAGACGTAGCTCGCGGCCGGAAACGCGCCGGCCATACGGGCCTCGGCGCCGTCTTTGATATCGGCCAGAGCCTCGCACACGGTCGAGCCGGCCGCATAGCAGCCGGCCGCACGTTGAGGGGCGTTGATCTGAACGAGGTAGTTCTTGCCGCCGAACGAACGTGGATTGTACATGGAACTGCGGGAGGCAAGTTCCTTCCCGATATCAAGGACCGTGCCGACCTTGAGGGACTCACTGGGCAAAGGCGCGGCGCAAATCTGCCGCGTCGTTCCGAACGCCAGGAGCAAGACAACCAGAATCAACGGAAGCAGTTTCCTGGACATGACGATCCTCCACCAACAAGAAGTTCGATCATTGCGGGCCCTTCATGGATGGCTGTCGCCGTTGGGCTTCCCGTCCGCCTTTTCTTGCGGGTTTTCGAACTCCGATAGCCATCCCACTCCTGCCCACGCTCATCCCCTGGGTCCGGCCCACGGAGGGTCGCGACTCTCATCCGTCGGACGTTCGTCAGAGGCATTTCGCTGAAGACTATTATGGCGGATGCGGGGCAGAAAAGCAAGGAAAAGGGTCGCGACAGCCGGTTCTCTCAAGAGATGTCGTGCCTCAATGCTCGTGCCCCGGTCGCATGGCATCCTGCCCTTGTCGCGGGACTGGGAAGGGAAAAACCTTGCGACGGTGGCAAGCTGGGAATTTACTATTCCCGCATCGGCGTTATAATGACCCAGTTTGGACCTGTGGAGCTTACGGGATTCGCATTCGGTGCCTATTGGACATAGAAAGGAGAACAGCACAATGGCAGCAAAAATCTACTATGAGAACGAAGCCCCGATCGGACCGCTGCAGGGCAAGAAGGTGGCGGTGATCGGGTTTGGGAGCCAGGGACACGCGCACAGCCTGAACCTTCGTGACAGCGGGATCGAGGTCGCGGTGGCGGAGCTGCCCGATACGCCGAACTTCAAGCTGGCGGTCGAGCACGGGTTCAAGCCGGGCGACATCAAGACCGCGATTACCGGGGCAGCCCTGATCATCGTGACGCTGCCGGACGAGGTGCAGGGCAAGGTGTACCAGAGCCAGATCGCGCCGAACCTCAAGGCCGGCCAGACGCTGGGCTTCTGTCACGGATTCAACATCCACTTCAAGTACATCGTGCCGCCGAAGGACGTTAACGTCGTGATGATCGCGCCGAAGGGCCCGGGTCACCTGGTCCGCAGCGAGTTCGTCAAGGGTGGCGGCGTGCCCTGCCTGGTCGCGGTGCAGCAGGACGCCACCGGCGCCGCCAAGCAGATCGCGCTGGCCTGGGGCCACGGCATCGGCGGCGCCCGCGCCGGCATCCTCGAAACGACCTATAAGGAGGAGACCGAGACCGACCTGTTCGGCGAGCAGGTGGTCCTCTGCGGCGGCCTCACCTCTCTGATCAAAGCCGGCTTCGAGACTCTCGTGGCCGCGGGCTATCAGCCGGAGATCGCCTATTTCGAGTGCGTGCACGAGGTCAAGTTGATCGTGGACCTGATCTATCAGGGCGGCCTGAGCTACATGCGCTACAGCATCAGCAACACCGCGGAATACGGCGACCTGACCCGCGGGCCGCGGATCGTCACCGACCAGACGCGGGCCGAGATGAAGAAGATCCTCGGCGAGATCACCTCCGGCCAGTTCGCCAAGGAGTGGGTCAACGAGTACCAATCCGGACTCAAGAAGTTCAACGAATTATACGAAAAAGACCATGACAGTCAGGTGGAAACCGTCGGCCGCCAGCTCCGCAAGATGATGAAGTGGATCAATTCCAAGGAGGTGTAGGCCGACGCACGATTGACGATTTCAAGGCTGTCGCTGGCGGTGTCTGGTCGAGCCGTCAGGCCAAATCGCAAATCGTCAGTAGTAATTCCAAGAGCCCGTCCCTTATCGGACGCGAAAGGAGAGCCCCATGACCACCGGCACAGCGCACACGACGGTCCGTCGGGCCCGCGTGTTGCCGGCGACGTTGAGCATGGCGGCTCTCCTTTTCGCGCTCGCTCTCTCCGGTTGCAGCCTCCAAGGATACCTCGGATCCACGAAGTTGCCCTACGCCAAACTCGCCATTCCCTACCGCAGCACGCAACTGGGTCGCAGCACCTCGCTCGAGGTGCTCAGCCTCGCGCGGAACCCCGAGTACCAGTTCGATCCCGAGAAGGTCGAGCAGGCCCTCCTGACGCAGGGCGACACCGCGATCAGCTTCTCCGGCCGAAGTGAAGATACTCGCATCACCTGGTTGAACCTGATCGCCTTCGACGAGTTCCGCATGACCGCCCGGCGCAAGTACTTCTTCTGCATCGACGAGCAGGCTGAGCGGGCCCC